>Ga0101944_10004841_pt1 | contig 16085 bp, 10 predicted proteins | sample DewCreD2012metaG_FD_75245 | JGI IMG/M metagenome (GOLD analysis project Ga0101944, IMG submission 75245) | Hot spring sediment bacterial and archeal communities from British Columbia, Canada, to study Microbial Dark Matter (Phase II) - Dewar... ...
GTACCGCAGGAAGCGCGTGCTATCTTTGAGCCCTTTGGCTTCGGCGAAGACCATGAAGTCCTCGCCCTGAGTCATGATCATAAGCGCACGCATGCCTAGTGCCCAGCCGCCAAGCGAGACCAGACAGATCGACGCGGCCGGCAAGCAGGCGTGCCAGAGCACGTCAAGGAAGAAAGCCAGGTCCCACGTCGGCACAATTCCGAGCGTGTAGCCACCGTACATGGGGAAAAGCCCAAGCACGAAGCCAAAGATGTAGACCAGAATCAGCCCGAAGAGGAAGTACGGAAGCGCGCTTAACATCAGGAACGGCGTCATCACGTATGTGAGCCAACGGGGCGACCTGGGCCAGGCGATGAGCGCTCCGGCGGTGTTCCCGATGACAAACGCCAGGATGCTCGTGACTAGCAGCAGCGCGACCGACCAAGGGATCGCCTCGGCCATCATGTCCTGGACTCGGCGGGGGTAGTTGGCGATCGAGAAGCCGAAGTCGCCACGGGCCATATCGCTGACGTAGATCCAGTACTGATCCCAGAGTGACTTGTCGAGCCCGAACTTGGACTCGTACTCTCTGACCATCTCCTCCATGTTGGCCTGGACTGCACCGCTGATGGAGGCCATGCCGATGAGCTTCTCGCGGATGGGGTTCTGCCCACCGAGGCGAGGAAGCATGAAGTTAAAAGTTGCCGCAACCCAAACGACGATCAGGAACAGCCCCATTCGTCGCAGGATGTAACCTACACTCACTGTTTTCCCTCCCAGCGGGCGCGTACGTGTAAGCCGACACATCCTCGCTCCGGGCGAACGGCACCGGTCGGCCCGATGCGACCACCACACTCGGCGGGCGGCTCGACAAGGAACCCTGCGGCTGCCGCGGCAGCCCCACTATCGCGGCAACCGCGAGGCCGGTGACTGACGCGCCGCCCGCGCCAGCCACCGGAAAACGCGTGCTACTTGACCGGCTTGAGCTGGTGCAGCACCAGTTGGAAGGTCAAGTGGAAGTGCGCCGTGTTGACGTAGGGGTTCTGGGCCGTCGGGAAGTTGGTCCAGTACTCCTCTGTCCACGGTAGCCTGTGGTATCCCTGGGTAAGCTGGATATCCGGCAACTCGGGGATCCAGATCTCCATCGCCTTGACCCAAAGCTCCTTGAGCTTGGCGGTGTCTGTCGGCGAGGTGGCGTACATCTGGTCGGTGATCTTGTCGTACGCGTCGTTGTGCCAGCGCGAGAAGTTCACCGAGTGGCCACCCGGGATAGCCACCGAGGCGCTCTGGTAGAGCTTCAGGGTCAGATACGGCTCACGGAAGCCACCGCCGTGACCGTGCAGGTCGCCGTCGAACTTGCCCGACGCAAAGCGATCGCCGCGATCCGGTGGCTCCGAGTAGCTCGAGTCGATGCCGGCGCGCTTGAGCATCTCGACCACGACGGGGCCGACGCTGGTGAAGTCGAAGAAGGAGATGATCTCCAACTTGACCGGCTGCCCCTTCTCGTCGAGCCACATCCCCTGCGCGTTCTTCTTCCAGCCCTTCTTGGTGAGAAGCTCGTCGCCCTTCTTGGGGTTGTACTCGAGAGTGTTGTACTTCTCGAGCAGCGGCTTTACCGCATCGACGTACGGCTTCCAGGCTGGGTAGGCTGGAACGGGCAGAGGCGTGGCCTCAGAGTCGCCCGACCAGGCGATATCCACGACCTTGTTGCGGTCGAGGTAGTAGCTGAGCGCCCAGCGGACGTTCTTGTCGCTCCAGGGCTCCTTTTCGCAGTTAACGTAGAGCGAGTGCGGCCACCAGTCGCAGTAGCCCCACGGCATCTTCTGGCCGGTCCAGCCTCTAGCCTTCGGGTTGCCCTTGATGACAGTCGGGAAGCTGGATGGCTGGATGCCCGTTGCGAGGTCGGCCTCGTTCTTGATGATGCTCTGGACGCGTTGCTGCTCGCCCTGGTCGGGAAGGTAGACGTACCGCTCGACAGCCGGCAGCGGCGCAATGCCGGCCTTGACGCCCCACCAGTCATCGGCGCGGTCCATGATCTTCTGCTGTGGCGAAGAGTGAACCACGCGGTACGGTCCCGTGGTGACAGGCAGGCCCTTGGCCAGATCGAAGTGCGGGAACTTGTCCAGCTCTTCCTTCTCGAAGATATGCTTCGGGACGATGTAGAAGCCGATGTCGAACGCGTACGAGAGCTGGTTGAAGAAGCGCGGTGCCGGAACCTTGAAGGTTACCTTGACAGTGTTCGGGTCGACGACCTCGGCCTTTTCCATGACCAGCTTGACGTCGTTGCCCCACTTCACCTTCGGGCCAAGCTCGGCGGCCTTGTTCAGTGAGAACGCGACGTCTTCGGCGCCGAATGGCTTGCCGTCGCTCCAGGTGATGCCGGGGCGGGTCTTGATCGTTAGGGTCTTGAAGTCGTCGGAGAACTTGTAGCTCTCGGCGAGCCACATGTGCTCCTTGTCGGCGAAGGCCGAGTAGAAAGCGAGGGGCTCGATCATGACCTGGGAACCAAACTGGTGGTTCGCCCCAACCGGAATGAACGGGTTCCAGAGGTTCCACTCGGTGAACTTGCCCTGGCTTCCACCGCGGATGACGATCAGTGTTCGGTTGCGCGGCACGTTCTTGAGGCCGCTGGGGATGGTCTGGCCCTCCGTGGCCGCCTTGGGGGCCTCGGTCGGCTTCGCGGCGGCAGGTGCTGCCGTCGGAGCGGCTGCGGCCGGCTTGGTGGGCTCCGGAGCCGCTGCCTTGGGGGCCTCGGTCGGCTTTGGGGCCGCCGTCGGAGCTGCAGCCGGAGCGCTCGTCGGGGCTGCTGCCTTGGGCGCCTCGGTCGGCTTCGGGGCCGCCGTCGGGGCAGCTGGCGCGCCGCACGCTGCGAGAGCAGCCGCGCCTGCGGCTCCTGCCGCGGTCAGCTTGAGGAACTTCCTGCGATTGCTAGCCATCTGTACTCCCTATGGGTCTTTGTCGACTCTCGACACAGGCGCCGGGTACCGTCCCCGGCACAGAGACCGCCGTTACCACGCGCTGGTGACTTGGATGCCGCAAGCTCGCTAGGATGTGCCCGACCATTCCTCTGCTCGCGGGTTGCCCCCGAGCGCCACGAATGGTCCGATCAGCGAATCCTCTTTGCTCTCACCTCCTTGGCTAACAGGAACCAACCGCGTTGCACCGTCCGGCGCTGCGACTGACGCTGGGGCTGGCGGATGATATCAGCCACTCGCAACCCTCGCAAGAGCCGGCCCGCGCCGGCCGATGCAACACTAGACGAGGTGTCGACGCCGCGGATTCGCCAGCTCATCTAGTCCGAGCGATACCAGGAACAACCCGATGAATAAGAGTGATATGAGCACGATGGGCGGAAGCCACCACCACCACCACCCGTTGATCAAGGCGCCAAAGTAGATGACCCAGTAGACGGTCATGCCAAGCGTCGGCGAATCCATCGGGCCCAAGCCCAGCGCCTCCAGGCCGATCGAGGCCAGAATCGCCGAAGACACTGCGTTAACGGAGCCGGCGGCCAGATAGGACAGCAAATTGGGCATCAGCTCCGTAAAGATGATCCGTGGTCCCGAGACGCCGGAGAGACGAGCCACCTGGATGTAGGCTCTCTCCTTCATCGTCAGGACTTGTGCCCGTATGGTCCGGGTTGGATGCAGCCAGGCCAGAATCGCCACCACGAGCGCCATCTGCTCGACGGTAAGACCGCCCCGGAAAGACGTGGCGATAATGATCAGAACCATCAGCCCCGGAATCGTCAGACCGACGTCCACCACTGTCTTGATAACCGTGTCGACGACGCCCCCGTAGTAGGCCGAGAAGAACCCGAGAACCGTGCCGATGGAAATGCCCAGAAGGCCGGCTATCAGACCGATCCGGAAAGTCATTGGTATGCCGGCGACGGCTGCCGCAAAGAGGTCACGACCGTTTCGGTCGCTACCGAAGGGCAGGCCAGGCCCTGGGGGCTGCAAGACTCGTGCCGACAGCGGCCTCGCCCGCTGGATGTCGACCGATAGCAGACCTACGATTTCGAAGGCGACGAGAGACAAGAGGACGAGGATGCCGGCGATCATCGCCGGGTTGCGACGCAAATAGTTGGCGAAGTTGCTCAGCCAGGATGGCTCCTGAGCAACACCACTCTCGGCGGCAAGAGGTCGCTGCACCTGCGATGCACTTGTTGCCACCTCACGCCCTCCGATAGGTGATGCGAGGGTCTAGAACCGGGTAGATCATATCCATGATCAGCGTCGCGACGCCGAGAGTGACGATCACAGAGAAGACGATGCCCTGGATCAGGAAGTGGTCGCCCTCGCGAATCGCGTGGTAAAGGACTGTGCCGATGCCAGGGAAGGCGAAAACGGTCTCAACGAGCACGGCTCCCGAGACGATGTGCCCCAGGGCAAGCGCGAGCGAGGTCGTCTGCGGCAGTAGCGCATTCCTGAGCGCGTAGCGCATGAAGAGCGTCGCGCCCTTGAGGCCTTTCGCCTCGCCGAAGACCATATAGTCCTCGCCCTCGGTCGTGATCATCATCGCTCGCATACCGAGCGCCCAGCCACCGATGGCGACGAGTATGATGGCCGACGCCGGCAGGATCGAATGCACGAGGACATCGGTGATGAACGAGAGCGAAAGCGATGGGATGGTGCCAGCCGTGTAGCCACCGAAGATCGGGAAGATCTTGATCTGGAAGGCGAACAGGTAGGTGAGGACCATACCAAAGAGGTAGTACGGGATCGCGTGCAGGAGGATCAACGGCGGGAATAGCCATTTGATGAACTGCGGCGTCCCCGGCCAAGCGAGCGATGCGCCAAGCAGTGTTCCCAGAAGGAACGAGAGCAGAGTCGTCATGAGCAGAAGCCCGATCGTCCACGGGATCGCTTCGCGCATCATCTCGAGCACGGTCTTGGGGTAGTTCGAGATCGAGTAGTTGAAGTCGAATCGGGCCATGTCGCCGAGATAGGTCAGGTACTGCTGCCAGAGCGGCTTGTCGAGGCCGAACTTCTTGCTGTACTCCGCCACCATTTCCTTCATGCCGGCCTGCTGGTAGCCACCCATCGTGGCTTGCTGCATCAGCTTGTCTTCAATCGGGTTCTGGCCGGAAATCCTGGGAAGGAAGAAGTTGACGGTTGCCGCGAGCCACACGATGAGGAAGAACAACCCGATCCGTCTGACGAAGTAGCCAAGAAGCAACGGAGTCTCCCCTGGTCCGCGGGATGCCCCTGACAGGCAGGGGCTCCCGCTTGCTGCTATCCGGGCCTTGGGCTAGGCACCTATGTCCCGGTCGGAAGCTACTGAGTGGGATCGATCGTCCAGAGCCAAATCGCGTATGTCAGGAGCCACGACGCCGGCACGCAGTACGGGTTCTCGGCCGTCGGCCAGTTCTTCCAGTACGTCGTGTTCATCGGGATCCGGTGGTGGAACTCGGTGAGCTGGACGTCAGGCAGGTTGGGCAGCCAGATCTCCATTGCCTTGCGGAAGAGCTCGGTGAGCTTCGCCTTGTCTGTCATCGGCGTCATAGCGATCTCGTCGACGATCTTGTCGTAGTCCGCGTTCTTGAACTTCGCGTTGTTGACGAGGCCGCCGGTGACGGTCGCGCTGACACTCTGGTACAGGCGCAGGGTGTTGTAGGGGTCGCGGATGCTCCCGCCGTGGCCGGAGATCATAGCCTGGTACTCGCCGTTGGCGAACCGGGTGCTCGCGTCAGGCGGCTGGCTGTACGCGGCGTCGAAGCCGGCTCGCTTTAGGAGCTCGCCGACGACCGGTCCGAGAGCAGTGCCCGATGAGCCCGAGCCCATTACCTCGACTTTGATGCGGGCGCCCTTGGAATCAACCCACATCCCAGCGTTGTCCTTCTTGTACCCCTTCTTCGTCATGATCTCGTCGCCCTTCTTCGGGTCGTAGAGGTCAGTGGGATACTTCTGGAGCAGGTCCTTGATCGATTCGACGTAGGGATTGAGCGCGGGGTAGGTCGGGAAGGGGAACTTGGAGATCGAGCTAGCGCCAGCCCAGCCAACCTCGACCAGCGTCTGTCGGTCCATGTAGTAGCTGACTGCCCAGCGCATCTCGGGATCGTCGAATGGCGCCTTCGTGTTGTTGAGCCAGAGCGAGATCGGCCACCAGTCGACGTTGCCGTACGGTGGCTTTTGGCCGGTCCAAGTGATGACCTTCGGATTTTGGGCGAAGATGGTCGGGAATGTTGACGGCTGCAGACCGTAGGAGAAGTCCACCTCGTTCGAGATCAGCGCCTGGGCTGTCGGTTGGTCCGAGACGAACGGGATGTTGATAATCCGCTCGACGCGCGGCAGCTTGGCCAGTCCGGCCTTGTCGGCCCACCACGAGTCTTTGCGGTCGATGATCTTCTGCTCGGGCGCCGAGAACGCGACCTTCCACGGGCCGGTGCTGACGGGCCAGCCCTTGGCAGGGTCGTAGTTCTTGAAGCTAGTCCAGTCCTGGCCAGAGAAGACGTGCTTGGGGACGATGTAGACACCGATGTCGTTCTTGTAGGTCAGAAGGTCAAAGAAGCGCGGGTTGGGCGTCTTGAACTTGACGACGACGGTGTTGGCGTCGGTGGCTGTTGCGCTTTCGACGACCTGCTGGACGTCGATGCCCCACTTGACCTTCGGGCCAAGCTCTTTGAGGGTGGTCAGCGTGTACGCGACGTCTTCGGCGGAGAACGGTGCGCCGTCGGTCCAGGTGATGCCGGGGCGCGTCTTGATCGTGAGCTGCTTCATGTCCGAGCTGTACTCGTAGCCGGAAGCCAGCCAGAGGATCTCTTTGTCGATGAAAACGCTGTAGAACGCGAGCGGCTCGAAGAGGATGCCCTGCTGGGCCTGGTGCGTGCCGCCGGTCACGTACGGGTTCCAGATGTCGCAGTCCTTGTGCTTGCTCTCGGTGCCACCGTGCACGACCTTGAGGGTGCGGTTGCGCGGGATCGCCTTCAGCCCAGATGGCTGGGCAGCGGCGGCCGCGGGGGCAGATGTTGCCGCCGGCTTGGCGGACGCGGCTGTCGGGGCGGGCGCGGGAGCAGCGGCAGCCGGCTTTGTCGGCTCTGGGACTGCCGCCTTTGGAGCCTCGGTTGGCTTGGGCGCTTCAGCCGGCTTGGCGGGTGCGGCTGTGGGCGCAGCCGTCGGCGCGCACGCCGCGATCGCCGCGGCTCCGACCGTGCCGGCAGCGGTCAGCTTGATGAACTCCCTGCGCTTTGCCTGAGTCTTCCGTGACGTCATTGGTCTCCCTCCGATGTGGCCGAGTGCAGCGGTGCCTCGACGAACTGGATGACTGCGGCTCACGCCGCGGCGATGGTTCCAGACACAAACACGTTCGCCATGTGCTCGGGTTTGAGAGTTGGCGCTCCCTCGTAAAGGAAGCACGCCGCGGCCCGGTGGTCGCCAGTCTGAAAGAGCGGCGGCTCTTCACGCGCGCAGCGCTCCATTGCCGATGGGCAGCGGTCAGCGAACTTACAGCCGACTCCTCGAGTGATCTTGACGCCGGAGGAGGCAGCTTCAGCGCTCCAGGAGTGATTGGGGTCGGGCAGAGGAATGGAGCCAACGAGCAGGCGAGTGTAAGGGTGCTGCGGCTCCTTCACGACTTGGCCTACCTCGCCGAGCTCCGCGACCGCTCCGCGGTAGAGTACGACGATGTTCTCGCCGATCTGGTAGGCGGTCGTGAGGTCGTGTGTGATGTACAGGATCGAGATGCCGAACTCGCGGTTTAGCCGGCTCAAGCTCCCGAGGATCGTCGCGCGGAGCGAGGCGTCGATCATCGAGACCGGCTCGTCGGCGAGGATGACCTTGGGCCGCAAAAGCAGCGCCCGGGCTACCATCACACGCTGACGCTGCCCACCCGAAAGCTGGTGAGGATAGCGGCCCAGCGTCTCCTCGACGCGGAGCCCAACGGCTTCGAGTGCCTGCTCGATCATGGCCCGCCCCTCTGCTTTCGACTTGGCGAGCCCGAAGTGGTCGATCGGCGTCGTGAGAACATGATCTACTTTGTAGAACGGGTTGTAGACCTCGTAGGGGTCCTGCATTATCACCTGGACCTCACGGCGGAACCGACGCCAGTCGGAGCCGCCCATTGTCGCTAGGCTGAGGCCCCGGTAGGCGACGACGCCGCTGGTCGGCGTGATGAGACCCAGTAGCAGCCGGGCGAGGGTCGTCTTCCCGCTGCCGCTCTCGCCGACAACAGCCGTGATCGAAGGCGGCGACTCGTGGAGCTGCATCGAGTAGTTCTCCAGCGCCACGGTCACGTTCTTGTTGAATAGCCCGCCGCCAAAGATCTTTGTGACGTTCTTGGCCTCGAGTAGTGGCGCTTCCATCAACACCCCTCAGAGCAGGTGGCACGCGGCCATGACGTTGGGCCTCACTTCGCGTAGCTCCGGCACGTCGACCTGGCAGCGGTCGATAGCATACGGACAGCGGGGCCAGAATCGGCAGCCTGGCGGTGGGTCGATCAGCACGGGCGGCAGCCCGGCGATGCCTTTGAACTCGCCCTTCTGGTCAAGTGAAGGCAGGCTGGCGATCAGCAGTTTGGTGTACGGGTGAGTAGGGTTGGAGAATATCTCCTTGACCGGCGCGACCTCGGCTAGACGGCCCGCGTACATCACGCCCAGACGGTCGACAGACTGCGCCATCAGCCCCATGTCGTGGCCCACCAAGATGACCGACGCACCGATCTCCTGCTGGACGCGGCGGAGCGTCTCAATGACCTGCCGCTGCACGACAACATCGAGCGCTGATGTCGGCTCGTCGGCGATGATGACCTTGGGCGTGAGGCTGATGGCGATCGCGATGCAGACGCGCTGCTTCATGCCACCGGAGAGCTCGTGTGGGAAGAGCCTGACGACGTCAGGCCGCAGACCGACCCGTCCGAGCAGCGCCGCGATCCGCTCGTCCGCCTCGCGCTTGGTCAGCACAACGTCGTGGTCACGGTACGCGTCGGCTATCTGGTCGCCGATCCTCATCACCGGATTGAGCGAGTTCATCGAGCCCTGAGCGACCATCGCCATCTCGGCGAGGCGGACCTTGCGCATCTCGCTCTCGCTCAGGGACAGGACGTTGCGACCGTCGAGCCAAACCTCGCCACCCTCAATCTGCCCCGGTGCCTTGATCATCCGCATCAGAGCAAGCGCCATACTGGACTTGCCGGAGCCGCTCTCACCGGCGAGGCCGAACCGCTCGCCGCGCTGGATCGCGAAGGAGACGCCATCGACGGCCTTCACGGCGCCGCGCGGAGTGTGGTAGTACACGCGCAGGTCGCTCACCTGCAGGACATCAGACCTTACCCTCTGGTCAACCGATGCCGTCGCCACTACACTGACCTCCTGGACACGGCTCCACCAATGAAGCCGAGCCACCAGAACATGTCCGGTGGGCCGACCCGCGTTGTGCGAGGCCGCGGCAGCCACCGTAAGGGGAACCCACTCCCATCGCGCGGGACTCGCCGGGCGCCTACCGACCCATCCACCCTGTCATCGGGCCGGTGAGCGCGCCCATAATAGCACCGGCCGCACAGAATGCAAGCGCGATCCACAAGCGCGTGCGGACCACTGTGCCGCGGCGCACTCACCGATGGACACGGTTGAGGCCACCGGGCCGGCACCAGACTCGGCAGGTCGGACGCGATGGCAGACGAGGTCTAGCCACGCTCTCCCAGCTTCGCTGCCTCGTGCAGCCGCATCCGCGCTACCAGGCCAACCGTCGTTGCGGCACCGAGGGCCACCATCACGAGAGCGCACACCGCCAGCAGTTGCAGCTCGCCGGTCGGCGTGACGACGACGAACGGCGGCGCCTTGTCCACGCGATCCAGGCTATCCTGCGCGAACGGAACGAACACCCGACTCATCGCAAGCCCGATCGCGACCCCGCCTACAAGCGACGAGGCGACCACCAGGAGCGTCTCGAGGAGCAGCGTCGCCACCAGGCCCCCACGTGAAAGCCCCATCGTCCGGAGTACTCCGAACTGGGGTACGCGTCTCGCCAGCGAAAGTCGAGCGTGGAGCAGATACCCAAGCACACTCAAGCCCGCCGAGAGTAGGAAACCAACTGTAAGCACCCCAAGCAGGCCCGTGACCGTGGGGTCGGCCATCGCTTGGCGAAGCACGACCGAACGCTCTTTCGAGCCGATGACAAGAACACCTTTGTCTCCGATCAGGCTTTCAAGCTCGCGCACGTTCGTGCCGGGTCGCAGCCGCGCCCAGATGGAGTATGGCGTGAGGCCCATCTGGTCATGCAGGTAGTCCAGGTTAGCGACGATAAAAGGTCCACTGGCAGGGTACAGCGACGGAAAGTAGTCGAGCGCGGCGACGACATGGAACTCGATGGCCTGCGGCGATGTGAGTGCCTGCGGCGTGAATGTGATGTTGATCGAGTCACCGACGCGGACTTGAAACTGCTGGAGTGCGTCGCGCGAGACGATCGCAGCGGCCTCGTCGGTCGCCATCAAGGACATCAGGTACTCCGGCGAGACGTCGGCTAGGTCAGAGCGCCACCAAGCTACGCCGGCGAATGTGGCGGAGTCCACGCCTAGCACCTGGACCGAAGTGGCGCGACGCTGGTCGAAGGCGAAGCGGCCGTTGTAGCTCTGAACTCGCGTCGTGGCCTCGATGCCTGGCACGTCCACGCTCGCAAGAGGTGGTTCGAGAAGCGCACCGGTCTCAGGATCGGTCTCCCAGAGAAGCGCCAACTGAAGATCGGACGGCGTGCCATAGCGCACGCGGTCGGTGAGGTTGGCCTCCATGGTTCGGGCAAGCGACGCGCTGTAGGTGCCCAGGGCGAAGGTGAGGGAGACGAGAAGCGCCACGCCAACCTCACCGCCGGGGGAGCGCCCGATCTGCCGCAGTGCAAGCAGAAGCGGCACGGGCCCGCGATCGCCGATGATCGACGCGACAACGCGAGTGATCGGTCCGATCGCGCGGCGGTAGAGGAGACACAGTGACATAGCCATCGCCGCGGGGACAATCAGGACCGACGGCTCAACCGGGGCTTGCTGGGCGGTGGAATCGAGAGCAATCGCTCCGCCCGTCGACATCAGTCGGAAAGCGTATGCGGAGGCTGCAAGTAGGCCGAGCTCGAACCCCACACCCGTGACGCGGCCGGCTAGCTCGGCCCGCGCGCTGCGAGCGCGTTGCGCAACGATAGACCGACCGGCCGCCTGGATGGCCGGCGCGATCGAGGCGACGATGGCGACCACCAGCGCCACTGCACCGAACTGCAGCGCGGAGCCATCGACCACGACCGGCAGCGGCCGGCGCGGCGTGAAGACCAGGAATCCAGAGCTTAGCCCGATCGCCTGGGCAATCAGCGCGCCGATAGCCACCCCGAGCGCCAGTGCCACGACGCCGACGATGCCCCGCTCGGCAAGGAATGACATAACGACCTGAAGAAGGGTCGCACCCCGGCTTCGAAGCAGCGAAATCTCGTCCTCGTAGTGGGTGATCACCATTCCCGACGCGACGAGCGCGTAGAAGACGGCGGTAGCGAGTAGGGGCAGACTAGCGATTGCCAAGAGCGAGGTCAGCTCCGAGTTGCGGCGGATCAGGAAGTCGAGTGATGAGATCGGCGTGATATCCATTTTCGTGTCGGGCATGATCCGAAGGGCGTCGAGCTCGACGTTGCGCAGCGCCGTGCGCATCTCGCTCACCTGACCAACGCGAAGCGCTGACTGATCGAGCGCAAGGAACCACGAGTACTCTCCGAGCTTGGGGTGCTCGAATGCCGGGACGACTCGAGTGAAGAAGTCCTTCTCGGTGACCATCAGGTCGAAGGTGTAGGACGACTCAGGATTCGAGTCGGCCCAGAATTCTCGATTGGAGGGGTTCTTTGCACGCCATATACCGTTGATGCGGAAGCCGATCTTCTCGTTCGCCTTCGCATCTGGTCCGATGAACCAGTAGCGCTCTCCGACCTCGAGCTCGGTTTCGGCGAACGCCGACTCGGAGATCAGGACTGGTAGTTCAGTCCCGGCCGGGTCGTCAAGGCCAGTGCCTTCGACGATTTCGATCTGGTCGGCGAGCCCGTCGATGAACGTCATCCGGGCGTATCGCGCTTCGGAGGGGTTGTAGACGTCGGTCATCGGCACCGACCACGGGTTGATGCGGTGAGTGTCGGTGCGGCCAGAGCGCACGGTTCGGCGGATCGGGACGCCGATGATGCCGGCCGCCGATCCGGTCATGTAGGCGTCCAGCCTGCGGTACTGATCGACCGTGGTTGGCCGGGCAGGGTCCTCGCGGTGCTTTATCCTGAGCGACAGCGGGGGCGGGCCTTCGGTCTTCTGGAACTCCGTTCTCAGGAGGCGATCAGCGACGCCGCCGGAATAGGCAGGCACCGAAGAAAGAAGGGCTATGGAGGAGGCGAGGCCGACCAGGATGAACAGCGTCAGGGCGGGGCTGGACGTCGCGCGACGGAAGGCGAACCAGCCAGCGGCCGCATAGCGCCACACCAGGCGCGATGCTAGAATATCGGACAGCAAGCAGGCGAAGGTGGTGCGGGAAGTGTTCGACATAACCCTCATCCGCAATGATCGGGCCGGGGTAGAGCGAATGCTAGCGCGCCGACAGGCCCAAGCCCCACTCGACGAGATTGTCGCGCTCGACGCGCGGCGGGTAGCGCTGGCCGGTCGAGCGACGGCGCTCGGCGAGGAGCGCAATCGCCTGTCGCAGCAGATCGGGCGATCCCCCCAGGCCGAGCGAGACGCGCTCGTCGCACGGACTCGCGAGCTGCGCGAGGAGCTTCGCACGGTCGAGGCTGAGATGGCTCAGGTCGAGGAGGAGCTCCGCAGCCTCCTGCTGACGGTGCCGAACATTGTAGCCGCTGACGTGCCAGACGGCAAAGACGACTCCGAGAATGTCGAGCTCCGCCAGTGGGGACGGAAGCCAGAGTTCTCATTCCCGCCGCGGGACCATGTCGAGATCGGGACGCTTCTCGGAGTTCTGGACCTTGAGCGCGCCGGGAAGGTCGCCGGTTCAAGGTCCTACTACCTCCGCAACGAGGCGGTCTGGCTGGAGTTCGCCATAGTCGGGCTTGCGCTCTCGATCGTCACCCGGCACGGCTTCAACCTGGTCGTGCCGCCGGTGCTAGTGAAGGAAAAGACCCTCTGGGGCACCCGGCACTTTCCATTCTTCCAGGACCAAATCTACAAGCTGGAAGGGGACGATCTCTACCTCGTTGGCACGTCCGAGGTGCCACTAGCCGCGATGCATATGGACGAGATCCTCTCAGAGGCCGAACTGCCCCTGCTTTACGCCGCGTTCTCACCGTGCTATCGGACGGAGCTCGGCACCGGCGGGCGCGACATACGCGGACTGATGCGGACCCACCAGTTCGACAAGGTCGAGATGTTTGTCTACAGCCGCCCTCAGGACTCACCGGCCTGGCACGATCGCATCCTGGCCATCGAAGAGGAGATCTACCAGGCACTCGAGATCCCCTACCGGGTTATGCTCATCTGTACGGGCGATCTCGGGCCAGTCGCGGCCAAGAAGTTCGACATCGAGGCGTGGAAGCCATCGGACGGCGTCTACCGCGAGGTGACCTCGACAAGCAACTGCACAGACTTCCAGGCCCGCGGAGTAAACACGCGGTATCGTCCAGAGGCCGGCGGAAAGCCGGTGTTCGTGCATATGCTGAACGGTACCGCTACCGCGATCGGGCGGACCATCGCCATGCTGCTGGAAAACCACCAGCAGGAGGATGGCTCGGTCAGAATGCCGGCCGCACTGCTACCATACCTGCCTGCTGGTCTCGAAGTGCTTCGGCCGAGCGTCCGCTAGCGGGCGCCGCCGGTGGTCATCCAGTCCACCCAAGAGGAGTGAACCCGTGCCCATCTTCGACTGGCCGCTCGAGACGCTGCGCGCCTACAAGCCCGCCCTGACCAGACAGCCGGACTTCACAGCCTTCTGGAGCGAGACCCTCGCTGCGGCGTCAGAAATCCCTCTCGATCCGCAGATCGAGCCGACGGAGTATCCAGCCGACGGGTTGACCATCGCCCGGGCGTCCTATTCCGGTTGGGACGGCGCGCGCGTGCAGTGCTGGTATCTGAGACCGGCGGCGCCGGGGATCTACCCGGGCATCGTCTTCTACCACGGCTACAGCGGCAACCGCGGCTCGATCTACGACTTCCTCGGCTGGGCTTCGCAGGGCTACGCCGTGCTCACCGTCGATTGCCGCGGTCAGAACGGCGACACGAGCGACCCCACTGTCTACCCAAGCGGTCACTCGACTGGCTGGATGACTCTCGGCATTACGAGCCGCGACAGCTACTATTACCGCGGGGTGTTTGTTGACTGCGTGCGGGCACTAGACTTCATGGAGTCGCGGCCAGAGATCGATCGGGCACGCATCGGTGTGACTGGTATCAGCCAGGGCGGCGGGCTGACGCTCGCGGTTGCTGGACTGGACCGGCGGCCGCGAGTAGCGATGTCCGATGTACCGTTCCTGTGCAACTACCCGCGCGCGCTCGACGTTACCGACCAGCGGCCATACAACGAGCTGATTGACTACCTGCGCTCACATCCCGGTCAGGATGAGAGCGTCTTCCGAACACTCAGCTATTTCGACGTGATGAACCTAGCGCCGAACATCGCATGCCCAACTCTCGTGAGCGTCGGACTGCTGGACATGATCTGCCCTCCGTCAACCGTCTTCTCCGCCTACAACCACATCGACGGAACGAAGGTCGAGAAGGAGATCAGAGTCTACTCATTCGGAGTGCACGCGGTCGTGGGCGCGCAGTGGGAGGAGAAGCTGCGCTGGGCGAGGCGGTATCTGAAGCGGTGATGCCTTGCCAACGATCGTCTGACCAGAGGCACGCTGCGCCATCTGCCTACATCTCTCCGTGCGAGCCGGCCCCGGCAACGGAGCAGCCAAGCGCTACCCGCGACTCGCGACAGCGGCGAGCGCTTGGCGAGCCCAACTGACGACGTCTGAAGGAGCGCCCAGAGCCTCGGCCTCCTCGACGGTGTGCCAAGCCACGCAATCGACCTCGCCGTTCGAGCGGGGCACCTCGCCCACGCGCTCGGGCACGGCGAAGTAGATCAGATCGATGTGCTCGTGGCCAGGCCCGATTGCTTCGAGTTGGATTCCAGCAGGCCGTGCCAGCGGTCGCGGCGTCTGCAGATCGGCGGCTGGAGGCTGGCTCAGCAGCCTTGCGCGGATGCCAGTCTCCTCTCGCACCTCGCGGATGGCGGCATCATCCGGCAGCTCGTCGGACTCGATATGCCCGCCGGGCGGCAGCCACTTCCGGAGCCGGCGGTGCCAGAGCAGCAAGAACCGGTCGCCGTCGACGACGAACACGGCGACCGTGAAGTCCCGTGTTGTTGCGGACGTTTCCGCGGGACCGGCCGGGTCGCCCACGGAGTCGTCGCTCACTGTTCCAGCTTGAGGATCGCCATAAACGCTTCCTGGGGGATCTCTACCTGGCCGACGCGCTTCATCCGCTTCTTGCCCTCGGCCTGCTTCTCAAGGAGTTTCCGTTTGCGGGTGATGTCGCCGCCATAGCACTTCGCAAGCACGTTCTTGCGCAGCGCCGCAATGTTCTCACGGGCAATGATCCGGCTGCCGATCGCGGCCTGGATCGGCACCTCGAACATCTGGCGCGGGATCAGCCGTCGCAGCTTCTCGACCAGCTCCCGACCCCGCGGGTAGGCTCGATCGGCGTGCGTGATCAGCGACAGCGCGTCCACCGGTGTGCCGTTCACCAGTATCTCGAGCTTGACCAAGTCGCCCACACGGTACCCGTCGAACGAGTAGTCGAGCGACGCATAGCCCTGGGTACGAGACTTGAGCTGGTCGTAGAAGTCGACGATCAGCTCGGCGAGCGGGATGTCGTAGGTGAGCATCACCCGCGTCTCGTCGAGATACTCCAGGCGCGCGAAGACGCCGCGCCGCTGGGTCACCAGCTCCATGATCACGCCGATGTAGCGCGCGGGCGCGACGACGGTGATCGCCATCCAGGGTTCCTCGATGGCGCGGATCGTGCCGGGGTCGGGCATGGCCGCCGGGCTATCGACCGGCAGCCGGCGGCCGTCGTTGAGGATGACCTGATACTCGACGCTGGGCGCGGTCGCCAGCAGCGCCAGCTTGTACTCGCGCTCCAGCCGCTCCTGGACGATCTCCATGTGGAGC
>Ga0101944_10002466_pt1 | contig 16083 bp, 19 predicted proteins | sample DewCreD2012metaG_FD_75245 | JGI IMG/M metagenome (GOLD analysis project Ga0101944, IMG submission 75245) | Hot spring sediment bacterial and archeal communities from British Columbia, Canada, to study Microbial Dark Matter (Phase II) - Dewar... ...
ATTGATCTTGATGTACCCGGTGAAACCCAGCTCCGCCAGTCCTCTCAGCACATCGTTGAGCCGCCGGAGCTTGTCTCCGTCGCCTCTGTACTGGCTCAGAATGCGTTCGTCATCCACGTAGATCCTGTTGTTCATCTTCTCCACCGGCTTTGTATCGTTGTCTTGGTGCAACTCTAAACCCCGTTTATTCAGGCATTGTGAGTGGACAGTGAAAACTTCATTAAAACAAACCTTAATCTCTCACAGAGACACAGAGTGATCCGCAGATTCATCAGCCTATGGCTGATTACGCAGATTCACGCAGACTTGTCCGCCTCAGGCGGAGTGAAGACCGCTCAAAACCAGCGCGGCAGTTGCCAAACCGCAAAACCAAGCAAGCTTGTTTTTCCGGTTTCTCAACTCCCTCGCCGCTCTCCCTGCTCCCGCGGTGAGAGCCTCCGCTTCGCTGAGGTTTTTGAGCTTAACCTCTGTTTGCTCTGTGCGCTCTGTGAGATAGCTCTTCTTCCTCGCTCAAGCCGCCGGAGGGGTAGATGCGAAGCATCGGGGGAGTGGGTGACGTTGCTTGAAAAGACAAGCTTGCTTGGATTTTTCAGCAAGGGCACCCGCGACAATTTGAGCGAGCTATAATCTGCGTTAATCTGCGTAATCTGTGGACGATCCGTGTCCCATTCTTCTTTGCGCTCTTTGCGCTCTCTGTGGTGAATCAGTCCTTTTTCCACTCGCTCAAACCCTCCTGAGGCGGGCAAGCCCCCGAAGGGGGAGATGCGAAGCATCGGAAGAGCGGATGTCGTCAAATGAAAAGGCAAGTACACTTGGTGTTTTCATTGACGACGGCCGCGACGATTTGAGCGAGTTCTTTTCTCTGTCTTCTCTGTGTCTCTGTGAGAGACTGCTTTTTCTTCTTCTTTTGTTTGGATTTTATGAGCGCTCTGTGAATATTTCGTTAATCTGAGTTCCCTATGAACTCCAAAGAGTTAAAAACCCTGGTCCCGCAAGGTGTCAGTGGTTCCCTCCCGAAGTTCACCAGCCTCAGTCTGGTTTATCCGTCCGCCAGAGGTTTACCTGCCTCCAGCGGGCGGGTAGACCTTGTCCGTAGTCCGAGGCAAGAAAAGAGAAGTCAGTCTTAAGTCTTTTCCGACTTCGTCGATGCTTCCGCCTACGTCAAGGACTTCGGCGCGACAGGTCCGGTTTCGCCGCTTCGGCAACATCAGGGCTGCAGCGGACAAGACGGAGGGCAACCGTGGTAGGTAGCAGAAGAAAACGCAAAGAGGACTGGGACCGGCCCGACAGCTACATCTTTTAAGGCTCCGAGGGTGGATGACTTTTGGATCTGAGCGGTTTTGGCTTGATCAAATTGCCCCCGTGGATTACAATCTGACCATAACTCATCCTGATTTCTCTGGTATTACTTGAAAAGGTCATCTTGGCGAAAGGCATATGGCGTCTGTGCAAATCTACCTCGATGTCTGCGCTTTGAGCAGGCCATTTGATGATCAGAGCTACCTGCGCATCAGGGTGGAAACTGAGGCTGTCAACCTCATCATGGCATATGTGAAAAAAGGGCATTACAAACTGATCCTTTCACCGGTTCACACTGCTGAAACTGCAGCCATAGACGACCGCTTTGAAAGGGAACAAATTCAGGGCATTCTGAAGAGATATGGAAACCAAGTCGGAGCAGACCTGAAGGCTGTCCGTCAACGCACCGATGAGCTCGTTCAGTCGGGATTCGGGGTGGCTGACGCTGCTCACATAGCCTTTGCCGAAGCGGCAAATGCAAAGTTCATAACATGTGACGACAGACTGCTCCGGATTTGTTCAAAACGCAACATTTGTATCTGGTCTGGGGATCCCGTGAAGTTCTGTGTAATGGAGGACCTCAAATGAAGCCTGAAAGATATATGGATGAAGAAGAACTTATTCAGAGAGGCGTCGATGCCCTAATCAGGGAGTTGGGGCCGGTTGAGGCAATCCGCCTGCTTAACATGCCCAGGAAGAAACGGATGGAAAGCGTGAAACGTCATCGCCTGTGGCAGAAACAGCTCAAGCGGGACGAGTTCTTCAAAGAAATCTTTGGCCAGTAGAGGAACAGGAGTTGCGAGTCGGCTGTACTTCAGAGGAACTTATGGGGGTATGAAATCATGTGGGACGACCCAATAGTCAATGAGGTACGAAAGACAAGGGAACGCTTGGCGGAGAGATTCGATTTCGATGTAACGGCGATCTTCGAAGACCCACGCAGCCAGCACGCGAACCCAGGAAAGAAGCTTGTCCGTAGGGAGAGGGTGCCTCGCACCACTCTCCGTCCAGGCCGTTAGATTCGCCCCCAAAATGCGGCTTTGCGAAAAGGCTCGATATTTGCATAACAGGCCTCATTATCTTCGGATGAAAAGGACTAATGGAGACCGCGTTCAAGCCCGTGGAAATCGAGGACTACGTCGAGCCCCGCAGTTTCTCACTGCTGGGCCGGATTGAGGAGGTTTTATGCTCAAATCCTGTTGGAGCGCATCCAGGAGGTCTCTGACCTGGTGACGGTGCGGCAGAAGACGCGAGTCCTGCCTTCACACTGGTGTTGGTAGCTCGATGAGATCAGTCCAGAGGGGGAAAAAGCATTGTCCCTCAGGGCTTGAGCTCGGGGGGCTTACCCAAGGAATCCGATGCAGATGAGGAAGAAATTCGAAGCAGTCAAGACGGCCCTCAAGACCTCGGGGAAGGCCGAAACGGCCCTTCAGCGTTATTTCGGGGGCAGACCCGAGGTCGTGCTCGCCTACCTTTTCGGCTCCTTTGTGGAGAGGCAAGGGGCGAAGTTCAACGACATCGACATTGCCGTGCTTGTCGATGATGCTCTCATGAAGGCTGCGGAGCATTTGGGAAGATACGGGTATGCAGCTTTCCTGACCACGGAGATCGCTCATGTCCTGAAGTATCCGGAGATCGACATTTCCATTCTGAACCGCGCTTCCCCTCTTCTTCAGAAAAGGGTGATCTCCCAGGGCAAACTGATCTATGCCAGAAGCGAAAAGGAGCGCATTGCCTTCGAGACCGCCGCCCTGAGCCGCTATGCGGACACGGAGCCTCTGAGAAGGATCAAGCGCCGATACATGGGGCAGCGGATCGAAAGGGGGCTTGATGCCTATGCTCGACCGGGTATTGATTGAAAGGCACCTCCAGAATATGGAGGAAGCTCTCGGGAACCTTGCCCGGTACCGGGCTCTGCCCTTTGAGGAGTTCGAAAAGGATTTGAGCCTCCATTGGGTCGTTGAAAGGGGATTGCATATCCTCATTCAGAACCTGCTCGAAATCGGCGCCCACATTCTGGCATCGGAACTCCAAAACGACTGGGACGACTACGGGGAAATCCTGTCAAAGCTCGGGCAGCACGGAGTGTTGCCCGGAGACTTCGCGGAGAGAATCAAGGGCATGGCAGGGCTGAGGAACATCCTTGTCCATGAATACCTGCGAGTCGACGCAAAAAAGATCCATAACCTGCTGGCGAACAAGCTGGAAGATTTCGCCGAGTTCATGAGGCACATTCAGGCGTACTTGTCCCTGCCGCGTGACTGAGTGCATCTATTGTGTAACTCTTTAGAAGAGAATTATGGAGGGAGTTCAGACTTCCGCGCATCGACGCGAGCATATCTTTTCAAGCTTCTGAAGAGATACAACGCAGGCGTTTTTGCGGCATTGAGCGAAGATTGCTCCTGTCCTAATCCTTCGAATCCACCAGAGGTTTACACGCCGCTGGAGGGCGGACAAGTCTGCGTAATCCGCCTGAGGTTTACCCGCCGCAGGCGGATACATCTGCGGATGCTAGAGATAGGTTTTTCGGCCTATTTCTTCGATCGTTTCCTTTGTCCTTCTAAGAAGGCTTTCAAGCATCCCATTGGAGAATACGAAAACGCCTTTTAGGGAGTCCCTGCTTTTCGGGTTTTCAATGAAAGCCAGAAGATTCTCGATATTCATCCTTATCGCGGCTTCAGGCGCCTTGTTGAGATGCTTTGCCACCTTGGCCGTATCCACTTTGCCGCTGCAGAGCGCAATGATATCCCTCCGGTCTGCCGGCCTCAAGGAGTTCATCTTGAGCGCCATAAGCATTTCTCTGTCCGCAACCCTCGCTTCGACGGAGGCCTTTGCTCCAAAACCCACAACGACTCTTTTCTCCGAGTTTCTGAGGAGATACCTGAAGGAATAGGCAGCATCCGTCTGCCTGCACTGGAGCATGTCCACAAGCAGATCCACGGTGACGGGAAGCGTTTGGACTTTTCTGCGAAAGCTCACGAACCTTCCCTTGTAGGTGAGCGCGAACTCTCCGGCCTCCTTGGCCTTTGAAAAGCCCTGCTCTTTCAGAATGGTTTCAATCTCCTCGAAGTCCTTCTCGGCGATAACCAGGTCAAGATCCACGGAGAACCTCGGGAATTCAAAGGCACTCACGGCGTATCCCCCCACGAGCACATACCGTTGGGGGATCTGCCGGAGAAGCTCCAGACAAGCTCTTTCCCGCTCTTCGATCTTCATCCAGTCACCTCGCCAAAGCTCTTGTTCTAACCGGTGGTTTCCCGTACTGCTGCTCCAGGTATTCCAGGGCCGGCCCATAGGCGATTTCTCTCTCCCTGCAGAAGCGCAAGGTCTCCTCCAGCGGCACGACCTTGCTTCCGTTCTTCACCTCCACTTGCAACACCCGCCTCGGGTGCAGAATATACACCCTCCCGTACAATGTCTTGCCCATGACCTCAAGACCAAACCTCATCCGGTTTTTTCTGAAGAAGCTTTCCCAGGCCTCCAGATCCTTTGCTTTCACGGCAAGATGTACCGGCCTGAACCCCCTTGTGAAGCCTGTCCAGTAATAGCCGTCCGTCCAGACGGCCACAGCCGTGCTGTCACAGAAGGCATAGTCCTTCCCCGCCTGTTCCAGCATGCGGTCGTCTGATTCCTCTTCGGAAAGGGTCCGGATGAACTCCTCGGGCTCGGTCAGGCGGTAGCTCGCCCTGCCCATCCGCTTCACATACCCGGCCTTAATCAAATCATGGATGACCTTGGCTGCGTGGGCGGTGGGAAAAACCATCCGGAAGCGGTCGATGGTGAATTCCTCCCCGCCGAAACTCCTCCACATCCACGAGTACAGTTCCGTGTACTTATCCATAATTACCCCCGCGGTAATTTTATGATCCAGGCTAAAACGGTTTCGGATGATTGTCAAGTGGCTCTTCGCGGCAAGCGGAGGTTGTCTCCTGCGACGGACTAGGGACTGTTCTTCTTTTTGCCACGGACCATTGACAACGGACAACGGACTTTTTTCATCTCATTGCCTCGTATCCATCCACTCTTTCAGTTCGCCGGCGCGGGTCTGATCCAGTTGATCCCGGCAAAGGCGGCACGCAATAGCCCCCGTCCAATCCATCCTTCTGCACTCCCGATCAAAACCAGAAGCTCAGCGAATACATGCCCGCGTTTCGATCCTTCAGGAACCGTTCCAGGTCCTGTTTCGCTTGAGTGGCAAGGGGGTCCCCCTGGGCCGCATATTTCTCGCTCCACAGGATGTGCGGGATGTGGGATTCCAATCGCCGGACGGATTTGACGGTGTGACTAAGGCGGATGCAAGGCTATGGGCCGGTGTGGCGCTTCAGAGCCTCTTTCCAGAACTGCACACGGTCCCGGTCATGAGTGATCTGGTATCCGCCGCCGGAGAGGGCCAGGGCTGTTTGATAATCTTTGTCGGACTGGCCGCTGGCTATGCGCTTTTCGTACATGGCGATCAGTTTTTGGAGCCTTTCCGCGGGGTTGTCCCTTCTTGATTGGGAGGGGGCATTCTGAGCTGAAACGTTCTCTGATGCGGCCGTCACCGAATCCTCAATGGCCTCTGTTGCTTGTTGGGGTGTGGAGAAGCCGGAGGCGCTGATGGAAGAGAGGCGGACAGAGGCTTCGCTCTTTTCCGTCGCATCAGACGGATTTGCATCAGGCGCAGCGCTCAGGGTTTCCGTGCGGACGGCCAAGCTGGGAGCGGGCCCTGCTTCTTGCGCGGCGGCTTGCCTGTTTTGAACGGCCGGCCCGCTCGATGAGGAAGCCGCTATGCCTATGTTCTCGTTTAACGTCTTGGTCCCGGTGCGAACCATGCGAAGGCCCGCAGATTTGCCTTCCGGGCGATAGACAACGGAATAGTTTCGCCCCCTCAGTAGAGACCTGAGCACCTCTTCCACGGGCCTGTCCCTGAACTCGAGGCTCACCTGGCTGTCTTCCAAGTGCTCGAACACAAACAGATCGAGGTTTGCGGCTACGCAAAGGTCGTTCAAGGCCTGGAGCATGGAAGGGTGGCGGCCCTGGAAAATCACCAGGCCGTTTCGGACCGTGAGCTGTCTTTCCCTCTCAGGAGGTTTCGCTCCATAGGCCGGCGGTGAAATCTGAAGGGCGACAGCAAGAAGCGCGATCGAAAGAATCCTGATGATCGTCATGGGATTATCTCCATAATGAAACTTCGGAAGCTGTAACAGTTTAGCTCTTTGAAATAAACACAGAAAAAGGCCATGGGGGTCCCTCTAAAAACAGAACAACGAAGACGCCACACCTCCATGGCAAGCCCTAGGCCATAGGTGAGGCGGGCGGAGGGCTACCGGGGAACTCGTCCTCGTATACATACCTGGCAGGTGCCGGTGACACCTCGCCGCCCGCCTTCGGTGCCCCTTCTCTGCAGAGTCTTTCCCGCCCACTCTTCGTTTTCTGTTTTTAGAGGGACCCCCATGGCCTGAGCCATCCATTTCAAAGAGCTAAGCTGTTACGTAAATTCTAATATCAGAGCAGGTCAAGAAGAATCCTGGCGGCTCACTGCGATGGAAATCGGGACCTCTCTAAGGTCGGCACAAAGGCGTGGCAGAAAGGTTGCCGTTCCTTGCGCGCTTCACTGTGGTTCAGATCCGAAACAGGCTTGTTGCCAAAGGAGTATGAGGATTACAGCGGGAGTCCTGAAGCGGCGACAAAAAGCTTTCTTCTTCAGGGGACCCGCGGGTCTTGAGGAGGAAGGGAATGCGAGTTGCGGTTTTTGCCACTGGCGGGACATTCGACAAGGAATACAACGAACTTAAGGGAGAGCTCTACTTCAAGAAGACCCACATTGCGGAGATGTTGGCTCTGGGCAGATCTCGGGTCCCCATAAGACTACAGACCCTTATGATGAAGGACAGTCTGTCCATGACGACCTCTGATCGTCAAAAGATCGCATCGGCGTGCCGGCTGGCCCGGGAGCGAAATATTGTGATCACTCACGGGACAGACACCATGGAGGACACAGCCAGGTTTTTGGCAGGAAAGGTGTTTGACAAAACCGTGGTCCTCACTGGCGCGATGGTCCCTTACAAGTTTGGCAGTTCTGACGGGCTGTTCAATCTTGGCAGCGCACTGGCACTCGCCCAAGTGCTCCCCCCAGGGATCTACGTCGCCATGAACGGACGCTACTTCACGTGGGATTCGGTTACAAAAAACAAAACGACAGGAGTCTTCGAGGAAAAAGCAGGCGGGCGCAAGCCATCCGCCACTCCTGGAAGTTCTCATCCTCTTCATGCTCGAAGAGAGAAGGCCTCTTCTCTAGGTAGGTCAGGTGATCGATGTCCTCTTTCGAGGGGTATTGCCCTGAAGGTTTCACGGTGATGAAGGAAGGCGAAGCATTTTTTTCAAAATCATTTGCCATGCTCACTAGACTAGATAGAAATCTGCCCGTTTTCAACCTCTGTTTGCAATCCCATCTGGAAGAAATTCAGTTGCTCGTTGTGAATTCCCATCCCAGAACTATTCCGCCTGTTCCCGCGACCTCAAGCCATTGCCGAATGAGACTGAATCGTCGTGACGCCCTTTAGTAGAGCAAACCCGTCTTATCTGTCAATGAGCAGAATTAGTTGTGGTTTGGCTGTCGCTCTGGTAGTTTTGTGTCTTCGAACAAATTTGTCAGGCCTACCCCAGTAGAAACAAGGGGAAATCCAAAGGCGTGACATGAAGCCTTCGGCGAGACCACATGATTGCGGACAGCGCAGAGATTATTCATCAGGGTGACCTCAACGGAAACCAGTGGATCATCCGGGTCGGGTTGCCGTCCGGAAGAAGCATTTTCGGGCTGGCCACGGAGAACGTTTACGGCGGTGACTGGGACCTGGGTCCTACGTGGAATTATGTGGTCCAAGGTGAAAACCCCTTTTTGATCGACGCCGGCCGGTACGGGATGGGTGGCCGGATTTTGGAAATGCTTGCGGAGACCCCTGTTCGTCCCGAAGATCTGAAAGGTTTCCTGCTAAGCCACGGCCACGAAGATCACGACGGGGGATTGTTGGAGCTGACGCAGAAGACCGGCGTTCCTGCATGGGTTCATCCCGTGTACCGAAACCTCTCAAGATCCTATCCGGACAAAGCCCCATTATCCTCCAAGGCGACATTTTCGGCCTCCTGCTGGCACTGCTTTATGCCCGAATCCTTTGCCCTGACTCACTGCGCCGGCTACCATCGAGACCGGATGATGCTTGAAACCCATTGCCTGGACGGCGAGTTCCTACCCTTTGATTCCGACATCCGGACTCATCACCTGCCCGGCCACAGCCCGGATGCGGTGGCATTTCAAATAGGACAGGAAGCCCTGATCGTAGGAGACAATCTCCTGCCGGAAATCACCCCCCACCCGACCCAGGAGGCTTACTACCGGAGGACCGCAGAAATCCTACCGGCCGAATACGATCGAGCGGAAATGATTTATGGGTTGCGCGCCTATCTGCGGTCGCTGAAAAGACTCCAGGCCTTAGGCAGGGAGTTTCCCGAGATGATCGTCCTGCCTGCGCACCGTCTTTTCTATGCAAACCGCTGGCACAGGATTGAGCTGGAAAAACGAAGTGAAGAGATCATCGAACATCATGTGCAGCGCTGTGCCGCTATCTTGAACATTCTAGACGACGGCCCGCGGACGTTGGAACAAATCGTTTCAGCCCATTTCGAATCAAGCCTATTGAAGGGATTCGGATTCAAGCTCGCCGAAAACGAGGTCAGGAGTCACCTGGAGCTGCTGGAGCATAGCGGGGATGTGGAACCGATCTGGGAGGATAGAGTAAAATCGACCGGCACCTGCCATTTTGAGCAATTCATCACGGACATAGCTGCCCACTGAATCGGTTCATCCGTCTCGTTCCTCCCAACGCATTGTCAGACGCTTCGCAGGTTTTGTGGCAGGCGGATGTTCTGTGATTCCGGCAAGCTATCACTGATGAGGAAATAGACTTCAGGCCATTGCAATACATAGGAGAGTTTCCCGTTCTGATTCCCTCCTACCCCTGCAGACAGGGCCGTCCGATAGGGCGCCCACAGCTAATGCACTGGAGGGTGGCTACATGCGCTCGGAATGTGATTGGAGGCGCCCTTTATTCGCGGATTTCGTGAGCGTTGGCAACCTCTCGATGGTGTTTCCCGTTTCCTGCTCGGCGATACGAAGTTCATATAGCTTTTGCAGGTTCATCCAGAACTCCGCGCTTGTTCCGAAGAAATGCCCAAGGCGCAAGGCGGTGTCTCCAGTAACAGCTCGTTGTCCATTCAGAATGGCAGTAATTCGGTTGGTCGGCACCCTAAGCTGCCGGGCCAACTCGGCCGCGCTCATGCCAAGCTCTTCAAGCTGCTCGGCGAGATGTTCGCCTGGATGTATCGGTTTGCGTCCCATGATTCACCTCAATGATAATCGACTATTTCAACATTGATTGGTCCGGGGCTTCCTTTGGGCCACTCAAAGCATATCCGCCATTGGTCGTTGATGCGAATGCTATACTGGCCTTGGCGATCCCCTTTGAGAGCTTCGAGACGGTTCCCGGGTAGGCTCAGGTCAAGAAGGGAGGTTGCAGATTCCAACTGGTCAAGCTTCAGCTCCGCCTTGTGCTCAAAACCGGAAAAAGCCTTGACTCTGTTTCCTTCCGCGAGTTCTTTCGTTCGCTTGTCTCTGAAGCTCACGATCATGAGGTAGTTTAACCCACGTTATGCTTTACGTCAAGCATAACGTGTCGGTGCGGTTCAAAATATATTCAAGTCTACTTTTCCAAGGCTTCTCGGGATGTCAGACATTTCTCAGGTTTTCTGATCAAGCGATGTTTTGGTATTGTGGAAAGCAATTACAGGTGACGCCCGGAGTGCGGTGACGGCATTTCCAAGGACCTAAAAAGTGAAGATTAGCAGGCGTAGCTTTTTATATTGCGCCCCGCGCCGCGTATCGAAGTCATAACCGGGAGCCGGATTTCCTAGCGTTCCCCGACAACCGATTAATAAAAGAAATCGTCCACGCACACCTCACCATCCTCGGCTCTGCTAGGGTCGAGTACGAGAGCGCGCTGGCTCTAGCGATAGATGTTCTTTCTGTGTCCTACTTTCACCACGATCACTATGCGTGCTTCGTCTTGGACCGCGTAGACGATGCGATACCGCCCTTGCCTCAGTCGGTAGCGATTCTGTCCAGTGAGTTTTTCACACCCATGAGGACGCGGTTCACCTGCCAGCGATTTGATGCGACTGAGAATCTTTCTAAGGTCTTTCTTGGGGATGCCTTCGAAATCCTTCTGAACCGATGCTTTGAAGACGAGGCTATATGCGGCCATCTTTTCTGAGCCTCATGACCATTTCGTCGTAACGAATGACAGGCTCCTGCGCTCGATCTTCAAACGCAGCCAAATCCTCGGCATCCTCTACAAGCGCAACCCTCACGGCCTTGTTTACGAGTTCCGATAAGGACTGATTGGTTTCTACGGATTTGAGTCGCAAAGCCTTGTGCAAATCGGGGTCAAAGTAGATCGTCGCCCTCTTGGTTTGGGCAGCCATAACGCTTCCTCCTTTTTCTCTGAACGACAGCATAACTACTTAACGTCATAACGTCAAGCTATTTCAGGGATGTCCATTTACGGCAAAGTGGAAGTGCGCCGTTACTCTTTCACATGAGGGTTTCTAGGCCCAATCGTTCGTCATATCAGGCATATCAAAACTCTGGACATCTCTCCCAAAAGAAGTCTATTCTTTCCTTGATTTCTGACAAATCGGTTTCGGTCAACTTTCAGCACAACCCTAACCTTCCGGAGCTGGCCATGAAACAACGCCGCTCGAAGGGTTTGAAAGTGAAGCCTCTGAGGGACTTTGGTTCCCCTCCAGAGGGTTTTTTGATTGTGGGGGTCGTCCCATGGCTGCAGAACGGGCTAAGCGCTAACTCAGTGCCATTCTACGTGCTGATGTCAAAAGCTATAACCGCCTCATGGAAGACGATGAGGTCGCTACCGTCCGGACTCTTAGAGAGTACCGTGAACCGATGTCTAAGCTGATCAAGGAATACCGAGGGAGAGTGGTGGATTCCCCTTAGGACAATGTCCTAGCCGAGTTTGCAAGCGTGATGGATGCCCCGGAATCTTCTATGGAGATTCAGAAGGCACTTAAAGCCAAGAATGCTGAACTTCCTGATAATCGAAGGATGGAGTTCCGGATTGGTGTGAACCTGGGAGATGCGATTGAAGATGAGGACTGGGTTTACGGGGATGGAGTCAACATTGCGGCCAGTATAGAGGGGATGGCTGAACCTGGGGGCATTTGCATATCTCGTAAAGAGAGAATCCCTAAGAATCACATGCCGGGCAGGCTTGGGAGCAGCGGGAACAGAGCGCATGATGGCGGCTGCAAAAGGTGACCTCGGTGGTACTCCCTCCGCACCCGTCGCAAGCAAGAGGGTCCAGGGCCTTGGTCAGAGGATTGTAGGTCAGAGAGACGGGTCTTTTCTCTCTTCCCATATGGACGTCACAGAGCAGCCTGACCGCCGGAGTCCGAATGAGGAGAGCTGCGGCCGGGATCACCTTCACTCGGACGCTGTATTTCTGGAGAAGGTCCTCCTTCTTTTTAGCAAGCTCCTCGGGAATCAAGGCGATTTTTTCCCTTCGGTCCTGAACCAGTCGATCCGAAAGGCCGGTCCTGCCCAGGCTGGCTTCCATTTCCTTCTTCAGAGTCTCATAGTATTCTTCAATGTTGGCTGTGTCCCTTTTAAGCCTCCTGTTCATGCTTTTCCGGAACTCCCGAATCTCCTCTGCAATGGCCGGCTCCACGATCTTGGGAAGAGCTTGAATGATCCTTTCCCATTTCTTCTTATCTCCTGCAAAATCATGGAGAGAGGAGATCTCGGAGGCCCCGCCGATCAATGTCTCCAGCCGGAAGGGGATCTGGGCTCCCGTATCCACATGGAAGGAAAAGGCAAGGAGGCCCTCTTTCTGCTCATCGCTCCTGGCCACGTAGCGGCATGTCAGAACAAGGTAATCTGTTTTAATAGGCGCCGTGGAGGTCACCCGGCAAAGGGCCTTTCGAAAACGGAATTGGTCCTGGATCAGTCGGTCAAAGCCCTGGCTCTTCAAATAATGAAAGGAAACCTGGCAGCAGGCCAGCGGGGCGCGAGCGCATGACAACTCGACCATCTTTTCCAACAAGGCGGAACCGTAGGTGATGGTGTATTGCGCTTTGCTTTCAGAGGAGGCCCCTTCCTTGAATTGCACCTCATCCGGCACCCCCAAACTCTCCGCGAGCTCCTGGGGAAGAAGGGCGTCAATTCCCTCAGGGCCGGCTTCGATCAACGCTCCGCGGCTTTCAAGGTAACGGCGGGCGAAAAGAAAAGGTTCGCTCCAGGGCTCAGAGTTCATAGTTTTCTCCAAAGAGCTTTTCGTCCAGGGTCTTGGTGCTTTCGTAACCGGTCTTGGCCCGTTTGAGCTTTGCGGCCAGTTGGGAGAACCCCTTCTCCACTTTCTCGTCGCTCGAAGCGTTCACCCAAATGTCGTAGATCATATCGGAGAATTCCTGCTCCCCTGCAATCCTGCCCAGGACCATGTCGATCTCGCCGATCACCATCTCGAACATGTTGATCTTTCGATCCAGGATGTCGAGAATTTTTTCCTCGATGCTTCCCTCGGCACAGAAGTTGTAAATCATGACCTCTCTTTCCTGGCCGATCCTGTGGATGCGGCCGATGCGCTGTTCGATCCGCATGGGGTTCCAGGGAAGATCATAATTGACCATCTGGTTGCAGAACTGCAAGTTGCGGCCTTCTCCGCCGATCTCCGTGGCGACCAGAATGTTGACATCCTCCCTGAAGCTCTTGATCTGTGCTTCCTTTTCATGGCTGTCCATTCTCCCGTGAAACAAAGCATAAGGGATTTGCCGGCTGCCGAGGAACTCGGCAATCTGCTCCAGGGTTCCCAGGTATTTCACGAAAACGATGATTTTGTCCTTTGAGTGGGTGAGGAGCTTCAAGAGGATTCGGTGCTTGCTGTGATCCTCCAGGGAGAGACACTGGTAGCGGGCTTCGCGGATCGCTTTCTCATGGGAAGAGAGCCCGTGCCCTTTTTCCAGAAGCCGTGAAAGGCTGAGCGCGACCGCGCGGGGCGATGATCCGGCTTCTTCCAAGAGGCTTTTGAGGAGAAGCCTTCTGGTTGCGCCGTCCTCTCTGTCGATGGTCCTCACGAGCGAGGTGATGGTCTCGTAAAGCGATTTCTCGGATTCAGAGCATTCCACCTTCACGGTCTGGGCGAAGCGGGGCGGAATGTCGATCTTGGCCACGGCGCGGGTGTTCCGGATCATGATCTCTCCCAGGAGAGCCTTGAGCGCCTCCCGATTGCGTGGATCCGTCGGATCGGCGGAATTCATGAATTCCCTCTTGAATTCCGCAGCGGTCTTGAGCTGGCCCGGCTTGAGAAGGGTCACCAGATTGTGAAGCTCGATCAAATTGTTCTCCACCGGGGTCGCTGTGAGAAGAAGGAGGAACCGCTTTTTGAGGGCGTTGACGATCTTCCAGTTGAGGGTGTTGCGGTTTTTCAGGTGATGGGCTTCATCCACAATGACCAGGTCCCAGTGCCGTTGGGCGACCAAGGCGAAGTTCCTGGCGGACTTCGCGACATTGATGGAAGACAGCACAAAGGGACGCTCCCAAAACGCAGGATCACCCGAGTGAAAAGCGCTTTCTTCCGTTGAGGAAAAATGGAGCCGGAATTTCGCGGTCAGCTCTTCGTTCCACTGCCCGACCAGCGGCGAAGGGACAAGGATCAGGGCCGATTTGACCATGCCCCTCAAAAGGTATTCTTTGAGAATCATGAGGGCCTCGATGGTCTTGCCCAGTCCCACCTCGTCGGCCAGGAGCGCCCGACCCCGAAAGGTCTTCATGACTTTTCGTACGGTTTCTTCCTGGTACCAGAAGGAGCGCACGTCCTGAAGCTGACCGAGGCAAAGCAAGGTTTCGAAAGCCTCGCTGAAGCGGATGCGATAGGCTTGCAGGGCAAGTTCATACTCCTCCTGCGAGAAGAGGCGGCCTTCCGTGAGCGCCTGGCGGAGCGGGGAGGGGTCAACGTCCACCTGGATTCGGATTTCAGGGGCAGGAGAAGGGCCGACAGGTTTCGGCGGAGGGACACTCTCCGAGGATGCGGCCGTCGGGGCGGGTTTAAAGGTCTTTTCGACCGGTTTAGACTTCCGCATCTCCGATTCGAGCATGGCCTGGCAGTAAAGCTTTCGCTGCTCCAAGGCCCTGATCAGCGCTTTCCTGTTTTTCACCCTTTTTAAGGGGAGGAACCGCAGAGTGTCTTCGATAGTACGCAGCGCCTGGGCATAACGATGGGCGCTTGCAAGAAGGCTGCACAGGGGCAGTGTTGCTTCGGCTTCCAAAGCTTTTATTTCGTAAAGTCTCAAGAGCGCTTTCAGCTCGAGGTCCTTTCTGTTCGAAGCAGAGGCAAGACGGCCCAACTCATTGAGGTAAATCGGATTTTTGGGGTTGTCCCCCGCAGCTTTCTCCATCAGGCGGAGCGCTTTTTCCATGTTCCCCTGTTCTTCGTTCCACAGCGCTTCGTAGAAAAAAAACTCCGCCCGTTCCAACTGGCCGGAACGAGCAGACCTCTGTCTTCGCTCTTTAGCTTTTTCTTTTCGTTGTGCTCTTTTTCGATCGGCTTTCTTGGCGGTCATGCCTGTCCCTCGAAAACCGAATCTAAATTCATGCTACCCCGCCTTGTCAAGGTCTTTTCATTGCGCTGGGACAGGTCGCCTGGTCTAACCCGGGCCGGCCCCCCATGTTCCCTGACCTCTCGCCGCCCGCCTTTCCATCCTCCGTAGCAGGGCTACTGCGGAAGACGGGCGCTGCCCCCTTGCCTGCGAGGGTTTTCCCGATCTCTCTTCGCTTTCTGTTCTTAGTGGGACCCCCATGATCTGGGCTTGGCCTGCGCCCGGCACACGCTTGATGGTATCGAGGACTTAGGCATTGCTTAATTCGTAATGCAGTCGCCGCTGTAACGCTCACCCTCAGCAAAGATGCCGATCATCATTATGATGGAGGAGGCCTTTTTCTGTAACGAAACCCCTTGCTGCGCCACGGCCTCGGGCAAACCGGGCAGCGCCAGCCTGACCCGATTCTGTGGCGGCTTGAGCGGACTGGTGCTGGCCTGTGGCGTCGTCAAGATCCTTCTGTGAGGGCGCATTCTGTTCGGTAAGCGTTGAGGAAAAAGCGCCCCGAGCCAGGCCGACCGCACGACAGCACACCCCGCGCTGATGATGTCTCGCACCGGCTTTATGATGGCGGGCTTCTAGGTTTTTGCATCTCATGTCAGGAGGCGGAACTATTCTCCTTGGATGAGCGTCGCACAGAACTTTAGTCCTCTCGGGTGCAACCCAAACCCAAGCCAGCCTTGACAAGAATCAGTTGCTGCCGTAAGATGATTCTAATTTTCCACTTAGATAACGAAGAGATACTGTTCCCTTTGCCATAATCAAACACCGAAAGCCGCCCTGATTCATTGAAGGGTGACCGGACTTTCAGGAGTCAGAGATGAAGAACGAATTCATTGCAAGGATTTCTTCACACCCCGATTTGAGAGGCGGGGAGCCATGTATAAAGGGCACCCGCATCCCGGTGAGTGTGATTGTTGCAAGCGTGGCTCAGGGGCTGACAAGACAGGACATTATCAGGGAATATCCCCAGCTCATGGATGAGGATATTACCGCGGCACTCATGTACGCATCTGAGTCGGTACAGAAAGAATCTGTCTACGCCCTGGGTGGCTGATCGTGAGAATCAAGATTGACGAAGACCTA
>Ga0101944_10004843_pt1 | contig 16083 bp, 11 predicted proteins | sample DewCreD2012metaG_FD_75245 | JGI IMG/M metagenome (GOLD analysis project Ga0101944, IMG submission 75245) | Hot spring sediment bacterial and archeal communities from British Columbia, Canada, to study Microbial Dark Matter (Phase II) - Dewar... ...
GGGCTTGCACCTCCAGCGGCACGGGCCGCGAGTTCAGGCAGAACTGATCGAACGCCCAGAAGCAGAACGAGTACAATCCGCGATTCCGCCACATCCCGTAGGCCTCTTGCATCGGCGGGTCAGGTGGCCCATAGATGCCCACCAGGTACATGCACTCGGACGCCGGGCGGCCCAGCTTCAGCGGAAACTCGAGCGTCTGCCGCATGAGCCGTGCGTTCTTCTGCCAGACGTCGTAGTCGAAGCCCTCCGCGCGGAAGTACTTCACGCCATAGCCGGAGGTCTTCCACTCGTTGGGCAGGTTCACGTGGAAGTTGAGCGCACGGAACTCCGGGTCTGGCGCGGGTTTGCCCTGGTTGGCGTCAAGCGGCCAGAGGCACTCGAACACCGCCGTCGGATGGAACCGCCGGACGTAGCTGATGACCTCGGCGCAGTACTCCCAGATGCGGTCCCGAAGGAAGTTTGCCGTCTCATAATGGTGCGCCGGATCACCGACAGGATCATCGGTGTTGCGGCGGAAGGGCCAGATCTGCCGGCCGTAGCGCTGCTGGAAGGCAGCAATGGTTTCCGCGTCGTAGAACGGCATTCCGCCGTTGGGGTCCTGCTGGCCGTGCAGGCCGTTGCCGATGTTATCGAAGTACCACCACTGCGTCTCGCCGAACTGGAGCACGATCGGCAGCCCTGCCGCGGCGAGTTCGTCAGCGCACTCCTTGTACATCTGCTTGAGGTACGCGCGGACGCGCGCGCCGAAGTGCATGTGATGGGACGGGATGGGCAGGAAGACCTCCTCGCCCGGGCTGACCACCCCGTTCTCATAGTGCAGGTATCGTGCCCGCATCTCGGCCGGCGGCCGGTAGCACTCCATCGAGAAGGCGAAGCTCGAGTCGATGCCGGCCTGTTTGAACTCGCGCGCGAGATCCCGGATCCAGTTTCGCGCCCCCTGGGTCATCACGGGCGAGATAGTGTCGATCATCTCCCAGTCGCCTTCGGCGCCGGGCTGGTCGAGCGGCGGAGTGCCCTGCGAGATGCTCCAGTGCGGGCTGGCGGTAATCGTGAAGGTGTAGCTGGGCGCGCGGGAGCGGATGTGGATCGTATTGCCCTCGCTCGTGCACCAGACGCCAGGGAAGGTCACGTTGATCATCGCGCGCAGGTGCGCGGCGATGTCTTCGGTCGAGAGGCCTGCGCCAGGCGAGAAGTAGAGCGTGGTTCCGGAGAGGTTGATCCAGAGCGGCTGGTCAGGCTCCCAGGCGTTGATGGCGACCGTGCAGTTCGGGTAGGTCGCCTCGACGCGTCGGCGCTTGTTGTTCCAGAAGACACCCATGTAGACGTCGGCATGGCCTATGAAGCCGAGTTGCTTCAGATGCCAGACGTGCCAGGCGGGCGGCTTCTTGTAGCCGTGGTCGGTGTCGAAGTCGATCGCGAGAGAGACGTCGTGGTAGACCTTCGGAGGGTCTGGCGGATCTTGCGGTTCTAAGGGCCACAGGTAGTCAAAGTAGAAGTAATAGCCGTTGCTGGACGGGTGCTTGTCGAACAGCGCGCGGATCTCGACCGAGTGCGCCCCGCCAGGCAGTGCGGCGGCGAGACGCTTCATCGCGGCGAAGCCGTTGTAGTCGTTCAGGTAGAGATCATGCACTACGGGCGTGCCGCCATCAATGGTGACCTCGATTCGGCCCGCATCGCGACCGAGCCAGGTGCCGAGGTACAGATCATGCACGCGCGGGTAGGAGTATCGGATGGTGACCGTGCGGCGATCCTGAGCGTCAGTCGGCGCGCAGCGTTTGGCGTGGCCGAGCGACCACCACTGCGTGGGCCAGCCCGCGCCGTAGCGGTAATCCTCCCAGAGACCCTCGTACCGGCAGCGTCCGTCGGATTCTTCGATACGTGGCGCATCGCCGCCCACCTTCAACGTCCGGTCACCGGTGACCGTAAGGTTCGAGATGCGCACCTGCCACTCGATGTCCGAGCGCGTGCCGGTGATGGTGGAGATCCTCTGGATGCGCGTGCCGGCGGGCCAGGCCTGCGGTGTCGAAGAGTCCTCGCCGCGGCGCACGAGCACACGGTAGTACCAGGTCTGCGGATCATTCGGGTTCGGCTTCTGGAGGCCGAAGTTGGCGATGCATGAGATGCGCTCTTCCACGCTCGGCGTGCCGACGTAGTACTTGAGGCCGGCGGTCATGTGCTCGGCATCGGCAATGTGCCATTCCTCCTCCGTCCCGGCGGGCGATGCCGCAACGGCCTCTTTCAGCCGCCCGCCTTCCCGCAGCCCTGCCTCCACATCCTCGAAGCGCGGAGCGAAGGTGAGGTGAATCTTGACGATGTCGGAGGCCGGCACAGGCACGAGCGAGTTACGGTCTCCATTCTTGTAGCCGGACAGCGCAGCAAAGGGGAACGTGAATCGGTAGACGCGCGTGTTGCCAGCACCTTGCACAGCCGTCGAGATGACGGTAGTGCCGTCCTGCAGCCCGACGATCTGATTGGCCGGGTCGACGGAGACGCGCACCGGGATGCCGTTTGCATCGCGCCCGTGCTGTCCGAGTGGGCCTGCCAGCTTCAGCTTGAGTGTTGCGGATCTGTCAGTCGTCCTGAATTCATCGACTGCCAAACTCGCTGGCTGATCTCCATAGTCGGGCGCCGGAGCATCCACCATGCGGCTCTTGAGGACGCGGCCGAAGTGCCTCGCCCGCGGGAGCACGCGGCAACTGGCACCCGCGGCGTGGGGATGCTCAAAGAAGGCGGTGAAGTTGCTCCCGCCACCGGAAATCACCTTGACCACTTCATCGTTTGCGGTGCCGATATCGACGCCCACGCAGTCTCCGGGCCCCATCTCCACCGGGGCTGTCAGGCGGGCGGTGTAGACGCCAGGAATGAATCGGGTCAGCGTAGCCGCTCCGGAGCCGCTGTTTGAGGCCACAGCCACGGGGCCGCTGTGCCCGGGCTGCAAGGTCACGGTCACGACGTTGCCCGAGGCTGAGCAGCTCACCAGGCTGCCCATGTTGGCGTTGAAGTACGCCGCAAAGAACGAAGCGATCTCGGCCGCATTGGCAAAGAGCCCCTCTCTCACCGCCACGGTCGTGTTGTTGATGAAAAAGTTGTGGTAGAACCACGGATCCCCCTGCCACCAGATAGCCTGGTTTGTTGAAGGGGCCTGCGGGTTGCCGACGCGTTGCGCGATGGCGGTTTCCAGGCCGCAGAATCCGACCGCCTCGGCCGAGGAGCATGACCAGCGCGTGCCCATGAAGTACACGCAGACCTTGTCGGCCAGCGCCGGCGTAGGGCCTCCAGCCAAGCTGTCCAGGCCAGCTTGGTTGTCCACCAACCCGAAGCTGAATTTGCCCGGGGAAACGTTGCCGAACACGGACGTCGCGTGGTGCATGACCGGGACCTCGTAGATGTCCCCGGCGCCCGTGGTGATGGTGAGCTTGTCCCAGCCCACGCTCGGATACCGCGGGCAATCCGGCCGGACATTGCCTTCCTCGCCATTCACGGGCAGCACCTCCATGTCGTACTGGAGGGCCAACGCGGAGAGATCCGTCACCGGGAGCGGCTTCAGGCGCAGGTGGTTGAAGTAGTCGTAGGCCGAGAAGAGCTCGACGTTGGCGAAATCCTCGGCCGCCTGGAAGATGCCCGAGATTTGGAAGCCGGTCTCGGTGGCATCGTGGAGCGTGGTAGTGGCCGCACGGCCGGAGAAGCCCTGCAATTGGATTGTGCGGCGGGGGTCGAAGAGCCTTACAATGTCCGAAGACATTTTGTTCGTGCCAGGATCAACGAAGAATGTTCGGCCTGTGGATTCCCATCACGCTCATCATCATCGCGTTGGTAGTCACGTTTTTGCCTCATCGCGCAAGGCCATCCAGAGATCGCGCCGAGGAGGAAGATCGCGCCGGAGAGCGCGAGCTCAAGTGGAACAGGGACTTCCACGTCCGGAATGGGGATCAGGTCTGAATCACGACGGTGAGATCCGCGCCCGGGTCGGGTGTCGGCACGCGGTAGATGTCGTAGCTCAAGTCATCGCCCTCCATGAGCACGGGCGTCGGCCAGATCGTCGGCTGAATGAACGTCTGCGCTGGATGATCCCGCCGCACCACTGCCGTGAATTGCATGCTCGACGGGTTCACGGAGAGCACGCGCACGTATTCCTCGTGGGAGGTTCCCAAGCCAAGATGGATCCACATACCCGGCTGGAGCAGGAATGCATTTTCGTCCTGGATCGTCCAGCCCACAGTCAGCGTCTGCGGGGCAGGGCTGCCCGTGATCGGGTCGAGAATCACGTTGCCCCAGTCCATGTACGGCAATCGCCGCTGGTCGGGCGGGGCCTTGCCCTCGTAGGTGCTGGTCAGCGGCGGGTTCCACGTCCAGATGGCCATGTACTCAAGCGGCTCCCACTCCGGGCTGCCAGCGCGCCTCCGCTTGACCGTGAAGAGCTGCGCCCCGGGGTCGCTCGTACCGCGCTGCACATAGGCGTAGACGCAGCGGATGCTGGCCGCGTCTTGCACTCGCACTGGCATTCCGGCTGTTTCCTCGACCGCCAAAGGGCCGGGGCGCTGGAAAATGTAGGCGCCGCCGTTGCAGGTGCGCAGGCCGGGCATGAATGGCTCGCTGTGCTGCGACAGCGCCCATGTGGTGAAGGGACCGTAGCCGAAATGGTTGGCCACTCCGGCTACTGCAGCAACGATACAGGCGCTTGGCAGTTTCGCCTCAATTCGCGCCGGCAGTCCCGGCGTGCGGAAGAAGCCTTTGCGGACGCTGAATGTGAAGGTCTTCTTGTCGAGCTTGTAGAAACGAATGCCAGCTGGGTGGGCGCAGCGCAGGGTGCCGAAGGTCGCCTGCCCCTCGAGCACGCCCGGGTAGGCGCGTTGGAGGACGAAGGTCCCCGACGGAACGACATCGCCCTCCGCGCCGGGGCCGATGATCTGGGCGCACTCATATGAGCGGCGGCCCGGGTTGTCGGGATCAGCGGACTCGTCATTGAACACCACGAAGTCGCCGACGCGGAAGACTCGCTCAGTATCCGGGTTCACGGTGCAGATGACAGTGGCCGGATCCGTCGCTTTATCGAGCGGCTCGTCGATCGAGGCCCAGAGGTCCGTGGTCAGCTCGTCCACGTAGTAGAGGGTCAGCGTGATCTCCCGCGCCCCCACAATGTTGCGGTTGCCGGTGGCGTCTGGCGCCACGTCCATGTCGTCGAGCACGAAGGTGCCGTAGTCGCCCAGCTTCGGCGTCCCGCTCAGCACGCCGGGGACGCCAGTGTCGATGAAGATCTCCTCCGATGGCGGCTCGGGCACGACGTCGGCCGGCTTGGGGCCGGAAACAAGGTCGTACATCGAGTCGGTCACCGTGCGGCCTTGGATGTCGATCGAGTAATCCTTGTTGAGACGCCAACTGGTGACGCGGAACTCGCCGGTGCCTCCGGGCATGTCGGGATGAGTGAGCGAGCAGACCATGCCGGGCTCGGTGTTGAGAGCTAGCACCGTGGTCTTGAAGGCGACCTGCCGCGCGGCTTTCCATTCGACCGGCGTGATGCCGCCGAGCTCTTCACGCAGGCGAACCGTGATGATCCGCGCTGCCTGCGACTTCGACGCCGTGCCGGACAGGTTGACGGTTGACTTCAGAAACAACGGCCCGCCCGCGCCGCCGAGGAGCGACGCGTGATCGATGTCGTAAAGCGAGATCGAGTTGGCGACGAAGTCGAAATCCTCGTCGGCGAAGTTGGCAGTGAGATGATTGAACGAGGGTTTCAGAGGTGCCATTTGCAGGCTGCGGAACAGGATGTTGCCCTCGGTGAAGGCCTCCAAGGCTGATGAGTTCACGCGCACGCCGAGTTTGAGCCAGCCGTTAGCGAACGTGTAGTAGCCTAGGCAGTTCATCAGGACTTCCTGGAGCCAGTCGCGCAGGGGCTTCTCTTCCTGGAGCACGCCGCGAAACATGAACTGGGTCTCGGTGCCCGTGCCGACCAACTTCGTGAGTTGCTCGTCGCAGATCGCCGCCGCCGCGATGGCAGCTTCCAAATCGAACAGCGTCTCGGCGAAGTCCAGTTGCTGCGCAGTGGCGTTTGCGCCCATCCGGATGCCACGCGCGCGCAGGAGCATGTTCACGGCGATCCAGATCGGGTTGGTCAGAGCAGGTTGCCATGCGCGGTTGCCGGGCGCCGTCCACGTCCAACCGCCCAGGCCCTGCGCGACGACGACTTCCATCGCGTGCTCGCTCAGGCGCGAAAGCTGCAAGCCCTTGGCGTCCGAGCGCCGAAGCATGACGAAGGCCGTGCCGGCCGCGCGCTCAGGACCAGCGTCTGTGTCCATGCCGAAGGTCACCGGATTCGGATCGGACCCCAAGCTCGTCATCAGCCCGAGCGAACCCGGATGGCCGTGGTGGTACTGCCCGTCGAGCTTGTGGCCCGTGCCGTAGGCGCCCAGCGGCCCCTCGCCCACGATGCCCAAAGCCGAGTAGAAATCGCTCTCGTCGCGGCCCGAGGCGATCTTGGCGTTCACCGGTATGGCTGAGTCCGTGTAGATCTCGGGCAACACCTGATCGTAGATCGAGTCGGCGACGAGCGAGACGGAGGTCAGCGTCGAGCGGCCGAAACCCCAGACGCCGGTCGAGTTGTCCTTGATGCGCACGCCCTGAGGCTTGGCCATGACGCCGCCGTAGTAGTCGTTCATGCCATGCGCCCGGCAACCGTTGGGCGTGTCGAAGCCCTTGTCGCAGCGGGTGGGGTCGGCTTCGGGGAAGTGGACCAGATCGAGCGCGCCTTGCGCACTGAACGGGCATGCGGCGGAGTTGAAGGACTTCCAGCAGGTGCGGGAGATCTTGCGCGTCGGGTAGGGCAGGTTCAGATCGTAGAGCCCGTCGGCGGCAACGACACGGAACTCCGGCCCCGAGTCGCAGGACCAGTTGACGATGTTGCCCTTCCAGAGGTCGAGTCTGGTGCCAGTTCCAACGTGAAACAGGCTGAAGGCGATCTCGGCGCGGAAGAGATCGACGTCGTTGGCAAGATCCCGCATGACCCGATCCGCGTTGCCGAAGGTGAACTGGGCCTCGTCGGACTCGTTGCCGATGGATTGCGAGATGCCGTCGAACTCGATCAGGCGCGCCTGGTATAGCTGGCCTCCGATCATACAGCGGCGGTCGGAGACATGGATCGCGGGGTAGCCGGGCTCGAGTGGCTGGATGCGAACGAGCGGGATGATCTCCTGGACTTGCGAGAGCAGCGCGGTATGGAGCGCGGCGGGCGGGAAGCGGTTGACGGTTTGCTGAAGAGAGTAGGCAGGAGTGCCGGAAGGGATTTCGACCAAAGTCACGCCGAGCGCGCACGCCCAGTCGGCCACCATCTCCCAGGACAACGGCTCATTCGCAAAGCGGCAGATGACCGGCGTGGTCCCAACGCCATTGTCGTTCGGCGCATCGTAGGTGAAGGCACCGTAGGGACCGTACTTCGACTCCCAGAAGTTGCGGAGCGCTATGCGGTCCGCGTCGCGGAGCCACTGCTTGCGGATGGTGAATCGGCGCGCTCCCGTGCCAAGCAAGAGGCGTTGCTCAATCTTGGCGTTCCCCGATCCGAACTGATGGACGACCACCTCGTGGTCCCGCCGCACTTCGAGCGGATAATCGGACGTCAGCGGAAACACTCCGCTCGGCGCGATCTCGGGGACCGGAACGTTACCGAGGAAGTCAGGCAAGTTCGATCAACTCCAGCGAGAGATCAGTTCGCGAAAGCGATGCACTCTGTTCCCACAGACCGGCGAAGCGAACGGTGTAACGGCCCGCGACGGCCTGCCCTGTCGGGTCGTGTGAGAACTTCGGATCGGTTTCATACGGGTCATAGAAGTAGAACGGCTCGGTGGGACCCTTGCGGGCGTCGTAGAAATCACATAGAGTCGCGAGTTGCGCGGGCGCGAGCCGTTTCCCCAGCCGCCAGCGTTTGCGGCTGTTGGTTGCCTGAACCGATCGCTGCGATTCGCCGTTCCGGTACTCGTTGTCCAGAACCGGATACTCCCGCTCGTGAACGAAGGCGCGCGAGAGGCTCGCTGGCAGCACGGTGAGGGGCGACGCGTTCTGTACCGAGCCGGGCATCAGGCCGTCACCAAATCGAGGAGCCTTTGGTCCGGCCGCGCGCCGAGTTTGCGAGCCACGAAGCGGGCATAGTTGGCTGGATGGTTGCCGTCGGCCGAGGGCGCATAGACCAGGAACATCTCCTCGGCGGAGGGCTGTTTACCTTGCGTGTACTTTCCATCCAGATACTGGCCGATCAGCACGCGCAGAACGCGCCAGCCTTCCTCAAGTGCACGGCGGCTCATCTCTTCGCGCGAGGCACCGGGAAAGCGCTCCGACGCCCACGCGACGAAGTCGACGTAGCCCTTCGACGTCGGGTACGGCCTGCCGCGACTATCCCGCCACTGCCGGATGTTGCCCGGATTGGCGTTGCGCTGAGCAAGGGTCGGCTGCGCGGCCGTGCGATAGAAACCCTCCATCTCGGCGATGGCTTGGGCAATCTTCTCGATGAGTTTATTCCGGGTCATGACACGATCAATCCGGGACTGAGTTGCAGGCCGGTCATTTCGCGGCGGCCGGCGTTCTGCTTGGTTGCCGCCATGGCTGCCGACTGCACGGCGCGCGGATTCTCGACCACGACGCGCACCGTTTCCTTCTCGAAGAACTCCTTCGCGCCCGGCACTGTGATGTTGATCACCGTGGGCGCAGCGGACGAAGGCGTTCCACTTCCGATGTGGTCGAGGGTCAGACCGCTGGCGCTCGATTGGAATAGGCTTCCGCCCTGCTGGAACATCGAGACGGGACGCACCGTGGCCGGAAGCCCAGCGGTGCTCTGGCCCGTCGACAGCGCGTAGAGTTCGACCAAGTCACGGACCTGCTGGCTGCGGATGGCCATGTCGAGGTTGCCACCGAAGCCTTGTTTGGCGATGTTCACGATCTCGGCGAGAATGTTCTTCTCGCGGATGTCGACGCCGTAGGTGGCCTTGATCTTCTCTCGCGCTTTCTCCTGCGCGCCTTTCACGAATAGCCGCACCAGGCCGGCCACCGCACCCACCCCGGCGCCGATGGCCGCGCCGAGAGGACCGCCATATTTGAAGCCAATCATCGCGCCGCCAGCGGTGGTCATGGCAAGGCCGGAGACGCCGCCGCGCTGGAGGCCCATCAGCGCGAGCGTTGCGCCACCCAGCAGCGCAGCGTTGGAGCGGCCAAGCGCCGAAAGCTTCTGACCCACTGTTGCCGCTTCCCAGGTCACGGCCTTGCCTGGCGCGTACTGAACGCCGCCGCCGAAACCGAAGAAGTCTTTCCATCCGCCAAGCAGGCCGGCCCAGCCGCGGGCGCCGCTCGACGGAACGAAAGGAGGCGTGCCCCAACCACCAGCGGCGCCGCCAGGAATGGGACCGCCGCCGCCCTGTCCGAAGACCGGCACTGCGCCGACGCCGACCAACCCGCCCAGCCTGCCGAGCGTGCCGCCGGAAGAAGTGCCACCAGCCAGCGAGACGCGCGTGCCGGTGAATAACTGCATCAGCATCGCGGCCACGCGGCTGGTAACGACATCTTTGATTGCGGTGAGCAGCGCAGTCTTGAGCGAGTTGCCGATGGCCGACCAGATGGACTGCGACTTGGTGAGCAGCGCGTCGAAGACCCCCTCGGCTTGTCGCTTGAAGGAATCGAAGATGCTTTGGTTCTGATCCCGAATCAGCTGCGCTTGGCGGATCGCCGCCGATTCGCGCGCACCCTGAATGGCGGCGTCAGTGGCTTCCTGCTGGAACCGCCGGATCTCATCCCGCTGCGCGGTGAGCTCGGCAATACGCGCCTGGATTTCGTCAACCCGGTAGCCCAGCCGACTCAAGTTCGCCTCTTCCTCGATCACCATGCGCGAGGTTTCAAGATCAAACAGTCGCATGCGGATCTCGTGGATCCGCGTGTGGTACTCGACCTCGATCGCCGCCTTGCGCTGCTCGACGGCCAGCTTCTGCTCGAGGGTCTGGGCGTTGGTGGCATCGAGCGCCCGTAGTTGGGCCTCACGCACAATCCCGGCGCGCTGTTCCTCGATCCCAAGCATCTGTCCGAGGTGATCCAGGTTTCGCTTCGAGATCTCCTCGTTATAGGTCAGCCGCTGGGCGAAGACATGCGCGTCGAGTTCCATCCGCCGCCGCGCGGCTTCTTCTTCCGCAGCCAGATATTCGGCGAGATTCTTGCGGTTGGTCTCCTGCGCCTCTTTCTGCCAGTTGGCGAGCCGCTCTCGCAGTTCGCCGATGACGTTCTCCCAGGCCTTGCGGGTGAGAGCGATCCGCTGCTCGTTGCTCCGCTCATCGACGAACGTGGTCCATTTGCGGACCTGCTGCTGGACCTCGGCCACGTCGCGGGCGAAGCCGGTCAGCCCACGCCGGCGGGCCTCTTCGAGCGCGCGTGCGCTCTCGCGCTCCACGTCCAACTGGCGCTTGCGGATCTCGACCGCCCGTTTCAGCGCTTCGAGGTCCGGCTCCGGTGACGTCTTGATGGTCAGCCGCGGCCCTTCATATTCGAACGCCTGCCCGCCGGGGAGCCACCGTTTGCCGCTGATGAGCTCGCGGATCTGGTCGTCGGTCATCCCTTGCTTTCGAAGGGCTTCGACACTGGTCTTCCCGCTGAAGAGGTCGTCACGGAGCGCCTGCCGCTGCATCTCGTCGAAATGGGCCTGAAGCTGATCTTGCGTGTCCTTCCACTGCGAGTAGATGGCAAGGCCAGCACCGGCGACACCGACGGCGAGCAGAGCGTAAGGGTTGATGCTTGCAAGTTGGAGCGCGGCGATCGACTTCGCCAGCGCCATGATCTTGTCGGCCAGCGCGTAGGTGGCCAAGGCTCCGGAAACCCACAGCGCCACCTCGCCGAACTTCCGGAGCAGGTCGGTGTTCTCGCGCAGCCAGCCCACTAAGCCGCGCAGGTTGCCGAGCAGCGCCCTGAAGTCGTCCTGAAACTTGGCTCCAATCTCCTCACGCAGGTTGTTGAACTCGCGGCGCAATGCGCCGAGTTGGCCTTCGACGGTCTGCGAGGCCGCCGCATGCGCGCCTTGGATTTTGGCGCCTTCGCGCATGACGGCGTTGTAGCGGATTTGCTTCTCCTCGGCCTCAGTCAGGGCGCGCCCGAGTTGAAGCTGCGCGATCTGCGCCTCTTTCTGGAAGTCGACGAACAGGCCCAGCGTGCGGAGACCGCGCGATGCGCCTGACTCGATCGCCATCACGATGGATTCGAGGGCCTCGCCGGCGGCGATGTTCTGGACCGCGGCGGCGTCCTTGGCGAGCTTGGCCAGACCCTGTGCCTTCGAGAGTTCCAGATCGGCCACGATCAGCCGCTGAACCGCATGCGCCCCCTCGGTGTACTCGAAGCCGATCTCCTCGATCGCCGAGACCTGCCTGGCTGCCGCAGCCGCTCCCACGCCGTGAGCGTTGGCCAAGGCTTTGAGCGAGGCCTCGGCTTTGGCGTTTGCCGCCGCCATCATTACCGAGCCGACGGTGAAGTCCTTGGCCCAGGCGAGCGCGCTCTTGATGGCGTCGGCCAGCAGGTTGCCGGCCGTAGCGCCTTTCACCATGGCCGCCGTCATTCCGTCGATCCCCTGCGCCGCGCCTCGGGCACTCTTTGCCGCCGCGGCCTCCATGCTCGAAAGGCTCGCGTTGACACTCTTGATGGACGCATTGGCCCGGTTGGCGTCCACTTCAACGACGAGTTCGAGCTTATTGTCGGCCATGCTGGTTTAACTGCTCGCGGTCCAAGGCTTCGCGTTCGTCTTCGAGCAGGATGAGGGTTCGGAACTCATCCGCCCGGATCTCATCAAGGCCGATTCGGACGCCCAGCTTCAGCGCCGCCCGCAGATCGATCGCGCGTCGGAGCAACAGGCCAGCCTCGGAAGACTGCGCCGCGTCCAGCTTGTCCAGCGGGCAGTGGTCACAGCGGCCGCCATCGTCGGGAGCGTCCGGGCAGAGGCCGGGGTCGCAGAGTTCCTCGCGGCGCAGCGCCCAATGAATCAGGAATCGCAGGGAGGGTTTTTCAGGCCACTCCCCGCATGTCAGTTTGGGTCCGAAGGCTCCTCGAAGGCGCCGTCGAGCGCGTCGATAGCAGCCTTCACGGCAACAGCCTGGTGGATGATCGGCACGTCGGCCGCGTAGCCTTCGGTCGATTCCACCAGTTTCTTGTAGAGCGCCGCCGCCGGCGCCAAGTTGATGATCAGTTCCTGCCGGTTGTAGGGCAGATCGAGCACCCGCGCGAAACCGCGCCGGTATTCGAAGACGTCCTTGGCCGAGGGCATGCGGAGCACATGGCTCACCGTGCCGCCCAAGACTCGCATGATCACCCGGAAGCCGTCACCCTCTTGGACGACGTCGTCCACATCGGCCTGGCTCAACTGCTCGATGATCCGGGTCGCCTCGAAGGCGTCCACCTCCGGCGCATTCTCTTCCGGCACGCGGATCTTCGCAAGCAGCGCAGCATCTGCTTCTGCCGAGTCGGGGATCGTCGTTTCGGAGACGCCACGCCCGAATTGCTTCACGATGACCTTGCGCTTCTTCTGGCGGTCAAGCCACTCTTCGTCGGTCGGAAATCGCACGCGAACCGGCTTCACGCCTTCGGGCGTGCGCAGCTGGATGGTGATGGGTTGCTTTGCGTCGAACATGAGAGTCCTCTCTACTGGCAGATCCCGTCGACACCACATTTGGCCACGGCCGAGACGACGCCGTTCGTCTCATCCCACATCGGCAGGCACTCCACCGACACCGTGACGATGCCGTCCGTCTCGCCGACCTCGGCGGTCGCAAACGAGACCTTGTGCCAGGTAAGTTCGAGCGAGTTGTTTGAGTCGTAGGCGAGCGAGATCACCGCCGTGCCGGCCGTCTGCTGGCGCAGCTTTGTGAGCTCGGTCGAGCCGTTCTCGAAGCGCGCCACGAAGCGCAGCGTGCCCTGGCGGTTGCCGAACTCAAGCCGGCCACGGATGGCCCCGCTGGCGCCATCGCCGGGCGTCTGGAATCCGGAGCCGGGGAAGAAGCCGCCGTCCAGGCGGACATTATTCTTCCAGGAGGTTTCGAGCGATACGATGTTCTTGTTCGAGACGTAGTTGACGCCGTTGATGGTGAGCGCGAGCGACGCCGACGGCAGCAGTTTTTCCACCGTCGCTACTGGCATCGTAATGCCCGAAGGCTCGACGTACTTTCCAGAGCCGACGAACTCAACGGTGATCTTCGAGTTGGCGCGGCCAGGCCCTGAACCGATCGAGATAGTCCAACCTTCGACCACGCAGCCTACGGCCATGCGGTCCACCACCACACCGGCACCCGGACGGATCTGCTCGACGAAGGAAAAGTACGGCAGCTCGGCCGCGTCGCCCGAGGCGGGGAAGAGGGGCGTGCACGTGTAAGTGAAGTTCGGCGCCGTGCCCGACTTGACCACCTTGCCCAGGCCGTAGGCCATGGCCCACGCGGCGATCTCGGCGCCGAGGTATTTTTCGAGCGTCCCGTTCACGTCCCAGGACGTCTGGAACGACTGCGTGGCGAACTCGTGGCCCTTGCCGAATTCCTCGGCGTCGTTTTCCGTGTTGAGCTTCGGATTGGCGAGCGCGGCGTTGAGCTTGCGCAACTGCCACATCTGGACCGCTGTATTGGCGGTCGAGATGTCGGCCTGCTTCTGCTTACCGAAGCAGATCTGGATTTCCTGCATCCGCGCTACGGACATCAGGGGTTACCTCCTCTTCAATTGCCTCCCGCGATAGACGCGGCGGCTCGCATTGGGACCAACCCTGGACCAACAGGGGCACGATCACCTCCGGTTTTGCTTCTACCTCTCTCGGATCGCCCTTTCCATTAGGCGGGCGCATCCAGACTTTTTCCATGTACGGCCTCCTGTTCCTGAAGTCGATACTCTTGTCGCGCTTCCAGCGATTGCACGGCGGACAGAGCGGCTGAATGTTCTCGATGGTGTTTGCGCCACCCCGCGACAACGGAACGACATGATCGGGACTCAATGCCGGCGCCCATATCGATCCTTCGAACGCTCCGCATCGGACGCACCGATATTTGAACCGCCGTTTTAACTCCCGCCATTCTTCGGCTGTGAATTCACCGATGACGCCCGCACGGCGTGCCCTGTGCCGGTTCCGATACTCGTAACCCTTATCTGGGTTGCTCTCCCGCCATTGGTCGGTCTTCGCCAGGACCTCGGGCTTATGCCGCTGGTAGTACTTTCTGTGCTGAGCCCGCTGGCAACTCCGGCACTGCGAGCTGAGGCCGTCGCTTTGACGCCTATGGCGGTTGAATTCCTGACCCGACTTGAGCTCCCCACAGCTTCCGCATCGCTTCGTCTGAGGAGGCGGAACGTCCGCGTAGTCCCGAGAAGCGATTCTTCTCGATATGCATTCCTTGCAGATCGTCTTGCGGCCGAGCCGATTGACGCGACTGACATGGAACGCTTCAAGCAGCTTCTCTTCCAGGCATGCTTGGCACCGCTTGGTGAGAACAACTGGACTACTGGTCACCGATTTCAGTAAACGTGATGGACACTTCAAAATAGTCGAGCCCCTCGGCGTCGGTCTGCCGTTGGATCTGCGGCAGGTCCATGGGGTGGCAGGATGGATGGACCGTCGCGTTGAGCATCGGCCCCCCCGCAGATGCCGGGACACCCTTTGTGATCAGCCGGAACAGCCGGTAGTAGGCCGTGGGCGGATCGCCGTCAAATGTCTCACGCGCACGCAAGTAGAGCGTCACCTGGTGCCGCCAGACGTCGACGCTTCCGAAGCTCCCCGGGCTCGTTCCTTGCCAGGCGGCCATGATGCCCGGCGCGGGCATCTCATGAATTGCCGCCGCAAGGCTCGCGCGCTTCGGGTACTGATCGTGATAGGCGAATATGCGCTGCTCATCGCCCTCCATCTCGGCGACCAGTTCCGGAATGCCGCGCAGCAAGGTGACAAGGCTATCGACCAGTTCCGCCGGGTTGATCACCTTTGCTTACCTCCCAAGGCGCGCTCGACGAGCAAACGGGGCTTCATGGCGTCGAGCATCTTCCGCGCGGCCTCCACAACCGCCGCCTTGTTCTTGGGCGAAAACACCATCCAGGCCTCGCGCTTCTGATTGGCCCAGGCCTTGATGCGGTCCTTGCGGGTTGAAAGGCTCGCCTTGGCCCTGTTCTCGCTCACCGTGCGGACCCGGAAGTTCCGCAGCAGGTCGCCGGTGAAAGTCAGGTTGCGGCGGTTGCCCTTGCCTTTGCGCGTCTTCCAGATGGCGTAGCGCTTGGTGAGCGGCTTGGCGGCGGTGTCCTGTGGGCCCTGCGCCGCCGACAGCCGCGCCTTGACCGCCGCGACGCCCGCGCTTCCCAGCTCATATATCTGCCGCTGCCGGAAGTTGAGCAAGTCGAGCCGGAGTTGCTTTTTCTGGTAAACGCGGACGCTTGGCATGAATCGTCCCCACGGACTTCCGCGCAATTGACCGGAAGTCTCAACTTGTGAAAGATCTTCCACAAGTCAGGCCGTCTTGCGGAGCCGCAGCACGGAACCCAATTCGGCATCGGTCTCGATGTCGAAGACCTTGTAGCGCACTCCGTCAATCTCCACCTCGTCGCCACGGGCGGGCGCCGCGGGCAAATCGGCCAGCCGAATGAACAACACTGCATAGACACCCGGCGAAGCATCCTCGGCCTCCCGCGCCGGCTGAAACACCGCGCGGATCGCGGCCGCGCCGCCGGCCTCCGGCAAGTAAAGGACCTCGCGCCCAAACGTCTGGACGACCGCCGCGTCGAGGTCCTTCACTGCCTCGTGCCAACTGCTCATGGTCAGGACTTCGTCCCCTTGACCAGCACCTCCGGCCGCAGGCAGATCGGCAGCGGATTCTGTTGCGTGTGCAGGTCGGTGCCCCGGCCAAACTTGCGCGGCTCCTGCTTGGCGTAGAGCGGCAGCCCGAACGTGTTGGCCGTCTCGTTGAAGTCGGCCGGCGCGAAGAACGTCCGGAACGTGTTCGCCGTGCCGAGCGGGAAGAAGTGCGCCTCGTCGTCGGAAATAAACTTCCGCACGTTGCCATTGGCGTCGGTCGCCTGGCCGCGATACTCTTCAAACGTCACGCCGCCGAAGGTGAAGCCCGTGCGGTAGTC
>Ga0101944_10004844_pt1 | contig 16083 bp, 13 predicted proteins | sample DewCreD2012metaG_FD_75245 | JGI IMG/M metagenome (GOLD analysis project Ga0101944, IMG submission 75245) | Hot spring sediment bacterial and archeal communities from British Columbia, Canada, to study Microbial Dark Matter (Phase II) - Dewar... ...
CAGTCTGAATGGAGCACCACCAGTATATCTGCACCAATGGACTGCGCATAATCAAACGCGGTCTTGTTTGACCCGCCGTAGCCGCGGTCTTTTTCATGCTGTATCACGGGGAGACCAAGCTCGTGTGCTACGGCAACAGAGGAATCGCTGCTGGCATTATCAACCACTATAAAAGCAGCATGGGCGCGAATACATTCGGGAATATGTTGATAGGTTTTTTTGAGGGTGGTTGCCGTATTGCGCGTTGGAATGAAAATAATAATTTTGGGAGGCATCAGCGATGTAATCCTGCAGCGCGGTCGAATACTATTAACGGGTTATGAAATACATTGCAAAAACGCGGAATCCGTCTCAGAAATTTCTGCTATAGAGCACCCCAGCGGCAGCGGCATAGGGTCAACAGTGCATGCAGCCCGTCCCGCCAATTGATTTTTTTCCCTTCAGCGACCGTGCGGGGCGTGTAGTTGATGGGCAATTCAACAATTTTTTTTTGTTGTCGTCGGGCCAACATCTGCAATTTCGCAGCTATTTCATAATCAAGGTCAAAGCCATCGCAACGCAAATGGAGATACTGCAATGTTTCCCTGCCTGCCATTTTGTAACATGATGCAATGTCCGTGAGGCTGCTTTGATACAGCAGATGAAAAAACCCGTTAATAACGCCGGCGCCGATACGGTGCACGGAACGGGGGAGGGGCCGGTTATTCACTTGTGCGCCAAGGATGCGCGATCCAAAGGCCGCCACCACGGAATCCTGCTGCAGCGCCTCAAGCAGTTTAAGAAGATCCTGCGGGTCATATTCCAAATCTCCGTCCTGCACTACTACAAATTGGCCGCGCGCTGCTGCGATGCCGCGTTTTACGGAGTTTCCTTTCATCATGTTGCGCGGCTGGAGGATCACCCGAACATCGTCATAAGAAAAACCCTGCACCAGTTCCCTCGTTCCATCAGTTGAGCAATTATCAACAATGATTATTTCTTTTTCAACAGGCAGTTCCCGCACGCGGCGCAAAATCTCGCGCACCGTCGGCAATTCATTATAAACAGGCATGATTATGGTGAGATGGGGAACTTGCATGGTTATGACAGATAGCGCTTATACCATGGATAGGTATAGGAGAGGCCTTTTTTCAAGGATGTGCGAGCAGACCAGCCCAGAATTTTTGTTGCCCGGGAAGAATCCAGATACTGGTGCTTTATTTCTCCGGTTGCCGTGCCCAAAATTTCGGGAATCATACGGGATCGGGTGCTTTTAATTATCTGCTTCACCAGATCAACAACCGTAACCGGCAAACCAGTCCCAAAATTAAACGCCTGACCATGAGCCCGGCCTTTACCGAGGGCCTCGCCCAGCATAAGATAACCAGCAACGGCATCTTTGACAAACAGATAATCGCGCAACGGTGTTCCATCGCTGCGAATGACCGGACGCTGGCCGCGAATAAGGGCGCGAAAGGTATCGGGGATAATCCGGGAAAAATTCAAATCCCCTGGTCCGTATAAATTTGCACAGCGGGTTACCGCGGCAGGAAGCTTGAAAACTTTTGCAAAGGTGCGGGTGATAATATCTGCGCACACCTTTGAAGCATCGTAGGGATGAATGCCGAGCAGCGGCATCGTCTCGGTATACGGCAGTTTTTTCTGGTCGCCATACGCCTTATCGCTACTGGCAACCACGATTGCTTCAATGGGGCAGGTATCTTCACGCAGTTCGCGGCAGGCCTCAAGAAGGATATAGGTGCCGCGAATGTTTGATTCAAATGTGCTCAGCGGCGAGCGGTTGGCAAATCCGACAATGGCCTGGGCGGCGAGGTGGAATACCGACTGAATTTGTTGTTCGTTCATGATCCGCCGACAGAAATCAAGGTCAGCAATATCCCCGAAAGCGAGATTGATTTTCTTATCAATTCCAGTAATCTGCAGATAACTCTGCACTGGCCGGTCTCTGACAATTCCGGTAACCAGCGCCCCTTGGGAAATTAGCTCTTCGATGAGATGCGAAGCCAGAAAACCGTAAGCCCCTGTTACGAGCACATGCCGTCCCTGCCAGTAATCCATCAGCTATTTCTCCATACTGCCCAGGGCGCATTATTGTGCTCCCACATCTCATTAAGACGCAGGTTGTCTTTATAGGTATCCATGCAGGTCCAAAATCCTTCGTGACGGTATGCCATAAGCTGTCCCTTGGCAGCAAGCCGCCGAAAGCACCCGTTTTCAAGGGGGTCATCCTTTTCAAGCCAGTCAAATATTTCTCTGCGAAAGACAAAAAACCCCCCGTTTATCCATTCAGGCAGCAGCGGGTTTTCACGCAGTTCAGTTACCTGTCCATCATCTGCAATATCCACATGCCCAAATTGAGATTTTGCTCTCACCGCAGTCAATGTGGCAATTTTGCCGTGCTCACGATGAAAGGCAACAAGCTGCCGAATGTCCAAATCAGCAACCCCATCGCCATAGGTCATCATAAAATTTTCCTCATCCCGGACGTATTCTTGTATACGGCGAATCCGCTCGCCTTTTTCTGAGTCAAGACCCGTGTGGCAGAGAATTATTTCACCGAACGTCTGCTGGTGCGGAGTTATAAATTTCCGGTTTATGGCATCACCAATGCGCAGCGTGATGTCGCGGCCCTCAAAAGGCAACCGATGAACAAAATAATTCACAATCTCCTGGGCTTTATAACCGAGCAGCAATACAAAGTCATTAAATCCCGCAGCGGCATACATCTGCATGATATGCCAGACAATAGGCCTGCCACCAATTTCATACAGTGCCTTGGGTGCGGCTTCTTCACCGCTTGTCAAACGTGTCCCGCGGCCACCCACTAATATGCCAACTTTCATAGCCCGTGCTGCATTAAACTAACTAAAATATAGCATTTTTATATAAAAAGCTCTTTCAGTACTCAGTTACGCCACTTTTTTAAAATTAGATAATATTTTTTTAATTGTGCGAAGTATAAGAAAAAGCCTTCAGGATGTCAAGGCTAAAAGCCGTAGAACTTTCCCCACACTATTTTATTGAACGGGATGAAACAGTGCGTGGGGTTTTTTCTCTCCCCCAATAATAGGCTTTTGGCTGTTAGGGTAAAATCAGCAAACATGATAAGAACTGTGCGTTGAAAAATTGTCTTTACGGTATCCGGTATAAAATAAATGAGGTGTTTTCGTATAAATGTGGAAGATTAAACTGTTTGGGCTTTTCGCTGATGACAAACTTTGCTGCATATTTTTTTGCAGCCGCGATGATTTCTTCAGTGGAGAGGCTATTATACCCGTCTTTTTCTCCCCAGAACGTTTTCCACCCAATATCATGCATACGGGAAAGCCATTCATCTGCAAACTTATTACCCAAATAGAGCGCGTGGCTTCCTTCCGCCCAGTCACCCAGACTTGCCCGCAATGAATAAATTCCAAAATCTCCCTTATAAGGAGGAATAATAAAAAGATCGTTCTTGTCAGAAACTTTTTGGGCAGCCTTTTGTATATCAGCCCAAGGATCAACCGTTCCCCGAACCCTCCCGTGATAATAAATTTCCGGACCTCTGCGATGATATAATACGGCACTATCAAAGCACATGAAAAATAAAAGCAGCACCATTAACGGCTGTTTTACCACAGAACTAATGCGCGGCACGGCTTCAAGCAATTTCAAAGCCAGGAGATAAACAATCGTTGCACTGAAAAACAGCAGCACAACTAAATGCGCCGAAGAAAACGATGTGATAACTGCAGCACCGATAAAAAAAGCAACTACGGTGAGAACAGCAGCAGATGAAAAGGTTCTTGGCGTTAAAGATGCACGCAGATTATACCGCTGCGCGCACACAACATATATGAAAAAGCAGATAAACAGCGGTAAAGAATAAACGCTGAAGCCTTTCAGATAGCCCGAAAGCAGAATTATCGTTGCAAGGACTAACAATCTTGCGCTCATTCCAAGCTGAAACACGATACTCAGCAAATACCCAATACAGGGAATAGCCAGAAAAAGAAACAGCAAGCTGCTCCTCCAGAGGCTTAACTTAAGAATCAACGGTATGGGATACCATTCCGCACACACCGTTCCTGCAAGCCAGAGCAATGCGATAGATAACACAAACAGCTTAAGCATGCGTTTTATTCTGCCTGCCGGTAGTATCCACAAACTTACCAGAAACAGCACAAAAAAGAGCCCGGCGCGAATGAGCAATGAAAACGGCCAGGTTGAAGGAAAACAGGTATACCATGCAGTCCAGCGTATCACAGTGAGCCAGTTGGCATCGGCAACGGTCTTAACGCTCAGATAACTCAAAGATTTAATTATCATGAGTAATGCCGGAATAACGAAAGCACAAAGGCAGGCCGCACAATGTATTGGTTTGAATTCTTTCCAGCTCCACAGCCCATAAAAGGAATAAGCGCTTAAAAGAAAGACCGTGCACATGGGATGAAAGTTCCAGGATATACCGGCTAACAGAAAAGCAAGCACATACCGTTGCTGGCAGAAACAAACCAGCGACCAGATCATGAGTGGGTAGGCATAAGGAATGCCGTGATGGAAAAAGTTGGCATAGGAGGCAGGTGAGCCGAGGATCCACTGGTTTGTTTCCGCAGTATAGAGCAGCATGGCGATATATCCGGCAACGCTGCTTCCACAGCAGGTGAGCGTCAGCGCGTATATGCCAGCAAGGATGAAACCAAGACTGATAAACTCCTGGACAATAGAAAAGGTTTCAAGATCAAAATGTTTAATAATAAACGGGCTTATGTCATAAAAAAGGGTGAGCCGAACATTCGAATGCTTTACTGCCTGAACATATAATGAATTTTTAAACAGAGAAGGGTCGGCTTTTGCAAGAATCGGCGTTACATAATTGCCAACGGTAAGATATTGATAGACATGCTGGTGACCATTCATCAAAAACGCATGGACAGTCATTACCAAGACAATTATTCCAACAGGAAATTTCCCGGCAGAAAATTTATTGCCCATGGCGTGCAATTGTCAGGAATATAAACCCTTGAAGTTATTGCGCCGTATGCGTAGCAGGTCTAATGCGCACACTATCACATTTTTAAAGACTTTTACTTTCGACCCGCCGACATGCTGCCAATAAACCGGAATTTTTTTAATGTTATACCCATACTTTTTTGCAAGAAACAAATCTTCAGCATCAAAACTCCAGTTGTTTAGCTGTTGACGGGAAAATATTTTCTGCGCGCTGGTTCTCGTGTAGCACTTAAAACCGCACGTGTAATCCGGAATATGCAACTGCAGCAGGAAATTGGCCAGATAAATATAGCCGTAGCCAAAAAACTTTCGCTTAAACGGCGCCTTATGCTTTATGGTTCTGGTCGCAATATAGATATCAACGTCTTGAGAAAACTGGGGGATAAAATTGTCAATTTCAGTAATTGCCGTGGAACCATCGGCATCTAAAAAAAATATATAATCACCCCGTGCTTTGAGCATTCCCTCTCTAATTGCCGCTCCTTTTCCTTGATTCACGTGCAGTTTGAGCGTTCTGTATTTCCCGGGCAGTTTTTCGCACAGCATGGCTTCGGCAACTTCAACGGTGCGATCAACGCTGCCGTCATCAACAATCACAATTTCATAAGAAAATGTTTTGTTGTGGATATAGTCAATCACGCTTTGCAAAAAAGCGGTTATGCGCTGCTCTTCATTATATACCGGTATGACAATGCTGATATACGGGGTTTGATCATTCATCGCTTACGATTCCATCCATGATCCGGCTTTCTGCCACCTGCTTCGTAGATGTCTTAAGACCAGCAAAGCCTGGGAAAGAACGCAAACATTTTTTATTGCCCTTTGCAGAGCCTTTTAATATTATCCACATGAAAGGTGCTCTATTGTGCTATTATACGGTGGGCTGTAGTTTGTTAATGCTATGCTGAGAGTATTATTATAATAAATCAAATAATCTGGAATTGAGCAAATTGCAGTAAATGTAAACTATTTATTATACACTGTCAATGTATTTGCGAAATAGCATCGCCTGTGAATTCATAATTACTTATCTCCGTGCAATCTAAATTTTTTCCTCAGATAAAAATTCACCATGTGCTTGCCGCTATCCTGTTTCTTGGCCTGGTGCTGCGCTGCTGGAATATTACGCAAAGCTTCTGGTGGGATGAAATATGGAGCACCATGGCCTATGCAACGGCTCCTGCTGTGTGGACTATTATGAAGAGTCTTGGCTATTATTTTAACAATCATGTATTATATTCATTAATGGCACATGGCTCAATAAAGCTTCTGGGTGAACGTGAGGTTGCGGCACGACTCCCGGCTGTGATTATGGGGCTCGTAGGAATTGTGGTGGCTTTTCAGTTTTTTAGAAAATACTTGGGTGACTGGTGCGCACTCATCGCAGCTTTTTTACTTGCCGTCTCTGCCTTTCATATTGACCATTCTACTGAAGCTCGCGGCTATTCCGGACTGGCACTCGGTGCATTATTGTCATCTCTCTATTTCCTGCAAGCTTTAAGCAGCAACACAACAAGCCGGTGGCTGCTCTATGTGCTGTGGACCGCACTGGGTTGCTATATGCAAATATTTATGATTATGGTATGTGCTGCGCAGCTATTTTTTTTAATGATTGTTGTTTTATCGCGGAAAGGAGGGTTCCCTGTCCAGCAGTTTGATCCAAAAGCGTATCACCATTTCTGCGTGGCGTTATTGTGTGCCGCTGTTGTGACTGTTATTCTCTATGCACCTATTCTTCCCACATTTCTGACCAATATGGGCAAGGTGCGTTTGGTGAACGTAAGCCGCATGCCTTTCTTGACAAATCTCCTGAAATCAATGCTGCCCGGAATAGATACTCCCCTCGGGAGTATTATGTATTGCATTACGATTTGCGGAGGTCTCTACGGGATTTTCAAAAAAAACAGCATATTCGCCATATACCTGCTAACGATAATCTTTTTTCCCCTTATTCTGTATCTTTCACTTAACCCGATGTTCATGTTTGAGCGATACTTTATTTTTGCCTTGCCGTTTGTGCTACTCACAGTGGGTGCTGGCATAGTTTTTTTTAGTCAGCACCTCCTTCAGAGATACAAAACAGGGTTTGTTTTTCTGTGCGTGCTTCTCATATGCTCTATTCAAATCCCTTCAATAAAAACTGTGCTTACCCAGGATCGTCAGAATTATCGCGAAGCACTGCAGTTTATTGAGCAGGCTGGTATTTCTCAAGACACCGATCTGGTATTTTCTATCGGTTATGCGGGAGAACATTTCAAATATTATGCACACCATACAGCTATCATTTTTCCTGAAAACTTACAAAAGTTATCTGAAATGGCTGCCGGCAAACAGCGCCTGTGGTGCCTCATTACTGCCTGGCTGCCTGCGATGCGGCCGCCCCATGAAGATCGGGAACTATATTCCGAGCAACCGGGCCAGGTTGAAATATATAACTATGTTAAACAGCACTTCCAGCTCAAAAAACTGTATAGTTCAAAATTTCCGGTAGAAATATTTTATTGGGAAAAGTAAGGTGGCAACCCCATTTGTCGGGAAGCATCCCAGAAAAAAGTGCTATTATCTTGTATTTATCTTTTTCATAGTAACCTACGGCTATTTTTTTCAGGGCGGCGGATGGAACCAGAATGGAAGAATCTATCTAACACAGGCAATCATCAATCACGGCACCTTTGCCATTGATGCCTATAAAGAAGATGCGCCGCAGATGGAATTTGTCAACATGGGCGACTGGGCTTTTCATAACGGTCATTACTATTCCAATAAATCGCCGGGGCTGTCGTTTCTGGCAGTTCCCCCGTTTGCGCTGGCGCAATATGTGCTGCAGCGTATTACCCGGATCGCACCGGATCGCCAGGTGCTGTATGGCGCTTACTTTAGCAATTTGTGCACCACCGGGGTCCTCGCGTCTTTGCTGTGCCTCATCCTGTTTTATGTCTTCGTGAACCTGTTTCAAAGGCCAATGACTGAATCTGTGTTGTTAACCTTATTTTTTGGCCTGGGAACCCTTGCCTTTCCCTATAGCACTGCTTTTTACTCGCATCTGCCGGCTGCTTGCTGCTCATTTTTCTCGTTTGTGATTGCCATGAATATCCGTAGGGGCAACCTTCAGAATAAGCGCGTCGCTGCGCTATCTGCGGGTTTTTTGGCAGGAATGGGGGTTCTCATCGAACCGTCAGCCCTGTATCTGCTGGCAGCAGTTTTTTTGTATCTGCTGTGGAACAAGGAATTACGGCATTACAGCGTCTTTTTTGTTGCGGGCTGCATCCCCCCCGGCATTGCCCAGGGTTTTTACAACGCAGTATGTTTTGGCCATCCGCTTGCGTCGAGCTATGATTATGCCAATGCTGCGGTGATGGTGCGCATTAATGGAAGCTTGTTTGGCGTGCCAAGTTTAAAGAGTTTGTGGCAGATGCTGGTTTCTCCCTATCGCGGACTGCTTGTTACTTCTCCGGTACTGCTCATGATGGTTCCCGGTGCAGTGTTTTTCTTTTTGCAAAAACAATGGGTAAGAGAGGCAACCGTATGTGCAATTATCGCGATAGTTTTTTTTATCCTGATTGCCAGCTTTCATGCTTGGTATGGCGGTTCAACGCCCGGCCCCCGCTATCTTATTCCGGCTTTCCCATGGTTTTTTATGTTAACCGTGTGGGCTTTCAAGAAATTGCCGCGCCTGTTTAAAATTTTGGGGTGTATTTCCATACTTATAAATTTGTCAATAACGGTGGTTGGTGTAGAGATCCCGGCGGAAATCACAAACCCACTTTTTGTAATATTTAAAAACATTGCTGCCGGAAGGGTATCCATAAACCCAGTGCCCTTTTCACACTTTGAAAATTATCCTGATATATATAAACTGGCAAACATTGAAAACTGGCATGTGATACAAAATCATAATTCCTTTAATCTTGGGGAAATCCTGTTTCCGCACAATCTGGCAAGCATTTTACCGTTGTTCGTATTCTGGATTATATGGGTTCTGTGTTGGCAGCGCATGGTATCAAACAGCAAAATGGATAAATCGGCATGAAACAAAAAGGATGGATATATCTGCTCGCAGCCCTGATACTTCTTTTTCTCCTTCAAAGAGGAGCGCTGATTTTATTTGGCTACTCGCATATCTCACACCCCGGCATTGACGAACCGGTAAGCGGTGTCCTTGCCTGCGACATTCTTGATGGACAGATACGGGCACCACTGTTTACGTATGAATACCTGAACAGGTCAGGGGATGTGCTTATTGAAGGGCTGCTTCTGGTTCCTTACTTTGCATTAGTTGGCAGGTCAATCTGTTCTACCAAGGTGTTTGCCCTCACCTCAGCCCTGATTACGTTTCTATGCTGGTTTATGTTTATAAGAAAATATCAGGGCGTTCTCGCTGCCGTCCTGTTCGGTTTATTGTTTGCGCTGCCGCCGCCTTTGTTTGCACGCCAAAGCCTCATTGGCACCATAAGCTCGCATCATATGTTAAATCCGCTGATTGCGGTGCAAAGCCTGCTGTTATTTAAAATACTTAAAACCCGTTATAATAACGCGCTGCCTGTGTGGACGATAGTAGCATGTGGGCTTTTTGCAGGTCTGGGTATCTATATATTCTATACCTACCTCTTATTTCTCGGCTTTTGCGGCATTATATTGCTGCTGTTTTTTCCGCAGATTTTATATATCCGCACCATTGTGCTTATCGGCTGCGGGTTTATTATCGGGTTTTTGCCATGGCTGCTGCGCGCCGTTTCCACGCCAGCAGGCGGTCAGTATTTGGGCTCAATTTTAAAAAACATCGGCATTGACTGGTGGAGCTTTGTGCAGAATTTTGGGTTTGTTCTTCCTCATTCATTCGGATACGGCTATCCCTCTCGTGCAATTAGTTTGTTTTCCATAGGATTTGTCGTGTTTTTTCTTTTCTCTATAGCCATTATTGTTGAGCACTGTTTGCGGCCTGTCGTTTCCCGCAGCAGGGCAGGCAAAAAAGGTCACAGCAATCTTTCCATATCTTCCCTTCAAGGGTTATTCTGTGCGCTGTTTCCGATATTTTTTTTCATCGGTCTCGCCCTGTCGCCCATGCGTATCATGCCCTTTGAATACTGGCCTTCCATAGGCCTGTTTGCAACGTTCGGACCTTCCGATGTCATTCGCTACCGCTGGCTGCATATCCTGTTCCCTTTTTATTTTGCAGCCATTGCAATTGGAGTCAGCGTTACATTAACTTCACAGCACATAAAAAGGTTTAAACGGGTGCTGGTTATTGTCCCTTTAATCTTTTTCATTAGTTGCAATGTTTGGAAAAGTTTTTCTCTTTATTCAGCAGACGATGCAGGCACAATTTTTTTATACAAGGGCTATAATTATGACCAATTTGCCCCGAAGTTTCTCCTGGGTGATTTTGCCCCTCGTGATATAATAAAAGCGTTTTCAATTACGGAGAACTATCCTGAAGAGAACCGCGGGGAAGCGTTTAAATCTTTCGGCACACTGCTTGCGGAAAAGGTCATTCGAGGCGTCATGAGCATGGATCAGATGGATGCGATGTTCCAAAAAGTGCCCCCGCAGTATCGCAAGGATTGCGTGCATGGTATGGTGCGACTGGCACAAAGTTCCGAACAGCAATTTCAGGCATTACATAAATATCTTGCCGGGAACTATCCGACGCTGTTATACGAAAATTGGGGCTCGTGCTATCTTGGTTATAAATATTATGGAGCGCTGGTCAATCAGCAGATTCTCTTCAATGCCATGCCTGCTTCCGAGCGCTGGTTCTATAGAAATTTCCTCAACAAGTTTAAACAGGAAATTTCCGATATACACACCGGTTCCTCCGCATTGCTGAAAGAAATAAACGCAACCCCATCCATGTACCAGGCTGATGTGGTGCGCGGTCTGGGAAAACTGATAGGTTCTGAAATGCTGTTTGATACAATGAATACTCCCGATTATCCCTTGGATAGCAATTTCGGAGAGAACTTTTTGACACCTTTAAAGGAAGCTTTCTATCAGGGGATTGGTGGCGGTTTTGCCTCTACTCTGTGCCGGTTCTGGCGAATGCAGCAATTACCGGAAAATCCTGATGTGCCCCTCTATGCGCAGACACTTGATCTGGAATGGGGTAGATGCGTTGCGTTGATGTCCCGACTGCCGCCGGGAAATATGCCCGCAATAAAACGGGGTTTTAAAGATGAATTGCTTGCGCGACACTTGCCGGCAGGAATAAAAAGATATGTGGACATTAAACTTCCCTTTATTGAATTGCTGGATAGCATATAAATTTTCAGAAAACACTTGAATGTGCCATGCGCGATTTGAAAAAAATTGTGATTATAGGGGCGGGTCCCTGCGGCCTGGGGGCTGCCTGGCGGCTGAACGAGCTGGGCTATTTCGACTGGGACGTCTATGAAATGCACCCCTATGTGGGGGGACTGTCAGCGAGCTTTGTGGATGACCAAGGATTTACGTGGGATATCGGCGGCCATGTTCATTTCTCCCATTATGATTATTTTGATAAGCTTATGAACACTGTCATACCAGATGAGGCTTGGATACCTCACGAGCGGGAAAGCTGGATCTGGATGCGCAACCGCTTTATCCCCTATCCGCTCCAGTATAATATTGGCCGGCTTCCGCCTCATGAAATGATGGAATGCCTGGCTGGCTTGATCAACTGCAAAAACAGCAACACTACTCCCACAAATTTTCATGACTGGATTCTGCATACCTTCGGCGAAGGTATTGCCCGGCATTTTCTCATTCCCTACAACAAAAAGGTATGGGCGTATCCGCTGGAAGAGCTTTCTGTTCAGTGGATGGGCGAGCGGGTGGCGGTGCCCGATGTGAGCCGGGTTATTGGTAATATACTGCAGGGTAGGGACGACTGTTCCTGGGGTCCAAACAATGCATTCAAATTTCCCCGGCACGGCGCCACCGGGGCTATATGGCAGGCAGTGGCTGAGCGCCTGCCACGGGAAAGAATTCATCTCCAGTCGCACTTGATATCAATTGACTGCACCAAGAAAATCCTGCGGTTTAATGACGGAAGCGACTGTTCTTATGATCATCTTATCTCAACCATACCCCTTAACCGGCTGTTATCCATAACCGATGGTTTTTCATATGACCAGCGGGACGTGCTTGTTTATTCTTCCTCGCATATCATTGGGATTGGTATTAAAGGCGAGCCGCCGGACCGGTTGCGCACCAAATGCTGGATGTATTTTCCAGAGGATGACAATCCGTTTTATCGGGTAACGGTTTTTTCGAACTATTCACCTCATAATGTTCCTGCGGGCGAATACTGGTCGCTGATGGGGGAAGTCGCCGAGTCCCCGCACAAACCGGTAGATCAAAGTCGCCTCCTTGACGAAGCGCTGACGGGGTTTTATAACACGCACCTTATTGAACGCAGCGATACCATTGTGTCAACTTGGACCTATCGTGCTGAGTATGCATACCCTACACCATTTCTGCGCAGGGATGAAGTGATTAATAAATATCTCGCTCAGCTCAAACGTTACAATATTTATTCGCGCGGGCGTTTCGGAGCATGGAAATACGAGTGCAGCAATCAGGATCATGTGCTGATGCAAGGGGTGGAGGCTGTTGAACATATCCTGTTTGGCACCCCAGAAATTACTCTGAATTATCCCTCTTTAGTTAACACTCACAGAATACGCTGAACAATGCCATGAATAATGTTGCAGTCGTCATGCCTGTATATAATGAAGCTGAATGCATCGGTGAGGTTTTGCAGGACTGGGTCAGCGTCCTAAATAGTTTGGGGATTAATTACCGATTAATTGTTTTAAACGACGGCTCAAAAGACAATACCGCCGAGGTGCTACAAAAATTTGATGATAACCCCTGTGTTATGATTATAAACAAAAAAAATACCGGGCATGGGCCGACGATTCTGCAAGGTTATCACTTGGCTGTTGCTGCTGCGCAGTGGGTTTTTCAGGTTGACAGCGATAATGAAATTGCTGCAGAACATTTTAAAACATTATGGCAGGAACGGGGGAAATATGATGCAATAATCGGCATACGTGCCAATAGAAACCAGCCCCTGGCGCGTAAAATTATCAGCGCGGTTTCACGTCTGGTGGTCGCCCTTTTTTACGGAACAGGCGTTACCGATGTTAACTGTCCGTTTCGGCTGATGCGTTCAGAAGTTCTAAAGGAGATATTGAGAAGGATACCGGAACATACCTTTGCCCCAAATGTCGCCATATCAGGTTTTTTAGCTTCCTCAAAAGCCCGAATATTGAACCAGCCGGTGCCCCATACCAACCGGCAGACTGGAGAGGTTTCCATTAAGAAATGGAAGTTATTAAAAGCGGCACTTATATCGTTTCTGCAAATCATAAGTATAAGGTTCATTGCACCTCAAGTCCATCACAGCAATGAGTACAAATAGACCCTCTTATATAGTCATATCGTAATGCTGTTAATCATTTTTTTGTGGGTCTTGCTTTGCGCCTCATAAAGTTAGATGGTCTACTTAGTTATGATGAGGTAATGAGCTATGCCTTTGCTCGGCGCAACCCATTTTGGGAAATGTGGAATTATGCACTTAATGATCCCACCCCACCATTTTACTATTCCCTATTGTATTTCACACTGCGGTTGTTAGAAGACCAACCGGCCATTATGAAAGTCCGCTCAGTTTTATTCGGCAGCTTCATTTCAGCCATGATGTAATGGATCATGCGTCTGGGAGGATTCAGCTGCTCAGATGGTCTATTGGCGGCAACCGTAGGTGCTGTATCATCTATGCTGATTTATTATTCTCAGGAGGTCAGGGCTTATATTATGCTTACTTTTCTTGGTGTTCTGTCAGTAGCCTTTCTCCTGCGATGTTTAAAAAGCTCGACGTTCATTAACAATCTAATCTATGCTATCATCGTATTTTGCTTCTTGTATACTCACCGATATGGTTATTTGCTTATCGCAGAGTATATTGTTTGTCCTCATCATGTGGGGGATATACTATTTTTAGTTGAAAATTGAAGAAGTGGCTCCCCCGTGGCATAATGCACGGACAATTTTATTATTAATTTCAGACAGGTAAACCACTGGTTTGACCAGTGAGACTCTCAATGTTTGACATTTAGCTTTAGTTTTTAAAGAATCTTCCCTTGTCAACGCGGAAGAAGCTTGGCGGTTGTGGACAAGGGAGGAGGAAGAGATGAGATACGAAAGTTTAAGCCATTCGAAATGGGAATGCAAGTATCATGTAGTGTTTATCCCGAAAGGGCGGCAGAAATAGTTGTATGGGAAGATACGGAAGTTTTTGGGGCCGGTGTTTCACGAATTGGCACGGCAGAAGAGGAGTCAAATAGAAGCAGGGCATATGCTTATAGATCATGTGCATATGCTGATCAGTATCCCGCCGAAGTATGCGGTAGCCGAGGTGATCGGGTACATCAAGGGCAAGAGCGCGATAGCGATAGCGCGGCAGTTTGGCGGGTGGAAGCGGAATTTCAGCGGCGAGCGGTTTTGGGCGAGAGGCTACGCAGTATCGACGGTGGGGTTTGAAGAGGAGAAGATACGGCACTACATACGGCAGCAGGAATAGGACTGGATTAACAGGGCACGACAACAGGCAGCCTCAAGCCGTGTGGTTCCGTAGCGTTTGGCAAGCCGCATAATGCCCAGACACGACCGATACCCCTGCTGGGGATGCACTGTGCTTGAGAGGATTGCAGTGACCAGCCGTTGGGTGTTAGGGCCGGTTTCTCCTGCCCACCGAATGAGGCGTGCCGGTGTCCACTCCAGGTACTTTTTGTGCCGCTCCGGCATATGCGAAGTCTGGGTACTATAGCCACCTTTTTTAGAGCTTCGGGCATGACTTGCCACCCGCCGGTTTTTAAACAGCACTTCAACCGTTTGGGCGGTGATGCGCACATCCACCGGTTTTCTCACCAGTTGATACGGCACACTGGAGTAGTGGCGCTCTATCTCGATGTGATAATCAATATTAACAGTTGCTTTCTTCCACTGGGCGTACTCGTAGGGAGTGCTCCGGCAGAGGTTTTAAGGCTGGTTTGTCCAGTTGCTCAAACAGTTCCCGGCGGGAGGTGTCAAGCTTCTGGAACTTACGGCTGTTGAGCTCCTCAAGCTTCTCAGCAATAGCCTGGTTGAGTTCTGCCAGGCTAAAGAACGTCCGGTTTCTCAGGGCTGCCAGGATAAACCGTTCGGCAAAGCCAACTGCTGCTTCCACTTTTGCCTTGTCACGGGGGTGGTTTGGTCGGGCCGGAATGACGGCTATTCCATAGTGAGCTGCCAAATCCTGATAGGTGGGATTGAGGGCTGGCTCATAGCGGCAGGCGCTACTCACCCCTGTCTTGAGATTATCCGGCACTACAATCTCAGGTACCCCGCCAAAAAACGCAAACGCCTTCACATGGGCGCCGATCCAATCTGGGAGCGTCTGGCTGATTCGTGCCTCGGCATAGGTGTAGGAACTTGCTCCCAGACAGGCAATAAAGATCTGGGCAGGAGCCTGTTCTCCGGTTGCGGGATTTTGTATCGGTACGGTCTGTCCCGCCCAGTCCACAAACAGCTTTTCACCTGCCCGGTGCTCCTGCCGCAGGGTAACCTCAAGGGTTTTCAGCCAGCTGCGGTACTGCTCACAGAACCAGCTGTATTGATACCCGCCTGGATTGGCCTGCTTGTATTCGTACCACAACAGCTGCAGGGTTACCCCTGTGCGCTTCAGTTCGTTGTACATATACTGCAGGGGCGGCATCCCGTGTGGATCAGCACCAGCCCGGTTCTGCTCCCGACATGATAGCATCCCTTCCAGGGTGGTGTCATCCATATCCTCCGGCAGCGGCCAGCCAATCCCTGCCTGCCGGGCACGCAGGAGGTAGTGATGTACTACCGTATGGGACAGCCCGCAGCTTTTGGCAATCGCGCGGTTACTTAACCCGTTATCAAATTTGAGTCGTAATAGTTCTTTGATGCTTCGCATGGATATTCTCCCGTTTGCCATAGTTGCCTCCCATGAAAAAGCCTCAGTCAACAGTAAACTGAAGGCTGGTTTAAAATAGTTCTACTACATAGATGATCACGTTAACCTCCCATTCGAGCTCGTTCGCT
>Ga0101944_10004845_pt1 | contig 16080 bp, 12 predicted proteins | sample DewCreD2012metaG_FD_75245 | JGI IMG/M metagenome (GOLD analysis project Ga0101944, IMG submission 75245) | Hot spring sediment bacterial and archeal communities from British Columbia, Canada, to study Microbial Dark Matter (Phase II) - Dewar... ...
CGCGGTACACCTCGAGGATGTCCTGCGTGCGGCCCACCTTCAAGCGCTCGTCCAACAGCTTCTGCAGCGCCTGCTCGGTGTGCTCCAGGTTGGCCTTGCGTGCCTCCAGGTCAGTGTACTCCTGGGTGACATCTTCGGTGCCGGTTGTCTCGCGCTCGACGCGCACCGCCATCGCTCGCAGTGCGGCTAGTGTCTCCTGGTACTTCTCTGCCGGCACTCGTATGGTCAACGAACCACGTTGCACATCATTCTGCACATACAGATTGGCGGCGGACACGTAGCCGCCCAGCCGCGTCGCCAGCGCGGTGATGTCATCGGCTGCTTTGCCCGCGTCCCTGACCACCAGCGCCAGCGTGCCGGTGTAGATGACGACCCGCTGGGGACGCGCTTCATCGCCGTCGGGCAGCGCAACCGGCGTGTCATAGGCCGCGCCGGTGCCGGCTGATTCATCACCGCCTGAGGGCGACATGCGCGCATCAGCGGTCTGGGGCAACATCGTCGGGGCGGGCATCGGTGCCTCGCTGACAGTCTGATATGGCTCGCTGGAACGCTGGAAGCCGCAGCCGGCGGCAAGCATCACGAACAGGACGAACAGACCCAGATAAGGCAGCCACCTCTTCATATTGATCCTCCGTTGTCTTTCCTGGAAGGGGGTTCTGGTGTAGTAGACGCCGGCGGATAGGATGCAGTTCCGACACTGTCTTAAGGGCCACAGACCAGGCTATCGTTCACCTGTGTGGTATCTTCTCGGATACCGCTGTGATTGCCCACAGGAGATCGGGGACGGTCATGCCCGCCCGTACACGTCGGTCAGGTCAGCCAGGCGGTCGCTGAGTGCAGCGGTGAGCACGCCGGGCAGGCAGCGCCAACCCCAATTGCCGGTGGGGCGGCTGGGGTAGTTCATCCGTGCTTCACTGCCCAGACCCAGGAGGTCCTGCAGGGGGACGATGGCGGTGTCGCAGACCGAGCTGAGCGCCAGACGGATCATGTCCCAGTTGAACTCCTCTCCGCTCGTGCCGAGATAACGTCGCGCCATCTCACGTTCGTCTGGCATACTCGAGTTGTGGAACCAGCCCAGGGCCGTGTCGTTGTCGTGTGTTCCCACATAGACGACGCTGTGTGGTTCATAGCGGTACGGTGGGTCCATCCGGGCGATGCCGGTGCTAAAGGCGAACTGCAGAATCTGCATACCCGGCAGGTTGAATTGCTCACGCAGTGCAACCACCTCAGGGGTGATCACACCCAGATCCTCGGCAATCAGCGGCAGGGGGTCACTGCCGAGCGCGTCGCGCAGGGCTTCGAAAACCTCGGCGCCCGGCCCCTTGACCCAACGTCCCCGCGTGGCGGTCGTCTCGCCGGCCGGCACCTCCCAATAGGCCTCGAAACCGCGAAAGTGATCCAGGCGCACCAGATCAACAGTGCGCAGGGTTGCCCTCAACCGCTCGATCCACCAGCCGTACCCACTCGAGCGCAGTACGTCCCATCGGTACAGCGGATTGCCCCACAGCTGGCCGGTAGGACTGAAGTAGTCCGGTGGCACGCCGGCAACAGCCGTGGGATTGCCTTTGTCGTCCAGCTGGAAGTAATCGGGATGCGCCCATACATCGGCGCTGTCGTGCGCCACGAAGATCGGCACGTCGCCGATCAGATAGACACCCTGTGCATTGGCAGCCTGTTTGAGAGCCGCCCACTGCTCGAAAAAGAGGAACTGAACGTAGCGAAAATAGTCTACACGGTCGCGGAGTCGGCGACACCACTCTGCTATCGCTTCGGGCCGGCGAAACGCAATCGCCGCGTCCCAGGTGTTCCAGACGGCGCCCGCGTGCACCTCCTTCAGTGCCATGAACAACGCATAATCGTCCAGCCACGCACGTTCCGACTCGCAGAAAGCCTCAAACCGGCTGATCAAAGCTGCGTCGGCGCTCGACCTGAAACGATCAAACGAGCGTCGCAGCAGGGCCGCCTTGAACTGTATGACGGACCCGAAGTCAACTTGGTGGTCGGGAAAGGATGGCACAGCTGCCAGGTCGCGCGCCGTCAGCAGACCGGCCTCCAGCAGGCGGTCCGGGCTGATGAGCAAGGTGTTGCCGGCAAAGGATGAGAACGACTGGTAAGGCGAGTCGGCATAGCCGGTGGGGCCAAGCGGCAGCACCTGCCAGAGGCGTTGGCGTCCGGCAACCAGGAAATCGAGCCAGCGATACGCCTCGGGCCCGAGATCGCCTATCCCATAGCGGCCGGGCAGCGAGGTCGGATGCAGCAGAACGCCGCTCAGACGCGGTCGAGCGGGTTGACTCACGGCTGCGACTCCCACTTCAGCCACCGATAGCCGAACGGGTCCAGATGCAACGTCACAGGGGCACCGGATGTCGCAACGATAAGCGTTCCCTCCAGGAGATCACGCAAGCCCCCTGCCTGCGGCGTTCCGATGTCCAGAGCCAGCTGCTGTGGCGAGTCGGACAGATTATTGACGGCAAGAACCGTGTCCGACCCCAACCTTCGCCGGTATGCCAGCACCGCCGAAGGGGTGGATTCCAGCACCTGAAAATCGCCGGCACCCAGGGCGGGTTGCTGCTTGCGCACGTGGATCATTCGACGCAGCGTGTGATAGAGCGATCGTGGGTCGGCCCGTTGCGCTGCCACATTGACGGTGTGATAGCCGAAGACAGGGTCGTCAATCACCGGGCTGTACAGGCGCTCGGCTGGAGCGGTTGAGAACCCCGCATTCGGGTCGGCTGACCACTGCATCGGTGTCCGCACACCGTTGCGATCGGGCAACCAGATGTTGTCACCCATGCCGATCTCATCCCCGTAGTAGATCACCGGTGTTCCGGGCAGGGTGAAAAGCAATGAATTGGCCAGCTCGATCCGGCGCCGATCGTTTCCGAGCAGCGGCGCCAGTCGCCGCCGGATGCCCAGGTTGAGGCGCATACGTGGCTCCGGCGCATAGTATTCCCACAGGAAGGTGCGTTCCTCTGGCGTGACCATTTCCAGCGTCAGCTCATCGTGGCAGCGCAGGAAGGTGCACCACTGGCAGGTTTCAGGTATGGGGGGGGTGCGCGTCAGGATTTCCACGATGGGTTGTCGGTCACTGCGCGCGAGAGCCAGAAAGATGCGCGGCATCAGCGGAAAATGGAATGCCAGATGAAACTCGTCGCCGTTGCCGAAGTAGGCACGCGTATCCTCCGGCCACTGATTGGCCTCGCACAGGAGGATGCGCCCTGGATAGTCGGCATCCAGGAGAGCCCGCAACCGTTTCAGGTAGGCGTGTGTCTCGGGCAGGTTCTCGCAGCTGGTGCCCTCGCGCTCGTACAGATAGGGCACGGCATCGGCGCGGAAGCCATCTACGCCCAGGTCGAGCCAGAAGCGCACCACGTCCAGCATTGCCTGCTGCACCGGCGGGTGATCATAATTGAGATCGGGTTGATGAGAATAGAAGCGATGCCAGTAGTACTGACCACTGATCGGATCGAACGTCCAGTTGGAAGGTTCGGTGTCTATGAAGATAACGCGCGCCTCAGCATACTTGCGATCGGTATCGCTCCACACATAGAAATCGCGCTGCGGCGATGTGCGGCCAGCGCGCGCTGCCTGGAACCAGGGGTGTTGATCGGAAGTGTGATTGAGGATCAGATCGGTGATGACGCGCAAGCCGCGCTCGTGCGCTGCGCTCACCAACGCCTTGAAATCATCCAATGTCCCATAGTCGGGGTGGATAGCGCAGAAATCAGCGACATCGTACCCGTCGTCGCGCAGCGGCGATGGGTAGACGGGTAGCAGCCAGATACAATCCACTCCCAGATCCTGGAGGTAATCAAGATGTCCAATCGTTCCGCGCAGGTCGCCCTGTCCATCGCCGTTGCTGTCGCCAAAGGCGCGCACATTAAGCTCGTAGAAGATGGCATTCTGGTACCACAGAGAGGGGCTCACTGCGATGCCACCTGAATGCAGCAGAATTGATAGGGTTCCAGTGTAATATCCTGATAAGGTATCGGCCGGTCAGTCACCAGGTCAACGAAATCATATCCCATCAAGTGTAATCGCAGCAGGTTGGCAGCGAGGCCTTGTGGCTGCTCACTGAAGTTGGCCAGCACCAGGGCCCTCTCGCCGCCGTGGTGGCGCACATAGCCCAGGACGTGAGGATTACCGGTCTGAATGACCTCCATACGCTGCCCGCCAAACACACTGTGGGTGCGGCGCAGCGCAATCCGCTGCTGAAGGCGCTCGAATATCTGCGCTTCAATGCTATCCGGGATGTGTCGTCTTTCCAGCATTGCACTCACCGCCCCCGGCCGATGCACCCAGCGGCTGTCGTTTGCCTTGGCGGCATCCCTGACAAATCTGTAGTCGTTGAGCTGACCCACCTCGTCGCCCAGGTAGAGCAAGGGTATTCCACCGACGGTCAGAATGATACTGTGAATCAGCAGGATCCGTCGCACGGCAAGCTCGACTTCTTGGGCAGTCTCCTCCTGCAATGCCTTCTCCAGTCCGGCCAGTGAGGCGCACGTGCCCGATATGCGGCAGTCGCCGGTGCGAGGGTTCTCCTGGAACGGCAACCCGCGTGCAAAACTTCCCTCGAACCGCCCGGTGTAGAACATGTTGAGGAATTGTCGGTGGTCGTGACCGCGGATGCCCAGGCGAAGGGCATCCTCGTCGGAGAAAGTCCAACCGATATCGTCGTGACAACGCACATAGTTGACCCACGCACAATGGTCCGCCAGCGCAAAGCGTTCGCGAAGCGCCAGCTCGAGCAGACGCACCTCACGTGTGGCCAGGCTCTCCCAAAGGAGCGCCATCAGCAGGGGGTTGTAGGACAGCTGACACTCATCGGCCGAGATGTATCGTACGACTTCGTCGGGATGTACAATCGCCTCAGACTTGAACAGGAGGGCCGGTGCCGCGATCCGCGCGATGGCATTGAACGCCTGGATGATACGATGGGCCTCCGGAAGGTTCTCGCAGGCTGTCCCCATCCGTTTCCAGATAAAGGCGACGGCGTCCAGACGTAACACCTCCACTCCCAGGTTCGCCAGGTACAACATCTCGAGAGCCATGCGCACAAACACGGCGGGGTTGTGGTAGTTGAGATCCCACTGATAGGAGTGAAAGGTGGTCCATACCCAGCGGTTGATGTCCGGCCAGAACGTGAAGGCGCCCGGGTGCTCATCCGGGAATATCTCACGCAGGTGGGCTTCGTAGGCGTCCGGCATCTGGCGATCGGGGAACATGTGATAGTATTCCTGGTACTCGATATCCCCCCCCCTGGCCCGGCAGGCCCACGCGTGCTCGTGCGAGGTATGATTGAACACGAAGTCGAGCACCAGACTGATGCCATTGTGACGCAGCTCGGACGCGAGGCTGGCCAGCTGATCAATCGTGCCCAGAGCCGGGTTGATCTCGCGATAGCTGCTGATGGCATAGCCACCGTCGTTGTCACCCGCCGGCGACCGAAACAGAGGCATCAGGTGCAGGTAGGTCAGCCCCAGCTCCCGGAAGTAAGGGATACTCTCCCGGATGCCCTCCAGGTTGCCGGCAAAGAGGTCAACATAACACACTCCGCCCAACATCCGATGGGATTGGAACCAGTCTGGGCAACCTTCACGTTCAGCGTCAAGCGCTTTCAACTCATCTGGCCGCTCGATCCACGCCTGGACCATGCCGTCCAGAAGCGTCTCGAGATGATAGAGATAGTCGTACTGGTCACCGTACAGCCCGACGGTCAGATCGAACAGACGAGCAAAATGTCGGTGCAGGCGCACCAGGAACGCTTGCCACTCTGCTCCGTGGTCGGTCGCGAACCGCTCGTAACGCGCCGCCACACGCGGCCACAATCGCTCCAGTGTGATCCGGGTGCGGCGATCGCGGTCTGTTTCAATCGGCCAGGCCATTGCGCTGAATGACTCCGCGGTACCAATAGAAACTGCGTTTGGGCGTCCTTCTCTGGGTGGCATAGTCTACTCGCACCAGGCCAAAGCGAGGCGAGTAGCCCTCCGCCCACTCGAAGTTGTCGAGCAGGCTCCACACGAAGTAGCCACGCAGATCAACCCCGGCTTGCAGCGCCGCGTGGGCGGCCGCAATGTGCCCGCGCAAGTAATCCACCCGCTCGACGTCATCCACGTAGTCGGCGTCATCGGGTACATCGCGGGTGGCACAGCCATTCTCCGACAGGTATAACGGGCGATTGCCGTAGCGCCGGACGAGATTCATCAGCACGGCCGTGAGACCGGCCGGAAATACCCCCCACCCGAGCTCGGTGAAGCCCCACATCGGCAGCGTCTGCGGCGTCGCACGACATTTCAAGTGTCCACCGCCGGGGTGGAAGGCGACGCGCGTGGTGCGATAGTAGTTGACACCCACGAAGTCAATCGGACTGGATATTAATGCCATATCCCCGGAACGCACACGCGGTGCCATCGAGCCGATCCAGTCCATTAACGACGCCGGATACTCTCCCTTGAACAGCGCATCGGCGAAGAAGCCGGTATCTTGCTCGTAGTAACGCTGACACGCATACTGATCGGCCTCATTGTCGCTGGCCGGCAGGGAATGCTCGCTGTCGAGGATGATCCCGATCTGACCGTGGTAGCCACCTTGGCGGTAGACCTCAACGCACCGCCCGTGCGCCAGCAACAAGTGATGGGCCGCCTGATAGGCCTGGGTGTAGTCGGCGATGCCGGGCGCAAAAATGCCATCGCCGTATCCCAGAAAAGCAGCAACGCGCGGCTCGTTGTGGGTGTCCCATACCGTGACCCGGTCGCCAAGCGTGTCGAACATCAGCCGCGCGTAGTCGGCGAAATAGTCAACGATCTCCCGATTGGGCCAACCGCCCACCTCTTGCAGGGCCTGAGGCAGGTCCCAGTGGTAGAGGGTCGCAACCGGCATCACGTTGGCGGCCAGCAGCGTGTCAACCAGGCGCTCGTAGAAGTCCAATCCGGCGGGGTTGACCTTGCCGCCCCCGTGGGGCAGCACCCGGGGCCAGGAGATGGAGAAGCGATATGCCGTGAGTCCCAATTCCTGCATCAGACGGACATCCGCCGTCATTCGATGGTAATGATCGGCAGCTACATCGCCGGTGTCTCCATTGCGCGTGGTGCCCATGCGGTGAGAAAAGCGATCCCAGATGCTTTCGCCGCGTCCATCCTCGTTCCAGGCACCCTCGATCTGATAGGCTGAGGTGGAAGCACCCCATACAAATCCTGGCGGAAAACGAAGTTCGCTCACCGTTACCCCTTTACCGAGCCGGCCAACAGCCCACGCACGAAGTAGCGCTGGAGTGCAAAGAAGACCGTCAACGGCAGCAGCATCGAGATGAACGCGCCCGACGTCAGCAAATGCCAATCCTGACCCTTCTCGCCAACCATAGCCGCCAACGCGCTGGTTACGACCCGGTTGGCATCGCCGAGAAACACGAGTGCCACCAGATAGTCGTTCCATACCCAGAGGAACTGGAAAATGGCGAACGAGGCGAGCGCCGGGACTGAGAGAGGCAGGATCAGCCTTGTAAATATGGTGAAGTGCGACGCACCGTCAATGAATGCCGACTCGAGCAGATCTCTGGGAAGACCGCCGATGTAGTTGAACAGCAGATAGATCGCCAGCGGCAAGCCGAATCCCGTGTGGGCCAACCACATAGCCAGGTACGTGCCGTTGAGCTGCAGGCGCATGTAGTCCTGCAGGATGGGGACGAGCGCGAGCTGCAGCGGCACGACCAGTAATGCGACGACGACGATAAAAAACACCTTGCGTCCGGGGAAGTCCAACCAGGCAAAACCGTAGGCAGCAAAGGCAGCGATGAGAATCGGGATGATCGTGGATGGCACTGTGACTGCGACGGAGTTCATAAACGCGTCGCCCAGATTGTTCCCCTGCCGCAGAATCTCGTGACCGGCGGCGTCCTTGAAACGGATCTCCTTGCCGGTGAGTACATTCTGGTAGTTTTCAAGCGTCAGTGATGTGTCAAATATCTTCCACTGCTGCTCGAAGACTTTGACCGTCCGGGTTCTCTTATTGCCGTGCCACGTCAGCTGACGACCATCCGGCAGTTGGATGCCCTGACGCAGCTCGTCGAAGGTGGTGGTGACGCCTTCCACTGTGATTGGCCCATCAACATCCACCGCGGGATCAATCTTGAGCTCAGCGACCTCAACCCACTCCCGGTGTGGAAATATGGTCCACCAGCCGCTGCGGAAGATCTGATCGCTCTGACGAAACGAGGTGATGAAGACTCCCAGTGTCGGGATCAGCCACAGAACACAGATGACTATCATCACTCCATTGACCAGCAGCGTAGAGGTGAAGCGCTGCTTCTTGATACTGGCCGTGGAAGCGCCCATCAAAAAGTCCTCCTCTCGCTGAACTGTCGCAGGTTGTAGATCATCACCGGGATGACAGCAAGCAAGAGCAATATGGCGATTGCCGAGGCACGTCCGGCGTGGCCGTACGTGAAGCGCTGGATATAGAACTCGTTCGCAATCACGTTGGTGCCGTTGTTTCCACCCGTCATGACCCGCACGATGTCGAACAACTTGAGGCTGAAGATAACGATGGTCGTGGTCACGGTAATCAGCGTGCCCTGGATGTAGGGAATCGTGATCTTGAAAAAGACCTGTACCTCATTGGCGCCGTCAACGCGAGCCGCTTCCAGGAGATCGCCGGGCACACCCTTGATCGCCGACGAGAAGATGACCATTGCAAAGCCGGTTTGCAGCCAGACCATGATGACGATGAGAAAGTAGTTGTTCCAGGGGGGGTGCAATAACCAGGCCTGGGATGTGCCACCCAGAGCAACGACCACGGCGTTGAGCAACCCGATCTCAGTGACACCGAAGCCCTCGCCCCGGTAGGCGTACATAAACTTCCAGATCACGCCCGCTCCCACGAAAGAGATTGCCATCGGCATGAAGATGATGACTTTGTAGACTGTCTCGTATCGGGTGCGGTCGGAGAGTACGGCAATGAGCAATCCCATACCCACGCAGAAGGCAGTCCCGAACACCATCCATTGCAGGTTATTGCGGAAGCTCTCCAGCATCACACGATCGGTGAACGCGAACAGATAGTTGCTCAGACCGACAAACTGGCTGCTGGTCTCGTCCATCAGGCTGAGCACCAGGGTGCGCACGGTGGGCAGTGCCAGGAACCAGCCGAGCAGGGCCAGGCCGGGACCAACAAACACGAAGGGCAGAAGACGTCGGCGCCACACCAGCGGCATGTTTTCGATCAGCCAGTTCGACACCGCAAATAGCAGCGCAACGCCGCCGACGCCCCACACAATGGCCACCACGACGATAACGGGTTTGGCTGCTGTTGTGTCGCGCAGGAAGATGAAACCCTGCCATAGCACCACGAAGGTCACAATGGGCACGAACAGCGACACGAGAATACGACCGATCGTGCCCCCCAACCAGCCCAGCACACCTCCGCCGCCATCACTCTGGAGATCATCTGCAGCCTGCATGTGCGAACCGCCTCCCAACTTCTGAGCCACAGTCTCGACTGGCTGATCTGGTTGCCGTCTGGCTGTCAGAAACTGGGGAGCAGGCATCCTGCTTGGTCCTGCTCCCCAGTCACCGTGAGCGACAGCCTGCCGGTTATGACAGGTGCAGGCCTGTCATCACTCCTTCGGCCACGACGCGTCTATTTCGGCCAGCGCCGTGTCCAGGTCAATTGAACCGCTGACGTAGGAGGTCATTGACTTCCAGAACGAGCCGGCGCCCACCGCACCGGGCATCAAGTCAGACCCGTCGAATCGCACCGTCGTCGCGTTGAGAATGATCTCGGCCACCCCGCGGTCAACTGCGTTGGAGTACCAATCCAGACTTGAGTCGTTGTGTGGCGAGATAGCGCCGCCGGCCTTCACCCATCCCTCAACCGAGGCACCGGTGGTGAAGTATTCCATCACCGCTCGCACTTCAGGCCGGTCGTTGAACATGGCGTAGATGTCACCCGCGACCAGGACCGGCTTGCCGTACTCCTCGTCGATGCCGGGCAGGTAGAAGAAGTCGTAATCCACGCCGGCCACCTTACCCTCCGGGAAGAAGGTAGTGATGAAGTTGCCCTGTTTGTGCAGCCAGCACTTGGGCGGGTCGTCGAACATTGGGCGCGGCGCGTCTCCGAAGAAGGTGGTCGCGATTGCCTGCCGGCCGCCGAAGGCGTACCCTTCCTTGAACCACAGGTCAGACATGATCTGAGCGGCGCGCTTCACCTCCGGCGAGCTGAACTTCAGTTCGCCGGTCACCCACTTGTCGTAATTCTCGGGCGAGGTGGTGCGCAGCATGATCTCTTCCATCCAGTCGGTGGCCGGCCAGCCAGTGGCGGCACCGCTCTCGATGCCGATGCACCACGGCGCATCGCCATCGGCAACGATCTCGTCCGAGAGGGCGATCATCTCGTCCCAGGTCGTCGGTATCTTGTAGCCCGCCTCGTCAAAGGCAGCCTTGGGGTACCAAACCAGACTCTTGCCATTCACACGGCCCCACACTCCCGCCATAATAGGGCCATCCGGGCTCTCCATTGTGGCCATGTCCAGCCAGCCCTGGTTGTAGTTGGCTTTCAGCTTCTCCATGTCAAGGAACTTGCTGACGTCAATCGCCAGACCTTTCTTGACGAAGTTCGCCAACAAGCCCGGCTGAGGGAAGTCAACGATGTCGGGTGGGTTGCCACCCTCGATGGAGATGGCAATCGAGGCCTCGAATTCCTTTGAGCCGGAATACTGAATGTCAATGCCCGTCTTCTCCTCGAAGCTCTTGATCGACTCGTCGAATTTGACGGCATCGTTGTCGGTGAACGGCCCTGCCATCGTGACCACAGTGCCTTTGTACTTGCCTGCCATAGCGTTTTCCAATGGGCTGGGCTCCTCGGCGGCCGCAAACGGCACAGCACTCAGAGCCGTCACCAGCGCTACGAGCACGGCGACGAACTGCCACATTCGCTTGTTCATACGTTCCTCCTCAGGTTGAGAATTGACCGACCGACATCAACAGTGAAGTGCCTTTCGATCGGCGGTTGCCGATCGGTTGCACGGCATCTCGACCGCAGACATCACCTCCTTTCACAGACCCGCCGCCGGCACCGAATCTGGCTGTGAGTGGATCGCGCTGCCAGACAACAAGTTGGCACCACACGATTCGCGCACCACGAGATGGGTATCCAGGAGCACGTGTGGCTCATCCGGTTGCCGACCATTAATCAGATCAATCAACATCTCACCTGCCCGTCGTCCGAGTTCTGCGGCTGGCAGATGCGCCGTCGTCAATGGCGGAGTCGCATAGCGGGCGAACGGAACATCGTCGAAGCCAACCACGGCGATGTCCTCAGGAATGCGCAACCCTCGCTCGCGAATGGCGGCCATCGCTCCGATGGCCACAACATCGCTGGCAACGAAGACAGCAGTCGGCCTGCGGCGTTGATCCAGCAGGCTGCACATCCGGGCGTAACCGCTTTCCAGCGTGAAATCGCCGTAGCGCACCCACTCCTGGCGAAACTCAATCCCGTGTGCCGCCAGAACACTGCGATACCCTTCCAGGCGCTCGGCGGCGGCCGGGTATGAGAGTGGCGCGTTGGTGATGCAGCCGATGTCAGTATGCCCGAGACTCACGAGGTGTTCTACAGCGGTGCGGGCAGCCGCGGCATTGTCAACGTCCACACAACAAATGTCACGGTCCGGGACCAGTCCCATCAGGACGAGTGGAAAACCTTCTTCCACGAGACCCCGCCAGGCTCTGTCATCGGCGCGCGGGCACGAAATGATCAGGCCGTCAATGCGTTTGGACTGAATGAGCTCGAAGTACGTGGCCGCCGAACTGCTCTCCTCAACCAGATCGAGCATCAGGCGCATTGTGTGTTTCTGAGTGGTCTGTAGCAGTCCGTCGAGGACCTGAGTGAGGAAGATGTCGTCGTCAATGTGATGGGGAGCGCGAGTGAAGATGAGCCCAATAATCCGGCTGCGGCGGCTAACCAGCGCCTGCGCCGCAGCATCCGGCACGTAGCCGAGCTGTGCCGCCGCGGCACGCACGCGCTCCTTGGTCTCTTCACTGATCTGCATGTCCACATTGTTGAGGACAAACGAGACCGTCGAGCGCGATACACCAGCCAGTTTTGCCACGTCGTAGCTGGTCACCCGCCGCTTGATCAAGCGCTGCTCCCGCCAGACGCTTAACGCGCGTTACTAATTCGTGTTACTAACACCTGTTAGCATTATAGCACGCTTTGTTGGTTTGTCAAGGGTTCAATGAGCTGGAGCTTGCGGTTACCAACGATGAAGGGACACGGCGCGTGGTCCCGCCTGCCCCGGTCGGAATGACGCCACGGGCGAGGCGAGGCACTGCCAACCATTATCAAAGGTCACACATTCAGGTGCCAAAAAAAGAGGTAGCGACCGGCGCTGCCACGACGCCGGTCGCTGATGGAGGGAGTCACTTCTTTCAGAGGGAGGATATCTCTGTTCTCCGATTCTCACTCACAGTATAACCAGCCAAGATTAAAAAAACATGAACGAGCAATTAAGTAAGGATTAAGACTGCGTGACCTTCTCTCAGCCCGCCTCTAACGCAACTCTAATGCGTATCTAGCGCGAATCTAATATGCCTGTTATACCCTGAAGAGCGTATGGACAGGCGCAGTGCCACCCTGGGACACACAATGCGTGGGGTTTCAGGCAGTGAGCAGGAGGCGGCTGCCAGCTGGAGAGTAGTCCGTGACCGGCCAACCTGTGACGTGCAACAATTGCCGAATCGTCATTCGCTGGCGACCAACCATCGTCAACGACAAGACGTATTGCTGCCCGGGTTGCGCCGCGGGCGGCCCGTGCACCTGCAACTATGATCAACTGGCCGGCCGACAGACCGACTGTCCAATAGCCCTGCGCAAAGCGCAGGCTTTGACTTATTCCAGTGACTCTGGCGATCGGGAGGAGCAATAAAATGGGTAAAATAGTTGGAATTGACCTGGGAACAACCAACAGTGTCATCGCTGTGATGGAGGGCGGCGATCCGACCGTCATCACGACGGCGGAAGGGGGTCGTTTGTGCCCGTCGGTTGTGGCATTCAACAAGAACGGGGAGCGAATGGTGGGTCAGACTGCCAAGCGACAGGCGGTCGTCAACCCTGAAAACACGCTATACTCTGTCAAGCGGCTGATTGGCCGTCGCTTCGCTGAGACCGAGGTTGAGCGCAAGATGCTCTCGTATCAGGTCGTCGAAGGACCTGCGGGCGATGCGCGCATCCATGTGCCGGTGATGAACCGCACCTACACGCCTCAGGAAATCAGCGCGATGGTGCTCGCCAAGCTCAAGGCCGATGCGGAGGCCTATCTGGGTGAGCCGGTGACTCAGGCTGTGATCACCGTGCCTGCCTATTTCAATGATAGCCAACGGCAGGCAACCAAGGACGCGGGCAAGATTGCCGGTCTGGAGGTGTTGCGCATCATCAACGAGCCGACGGCGGCTGCACTGGCGTACGGTCTCGACAAGAAGGCCAGTGAGACTATTCTGGTGTGGGACCTCGGCGGTGGCACGTTCGATGTCAGCGTGTTGGAGGTCGGCGACGGCGTGGTGGAAGTCAAGTCCACCAACGGCGACACGCACCTGGGCGGTGATGACTGGGATCAACGTCTGGTTGACTGGATCGCCGAGGAGTTCCGCAAGGAACAGGGGATTGATCTGCGTCAGGATCGCCAGGCCTTGCAACGTCTCAAAGAGGCGGCCGAGAAGGCCAAGATCGAGCTCAGCACGATGCTGGAGACGGAGATCAACCTGCCGTTCATCACTGCCGATGCCAGCGGTCCGAAACACCTGCAAATGAAGCTGACGCGCAGCAAGTTCGAGCAGCTCACGGAGCACCTGGTGCAGCGGTGTCGTGGTCCCTTCGAGCGGGCACTGGCTGACGCCAAGATCAAGCCCACGCAGATAGATGAGGTCGTGCTGGTTGGGGGTGCCACCCGAATGCCGATGATCCAGCAGCTGGTGCGCGATCTGACCGGCGGCAAGGAGCCGCACAAAGGCGTCAATCCCGATGAAGTGGTCGCCATCGGTGCTGCGATCCAGGCGGGCGTGCTGGGCGGCGAGGTCAAGGACGTGCTGCTGCTGGATGTGACGCCGCTGTCGCTGGGTGTCGAGACGCTGGGAGGGGTCATGACGGTGCTTATCCCGCGCAACAGCACCATCCCAACGCACAAGGCGGAGATCTTCAGCACGGCAGAGGATAGCCAGACGGCGGTGGACATCAAGGTGTACCAGGGTGAGCGTCCGATGGCTGCCGACAACATGCTGCTGGGACAATTCCGGCTCGACGGCATACCGCCGGCGCCGCGTGGCCTGCCCCAGATCGAGGTCAGCTTTGACATTGACGCCAATGGCATCCTGAACGTCAGCGCGACCGATAAGGCGACCGGCCGACAGCAGAAAATCACCATCACGGCCAGCACCAACCTGGACAAGCAGGAGGTGGAGCGCATGATGCGTGAGGCTGAAGCCCACAAGGCCGAGGACGCGCGGCGCAAGGAGCTGGTGGACGCGCGCAATCAGGCCGACTCGCTGGCTTACCAGGTGGAGAAGAGCCTCAACGAGCTGGGCGGCAAGGTGGACGGCGCTACACGGGCTGACCTGGAGGGCAAGATCAACGACGTGCGCGATGCGATCAAGACGGACGATGTCAACCGCATCAGGCGCGCCGCCGAAATGTTGCAGCAGGCCAGTATGAAGATCGGCCAGGCCATGTACGGTGAACCACCGCACGCGGCCCCGAAGGGCAACGGCGCTGGCGGCGCGGCAGGACAGGCGCCACAGGCCGGCCCGGAAGATGTGGTCGAAGGTGAGTTTACCGAGGCGTGAGCGCGAGAGGCGCAAAACTGACAGAATGGCTTATGAACCGACACCCGGCTACGTTACGCAGCCGGGTGTCGTTGTTCTTCGCAGCCAACGGCTGAGCCACTGTCCTCACAGCTTTCGAGGTCGTGTGTCTCTGGATCATAGTGCCCCGCCAGCTCATCCAGCACCGTTCCTTGCCAGCGCGGTATCTTGCGGAAGTAGGCCGCTCGCGCCAGAACGTGCGTGCCCACCGGGGCGGTGATGAAAAAGAAAACCACAACCAGCAGAGAGCGGGTGATGGCTTCCGGAGTGCCGAAATGCACGGCCGCGGCCAACAAGAGGCTGGTGATTCCCAGCGTGGTTGCCTTGGCAGTGGCGTGCATGCGCGTGTACAGGTCAGGCATGCGGTTGAGGCCGATGTCGGCCACCAACATGAAGAAGACGCCGAAAGCGATTAAACCGAGGGTTACCCAGTCGTTGGCGCTCATACGTCTCTCCCCTGCTCCAGGTAACGAGCGAAAGCGATCGTGCCCAGAAATGACAACAGCGCCGCTACCACCGCGACGTCCAGGAACACCACTTGCTCGACGGAAATGCAGTAGACCGCTGCCAGCGCCACGGTGTGAACGGCGATCTGATCTAACGCCACAACGCGATCCGCCAGCGACGGCCCGCGCAACAGGCGCACGAAACACAGGCCCATCGCCAGGGCCAGAATCAGCAAGACCCCATTCAGCAGTTGACTCATTGCATCACCTCCAGGACGCGTCGCTCCAGACCGCTCTTGATCTTGCGGCGAAAAGCTTCGGGATCGTCCAGATCAATCGTGTGCACATACAGAGTGCGCCGGTCGGTGGAGATATCCAGAGTCATGGTGCCCGGCGAGAGCGTGATCAGGTTCGACAGGAGCACGATGCCGAGCTCACTGTGGACGGCTAATGGCACGGCCACGACGGCCGGATGCATGTGCGGCCGTGGCCGCAGAATGGACCAGGCGACAGACAGACTGGCGGTGAGAATCTCCCAGCCGATGAACACCATGAACGAGATCACCTGAATCACCTTGAAAGAGTAGTTGCGGCTGCCCAGAATGCGTTGATTCAGACCGATGATCACATAGCTGATGACAAAGCCAATCACGATGTGGCGTGCGGAAAGCTCGCCCTGCAGCAAGGCCCAGACCATAGCCAGAAAGATGTTCAGCACAAAAAATCGCATCTTTCACCCCGTCGAAAATCACGGCAATTGCACGGCTGTAACGTAGGCGTTGGTGTCCAAC
>Ga0101944_10004847_pt1 | contig 16075 bp, 10 predicted proteins | sample DewCreD2012metaG_FD_75245 | JGI IMG/M metagenome (GOLD analysis project Ga0101944, IMG submission 75245) | Hot spring sediment bacterial and archeal communities from British Columbia, Canada, to study Microbial Dark Matter (Phase II) - Dewar... ...
CGACCGCTGTCAACGGCGCCACTGGTTCCGAACAACCTCTCGCTCACCCGGGCCGCGTCCATCTCCACCAGCTCGGCGCCGGCCAGAAACTCCAGCAGGCCGGCCGCATCAAGCGCCATCAGATGGTCTTCCACCTGCAGTTCCGGCGGCAGAAACTCGAAGAACGCGCCCGAACCCAGGCTGTCCTCCAGCCGCGACAGGTTGCGGCCTACCGCCCTACGCATTGCACTGATGCCGGGAGCCGGGAAAACTCGTTTTCCCCGGCCAAGACCGCGTTCTCCCACGACCAGGAGCTTGCCGTCGACGTCTGTAGCCCCGACGCCCTGCTCAGAAAGTGCCTCGGCTAGGAGCGAACCGTAGGTCACGCCCAGAAGGTGAACGATGTGCGCCTGCCCGCGGTCCACAAAGAAGGGAAACTGCCCGTAACCGAGCTCCGGCAGCAACCGCGACTTCAGAACCGCGGCCAGTTGGTATCCATAACCTCCGGCCCCGGTTCCCTCGAAAACCCGGGTAGCCGGAGCAACTGCCGCCAGCGGCCGCACCAGCAGTCGCTTGTCCTTTTCATTACGCTCGACTGTCTCCCAAGTTCGCCCCGCGAGCACAAAATGTTCCAGTGCGAAGAAAACCATTCCCACCTGCCGTCCCGTGGTGATATCCTGCACTTCGTACTGCCCGAAGCTCTTTTCCTGTATGTTCGAGTGAATCCGTCCTGACCCCACACGCTGCTCCAGACCCGAAGCCAGAAAGTAAACCCCCGCCCTCCGGGCGACGATATGCCCCTGCTCGGCCATGTGCCGGAACACTCGTTCAACCGGCAGCCGCTCGAAATCCGGGCCGACAAACAACCGCCGCAGAGAATCGAGCGTCGTGCCGATACGCCGACGCTGGAACATGTAGGAAACAATCTGCTGCGGAATCACCGATAGTGCCGGCGTATAGCGCTTCCCGCACAGCCGCCCGCGCCGCGCGCAGTCAAACAGAGTCTCGAACAACACGCGTTCCCACTGGTCGCAGAATAACCCGACCGCAACGAGATACGATGCCCGCCGTCGGTTTCCACGGCCGATTCGCTGCAGCAGCGATGCAACATCGAAAGGCGGTCGCACCAGCACTACCGCGTCGATGTCACCGATGTCGATCCCCAGCTCCAGGGTCGAGGTACAACACAACAGGCCGGTCCGCTGCTGGTTCATCAGGTTCTCCACTTGCTCGCGCACTTGTCGAGTCAAACTGGCGTGGTGAACCCACACGTGACCGGTAAAAGGCGACAGGTCTAGCCGACGACTTGCGCTCTCGGCCTGCGACCGGGCGTTGAAGAAGCACAGCACTTTTCTGCACTCACGACGCACCAGCTCACCGACAACCACCTGCGGCCAGTCGTCGTCCATCTTCAACAGCACGTGCTCGATTTCCCGTGAACCGGCGACGCTCACAACAATCGGGTCGGGAAAATAGCGACTGCCGATCTCGCGGTCGTCGATTGTCGCCGACAACGCACAGTACTGCACTCCCGACCGGATGAGTCGCAGCCGCTCCAACAGAACGCGAAGCTGGTCTCCCCGCGGCGTGTTGTCAATTAGATGCAGCTCATCCAGAACCACCGCTCCCAATCGGGCAAAGATGCGCGGATGCCGGCACAGGAGTGAATCAAATGACTCCGGGGTGGTTATCAGCAGAAACGGCAGCGCCGATTCATCAATGTCGGGATGGTCGCCGGTCTTGCGCCCGACTTTCAACCCCAGATACTCCAAGGGGCCGCTCAGACGGCGATAGAGGTCATTCACCAGCGCCCGCGTCGGCGAGACGTAGAGAACCGCCAGCCGGTTGCGTTCGCTCTCCGCATCGAGCAGTCGCTCGACAAGCGGCGCGACCGCCGCCTCGGTCTTTCCTGACGCTGCCGGTGATATAACCACGAGATTTCTTCCAGCCATGAGTTCGGGAATTGCCAGAACCTGGACCTCGGTAAGCCGTCCAAACCGGGAGAAAAACGGCGCCCAGGTGCGCCGCAGCGCCGCCCGCAGCTCGCGCAGCCCGGTCACGCCGGCCGCGCCGGCACTTGCCGCCATCGCGCCACGTCCAGCGCCGAAACGCAGAACTTAAGGAACGCCCTGACGCCGTCGGCGCCGTGACGGGCTGCCGCCTGCAGCACCTGACGCTGCTCCGACTCCGCGATTGCGAATCCGGGATAGGCCCTGAGATAGACTGCGACCAGATTCGCAAATGCGTCAACCATGGCCTTGTCGCCAAGTGGCTCCAGAGCTATCCTATGGTCGACGCGGTTCGCCAGCCGCAAGTAGGCGTAGTCATACGGTGCCGGAGTGGTCGCGAACACCACTAGGAGAAACGAGTCGCGGTAGATATAGGGCACCGGCCGCACCTGATTGTGAATCATCCGCGGATTGAGCCGCTTGAGCTCGGCGTCATTGCGGGCCGTGCCCACCAGCCCGTCCATGAAGTTGACGCTCTTCGTCAACCGCATCACGTCGCCCGGTCCGGTAACCGTTTCGGCCTCGTCGAGCAGCAAGACCAGCCCCTTGTGGCCGAGTCGGCGGCTGATGTAGCTGAGTCCCGAGATCAGGTAACAGTAGCAGTCGGCCGCGGTGGAAAAGTCGTAGAGCGCCGGCATTCGCTGCGCCCCGCGCACGCGGTAGGGACTGCGCCGTTCTAGGGCGAATTCCTTGGTGCTCTCGCCTTCGGCGAGCTGCCAGAACATCTCCGCCTGCATGTTTCCCGGCTCCAGTCGCCTCAACTTGCGCAGATACGGGCCGAAGAAAACATGGTCGGCGATATCGAGTTCGAGCGCCGCCGTCATCAGGTCGCGGAAGCCGCACTCCCGGCCGTCACGGATGAACCGCAGGTTGTGCACGAGTTCGCGGTAGACCCGCTTCGGTCGGTCGGGCGTGACCTCGACCGGGTCGAGCTGGACCATACTCGCGACAACTCCGCTGGCCAGCGCCCGGTGGTGAAGAAACTCCAGAAGATGGGTTTTGCCGGTCCCGTATTCACCCTCGACAATGAAGACGTCGCCCTGCCCTGACTCCAGCTTGGCCAGCGCCTGGACGACCGTTTTTACCTGTGCGTCCCGGCCAAAGGTGAAGGTCTCGACATCCTGATGCGGAACGATACCCAGTCGGAACGCCTCGACCATCCGCCGGGCCTGAATGCGGTCGATCGCCCGGATTGCCGGTGCCGCGTCCTCGAGCAGGCTGTCGTCGAGCTGTGAAATCCGCCGCACCCTTCCGGCAGCCAACCACAGCCTCAATCCGCTCTGAAACCGGACGAGAAGCTCGCTCCCGCGCCCGCGGCTGTCGAGTATTTCTCCTTCACCGAATACCGGGTGCGACACGACCCGGCGCCGGCCCGCCACACCCTGCACGTTATCGCCTGCCGCCAACTCGCCTGCGCCCGGCCTGCCGGTTGCCTCCACTTTCCATCTCCGCTAGAACTCCTCGCTCTCTACCTTCGCCTGCTCCGCCTTCTCCAGCTGTCGCGTCGTTACCCGCAACAGCTTCTCGGCGTCCTTCTGACCGAATTCGAGGTCGGGCTTTGCCCGGAGTTGATGCAGCACGTCCACGGCCGCCACCACGAACAATCGGCGGTAGCTGATGTCGAGCACAAAGGCGGAAACGGCCAGCTCCGCCAGCAGCCGGAGCGCCCGGTCGCGCCGCTCCGGCGGCAACTTCACCTCGTATGCCGTCTCGAACAGCACGGACAATCGGCTGCCCAGTCGGGCAAGAAACTCCGCCGGTTCGATTCCCAGTTCCTCGAGATTGATTCGCACGCCGACCGGATTCACCTCGGAGAACCCGCTGCGCAGTCGCTGCTTCAGCGCCTCGTACACGCCGCCCGACCCGTCGAACAGCAGATTCTCGTCCGGCACTGCGTAGAGCATCATCGCCCCGGGCAGGCGGGAGTTACCGCACTCGTCCACGAGCTGACGCAGATTGTCCAGCGCCCGTTTCCTGTCCCGCGACGACGTGATTGACATCCCCCGCTCGGCTTCGTCGAAGAGCAGCACCAGCCCGGTGTAGCCGATGGCGTGCACCCACTGAATCAACGAACGCAGCATCCGGAATGCAGTCGCCTTGTCCACCCGCTCCGAAATCCGGAACCTGACCCGCACGTCGCGGTGCGTCTCTTCGCCCTTGAGCCATTGCACCACATCGCTGAAACCGTCGGCATCGTCTGCTGCCAGCGTCTCGAAGGCGCCGCGGACTGCGTTGCCGAAGCTCGTACTCTCCGGCGCCGGCAGCCCGGTCAGATACTCCTGCAGTCGCTCGCGTGTGTCCGCCGCTGCCCGCTGTCTTTCCACCCAGCGCCTGATCACCTGTTCGATTCCCGAACTCCAGACGTCGCCCGGACGGTCGGTCGGGTGCGGCGGCGACAGACTCGCGGTAATCGCCCTGTACACCAGCTCCAGCTTGTCGAACGGACACTCGGTCGGATTCAATCCGACATAGGCGACACAGTAGTTGTGTTTGAACGCCAGATTGCGCACGCAGTAGAGAAAATGCGTCTTGCCGCCGCCGTAGTTGCCGGTGATGAGCTTGAAACTGGAGAGCCCGTGCTTGAGGATACCGTCGAGATACTCCTCCTCCATCACCCGCAGGTAGCGCTCCAGCCCGACCGTGAACGCTTCGATGCCGAACTCGGGCGGCGTGCCGGTCGCGCCCAGCTTGCTGACAATCGCCCGGGCCAGTTGCCTGTCCACTCCGCTTCCCTCCTGTTCAGTCGTCGCTGCCGAATGACAGATACGAGTAGTGCGTCCCTTCGCCTTCCTCGTTGTCCGGCACCCAGAACGCCCGTGCCTTCTCGGTCGTTGCGTCGAAATTGGCCACGTGCAGCCTCAGCTTCGCTCCGCCGGCGGCCGCGACACCGGCCTGCCGCAGCCGGAACAGGTCATAACTGAACCGCACCCGCGGATACTCCACGAACTTCTCCTTTGCCGGATTGACCCGGAAACTCTCCGGCTGGAGCATCATCACCAGCTCGGCAAGAATGTTCACCAGGAACACCCTTCCGCCCTCGGCCACGTTCGCCGCCGCGCACGCCCGTCTGTAGGCCGCGTGCAGCCGCCGTGCGAAGTCCTCCGGAGCCGCCGCCTTCTTCTGCAGACTCTCGTTCCAGTTACGCAGAACTACCGCCAGTCCGGCCGGGTCCAGCTTCAACCCGCCGCGCAGCCGCTCAATCTCCGGCCCCCAGAAAACCGTCGCGGTCCCGCTGTCGAAGTCGACTTTGAGCGTGAACAGCCCGACCCTCAACCCCGGCAACTGCCCCCGCACCGCCATCCCCGAACCCGCAAGCGCCTGCATCAACTGCCGCCCGAACTCAAACCGCGCCTGCTCCTTCAGGTCCTGCACGTTCCGACTTTCGGCCGCGTGCCAATCGGCAAGACGCCGCCTCATATCCTCCGCCGGAAACGCCGCAATCAGCTCCGCCATTTCGCCCAGCGCCCGCTCCCGGGCATGCGGCCCGGCACTCCTGTCCGCACACAGCCGCTCGTATGCTGCCAGACGCTTGGCCAGCTTCTGCGCACTACCGGCCAGCTGCGCCAGAACCTCGGCCAGTCCTTCCATAATCAACCAGTATACTCCTGTCGCCAATACCGGTCAAACTCCCGAACCCGACTTCGCACGCCTCTCCGCCGCTGACGCAGGCCCGCTACCGCTCAAGGGATATTCCGCCCTGCGTTCGGCTGAACCCGGCCCGCACCAACCAACCCGGCACCGGCCACCCCGAGCCCCCGCGCCTGCCGCCGACCCCTGCCCGCCGCGAATCGCGGCCTCTGTCCTGCTCCGCATCCGCCGGTGTCTGCCTGCCCTGCCCCCGGCCGACCGGACAGCACTTCTGCCCACCCGTCGCAGACCGCGCCGCCCCCGGTCTGGTCCCTGCCGGTCGAGACGACCCCGGGGACGGCCTCCGGTCTGCTCCCCCATCGGCAGAACTGCCACTTCCCAACTGCCGGAGCGGAATTGGCCGGCAAATCCGGCCCGGCCGGGCGTGCAACCACGGAAACGGACCCAGCCGATTCATACAAGCACGCCTGGCCCGCCTTGCCAGCCGGCGCACATCCGCTAGAATCACCCATTGATAGAGAGAGTATGTTTTCCTGAATAGGAGGCGATTTGAAAACCGTCCTGCTGACACTTTCTCTTCTGCCAACGCTTTCCGGCGCCGGCGTGATTGAACAGACACTGACATTTCGCACTTCTGACCTGCAACTTACCCGCCACCTCGACTACGACGTCGTCGCGCTTGCCCGCGGCTACACAATTCCGGACCCGGGCCGACCGAGCCTGCCGCTGGCAACAATCACGGTCGTGATTCCGGCCGATGCCGAGCTGACCGGCGTCGAGGTCATTCCGCTCCAGACCGAAGCGCTCCCCGGCCGGTTCAACATCCTGCCGGCCCAGCCGCCCCAGCCGCTCTCGTCTGCCCGGCCGCAGGAATTCGTCCCGCCTGACCCGACAGTCTACTCCGGAACCGACCCGTTCCCGGCCGCCTGCCTCGCCCACCACTCGACCGGCCGGGCCGGCGGATTCCGGCTCGCGGCAGTAACCTTCTGTCCATTCACCTACATCCCGGCACACGGCCGGCTCTCGCTTCACACTCAACTCCGTATCTCCATCCACTACCGCGACCACGCCGCGACTCCGCAACCGCTGACTACTTCTCAGCGCGACCGGCTCGCCTCCGGCCTTGCCCGGCTTGTGGCCAACCCGGCCGACCTCGCCCATTTCGCCCCGCCGGTCTGTGCAGTTGACGCTGGACCGGTCGACTACCTTGTAATCACCAGCTCCGCGCTGGCGAACGACCTGAGACCGCTGCTCGAGTACCGCACCCGCCGCGGCCTGCGCGCCGAACTCCGCACCGTCGAATGGATATCAGCAAATTACCCCGGCCGCGACATGCAGGAAAAAATCCGCAACTGCATCCGCGACTACTTCACCAACCGCGGACTCGGCTACGTCCTTCTTGCCGGTGACAACGCTCAGGTTCCCGGCCGCCGGATATGCGTCAGCGTCGGCAACGAACAGGGCGAAATTCCCACCGACCTGTACTACGCCGACCTCGACTTCTCCTGGGATTCAAACCATAACAACCGCTTCGGCGAAATGGACGACTCGGTAGACTTCTACGCCGATGTCTTTCTCGGCCGGGCGTCGGTGGACAATTCGACTCAGGCGCAGACATTCCTGACCAAACTCCAGACCTACGAAACGAACCCGGCCTCCAGCTACATCAAACGCTCGCTGCTGCCCTCAGGCTGGCTCTGGCGTTCCCTGAACTACCACGGCCGGTTCGTCAACGACTCTATCGCCGCAATCACTCCGGCCGGATGGACTGACCGCAAACTGGAGAACCCTTCCGGCGCCCGGGTTGTGGCCGACTCCTTTGAGCATGGCTTTGCCCTGTTCGACCCGGCCGGTCACGGCAACTCAGCCGGAGTCTACGACGAGGACGGCACGCCGATCTACACCACCGGAGTCGCCGGCTCTCAGCGCAACGACCGCATGTTCTCCATCATGACCTCCCTCGCCTGTACTCCCGGCGACTTCGAAGCCGAAGACTGCCTTGCCGAAGTCAGTCACAACTGCCCGCAGGGCGGCTCAATCGGCGTGATGATGAACTCACGCTACGGCTGGGGTACACCGCCGTCAATCGGCCCGTCCGAACTCCTCTGCATCCGCTTCTACGACTTCCTGCTCCAACGCGACGAACACCTGCTCAGCCACGCCCACTCTCACTCGCGCGAGGTCTATGCCGATGCCGCCCAGTGGAGCAGCCTCTGGCGCTGGTGCATGACCGAGTTCAACCTGTTCGGAGACCCTGCGATTGACATCTGGACCGCCCCGCCGACCGCGCTCGACCTCGCCGCTGCCGAGACTGTCGCCACCGGCCGGCAGAACATCGTCGCGACCGTCACCAGTTCCGGCTCTCCGCTCGCCGGCGTCCGGGTTTGTGCCTGGAAACCGGACGAGACGTTCGCAGTCGGTTACACCGGCTCCAACGGTCAGGTCGAACTCGACATCCGCCCGTTCACACCCGGCACACTACAGCTCACCGCCACCGCGCACGACCGCCTGCCGGCAACGAAAGACATCGTCGTGATTCCGGGCGTCCCGGAGCCGCATCTCGTCTACCGCCGGCACATCATCTCCGACCAGGGCCAGCCCAACGAAAACGGCATCCTCGAACCGGGCGAGACCGGGTCGCTGACTATCATCGTCCGCAACGCCGGCACGGCCGCCTTGAGCAACGCCAGCCTCGTCCTCCGCTCGACCGGGTCATCGGTCAGCATCCTTGATTCGCTTTCCGACATCAGCCCGGTTCCGGCCGGCGATTCAGCCGCGGTGTCCGGCCTCCTCATCAGCGTTCGACCCGACGCGATGCCGGGTTCCGCCGTCGAGCTCGTTGCATACGCGTCTGCCGCCGAAGGTTCCTGGGACCTGCCTTTCATAATCGAACTCGGCTACCCCGGACGTGTCGTAGCCGATATTGACACTGGCGAATGCGCCCTCACCATCGGCGCCGGCGGCACCCTCGGCTACGACGCCACCACCATCCGGCAAGGACGCGGTTTCCGGTTCCCGAAGACCGACACCAGCTGCCTGCGGAATGCCACCTTCTGTCTCGCACTGGACCCGGAACACGTCATCGACCGGTTCTACAACACTTCGCCCGGGAGTCTCGATGCCGACTGGCGCGTCGCCGAAAGCCTGTATGCCTCGGCCCCGCTCTGGGGAGCTGACGAAATACTCCGGGCCGCTTTCACCGACGCCGGCCATGCCCGTCCGCTCGGCCTGCGCGTGGAACAGAAGGCGCTGGGTCTTGCCGGCCCGAATCTGGGCAACTCTGTCATCATCGTCTACGACGTCGTCAATCAATCCTCGACGCCACTGACTGGGCTCCGGGCCGGAATCCTTGCCGACTTCGACATAAGACCGACCGACCCTTTCCATGACCTCGCCGGCACAATTCGCGACCTCAACACCGCCTTCATGCGCAGCGTGGCCCCGCTGCCCCGATCCTGCGGAGTCAAACTGCTCTCGCCTTCAAACCCGGGAACCCTGGCCTGTCTCGACCACGGCCGCTACGTCTATCCCGACTCCGGGCTCTCTGAAGACATGAAGTTCCGCCTCATGTCCGGCTCGCTCGGGCTCGCGCGCTCGGACCGGCCGTTCAACTGGTCGGTCGCGGTCGGGTCTGCTCCTTTCGACCTCGCCCCTACCTCCGGACGGCAGCGGCTTGGTTTCGCACTCATTGCCACTCAGGACTCCGCGTCCTACGCCGCGACCTGCACCGCAGTTCAGGAATGGTTCGACGCGAACGTTGCCATTACCGAACCCGCCGGAGACATTAGCCTCGCCGCCCTCGGCTGTGAAGTCATCCCGAACCCCGTCGTTGACGTTGCCCAAATCCGATTCGCCACACCGGGCCAGGACCGTGTGGTCGTCGGTTTGTTCGACGCCGGCGGACGGCAGGTGGAACTGATTCACTCCGGCCCTCTAGGCCCCGGGCAGGCAATTGTCTGGCGCCCCTCGCGTCTGCCTGCCGGCGTATACTTCCTTCGCGCAGAAAGCGACAGGGCCGTGTTCCACCGCCGCGTAACGGTGGTGCGTTAGCCTGTCATTCCCGACCAGGTGCGGGCGGCCCTTTCGGGTCGCCCGCACTTGGTGAGACGCGGCCTTGTATTCCGGGGCCTTCTGCCCCGTCTTACCCCTGTATTCCCTCCGCCAGCACTTTTCCGCCGGTTGACCCGAATCTGCTGCGGCGGCTCAGCGACGCGACAACTCAAGCGAGCGTGAAGCCGCGCCCAAAGCGACAGCCGCAGGCCATGCCTCGCGCTGCATGTCCGCGGCCGAGACCGACGGATTCAGACCGCCCTGCTCGACCCCGGCGAGCTGGACCACTGCCAGCGCACCGACCAGCAGGCAGAACCCCGCCAATTCTCGGACTGCGTAGAATGCCTTTGTCATCTCAACCTCCTGCTTTCTGCAGACTCCCATGCTAGTACACGTCCCGCCGCAGCATCCGCTGAGTCTCGCGCAACCGCTGCTCGTAGTTCTCGACGGCGCTCTCGTAGTTGTATCCCGGCTTGAGGTCGAACGAGTCAACACGGTTCAGCCGGTACACCATCAGCGCACTGACCATCACTGCTGCCACGGCCACTACCTGCAGCGCCACTCCGACGCCTTTCGGTATCATCTTTCCTCCTGATTTCTGAGTTTGCTTCTCTTCGAGCATGCCGACGACAGGAGCACGCCGCATGCCAGTCGGTATGCCCTCGTAACCTGTTTTATTTGAGTAATTTAGGACAGCGGACGGAGCTGGCTCAGGCTCTGCTCGTGTCTACTGACGCTACAGTAGACTGGCCGGCGTTCGGCCGGTTGCGCTCGCTAAGTCAATTTATTATGATTATTTACGGCTATGTCTCGCAGCATGACACAGTATCCGGCATCCTTTGGTGTGATGAGACAGACCGCCTACTTGCTAGTTCGCGTTATGCCGTACTTGCGCATCAGACGGTAGAACTGGGCACGACTGTAACCTGCAAGCTCTGCAGCGCGAACCACGTTCCAACCTGTCTTTTCCAAGCACTCCACCAGCCGGGCTCGTTCCACCTCGGCCACTGCCTGAGCCTGAGTTCGCCGCTTCTCGGCCTTAAGGCTCGCTGGTTCCGCGCCCGCAGTCGTCCCTGTTCTGAGCTCGGGCGGCAGGTCAGACTCACACAACTCTTCTCCTTCAGCCAGAACAACGGCCCGCTCTACGACGTTCTGCAGCTCGCGGATGTTGCCCGGCCATGAATAGTGAAGAAAGATGCGCATGACTGCCTCGCTTGCCCGGACAACCGGACGTCCGTAGTCCTGGCTGCTCCGCGCAACGAAACTGCGCACCAGATCCGGTATATCCTCTTTCCTCTCTCTCAGCGGCGGCAACACCAGCTCCACAGCATTGAGCCTGTAGTACAGGTCACGCCGGAACCTGCCCTCTTCCATCAGGCTCTCAAGGTTCTGGTTTGTCGCAGCAACTATGCGCACGTCGGCACTGAGCAGGACTCTTCCGCCGACCCGCTCGAACTGCTTGTCCTGGAGTACGCGCAAAAGCTTGGCCTGAAGAGAAGGGCTCATGTCACCCACCTCGTCCAGAAACACGGTCCCGCCGTCCGCCAGCTCAAACTTGCCCTTGCGGGCCACCACCCCGGTTGCCGCGCCTTTCTCTATCCCGAAGAACTCGGCCTCCAGGAGATTCTCGGGCATCGCCGCGCAATTCACCGCGACAAACGGCTTCCCCGACCGCGGGCCGGAATCATGCAGTGCCCGCGCCACCAGTTCCTTGCCCGTTCCGCTTTCGCCCCGTATCAGCACCGGCACGTTCGTCCCGGCTACCCGGGCGACCAGCCTCAGATTCTCCAGCATCTTTCTGCTGTGCCCGATAACCCCGCGATACTGCAGCCCGGCAACCTCTGCCGGAACCGACGACGAAGGCTGCGGCGCCGCCTGCAGCCGCTCGAGCGGCCCGGCCAGCAGGCTGGCCAGCGTCTTGACGACAAGCGGACTGCAGGACCGGTCTGCTGGAACGCTCCGCTCGAAATAGACGCTGCCCACCTGATTACCACCGGACATCACCGAGAAACATAGAGTCTCCGGCGTCATCTCAATCTGCCCGCCCGGACAGCGCATCCGGCTGCTCTCCTGCCGCGGAGTGCCGTGGACCAGCACCGGCCGGTCATTGACGCAAACCACCGAGCAGTCAAAACCGAGCGCTTCACGCATGAGCTTCATGGCCCGCTCCATGAACGAACCCTGGTCCAAACCTAGCGTCGCCAACCCGGACAGGGCTTGGAGCATCGCCATATCGCTGTCGGCCGACATCTCGAGCCGGAACAGCAGACGCTGTGCGGTCTCCGCCTCACTGACTACGGCCAGCTCGCGGAAAATCCTCGCTGCCGACTTGAGTTGAGACATTGCGGCATCCGGCTGTTCGGCATCGAGCAGCGCACGCCCGTACTGCAGCCTTACCCGTGCGGTCTCGTAGCTGTCGCCGGTCTGAGCCAGCAGTCTCAGTGCCATCTCGAACCTCTCTGCCGCTCTGGCCGGATCGTCACGCGCGGCGAACACACCCCCCTGAATGCGCACCGCCTCGGCCCTCTCCAAGTCAAGACCCAGTTGTGCCGACATGGCCTCGGCGCGCTGCGCCAGCCGCTCCGCTTCGTCAACGTCACCCCGAACCAGTGCCAACTCTGCAGCCCGTCCCAGCAAGTCTGCCAGAGCCCGACGGTCTCCGGCAACCTCGGCCGACTGCAGCGCGTCGGCGAAGACTTTGGCGGCCCCGGCCAAGTCACCCCGCCTCATATACGCCAACCCTAGATTGGCAAGCAGGTCGCGGGCGACTTCCGTGGACGGCCCCAGTTCCTTCGCCGTCTGGAGCGCCTGCCGAAACATGTCAATTGCCCGGTCAGGCTTGTCTCGACGCAGGAACATCTCGCCGAGAACGTTTACCGCATTACACCACAGAGAAACGAAACCGGTCCGCTCGGCATAGGCGACGGCCCGATAAACACACGCAACTGCATCCTCCCACCGACCCATGCGGACCAGCGCCAGCCCCAAGTTGTACAAACAGACTCCATCTTCTTCGTCGGTCGCCAGACACTCCCGGAAAAACGCCTCGGCCTTATCCGGCTGACCGCTGAGCAGGTGCATGCGTCCCAACTCGTGCAGGACAGCCCGGACACCTTCACCGAAACCGTCCTGCTCCCAGGCAGCACGCGCCTGCTCGAAAGAAAGCTTGGCCTCCTTGTAGTCGCACAGCGACGTCTGAGCCGTCCCCAGCACATAGTAGGCAGCCCCTTCAAGTCTGATGTTACCGCAGTCTCTGGCGGCGGCCAGCGACTGGCGGGCATACTTGATTGCGGCGGGAAAGTCGTCCCGCCCGCGCAGAACTTCAGAGAGCATCCTCGCCGTCCGTGACTCCGCGACACGGTCACCCCGGGTGACTGCGATTCCCAGCATCTCAATCAGGAACGGTTCGACCTCAGCTGGCGCTTTTTCCCTCAATTCCTCCACGAATCGCTCCAGCATACCGGCCCGCTCGGAGAGGTCGGTCACCCCGCAGAGTGCTGTCGTCATTTCCTCAACCCGGCGCCTGATGTCTTCTGCGCTGAGCATCGTCTTCGTCAGAATAGCCCGACGTCGCCGGCTGTCAAGCCGGCACCAGCGCGAAGTCCGAGCTTGACACGCAGTGGGGGAAACAGATAATGCGTAAGCACAGGTCCGGACGTTCTGCTTTCGCACCCCACTGCAGTGCGCGTCAGGCCTTCAGGCTGCTGAGAACCGAAACAGGGAGGAATCGAAGATGCCTAGGTGTCCAGTGTGCAACCGGGACGACGTGTTTGTTAGCTATGTCTACAAGCACTTGGGCTGCCCGGCCGCGGCCCCGAGCGGAGACGGAGAACCAGCCTATACATGGGAAGCTCCGATTAGACCGGAACCAACCGGCATTCCTCAGGTCAAGCCGTGTCCCGGCTGTAATAGCGGCTCTTTCGCACCCGTGGAATACAAGTGCCAGTACGGCCACTGCTGGCCTCTGTAAGAAAGCCGGCTCACAAAGAATAGCGGCGAAGAACCGCCGGGAACAGCGGGCATTGACAACCTGTGTGGGACAAGAGAAGAACTGGCCACCCGCAGGTGTGGCTACATCAGCATTCCACCGTCAACGCGGATCACCTGACCGGTGATGTAGCCTGCGGAGTCCGAGGCAAGAAACAGACAGACCGAGGCAACGTCCTCCGGCGTCCCCGCCCGCATCAGCGGGATTGACTTGACATAGGCTTCCCGCGTCGCCGGGTCAAGCTTGTCGGTCATCGCCGTTGCTATGAACCCCGGCGCCACTGCATTGACAGTGATGTTCCGTGCCGCAAGCTCCTTCGCGCTGGACTTCGTCAGTCCGATCATCCCCGCCTTGGCCGCAGCATAGTTCGCCTGGCCGGCATTTCCCATCTGCCCGATTACCGAAGCAATGTTTATGATACGACCCCAGCGTGCTTTCATCATCGGTCGGGCGCAGGCGCGTGTGAAATAGAACGCACCCTTCAGATTAACCGCCAGCACCTGTTCGAACTCAAAGTCGCTCATCCGCATCAGCAGATTGTCGCGGGTGATTCCGGCATTGTTGACCAGTATCTCTACTCCACCCATCTCCTCAACCGCGCGCTCGCAGGTTACCCGAACCTGCTCTGAGTCCGCGACATCCACCTGGAAACTTCTTGCCCCGGCCCCCGCTTCCGCCGCAACCGCAGCCGCCGCATCCCCGACCACATCACACGCGGCCACCGTCGCACCGGCCCGAGCCAGTGCTAACGCTATTGCCCGACCAATGCCGGCTCCGGCCCCGGTAACAATCGCTCGCTTGCCTGCGAGAGATGGGTTCACAATACCTCCCCGTCCATCGACCACGACACCTACCGCCTGCCCGCCTTTCGCGTACAGGATCGCCATCCGCCACCAGCGTTCATGACACTAAGCATCCACACAGGACTACAATGGACAGCGTCTCCTTATCCGTTCCCGACCTCACGTCTGGCATCGGACATAGAGCACCTGCCCTCAAAGAAGCAGTCCCGCTGAACAACCAGGCTTCGACACGTTATGTCCCCGAACACCTGAGCGCCGGTCTGCAGTTCCACGGCGTCGGCTGCGACGATATTACCCTCGATTCTGCCCGCGATGACCGCATCCCGGCAGTGAACGTCTCCCTTGAGCAGCGCCCGCGGGCCGGTAAGTAGCGTATCCGAGACATCCATCCTGCCCTCGACGCTGCCGTCAAGTCGCAAGCTACCTGAAACCGTGACGTCACCCTTCACGGAAGTATCCGGCCCGATGACCGAGTCCAGTTTGCCCTCTGAAGGCGCTTTGCCCATTTGCCTCCCCTACTTGATTACCCGACCCCGCAGACGTCTGCCGGACATCCTGCCAACAACTGCCCGCCGACCGACACCAAGCCGCCCCATCACAAGCCCGACGGACTTGGGCCGTGCGCGTGAGTATGTATAACACCCTGCAAGCGCAGCCGCCGCGTCCCGTCCGCCGACTTCATCCGTAGAATACACTTCCGCAACCAGCTCTCCCGCCTGTACCGCGTCGCCGGTCTTCCGACGGAAAACGAAGCCCGCAGCGTGGTCAACCTTCGCTCCGGTTTTCCTCCGCCCGACACCGATGTCAATCCCCAACCGTCCCACTTGAGCGGAGTCAATAGATCGGACGAAGCCCGAAGCTGTCGCGTGGACGGGAAACTTGAACCGCGCCTGCGGCAGCAGCGCATAATCCTCGACTACTCCGGGGTTGCCCCCCTGTGCCGCCACCATCTCAACGAACTTCGTCAGCGCCGTGCGCTGTGTCAGTGCGCGCATCAACAGCCGAACCGCCTGAGGTTTTGTCCGGGCACGCCCGCACAGGAGCAACATTTCCTCTGCCAGAGCCAGCGTAACCTCCCTGAGGTCCGAGGGCCAGTTGCCCTTCAGCGCCTCAATCGCCTCGATCACCTCCAGTGCATTACCCACGGCATGCCCCAGAGGCTCCCACATGGCAGTGATTAGCGCCGCCACTCTGCGACCGGCCGCCGTGCCGATGTCAATCATCATCCGGGCCAACCGTCGTGCTTGTGCCGGCCGCGTCATGAAGGCGCCCGAACCAACCTTGACATCCAGAACCAGCGCGCTGGTGCCCTCGGCCAGCTTCTTCGACATTATGCTGGCGGCAATCAGCGGCACGGAGTCCACTGTTGCCGTAACATTGCGCAATGCGTACATGCGCATGTCCGCCGGGCACAACTCTTCCGACTGCCCTGCGATGCACACACCGACACGTTCCAGGTTGCGGTAAAACGCGTCGATAGGCAACTCGACACGGAACCCCGGAATCGATTCCATCTTGTCCAGCGTTCCGCCGGTAATGCCTAGGCTTCTCCCCGAGATCATCGGCACGACCGCACCACAGGCGGCAACAAGCGGCCCCACTATCATCGACACCTTGTCGCCAACCCCGCCGGTGGAGTGCTTGCCGACAGTCGGTCT
>Ga0101944_10004848_pt1 | contig 16073 bp, 13 predicted proteins | sample DewCreD2012metaG_FD_75245 | JGI IMG/M metagenome (GOLD analysis project Ga0101944, IMG submission 75245) | Hot spring sediment bacterial and archeal communities from British Columbia, Canada, to study Microbial Dark Matter (Phase II) - Dewar... ...
TTTTAGCTCATGTTGGTGTATCATATCAGGGGGCTTCTTTGGCAATTGGTTTTGGTTGGTGCCTTACCTTTTACCAGAGTTGCCCCTTTTGTCAATCAAATCTGTGATTTACTGAATTTGCTTTATCTGGACAGCCTCCAGGCGGCGGGCAATGCCAACGCCGCCAGGACGAGTTTGACCAGGTCGCCGGGCAGGAAAGGCAGCACGCCTTTGGCAATCGCTGCCTGCGGGCCGACGTAGAACGCCAGCCAGCCCGCGCCCAGGGCGTAGATGATGACGGTTCCAACGGCAAACGGCAGCAGCGAGGTGCGGATATCACGCTCCAGGCCGCGCTCGGCCAACAGGCCGATAAGGTATGCGGAAAGGATGAAACCGAACAGGTATCCGCCCGTCGGGCCGAGGGCGTAGCCCGGGCCGGATGCGCCGCCCGCGAACACCGGCAGGCCAACCAGGCCGAGGCCGGTATACAGCCCGAGCGAAGCGAATCCACGCTTCGAGCCGAGCGCCGCGCCAATCAGGAGGACGGCAAACGTCTGCCCGGTAAGCGGGACGGGGGTAAAGGGCAGCGGAATGCGCACTTGCGCGAGAATCGCTACCAGCAGCGCGCCAGCGGCAACCAGCAAAAGGTCGCGCAGTTTCTGGTCAACAGAAGGCAAAAGACGGGTGGTGAGGGTAGGGGCGAGAGGGGTCATGGGATTTTCGATTTTGGATTTCTGATTTTGAATTTTCGATTTTGGATTGATGATTGGTAAAACAGGTTGGTGATAAAAAAGTTGCGCGGAAGGTAGCGCAATTTGCCTTTCCTTCCACGCAACACAATTACAATTCACCAATCCCTACTTCCCAAACTTCGCCTTGAGAATATCTTCCAGCGTGGGCTGGCCGATTTCTTGCAGTTCATAGCGCACGCGCTGGTAGGGTTTGTCGATTTTGATGACGCGCGTCAGGTCGATCGGCGTGCCAATCACCACCATGTCGACATCGGCGGCGGCGATGGTAGCCTCCAAGTCTTTCATTTGCGCTGTGCCATAGCCCATTGCCGGAAGAATCGGGCCAGTCTTGGGGTATTTCTGGTAGGTTTCGGCGATGGATTTGACGGCGAAGGGACGCGGGTCGACGATTTCCGACGCGCCAAAGCGCCGGGCGGCCACATAGCCCGCGCCATAGGCCATTTCGCCGTGCGTCAGGGTCGGGCCGTCTTCCACAACCAGCACGCGCTTGCCGCGAATCGCTTCGGGATGGTCAACGAACAGCGGGGAGGCGCCTTCAATCATGATGGCGGTCGGGTTCATGGCGCGCAGACTCTCGCGGACTTTGATGACATTTTCTGGGTCGGCGGTATCGACCTTGTTGATGACGAACACATCGGCGGCGCGGACGTTGGTCTCGCCGGGGTGGTAGGTGGCTTCGTGGCCGGGGCGGTGCGGGTCGGCGACCACGATTTGCAGGTCAGAGACGTAGAAGGGGAAGTCGTTGTTGCCGCCATCCCACAGGATGATATCGACTTCTTTTTCGGCGGCGCGCAGGATTTTCTCGTAATCGACGCCAGCGTAGACAATCACGCCGTTATCGATGTGGGGTTCGTATTCCTCGCGCTCCTCGATGGTGCATTCATGCTCGTCCAGGTCATCGTAATCGGCGAAGCGTTGCACTTCCTGACGCACCAAGTTGCCATAGGGCATCGGGTGGCGGATGGCAGCGACTTTGTAGCCCATCCCGCGCAGAATCAACGAGACGCGGCGGGTGGTCTGGCTTTTGCCACTGCCGGTGCGCACGGCGCAGACCGAGACAACCGGCTTGGTCGATTTTACCTGGGTGTAGCGGGTGCCCATGATGCGGAAGTCGGCCCCGAGGGCATTGACCAGCGAGGCCTTGTGCATGACGTATTCGTGCGGCACGTCGCTGTAGGCAAAGACGACCTGTTCGACGTTGTGCTTTTCGATGAGTTCGGGCAGGTCCGATTCGGCGTAAATCGGGATTCCGGCGGGGTATAACTCCCCGGCCAGTTCCTTGGGGTACTGGCGGCCTTCGATGTCGGGAATCTGGGTGGCGGTAAAGGCCACCACTTCATAATCCTTATTCCCGCGGAAGAAGGTGTTGAAGTTGTGGAAGTCGCGCCCGGCGGCTCCCATGATGATGGTTTTGATGGGGGACATGCAGGTTCTCCTGTTCAGAAAAGATGAATTTTCAGCCTGATTTCCTCCCCGCCGCCGGACTCATCTCGTTAAACGCGAGATGACAAAGACCCTCCCGCGCTTCGAAGGAGAATCCCTGCCAGAATTGGAACAGAGGGCTGGATGAAACCTTGCTGATTTTTCGTCCCCGTCCATTACGGGGCCGTCACATCACTTCTGGGGCTGTGATGCCCAAAAGCGCCACAAGAAAGGCGGAACTACATGCAGGGAAATTATAACATTTTGACCTGGGCATATCGTCACGTTTTCGGCGGGACTTTTTTCCTCGATATGTACAACCAAATCGCCCGCCAGGCAAGCATTCCCAGCCCGGCAGAGCCGCTCAAGACGACGGCAAAGATGGGGATGACCACCGTATTGAGCAGCAACGCCCGCAGCAGCGCGGCCAGCGGCCCGGCAAAGACCATCCCCAGAAAAGGCCGCCACCACTGGCGCGGGTCGGAGGTGATTTCGGGCCGGAACAAGCCCAGGAACGGCGCAACCAGAAACCAGCCTAACGTGACCGGCCCGAAGGTGGTCGACATGCGGGGGACAAAATCCAACCCAGTTTCGCCGTGTGTGGCAAAGCCAATCACGGTCACAAGGGCAATGGCGAAAACATCGCCAAGAACTAACCAATGGATATTTTTCATGGCTCTCTCAGTGTCCAAAATCTCCCAATTCTGGAATTCGGTGCCTGGTCAGGAGACGTTGGACTCCGAAAGTTTGACCGGCTTCCCGGTGCGGGCCGATTCGAGCAGGGCGGCAATGGCCGCCACGTTGGCGCGGCTGTCAGCCAGGGTCACGCGCGGGGTTTTGCCGGTCAGGATGCAGTCGGCCATGTCTTCGACCTCGCCGATGTACAGTTCCTGGCGCGGGATGGGGATTTGCTCGGTCGTGTCCTCGCGGTAGAGCGTAATGGTTTCCTCCAGCCCCGGCTTGAACGGCGATGGGACGGTAATCGTCCCTTCTGAGCCGACCACTTCGAGGTGGGTGCGGTACGGCGCGCGGAATCCGCTGTCGAACTGGGCATAGACCTCGCCGGGGAATTTCATCTGCCCAAAGAATGAGTCATCGACGCCGCTCGCCCCAGTCACTTGCCAGCCAAAGACCTCCACCGGTTCCAGGCCAATAAGGGCGCGGGCGTAACTGATAGGGTAACAGCCCACATCCCAGATGCTGCCGCCGCCCATTTCCGGGTTCAGGCGAATGTTGACCTCCGTTTTCATGCTGAAGGTGAACGAACCGCGAATCAGTTGCAGTTTGCCAATCGCGCCGCTTTCGACCAGTTCCTTCACCTTGAGCGTTTGGGGATGGTGGCGGTACATGAAGGCTTCGGCCACCACTTTGCCGTGTTTTTGCGCCGCGCCCGCCATCTCATCCACTTCGGCAGGCGTCAGGCCGATGGGTTTTTCGCACAGGACGTGCTTCCCGGCTTCGACCGCCTTAATCGTCCACTCTTTGTGCAGGTGGTTGGGCAGCGAGTTGTAGATGACATCGATTTCCGGGTCGGCCAGCAGGGCCTCGTAAGAGCCGTGCGCTTTGGGAATGTCCCATTCGCTGGCGTAAGCGTCTGCCGAGGCCTGTGAGCGGCTGCCGACGGCCAGCAGCCGGTTGCGCGGCGAAACGCGCAGCGGCGGGATGAGGGCGCGATTGATTTTAGCGGTGGAGAGCAAGCCCCAGTGGAGAATGGTTTGGGTCATGGTTACGTATCCTTTTTTGGAAAGAATCAGGCGCTTTCCAGCATTTTTGCGGCAATCTCTTTGAAAAGCTTGGCCGCGACCATGCCGGTCAGGTCGAGCGGGTCTTGCGCCGGGTTGAACTCGACCAAATCCGCCCCGACGATATCGGCGCGCAGGGATTGGATAACGGTCAGCGCTTCGCGGGTCGAGAGTCCGCCCGGTTCGCGGTGCGAGATGCCGGGAGCGAATGCCGGGTCGAGGCAGTCCATGTCGAAAGAGATGTAAAGCGGCGAATCGAAACGCAGGTCGAACACCGCGCGCCAGTCCTGCATGGTCAAGACTTCCACTCCGAAACGGGCGGTCTGCTGGCGCTGGTGGTCGTTCATCGTGCGGATGCCTACCTGTACCAGCCGCCGCGCCAACCCGGCTTCCAGAATGCGCGCAAAAGGGCTGGCGTGGGAATGTGGGTTGCCGCCAAAATCCTCGTACAAATCGGGATGCGCATCGAAGTGCAGGATGCTCAAACCGGGGTGGAAGCGCGCCGCCGCCCGAACGAGCGGATACGTCACCGAATGGTCGCCTCCCAGGGCGAACACCTTCAACCCGGCGGCATACAAGCGGCTGGCAGCGGCTTCTGTTGCGAGGGGCATCTCCGCCTGCGAGGGCGTGATGTCGCCCGCATCGGCAAAAATGCCCTCTGCGCCCAGGTTCGTTTCGTTTTCCGTCCACAAGTTGGCCGAGTCGCAGAAAAAATCGGCGCGGATTTTGGGCGGGGCCAGGGCCGCGCCGCGTTTGTACGATGAGTTTTCATCGAAAGCCACGCCGAGCAGTCCAATCCGGGCTTTTTGCTGTGGAAAAGGTGGGAACGCGCTCATGCCGGATTACCAGTAATGATGCACCATTGGCCGGATGTAAGCATCGTAAATCGCGCGAACGCGGTGCAGGGTAGCCTTCTTTAGTTCCGGCAAGTCGGCGGCACGGGCGTTGTCCTCGGCCTGGGACGGATTTTTCGCGCCGGGGATGGCGCAGGTGACGGCTTCGTGCATCAAAATCCAGCGCAGGGCAAACTGCGGCATCGTCCAGCCTTCTGGGACGAGGGCACGCAATTCCTCGACTGCTTTCAGCCCGGTTTCATAATCAACCCCCGAAAAGGTCTCGCCGCGGTCGAAAGCCTCGCCATGCCGGTTGAAGGCGCGATGGTCGTCGGATTCGAATTTGGATTGCGCAGTCAATTTGCCGGTCAGCAGACCGCTGGCGAGCGGGACGCGCGCCAGGATGCCGACTTTGCGATGCCTGGCTTCCCGGAAAAATAATTCCGCCGGGCGCTGCCGGAAGATGTTGAAGATGATTTGCACGCTCTGGACGTTGGGATATTCGATGGCCTTGAGCGCTTCTTCGACCTTTTCGACGCTGACGCCATAATAGCGCAGTTTGCCCGCCTGCACCAGGTCGTCTAACACGCCGAAGGTTTCGGGCATGTAATAGACCTCGGTCGGCGGGCAGTGCAGTTGCAGCAGGTCAATGGCTTCGGTATCGAGGTTCTTCAGACTGCGCTCCACAAAAGCGGTCAGGTTGGCGCGGTTGTAACCGCTCGCCAGGTGCGGGTCGAGCCGCCGACCGGCTTTGGTTGCCACATAAATCGTCTCATTCCGCTCTTTGCGGAGTTGCGCTACCAACCGCTCGCTGCGTCCATCGCCGTAGACATCGGCAGTGTCGATGAAATTGACGCCCAGGTCAATCGAGCGGTGTAGGGCGGCCAGCGAATCTTTGTCATCGACTGCGCCCCACGAGCCGCCAATTGCCCAGGCGCCAAACGAGACGATCGAAACTTTCCAGCCGGTGCGGCCAAGTTCACGGTATTGCATAGAGGCTCCTTTCCAAACGAAGATAAAATGGCTCTGCTGGATTTTCCGTGAAAACCCGTACACGGAACACACGGAATTGACGGAAACACACGGAAAGAGCTTTTAAGCAACGGTTTTCCGTGTTGCTCTGTGTTTTCCGCGTTTCACCTGCCCTTGCGGGCGGTGCAAGGGTCCGTGTACAAAAAGTGTCCATCACGGAGATTCCCAAAGGCCCAATAAATTTTGTCGTACTATAGCATAGCGCAGCCGCTTCGCGGGCCGCAGCCAAAGGCTGCTCTGATTTGCGCGATAAGCGCAAATCCTGCGCCATAATACTATAAACTGTATCGAATCTCTAATCATTTCGTTAAGCCAAAATGGATGATTTGTGTATAAAATAAAATGTCATGACTGACATCAAATCCCTGCCGCAGGTTTTGTACGTGGAAGACAACGCCGATTCGCGCGCCTTGGTGCGCCGCCTGCTGGCCGGGGAATTCATTGTGCTAGAATCTGCCGACCCGTTGAGCGGCATCGAACTGGCCCGCGACACCCAGCCCGACCTGGTGCTGCTCGACATCAACCTGCCCGGCATGACCGGGGTGGATGTCGCCATCCGCTTAAGGAGCATTTTACCGGCTGGCACGCCCATCGTGGCCGTCACCGCCGATATCACCGACGCCACCCGCTCGCGCGCCCTGGCGGCGGGTTTCACCGGCTTCCTAAGCAAGCCCATCGACATCGACACCTTCGAGGAGCAGGTGCGCGCCTTCCTGGGCGGCAAACGCGAGGTACTGGCCGACGCCGAAACCCACCTGCGCGCCTACCAGAGCGAGGTGGTCGAGCGGCTCGAAACCCGCGTCCGCGAGTTGACCAACTCACTGACCCGCAACACCCACCTGCAAAAACAAAACCAACTCATCATCGACGCGCTCCGCCGCCGCCAGAAACTGCTGGAGGCCGGGGCGCGCGTCAGCCACGGAATCACCTCCATTTTGGATTTGGAGGAACTGCTCCGTTCGACCGTCGGGATTATCTGCACGGAATTTGGAGTCCACTACTCGGGTATTTTCCTGCTCTCGGATGACGGCCAACGCCTGGAACTCCACGCCGGACACGGCCCGGCTGGAGCCGCCATGCTGGAAAACAAATTCTGGCTCCCAGCCGACGGCAATTCGATGTCAGGGCGCGCCATCCTGGAACAAAAGGCGCAGATTGCGCTCGATGCAGAGGGCGAAAGCGACCGCTTCAAGAATCCCTACCTGCCCGAAACCCGCTCGGAGGTGGCCTTGCCGCTGGTGTTCAAAGGACAGGTGTTGGGCGCGCTGACCGTCCAGAGCGCCGATTTAGACGCCTTCGCCGAGGAAGATGTGACCGCCCTGCAATCGCTGGCCGACCAGATTGCGAATGCCATCCACAACGCGCAATTGCTCCGGCAGCTGGAATCGGCCAACCAGGAAATCTTGCGCAGCAAAACCTTCGAGGCGATCGCGACCGCCACCGGCGAAGCGATTCACTGGGTCGGGAACAAGGCCGCGCCCGTGCCGGGCAGCGTGAGACGGGTGCGCGAGGATTTGCTGAATCTCATCGCGGCGTTCCAGGCTATTTTAACGGCGACAAAGGAGTCAGTGGAGGAAAATCCACTCCTGGGGGTGGCCGAAAACGCCTTCGAGGAGGCCCAGGCTGCGGGCGTCGATTTAAGCGCGTTGGCAGACATCTTAAAAACAAAACCGCCCAGGCAGTTAATGGCGCTGGTCAGCCTGGAATCGATGCTCGAGGATTTGCAAATCATCGAAAACAGCGCCCAGACGATTCTGTCCATCAAGGAAGACTTGATTGGCCCGGCGCGCCAGCGCAACCCCCGGGTGTTCTCGCTGACTGACGAGTTGGAGCGCATGGTGGGCAACATGGCCCTGCCGAAGGGCGTGGTGACGACTGACTTCGCGCCCGGCCTGCCGGAGGTCTTCGGCGACCCGCGCCAGTTGGAGCAGGTGTTCAATAACCTGGTCAAAAACGCCTGGGAGGCGATGGACGGGCGGCCCGACGCCCATATCCACCTCAGCTTGAAGCGCGACAGCGACCCCAATTTCGTACTGGCTTGCGTGCGCGATAACGGCCCCGGCATCCCGCCAGAACTCCAGGAGAAAATCTGGATGACGTTTTTCACCACCAAGAGCGGCAAGGGCGGCACCGGGCTGGGACTTTCGGCCTGCATGGAGATGGTGCGCCAGAACGAAGGTAAAATTTGGCTGGAGAGTGAACCCGGTAAAGGCGCGGCGTTTTTTGTGCTGCTGCCAGTGGCGAAATGAAAAACCTTTATCCACTAATCTTCGCTAATCTACGCTAATTTTCGAGATTCAGGGCTTGATTAGTGAAAATTCGTGTGAATTCGTGGATTTTAGCCTGTTTTCAAGGAGAGATACGAACCTATGACCACCATCCTGCTCGTAGATGATGAAAAACTCGTCCAGCGCAGTCTCGAAAAGACCCTGCTGCGCGCCGGGTACGAGGTGCTGACCGCCAACGATTGCCGCAGCGGATTGGAAACGTTCCAGACCCATGCCGAGGCAATCGACCTGGCCGTGTTCGACCTGAATATGCCCGATTTCACCGGCCTGCACAAGCCCGGCGCGGGACTGGATTTGCTCCAGAAGGTTATTGAAGCCAAACCGGGCATCCCAACCGTAGTGCTGACTGCTTATGACGAAGTGGGCAAAGCCAAAGAAGCGATGACGATTGGCGCGCGGGCTTATTTCGTCAAGGGCCGCGAGCAGGGCCTGGTCGAACTCATCCAGGGCATCCTGAGTAAGACGGAATAATTCTCATCCACTAATCACACGAATTCGCACGAATAAAAATGCTTTGGGGATTTTAGTGTAGATTGGTGTGGATTAGTGGATACACTTAAAACGAACGAGGAGAACTTATGAAAGCATCCCATTCCACCGGCGCGGAGCGCCAGGCCGCGCTGTTACAGGCTTCGGCGCGGGTTTCACGCAGCATTGCCTCCATTTTAGACCTGAACCTGCTCTTTAATCGTACAGTTGACATCATCTGTGACGAGTTCGGCTTCTACTACGCCGGCGTTTTCGTCGTCGATGAGAGCGGCGAATGGGCCGTCCTCAAGGCCGGGCGCGGCGAGGCCGGGCGCGCCATGCTGGCCGAGCGGCACAAACTGCACATCGGCGGCAATTCGATGATTGGCGCGGCCATCGAAAACCGCAGCGGGCGAATTGCGCTCGACGTGGGCAAGGAAGCGGTCTTTTTCCGCAACCCGTTCCTGCCAAAAACCCGCTCCGAGATGGCCCTGCCGCTCATCGCCGGGGATGCGGTCATCGGCGCGCTGACGGTGCAAAGCGAAATCGAAGCCGCCTTCAGCGATGACGACATCGCCGCCCTGCAAACGATGGCCGACCAGTTGGGCGTTGCCATTGCCAATGCCAAACTCCACCGCCAGAATCAGGATTTACTGCGCCAGGCCGAGCGCCGCGCCCGTCTGTTGCAGGCTGCCAACAAGGTTGGCAAGGAAGTCACTTCCGTTCTGAGACTCGATGAACTGCTGCCCAAGATGGTCGATACGATTGTGGAGGCTTACGGCTTCTACTACGCCGGCATTTTCCTGACCGATGAGAGCGGCGGCTGGGCGCATCTGCGCGCCGGCTATGGCGAAGCCGGAAAAGCCATGCTGGCCGAGGGACACAAACTGCAAATCGGCGGCAGTTCGATGATTGGCACCTGCATCCACCTGAACGAAGCCCGCATCGCGCTGGATGTCGGCGAGGAGCGCGTCCATTTCAAAAACCCGCACCTGCCGCATACCCGCTCCGAAATGGCGCTGCCGCTGCCATTTGGCGAAAAAGTGCTCGGCGCGGTGACCATTCAAAGCGTGGAAGAACGCGCCTTCAGCCAGGATGACATCACCAGCCTGCAAACCATGGCCGACCACCTGGCGGTCGCCATCAATAACGCTTATACGCTCGACGCGCTTAACGCCGCCCATGCCGAAATCCTGCGCAACAAGGTCTACGAAGCCCTGACCGTCGCCACCACCGAGGCCATTCACTGGATTGGCAACAAAGCCCTGCCGATTAGCATGACGATTGCCCGCCTGAAAGAAGACCTGGCCGAGGGCCAGCCCGACCTCGAATCGCTGGGCGAAGACCTGGACTTGATTGCCGAGGCCTCCGAGATGATTGTACAGGTCAAGGAACAACTCATCGGCCAGGCGCGCGAGCAGCAGCCGAGGCCCGTCTTGCTGGCCGATGTGCTGCACGCCGCCATCCACGCGCGCGGAATCCAGGGCGTCGAGGCGCAAATCGCGCCCGAAGCCGCCTATGTGGTGGCCGACAGCACCCAACTGGCGCGCGCGCTGGGCAACCTGCTCCAGAACGCCGTCGAAGCCGGGGCAGACTCCATCCTGTTCAGCGCCAGTGCCGATGCCAAAGGGCAGGTCTATATCACCATCAGCGATAACGGCGACGGAATCCCCGCCGAAGCGTTGGAAAAGGCCTGGACTCCGTTTTACTCAACCAAACCCAACCATCACGGCCTGGGCCTGCCCGCCGTCTACGGCACGGTCCGCAGTCACGGAGGGCGGATCGGCGTCTACAGCGAACTCGGACATGGCACGACCTTCCGCGTCTACCTGCCGCTGGCCGCCGCCTCCGCGCCACCGGCAGCCCAGGCCCCGGCCGCCACCGCAGCCATCCCGGCAAACAGGAAGGCCCGCATCCTGCTGGTGGACGACGAAGAGACCGTGCGGGTCGTGAGCCGTGAAATGCTCGCGCAGGCCGGCTACGAAGTCGCCGTCTGTACGAACGGACCCGAGGCGCTGGCCCGGTACGTCCAGGCTTGGCGCGAGACCGATGTGGTCATTCTCGACATGGTCATGCCCCAGATGAGCGGACGCGACCTGTTCCTCGCACTGCGGCGGATCAACCCGGAAATCAAGGCCATCCTGTCCACGGGTTTCAGTCTGAACGGCGAGGCCCAGAAGATCGTCGACGAGGGAGTCCGGGGGTTCGTTCAGAAACCGTTCCACCGGGCGCAACTGATCGAAGCCGTGGAACGCGCGATGAAGGGCGGATGAAGGCCGGCCGCATTCGAATCGTTTCCGCGGCGGGAATTTCGGACGGAGCGAACGAAGGACCGGACGTCTTAGCCCTGACGAGGTGCTCAGTACCTTCCGTACCGCTGGATCGCCGCCATGATCAGCCGCATGCCGGTCAGGCGCGAGCCGTTGTTGATCGAGCCGGCGGTGGCGAATCGCAGACCCCGCTTTTCGCGCGCCTGTTCGAAGTCGCGCAGAAACTCGACCACGATCCTCTCCTCCTCGTTGCGGCTGAAGGTGAACGGCGCGAGTTGTCCATCGATGACCGCGTTGGGCAGATGTTCGCGGATTTCGCGAACGGTCAACGTGGGTCCGAAGTTCGCTCCGGTCAGGTTCAGGCGGCCCAGGATCGGCAACAGGTGCCCCATCGCCGAATCCGAGTGCTGGTAACGCCCGTCCTCCGGGTTGGGGGAGTACCGGTCGAAGATCCCCTTCAGGATCGGATAACCGTAGAACTCGTACATGTCCGGCGTCATCAGGCAGCAGTTGTCGTCGGCAAAGCTGAAGCCGTGCGGTGCCGTTTCCGGCGTGTAACCGGCCTCCTCGTCCAGCACCCGCGCGATGCCGAGCATGGAGCGCAGGACCAGGTCGCGCAGACGCGCGGTGAGATCCGGGTTGTCCAGCACCAGGAAGATGAACTCCTCGGCGCCGTAGATCGACGTGGCGAAGGTCACCGGCCCTCGCTGGTGGCGGTAGCGAGGCGGCTTGAGGCCGAGTTTCGTCAGACGAGCCTTCTCCTCGGCCCAGTTTGCCGGCAGCATGAACTCGCGCAGGTTCTCCAGGCGTCTTTCGACACGATCCAGCAAAGCCGACAATTCATCCTCGCTGTGTGCCGACTTCTGCAGCCACCACGAGTTGTCGTGCCATTCGTTCTTCGCCTCGAAGAGGTCGTGAAGCATCTTCACGGCCGGCCACTGGCGAGCGGGGTCCGGGGCCTTCTCGTCGATGAGCCGACGCCCGACGATCTTCTCGGCCTTGTCGTTGTACGCCTTGCGCACCTGGACGGACCACTCCCAGTCGTGATCGATCCGCCACATGTCGAACGGGTGTCCCAGCTCGTCGAAGACGCACTCGTGGCTCATCAGGATCCCCAGCGGCACTTGCGGGATGTGCGCGCCGAACGGATCCTTCGACGCGACCTTCTGGTCGGCCCAGAAGCGCTCCACGTCCAGCGGCGCCAAGCCGCCGTTCGCGCGCATTTCGCGAACCAGCTCGCGCGCCAGACGGGCATGTTCGGCTACGGGGATTTCCAGGGTGACGGGCATCGGCGTGCTCCTTCGGGAAGTGGCGCCGGGTTTCCGGCTTGCGCCACTTGCTGCTTCTTGATCCGATTACATCACAATGCGCTGGGCCAACAATGGTTGATTCTGCGCTTTCGATGTCATATTTTGATGCCATGCGCTACGTTCAGACCACGCCGCCTGCTTCGCCCCCCCGCCTGCTGGAGGTCGTCCGCGACCAGCGTGCCTACACCCTCAACATCCTCCATGCGGCGCTGGAAGAACAGCGCACGCGGGGGAACGACCCGCATCGGCACGACCTTTACCACATCGTCCTTTACACGCGCGGCACGGACCGCTTCAGCCTGAACGACCGTCTCGTACCGGTGCAGGGCGGCGATCTGGCCATCACCAGTCCCGGCGAACCGCACGACTTCGGGCCGGTGGACGGAAGCCGGATCGCATACCGGGAAGTCACCTTCGAGATGCGCTCGGGCGCCCACCGGCTGGACCTGCCGTTTCGTGCGCTGCTGGCCCATTACGTGGGTCAGCCGTTATCCGAGACGACCTACCCCGTGCGCTTGGAATCGCGCGCCGCGGCGCCGCTGCACGATCTCTTCCGCGTGCTGCTCGAACGGCTCTGCGGGAAAACGCCCTTCGAGGATCTGGCGGCACAGGCCACGCTGGCCGAATTGCTGGCGCGCATCGCCGCGGCCGTGTATGGATGCGAAGAACTCTTCGATGCGCGCGTCTCGCCGGTGGACCAGGCCCGCCGCCTGATCGAACGGCAGGCGGCCGGCAGCCTGGGACTCGAGACGCTGGCCGCGCAGGTGGGACTCTCGCCGGCGCACCTCTGCCGCCAGTTCAAGGCCCGTTTCGGCCAGTCGCCGATGGCCTACCATCAGCGCCAGCGCGTGCTCGCCGCGCAACGCCTGCTGAGCACGACGACGCTATCCTGCAAGGAGATCGCCACGAGCCTGGGTTTCAGCGACGCCTACACGTTTTCGAAGGCCTTCAAGCGGGTGGCCGGCGTATCGCCGAGCCGGTACGCATGCAAGGCTTGATGCGCGGAAGCGCACACGCGGAACCGGAGGCTGGCAATCACTTCGCGGCCGGTTTGCCGTTGGTCTTGCCGTTGCTCCCCGCCGCGGCATTGAGCGCGTCGTCCCGAAGCCCGGCTTCCTTCAAATAGGCCAGCAACTCGCCGGGATTCTCGTACAGCACGCCGTCCACGCCGCCGGCGACGGCCGCTTTGGCTTCGTCCAGATTCTCCGCGCCCCAGGCATAGACCGGCAGGCCCAGCCGATGCGCGTCGTCGACGTAACTCTTGTCGGCCGCGTCTTCCCAAAAGGCGACGACCAGCGAAGCGCCGAAGAGTTTCAGATCGCCCAGGGTCGTCTGGCTGCGCCGCTCGAGAATCTGGCCCAGCTTGACGCGTGAATCGAGCATGCGCAGCGCGGAGAGGAAGCATCGCTCCTGGCTGATCGCCATGATGCGTTCGAAGGCGCCTTCGTCCGCCAACGCCTGCATGATCCGCACCATCGGCAGCACCGTGCCGTTCTCCTGCGGCTCCAACAGCAGGCGCTGGTGTTTCACCCAGTTTTTCACGAACTCGTCGAGGGTGGGAATCCTGGCCTTCTCGGTCTTCCCCGGGAAGTGAATGCCCGCGTCCAGTTCTTGGATTTCGGCAAGCGTAAGATCCTGGACCAGCGCTTCCTTGCCGGTGGTTCGAAAGAGATTCGCGTCGCGGCAAAGGACCACCTGCCCGTCCTTGGTGCGGCGCAGGTCGGTGTGTATCTCGTCCACGCCGGCCTTGCTGGCCGCTTGAAACGCTTTCCGGGTGTTTTCGGGGGCACTGCGGGCATCCCCTCGGGATGCGATGACCCTGACGAATCGTGTTGCCACAGGCTTTTTCCCGAAGGTGGATGGGAACCGTCCGCGCCGAAAACTCGCGCGTGATTTAACGGATTGGGTTTCGCCAGGCAAGAACAAAGTGGAAAAGAGGAGGGGCGCAGGTGCGTTTCAACTCCCGCAGGCGGCCCAAGGCTATGGGAAGAGAGGAAACGCCGGCCCTTTTTCAGCGGGCTGATCGCATTCTGACGGTCGCGCTCCACCAAAAAACGGCTGGCCACGCCTGTCTCGGGCGCAGCCAGCCGGGTGTTGCGAAGCGCTCGCCAGCCGATTCTTACTTGCCGTTCATCGCCTCCTTCTCCGGTTTGCCGGTTGTCTTTCCGTCGCTCTTCTCGGCTTCCTTCCGCGGCGGATAAAGTTTGGCCATCTGCTCGGCCGAAAGAATGGCGGCAAGCCCCTCCTTGTAGGCCGTAACGAACTCGCTGCCGTCGCCCACCTCCTTCAGTCGGGCTTCGGCAGACTTGATCGCCTCGGCATCGCCGCTCTTTCTGGCCTTCGAAAGCTCCTCGCGCGCCTGCACCACTTCAGGCCGGGTCCCCCATGCATGGACTTTCTCCAGCGTTTCCTCGCGCAACGCCTTGATCTTCCCCTGCTGCTCTTCCGAAGGCGCCGCGTCGCCCAGCTTCTTCACGATCGTTTCCGGCTTCAACAGGGCCACGTAGCCGCTCCAGTGCGCCACCTTTTGCGAAGACGCCGCCGCTTCGCTCCCTCCCTTCCCATCCTTGGCTGCCTCCACGCCATACGTGGCTCCGCAGGCCGCCAGCCCCAACACCACCGCCGCAATGAAAGTCTTCATGTCCTGCTCCTTTCTAGCGCTCTTGCGCTTGAAACCATAAAAATCCGGTGTCTGCCGGATATGAATGATTACTTACAGGTCATTGCTTGTAAAGTCAAGAAAATTTTAAAAAATGACCGGAGTTTTTGGAGTAAAGACGCAACGGCCGCTGTCGCAAGCGGTTATGCGGAACGAAAAAAGCGGTGACGGAAAGATTTCGCGGACGGGTCCGGCTCAGTGCAGCGCCTGCAGAATCGCGTCCAGGTCATTGGCGACCTGCACCGGGGCGTTCGCATTCGGCGCCGCGGTCACGCCGTGTTCCTTGGCCAGTTTTTCCTTGAGTTCGCCGTCCGGGCTGTGATAGCCGACCGTGGTTTCGGGAGCCTTCAACTGATGACCGGTGATGACGCAGGCCACGCGCGCGCCTTTGCCGATCAGCCTGCGTTCGACCAGCTTCCTGAGTCCTGCGACGCTGGCGGCGCTGGCCGGTTCGCACCCGATGCCGCCCCGGCCGACGATGGCCTTGGCATCCAGGATCTCCTGGTCGGTGGCGCTCAGGACCACGCCGTCGAGCCACTCGAGCGCGCGCAGGCATTTATGCAGGTTCACCGGCCGGTTGATTTCGATGGCCGTCGCGACGGTGTCGGCCTGGAGGCCTTTCGCGGTCAGTTCGTCGTAGTGCTCCTGGATGGGCCGTGGGTCGATCCGGCCGCCGTTCCAGCGCGCTCCGCGTCGGTTGACGAGCCGGTCCAGCGTGTCGGCACCCGCGGCGTTGACGACGGCCAGTCGCGGGAGCCGGTCGATCAGTCCCAGTTTCGCGAGTTCGTGGAATGCCTTGCCGAAGGCGGAGCTGTTTCCCAGGTTTCCGCCGGGGCAGACGATCCAGTCGGGGACCTCCCAATTCAATGCCTCGAGGATCCGGTACATGATCGTCTTCTGGCCTTCGAGACGGAACGGATTCACGGAATTCATGATGTAGATGCCGCGCGCGCGGGCGACCTCCTGCACGCGCTGCATGGCATCGTCGAAACGGCCGAGGATCTGGAGCGTGCGGGCCCCGTAATCGAGGCTCTGCGCCAGCTTTCCCATGGCGATGCGGCCCGAGCCGACGAAGACGATGGCCTCCAGCGGGCGCTCCAGCCCCAGGGCGCGGGTCGCCGCGGCGAAGGCCGCCAGGCTGGCGCTGGTGTTGCCTGTGCTGGCGCAGGCCGCCATCCGCGCCCCCACCATGCGCGCATGGGTGAAGGCCGCCGTCATGCCGTTGTCCTTGAACGAACCCGACGGATTGAGACCTTCGTACTGCAGGAAGACGTCTCGGGCGTCGAGGCCGACATAACGGGCCACGTCCGCCTCCGGG
>Ga0101944_10004849_pt1 | contig 16067 bp, 15 predicted proteins | sample DewCreD2012metaG_FD_75245 | JGI IMG/M metagenome (GOLD analysis project Ga0101944, IMG submission 75245) | Hot spring sediment bacterial and archeal communities from British Columbia, Canada, to study Microbial Dark Matter (Phase II) - Dewar... ...
ACGATGCGCTCGAGCAGGGTGACCGCCTGCGGAAAGCGCTGACTGAACCCTTCGGTGTACTCGCCGCGCACAGCGACACGCACCGCCACCCCTCGTCTGCGCGCGAGCGTGACGGCTGCCTTGCCCAGGTCAGTGAATACCAACGCATTGTTGGCAAAGGTACACCCAGCCACCATCTGGATGCCATCACTGAAGCAGCCGTCAGTCTCGACCGTGGCAACGATTTCTTCCAACCCCAGGTTCTGTACCACGCCAAGTTCCCGCAGCGCGACATAGGCGGCCCGCACTCCCAGGGCGAGGTAGGGACAGAAGTGGCCGTGAAGCTCGCCCGCTTTGCGCAACAGGGCATCCAGGTCGCCCAGGAGCACCAGGGCTTCGATGCTCTCACGCGGTCTGGTTAACCAGGTCTCGGAACGGCTGTTGTGGGATCGACCCAAGGCGCGATTCCGTTCGGATCGGAACTGTACGGATCGATCAGGACGATGGCTAGCCGCCAGGCATTGCCAGACACCTGGCGTAGGCACCGGTTGGCACAGGCGGTACATGGCTATCCCCTCTCCCCGGGTTGTGACGGCGCCGTGGCGGCGCCAGTGTCTGAAAGGTGTATGACCGTGTCACATAGGCGCTCGAGCAGCGGCTGGTGATGGCTGATGGCCAACACTCCGAGGTTGTGGCGCCGGGCATGGCTCAACACCACCTGCCACAGCTGGGCCTGGGTGTTGGCATCCAGCATGGAGGTCATCTCATCGGCCAGCAAGAAGCGGGTAGCCGGGTGCAATGCGCGCGCCACGGCAATGCGCTGCAACTCGCCGCCGCTCAACTCGTGCGGCCAGCGGTCCAGCCACCCCGGCTCGATGCTGAGTGCCTCCATCAATACCTGCGAGGGATGATAGGCCTCGTCGAGAATGGCGTGTATCCGCCACCGGGGATTGACGGCCAGCTCAGGATGCTGAAAGACCATCTGCACCGGGCAGAAGCCCCGCGCCGGCAGAGCCCGGCCGTCGAGCGTGACCTCACCGGCGGAGGGCTTCACGTAGCCGGCCAGCAAACGGGCCAGCGTTGTCTTTCCCAGCCCGCTGTCTCCCCACAGTCCGATCACTGCACCGGCTGGGACGGTGAGGCTACAATCGCGTAGGATCCACGGACGGTTGGCGGTATAACGAAACCAGAGACGATGAGCGCTCAGCATCGTGACACCTGAGTGTGCGATCGCGTTGTGGACGGGTAGTTGCACGCTGGTCGTCCCACCAGGACCTCGGCGTGAACGCAGCGCACATACCCGTTTGTCAATGGGCGCAGGGTGGGCCGGGCGGCCCGGCATTCCGCCGTGGCCCATTGACAGCGCGGTGCATACAGGCAGCCGGGCGGCAAAGCATCGGCGGGCGGCTGGGCACCAGGAACGGCGACAAACTCGTTCTGTGGCAGGGCGCACAATAACGCGCGGGTGTAGGGATGACGCAACCCGGCGGCGCCCCGACTGGTGAAATCGGCTCGATTGGCCACCTCGACCGTGTTGCCGGCATAGAAGACGGCGATTTTGTCGGCGACCTCGAGCGCCGCCTCCAGATCGTGCGTGATCAGCATCACCGCGCGGCCCTGATCGGCCAGCTCGCGCAGGTGACCCAGCGTCTCGGCCACCGCTGCCGGATGCAGGCCGGGCGTGGGTTCGTCGGCGATGATCAGGTCAGCGCGACCGACGGTTGCCAGGGCGGTCAGCACCCGGCGCGCCATGCCGCCGGAGACCTGAAATGGATACAGGCGTTCGACGGCGCTTGCGAGTCCATAGCGGGCAAACGCCCGGCGCTGGGCCTCTGCGGCTGCGCTGCCATGCCCGCCCAGCTGGGCGGCGCGGCGGGCCTGGGCACCCACCCGCATAAGCGGATCGAGGAAGCTGACCGATTGCGGAATCAGGGCGATCTCGCGGCCGCGCAGGGCGGCCTGACGCGTGGGGGTGAGCGGCTCATTCTTGAACATCAGCTCACCCCGGGCGGTGGCGTTGCGCGGCAGAATGCCGAGCACGGCGTGGGCCAGCAGGCTCTTGCCGGAGCCGCTGGCGCCGACCACCGCCGCGATCTCACCCGCCTCGATGGACAGGCTGAGATCGGAGATCACCATCAGATCCTTGCGGCGCAAGCCCACGTCGTACATCGTGAACGAGATGGATAGATGCCTGACCGACAACATGCCGCTACTCCTGTGCGGTGCGTGGATCAATGAGGTCGCGCACCTGACCACCCAGGATGTCGAACAGCTTGACCATCGTTAACAGGGCCAGGCCGGGCATCACGGCCAGCCACCAGTAGCCAGCGGAAAGATAACGCATTGACTCCGCCAGGATAATTCCGATAGCTGGCGTGTTGGGTGACAGGCCGATGCCAATGAAGCTCAGGCCGGCCTCGTGCAGGATGGCGTGCGGGAACAGCAGGATGAGCCCGACCAGGAACTGTGGGAGGACGTGGGAGGGCAGGTGATGGTGTGCAATCCACCACGGTGTGCGGCCCATGCGGAGCGACAGCTGCACGTAGTCTGACTGCCTGACCTGCAGCACCTCAGCGCGGATGACACGCGCCAGGCCGGCCCAGTGGGTAAGCACCAGGCTCACCATGACCCCATTGACTCCCCCGCCCACCACGAACGCGATCAGAATCATCACCACCAAATGGGGCAGGCTGTAAAACAGGTCAATCGTCCAGGTGATCACCAGATCAACCTTGCCCCCGAATGTGGCTGATAACGTGCCCAGCACCGCGGCAATCAAGGCGCTGACGGCGGCGGCGGCCAGACCAAGGCGCATACTCAAAGTCAGGCCGTGAAGCGTCCGCGTCAGCATATCGCGGCCCAGCCAGTCGGTGCCAAAGGGGTGTTGCCAGTGAGGTGCCAGATTGCGCTCGCCCAGCGAGGTCTTCAGACCGGCATCCCCGATCAGCCACGCTCCGGCCAGCACCGCTGCGATCAGGATGAGGCACAGCACGATCGTCAGCAACGCCTGGCTGCGGCGACTAATCAACGGTGCACGACGCACACGACCGTGCGCTACTGGCTGGTTGATTGCGGCCGGCGTACTGAGTGAGTCGGTCAGTTCCATGGCGCGTGATGACCGTCCTTTCACCCTTCCGCCAACCTGATTCGCGGGTCGACGATCTGATAAATCAGGTCGGCGAGCGTATTGCCGCTGAAGACAAAGACGGTGCTGAAGAGCACAATCCCAAGCAACAGTGGGACATCGCCCTGCAGACCCGCCAGGATCGTTGCCTGACCGAGGCCAGGATAGGAGAAAACCTGCTCGGCTAACACAGCACCTCCGAACAGTTCGCCCAAAGAGGCAAACTGCAACGTCACGGCAGGCAACGCCACGTTGCGCAGAGCGTGCTGGCGGATGACACCCCAGGGCGACTCACCCATCGCCCGTGCCATCAGCACATAGTCGCTGTGCATCACATCCAACATCTTCTGACGGGTGTGCAACGCCATATTGGCAATGCCAATGATGCTCAGTGTCGCGGCCGGCAGGGCCAGGTGTTGCAGACGTTGCCACAGCGTCACATCCTCCGGCAGCATGCCCACCGGCGCCGCGCAGCAAAACGGAGCCATCTTCAACCACACGGCGAATACGGTCAGCAGCAGCAGCCCCATCCAGAAAAGTGGTGTGGAGGCCAGTGTATAGGCGTAAAGACGGATCGCCTGATCGAACCATGAGCCCTCCGCCGCGCCCGCAACCACGCCAAGCATGAATCCCAGCAAGCCAGACACGGTCCACGCCACACCCATCAACGCGAGCGATGTCGCGAAGCGATAACCGATCGCCTGGCTGACCGGCTGGTTGTACACTCGCGAGAACCCCAGATTGCCCTGTGCCAGCTGCTCAAGCCAGTTGAGGAAACGCACCGGCGCTGGTTGATCGAGCCCCCAGCGCGCTGCTATTTGGGCCCGTTGCTCGAGACCAATGGACAGCATATCGGCACCGATGTAGGCATCAATGGGATCAATCGGTGACAGGCTGACCAACGTGAAGGCAATAACCGACACAGCAGCCAGCAACACAATCAAGCGTGCCAGTTTGCGGGCAAGAAATACTATCCATCGCATCGAAACACACCTTTCGGTCCGAAGTCCAATTTGCCCGAGGGGTTGCGACCTGACCGGCTGCGCCGGGATCAGCGTGCCTCTGCAGCCTGATCCCGGCACAGCGTGGTGTACGAACCGGTCTTCCGTGAGTCCGGTCTCACTATGCAGATACTGAATGTGTTCCTGTGTCAGTCACATACCCATTTCCAGTCCTCGAGGTTGGTGGCGATGACCCAGTTGTAGCCGTGCGATTCGATCTGGCGCGGTCCGATATCCAGACACTGCGAGACGAAATAAGTGTGATCCAGGTTGACCAGCCACGCCCATACAGCATCCCCCGGCGTTGCAAACCCGTTGCCCTCACCGTCCCACTGTGCCTTACGCCAGTACATATTGGCCTCGTCCTCGGTTGCTGCGGCCATAGCCGCATCCAGGTATTCATCCACCTTGGGGTTCGAGTAGTAGCCGGTGTTATACCACCCCTGGCCGCCCATCGAGCTGTGATACAGGTTGTAGATTTGTGTCTGGTCGTGGCTGCCCCACCCGAACAGGATGACCTGACTGTGCATCAGCTCCTCGATCTCGTCCCAGCTCTTGCCCTGCACAGTGGTGTTGATACCGACCTCGTTGATCATGTCAGAGACGGCGAGTGCGAGCGATTGCCGCACATTCTCCGAGGCGGGATAGGTGATGCTGAATTCCGCCTTGACGCCGTTCTTCTCGAGGATGCCATCGCCGTCGGTGTCTATCCAGCCTCCTTCTGCCAGGATGGCACGCGCGGTGTCGGGGTCGGCATCCTTGATAACGGCACCTGGCTCCTCCCACGGCAGACCGGAGACAGGAGTGTGGGCCGGTGTGCCATATCCGTTAAGGACTCCTTCGACCAGGGCCTGACGGTCAATGAGGTAGTTGACAGCGCGGCGCAGATAGACATCTGAGGTCACGTCATTGCCGATAGGATAGCCGTCGGCCGTCTTCTCGCCCCTGTTGGGCCGCGTCGGGAACATTAGACCACGGTTGTCAACGCTCTTGACGTTAATCATCTGCATGCCGGAGATGGTCTGATTGGCCAGTGTGTTAGGCACCGCCGCCAGATGGACCTCACCCGCTTTCGCCGCCGCAAAGGCCGCATCCTCGCTGCTGAAGAGGAAGACCATGCGCTCGAACTGCGGCTTGTTGCCGTAATACAGCGGATTGGACTCCATGATCAGCTGCTGGCCTTCATCCCAGCGCACGAATTTATAAGGACCCGACCCAATCGGATTGCGGTTAAAGGTCTCCCTGTTGTAGGCGTGTTCGGGAACGATGCCCAACGTCATCATGCGGTACAGAAACGTGCTCTGCGGCCGCTTGAGATGCAGCTCGACTTCGTAGTCGCTGGTCGCGACAGCCTTATCCAACACCGTGAGATCCACCAGGCCGCCGCCCGTCGCGGCGGCGTTGAAGGTGAACGCCACGTCACGGGCAGTCAATGGCTTGCCATCGGAAAAGACGACATCCTTGCGGATGCTCACCTTCCACGTCAGACGATCTTCGCTAACTGAATAGTCGGTGGCAAGGTCATTGACGATGCTCATATCCTGGGCCCGTCGCAACAGGGTGCTGAAGAATAGCGTGGGGCCACTGGTACCCCAGCCATTGATTGGATCAAAGCCATCCAGGGTCGCCTCGTCTCCGATCGCCAGAATGAGCTGTTCTGGCTTCGCGGCCGGCGGCGCCGCGAAGGCGGGGCTGGCAAGAGGACCCAGCCCAACGGCTGCCGCGATGAATCCGGCCACCAGTACCCAGCCTAGCACGACTGCCAACTCCTTCTGTTTCATTGCGTTCCTCCTGATCCTGATTGCCAATGTGTATGTGCCGAGAAAAGCGAACGGGCCATGTCGGAATCGGTGGGTTTCACACCCACGCGACGACCTTCATGGCCCGTTGATCAACAGTGTTATTCGATTGTGAGCACCGGAGAGGGCTGACGCTATGGCGTCGCCAACTGACGGCGACTTCGGAGAGCGGCGGCCGCCCAGCGGTGGAGCGGGCTAGAGAGAACTTCTCACCGTCACCACTCCCTACTCCCGAACCCCTACCCGCTCGAGGGCGAGGTCGGTGACTGCCGAAGGTGCAGCGTGTGCTTCAGGAAATCAATCCGCGCGATTTGCCCGTGCACCAGCTTCTGCTCGCCCAACAGGGTGACGAGCAGGTAGGCGTCGCCCTCGGGCTGCACCAGCACCACATCTTCCATCAGTTTGTGCGGTCCATCATCACTCTCGTAATAAACTTTGGCCTCGCACATTGGCGCCCTCCCGGACTGATATACTTTGATACACTGCCTGTGCCAGTACCGCACGCCTTCGGCGGCACCGCAACAAGAAAAAACGCCAACCGACCCGTCTTCAGACCGGGCGTTGGCGCTTCTTCTGAGGCGCTTCTGCTAACTTCATGCTAGCGCCCACACAATATCACACTTCGCCCTTCGTGTCAAGTGCGATTTGATCGCGTATGCTGGCAATGGCGGCACTGATCTGCTTGGTCAACGCCTTCCACTCAATGCCGACGATCTCGAAATGCGGCTGGTTGATGGGCAGCAACAGCTTGCGGCCGGGTGCATCCGCAATGGCGGTGGCGATGGCGGGCGTGATCTCACCCATCATCGAGTTGGGGATAACGACACCGATTGGCGCCAGAATGACGTCGGCGAGGCCGATGCACACCTTGATGGCGTTCTCACCGGTGGCGCCGCGCGTGGCGCGCGCCTGCATCATCTTCTGGGTGGCGATAGCATTGACGCCCAGCGCCAGGATTTCGACATCCAGCGACAGTTCGCTGCGCAACTGACTCACGATCTGGGCACCAATGCCGCCACCGAGTGCATCCACAACGGCGATGATCATGTTGCTCCGTAGTCTCACCACGTGAACCGAATGGTCAGCCACCGTTCGCGGCACAGAGCCGTGCCTGCAGACCGCGCAACGCCGTGCCCGAGTATAAGTCAGCAGTGTCGCCTTTCCAAATCAACGGATGCGGCTACACGCAGGATACGTTCAGCGGACTGACCGGCGGCACGGGGGGCGCGCAGGCGTAAGCCGTATGGCCGGGTGACAGAGCCGGTCTCTGGAGTAGCACGCACGATTCTCTCCGTTTCTGTCCCACAATCCTGGCGATGCCCGATCCTTTGACCTGTCATTCTGAACGAAGCGGTGTTATGTCACCAATGAGCTGAGACCCTTCACTCCGCTTCAATCACAAGCGGCGCCGTGCTATCAGACGAGCGGAGCGAAGAACCTCGATCTTTTTGTCATTGCGAAACGCTCCGTTTGAGACTGTCACCCTGAGCGCAGCGAAGGGTCTGTGGCGTCACGGTGAGATTCTTCACTGCGCTCAGAACTACGGATTCTTCGCTGCGTTCAGAATGACAGGCGGCGGGGCCAAAGGGATGCCAAGAACCACGCGCCGTGCGGGCAAAATGGTGTAGCTCCCATCCGGCTTCCGCTCAACCACGCGGCCTACTATGCTCCGGCAATGGATGGGCCGGGTATGGCACCGTCCCGGTCAAGACCACGCCGGTAGAACGACACACCGATCGGCTGGAAACCGATCGCCTCGGCACTCGACACGATTTCGGTGCCACCCACGAAAAATACGCCCCCCTCAATCAGCGCATCGTAGAAGCGGCGGTAGAGCATCTGTCGGATGTCCGGCTCAAAGTAGATGATGACATTGCGACAGGCAATCAGGTCAAAAGGCCCACCGAACGGCTCGATCAACAGGTTATGCTGCCGAAAGTGGACGCGCGCACGCAGGTCGTCGCGGATGCGGTAACCCTCAGACGTGGGTGTGAAATAGCGCTCCAGGTAGTCGGACGCGACGTAAGCCACCTCCTCCGGCGCGTAGGGGCCACCGGCCTGCGCCCGGGCGATCGCGTCGGCGTCAAAGTCGGTGCCAAGGATGTAGTGGGATCCGCCCGGCGCGGGCAGCTCGGCCAGGAGGATCGCCAGTGAATAGGTCTCCTGTCCCTCCCCGCAGCCGGCGCTCCACACACGCAGGGCGCCCCGTCGCTGCCGCAATTCGGGCAGGACTGACTCCTTCAAATACGTGTACTTCTCGGGATCCCGGAAGAAAGCCGACACGTTGACCGTCAGGTAGTCCTTCAGCCTGCGCGCCAGCTGGGGATCGGTACGGGCTGCCCGGAAGAACGACGGCCAGTCATCCTGTCCACTGCGCAACAGAAAAACGCCGAGCCGCCGCTGCAGTTGGGAACGCCGGTAGGAGCCCACATCCACCGAGAGCAGCGCCTGTATCTCGCGCTGAATGTAACTGAACTCGCGGTCGTCCATAGTCTACCTCTTCAGACGTTCCATCCCCTGCCTGCGGGTGCATTGACGCTTGTTTGAGTTTGATGGTATACTGATTATTAGATCAACCAGCGGCAACCAGTATGCCGGGCTGGTTTGAGGAGGTGTCGCGTGCACGTATTCAACCGCATCCTTGTCATACTGGGGCTGCTCACCGTCATGGTCGTGTCGGCCATTGCCTTTGTGGCCTGGGGGCCGTTCCTTCAGATTGTCATCGCGTTCTTGCAGCAGGCCGATGCCGCCGTCGTGGCGCTGAGCGGGCTCAATCCCGTGCTTCGCTGGGCGGGTGGTTTCGTGTTTACCGCGCTGGTATGGGCCATCTGCATCGCGTTGCTGTGGTTGGAAGTGCGCCGCCCCCGCATCAAGACTATTGTGGTGCAGCAGGTGAGCGGCGGGCAGGCCGAGCTCACCGCTGACTCGATCGTCAGCCGTCTGGAGTACAATCTTGATCAGCTGCCCGAGGTGATTCGCGCCCGTCCCCACGTGCGCACGGCGCGTAAAGGCGTGCGGATTGACCTGGCCGTGGAGACAAGCCCGGAAGTGGAAGTGCCCTCGAAAAGCGAAGAGATTCAACAGGTCACCCGCGACATCATTGAGAATCAGATGGGCCTGAAGCTCGAGTCAATGCGCGTTGTGATGCGTCACGCCCCTTATCCAAAGTCATTCTTCAAAGGCCATAAGCCGGAGAGTGGCGCAACTCCCCGCCCTGCAGTACCAACACAGGTTCCCCAACCGCCCTACGTGGCCCCGCTGCCTGTGCCTGCCCCGGCGTCGCAACCGCAGCCACGACCGTCGGTCGCACCCGTGCCGCACGCGGCCATGCCCGAACGCGACGATGCTGGGCGTGATCGGGTCGTCGAGATCACTGTCCCGCCACCGAGTGGGACTGATTCACCCAAATCGCGGCCGGCCGATGAGGCAGCCCGGACTGCCTGGCGACCCTGGTCCTTTCTGCGTCCCGGTGCAACCGGCGACAGGGCTGCCACCACAAGCGCTGATACGCCTGTACCGGCGGATGAAGCAGCCCCGCCGGTCGCCGAGACGATCGCCCACGATCAATCCGCGGACGCAGACACGCAACCCAACCCTTCCGAAGAAGACGAGGCTGAAGGCAAGAATCTGTTCACATAAGGGATGGTGACGGTCACGCTGGCGCTATGGCTCCGGCAGTCGCCGCGTCCCTGCCACCTGCAATTCTCCCTCGAGGATCTGGAGGGTTGTCACCTCAAGATCCAGCTGCATCTGCGTCAGAGTCTCGTTCACAGTCTCGGAGGTCGAGGTCAGCACACGTTCGGGAAAGGGAAACGGCCCCATCTGAGCGCGTTCGACCTGAACGACTATCCGGCCACCATCTACGAGGACAGTGGCCACGATGAGCGACTGGAAACTGAAAGGCCACAGCGGGCTGAAGGTGCCGGTCATATAGACACGACCGGCGGTGAACCAGATCTGCGGCTCCGTGAGCGGTATGCCGGAGGATTCCTGGAGTGTCAATGCCACCAGCGACGTGATTTCTTCGTTGGTCACAAACAGTCGGAACTCATCGCCGGTGCTTGCCTCCTGCATCTCGCGCTGGAAGTTCGCTTTCAGTCGGTCGGCGGCTGCCTGGGACACCGGAATCTGACCGCCCGGCGGGGAGGGAATGTCGCCTGAGCCAGTCGGGCCGAGCGAACAGGCAAGGGTTGCGACAATGAGGGCCAGTGTCGTGAGGAAGAGCCACGCCCGCCGATGATCAGCCACGGAAAGCTCCTTTCAGGAAGATGTCCCAGACTGGCTTCGCGGCACAGTCGGTCGCCTGTCGGGGATCGCTTCGCTGCGCGCTGCAGAGCGCTGGTCCATCTGAATTATAGCATTGAAGTGAGCCTATGACAACCGATTCACCGTCCGATCTCCCCTTACCGCCCGCGGCGATTGTCGAAAGCCTGTTGTTTGTGGCCAGTGGGCCGGTGTCGCTGCAGCACCTCGCTGAGGCAGTGGGCTGCAGCAGCGGCGAGATCGAGGACGCCATACAATCCCTGACGTCCCGATACCTCGCAGAAGGAGGATTGCGGCTGCAAAGGCACGGCGACCGGCTGCAGCTGGTAACCGCGCCCGAGGCGTCACCGTTCGTGGAACGCTTTCTTGGCCTTTCGGTAGCCACCACCCTGTCGCCGGCGGCGCTGGAAACGCTGGCCGTCGTGGCCTACCGCCAGCCGATTACCCGACCCGAGATCGAAGCCATTCGAGGGGTCAACAGCGACGGCGTTCTGCGCAACCTGGTCAGCAAGGGCCTGGTAGAGGAGGTTGGTCGCCTGGAGACAGTCGGTCATCCCATCCTGTTTGGCACCACGTTCGACTTCCTGCAGTACTTCGGCCTCAGCAGCCTGGCCGAGCTGCCGCCGCTAGAAGACCGCCCCTCAGACGTCGCCACCGAAGCCTCTTCCGCCGCGGTCACACCGTCGCCCCGAGACTCCGCGACCAACATTTGACATGCGATGGCCTTATATCGTATAATTACGATATAATGACTGACACAAAGTGGGCGTCGAGATCACCAGCGCGAGCCCTGAGTCGGGATGACCAGCGGCTGTCCCGAATGCTCAAGGCGTTGGGCAACCCGGTGCGCTTCCAGATTGTGCAATATCTGGCCGAACACCAGGCCTGCATCACCGGCGAGATTGTCGAATTCACGACATTGGCGCAATCCACGGTCAGCCAGCATCTCAAGGTCTTGCGCGAGGCCGGCCTGATACACGGCGAGATTGACGGCCCGGCCACGTGCTACTGCCTGGATCCGGAGGGCATTCGATGGCTCAAAGAGCGTCTCAGCGCCTGGTTGCCCGATTGTTGTGAGGTCGTCGTCGAACAATGTCAATGACATCGGAATCCGAGAGCGGTTCTCAGTCGCTCGTGGAGGAGTGGAATAGTCGGCGCGAAGGCAGCCTGGATGAGGCGGTGTGCGAGGCGGCCATCGCGCACGCATATTTGCATCGTGACATGGTCGTCGCCGTTATCGGTGATCTCGCTGGCTTGATGGCCGTCCAGCTGGCAGCCCATGTGGCGCGCGTGCACGTGGTGGCCGGCTCGCCGGAAGCGCTGGAGAGAGCCCGACGCAACCTGACCGGGCGCCACAACATTGAATTCCACCTGGCCGACACCGCGTCGCTGCCGTTGCCGGAGGGCTCGACGGATGTCGTCCTGGCGACGATGACCCTGAGTCGCTGCCCCGAGCCATTCCAGGCCATTCAGTCTATGGCTCGCCTTCTGCGGCCGGGCGGGCGGCTGGTGATCACCGATCGAGATACGCTTCCACGCCGTGACTTACCTGCCGGGATGGCCGATCAGGGATCGGGATTCGCGCCCGACCGGGTGCGCGCATGGCTGCGCCAGGCAGACATGGTCAACGTGATCGTCACGTATCCCCACCAGGCGGCGGGGGTTGGATCAGCGTCAAGTGGCGGGAAAGGTGCTCATCGGACTGCGGCATCACCGGCAATCCTTCTGGTCACCGGCACCCGGCGCGTCCCTATGCGTGCCGCCGTGCAGGCAAACTATGCTGCGGCGGCGCAGGGCAACTGCGGGTGCGGCGGTGACGCGGCTACACCCGCCGATTGCTGCAGTGCCATCAGCCTCGACGCCGATTGCTGCAACGGCACGATCGCGTGGGCAGAGTCGGACCGGATGACTTTTGCCACCGGCTACTCAGAGGAAGAACGCAACGTTGTGCCGCGCGAGGCCGAGACGATAGCACTGGGTTGCGGCAATCCAGTGGCGGTGGCTGGCCTACAGGTGGGCGAGATAGTGCTGGACATCGGCAGTGGCGGCGGCATGGACGCCTTTCTCGCGGCGCGCCAGGTCGGGCCAACCGGCAAGGTGATCGGCGTGGATATGACCGAGACGATGCTTGAGCGAGCCACCCGCGCTGCCGGGCGAGCCGGGTTCACCAACGTGGAGTTCCGTCGCGGACACGCCGAGCAACTGCCGCTCCCCGACAGCTCGGTGGACGTAATTCTGTCCAACTGTGTCATCAACCTGTGCGAGGACAAAGGTGCGGCGTTCGCTGAAGCGTACCGGGTTCTGAAACCGGGAGGTCGGCTGGAGATCAGCGATATGGTCGCCGGCGGAGCACTGCCCTCGAGCCTGCGCAGCGACGCCGCGGCGTGGGCCGGCTGCGTCGCTGGAGCGTTGCCGGAGCGCGAATACATTGAGCTGGTGGAACAGGCCGGATTCATTGACGTGACCGCACGCCGCAGCACCAGCTCGGGGACTGTTGGCGGCGTGCCAGTCTACAGCCTGATCGTCTCCGCGCGCAAGGGATCTGACTGAGCCGCTACGGCTCGCGCACCGCAGCGAGCAACCGATACAACAGCCGTCGGGGCAACAGGCGCGTCAGGTGGGTCAACAACTGGTTGCTCAGGCCGGGCACGCAAACCACGTGGCCGCCCTTCAGGCATCGCAGCGAAGCGCTTACCACCTCGTCCGGCGTCATCGCCCGGAGCGGCCCATGGCTTCGGTAATAGCGGTTCGTGTCAATTCCCTGTCGGGCGTGGAAATCGGTTCGCGTGAAGCCCGGACACAGCGCCTGGATGTGCACTCCCGTGCCACGCAGCTCAATGGCCAGCGCCTCGCTGAACGTCAGGATGAAGTCCTTTGTTGCGCTGTACATAGCGTGGCGCGGCAGCGGTGCGAACGCAGCCACCGATGCGACATTGATGATACTGCCGCGCTGGCGCGCCAACATCGCCGGCAGCGCAGCATAGGTCAGCTGTAGCGTCGCCAGCGCGTGCACTTTCAGCATGGCGACGTGGTCGGACAAGGCCTGAGCATAGAACTCCCGAGCACCCAGTCCGAAGCCGGCGTTGTTGACCAGAATCTCCACGTCGGACAGACCGGCCACCCGCGCGGCCAACTGAGAGCGGTCCGCGTCATCGGCCAGCTCGGCAATGATCACATCAACGTTGATGCCATACTGGGCAACCAGGGCGTTCGCCAGCGCCTCGAGCTGCTCACGCCGCCGACCTGTCACCAGCAGGTGATATCCCTGCGCGGCAAGACGGCGCGCGAAGGCAGCCCCAATGCCGCTGGTCGCACCGGTGACTACGGCTGTTGCCGCACTTGTGGCTGTCATCGAGTCCTCCGTCGTCAATCGAGAGTTGCGAGCCAGTATACCACACATTGAGCGCGGCCCGTTCGTTGACAGTCCCCCCGTCCAGATGTACAATCGCTGCACATCTGCCGCCAATGCTGGTGACGATGGCAGATCATCCCCCCGGAGGCAACCCAAATGACTGAGCGTCTGATCCGATTGGGCCTACCCAGCAAGGGCCGCATGGAAGAGGAGACACTGGCCTTTCTGGATGGCTGTGGCCTGCGCGTGGTGAAACCCAATCCACGCCAGTACGTGGCCGCGATCCCCACCATTCCCGAAGTGGAGGTGTGGCTGCAGCGCTCGGCTGACATCGTTCGCAAAGTCTACTACGGGGACGTGGATCTGGGCATCACCGGCTACGACAGCGTGGCCGAATACGGCTGTGATGACGGCACGGTGATGTTGCTGCACTCGCAGCTCGGCTTCGGCGCCTGCCTGTTGGCGTTGGCGGTGCCCGACGAATGGACTGACGTTCGCACTCTGGCCGACCTGGCGGCGCTGGCCCGGCGCCGCGCGGCGGATGGACGACCGTTGCGCATCGGCACGAAATACGAACGCCTGGTCACCGCCTTCCTGGAGGGGCACGGCATCACGCCCTATCAGCTCATCTGGGCCGAGGGCGCCCTGGAAGCGGGGCCGCACATGGGCTACGTGGACATGATTGCGGATCTCACCGCCACCGGTGTCACCCTGCGAGAAAATCACCTCAAGCAGATTGAGGGGGGCACCCTGCTGGCCTCTCAGGCCTGCCTGATCGGCAACCGACGGGCGCTCAAACAACGGCCGGAGGTGTTGGCAGTCGCCAAGCAGCTGCTGGAGTTCTTCGAAGCGCGGCTGCGCGCCAAGGGCTATCACGCCGTGATCGCCAACATCAAGGGCGAAACACCCGAGGCCGTGGCACAGCGCGTTTTCTCGCAACCCGATCTGGCCGGATTGCAGGGCCCCACCATCGCGCCGGTCTACTTGCGGGATGCCGCGGATCGCAGCTGGTACGCGATCAGCATCATCGTGCGTCAGGAGCGTCTGGTGCAGGCGGTACAACAGCTGCGGGCCATCGGCGGCAGCGGCGTCGTGGTGATGCCGGCAACCTATATCTTTGAAGACGAGCCGGCTACCTATCGGCAGCTGATCGCCGCGCTGGAGGCAGACACGTTATGAGCAGTCAGGCTCGCGAACTGAAACCGGAAGAGCTGACCTTCACGTGTGATCCCAATCAGTTCGAGTTTGAAACCACCGACGAGCTGCCCGATCTGCTGACCATCATCGGGCAGGAGCGTGCCGTCCGCGCCATTGACTTTGGTGTGCATATCCCCAGCTACGGCTTCAACATCTATGTGACCGGCCCGGCCGGATCCGGACGCAACACCACGGTTATGGGCATCCTGAATCGGAAAGCGGCCACCGAACCGGTGCCCGATGACTGGTGTTACGTCAACAATTTTGCCGACGTCCGCCGACCGCGGGCAATTCACCTGCCCGCCGGTCGCGCCGCCCAACTGCGCGATGACATGGCCGCCTTCATTCGGGATCTCCAGCGGGCGATTCCGGCCGCGCTTGAGAGCGAGGACTTCCATCAGCGGTCACAGGCGATCGTCCAGGCGACCGAGGCGGCACGCAATCGTCTGTTGACGCAGCTCAGCGCCGCCGCCGAGGCACGCGGCTTCGGCCTGATGCAGACAGCCACCGGCATCGTCCTTGTGCCGGTATTGGATGGCCAGCCGGTGAGTCCGGATAGGTATGACAGCGTCCCGGCCGAGACCCGGCAGAAATGGGAGGCTGAACACCCCGCCTTGCAGCAGGAACTCGGACGCACGCTACGCGAGCTGCGCGGCCTCAACAAGTCCAGCCAGGAGCAGCTCCGAGCGCTGACGCGCGAGGTGACCGACTTTGTGGTCGGCGAGCACATAGACGACCTGGAAGAGAAGTATCAAAGCTTCGAGCCGGTGCTGGACTATCTCAAGGCAGTGCGCCAGGACATTATTGACCACGTCTCGGACTTCCGACCGGTTGTTGAGACCAGTGACGAGGTATCTTCGAACGGCGACGAGGCGAACATCAGTTCGATCGAGCCGACCGAGGTCGTTGCACCGGAACTCAGCCGCTACCAGGTGAACGTGATCGTGGATCACAGCCGCACGCAGGGCGCGCCGGTGATCTACGAAACGAACCCGACCTATGCCAACCTCGTGGGGCGCATCGAGTCGGAGATCCGCCAGGGTCTGGTCACCACCAGCTTCGCACACGTTCGCGCCGGCTGCCTGCATCGGGCCAACGGGGGTTATCTGGTCATCAATGCCCGCGACCTGCTGGAGTATCCCCTGGCGTGGGACGCGCTCAAGCGCACGCTGCGCAACCAGGAGATCCGCACCGAGACGATGACCGAGGCCGCGATGCCGGCCGTTGTCGCCACCGCTCTGGAGCCAGAGTGCATCCCGTTTCGGGCCAAGGTTATCCTGATCGGTGATTGGCCGACCTATGCCGCCCTGTACGAACTGGATGACGACTTCCGCAAGATATTCAAAGTGCGA
>Ga0101944_10004850_pt1 | contig 16065 bp, 13 predicted proteins | sample DewCreD2012metaG_FD_75245 | JGI IMG/M metagenome (GOLD analysis project Ga0101944, IMG submission 75245) | Hot spring sediment bacterial and archeal communities from British Columbia, Canada, to study Microbial Dark Matter (Phase II) - Dewar... ...
TGGGCACCGGGGAAACCGAGATGCCCTTCGCCCGCGCCGAAGTGCTGGCCCTCCTGCCCAGCCTGAATTCGTCCTTCAAGATCTCCAACCCGCGCGAGTGGCTGGGCGCGATCCTGCTCGATCACTCGGCTGCCGTCGCCGGCGAACTCAACCGCAGGGCCCGCATGCTGCCCGTGAAAATCCGCGTCGCCGGCTCCTCGCGCCGCGCTTCTTCTTACCAGCTCGAGATGGTGGACGACCGTCTGCTGACGCCGATTCTCGTGCAGATGGCCGTGTTTTCGGCGCTCGAGGCCACCGAGCGCACTGCCGGCGTCTCCACCATCACCGTCCGCGGCCGGATGCTCGTGCGCGGCGCGGAGCCCATCCCCATCCACAACGTGTTTGCCGCCGAGCTGGGCACTCCCACCCTCGTGTCGGCCTCGGCCGCCGCGCCCGTGGCGGCGCTGTTGCAGAGCGGATTCGACTCGCTCCGCTTCGACGGACTCGAGCTGGATCTGGAAGTCAGCAACGAAAAGCGCCAGCTCCAGCTCGACGGCGTCTGGAGTTCCAGGCGCACCGTGCGTCCCGGAGAAAGCGTGGACATCACCGCGCTCTTCCAGGGTGAAAGCGGCGTGGAGCTGGCCCGCACGGCCACCTACCGCGTCCCCGTCGGCGCGCCCGCCGGCCCTCTGTATTTCACGGTCACTGACGGCCCCTCGGCCAACCTGCTCGAGTTCCGCCAGTTCCTGCTGTCGCCGCCGCGCTCCCCCGACCAGCTCCGCGCCTTTCTCACGCGCCTCCATCCGAACGACCGGCCCTATCTCCGCGTCTGGCGCTCCGCCCCGACGCTTCAGGTCCAGGGCGAGAATCTCCCCCTGCTGCCGCCGTCCATGAACACCGCTCTGCTGCAGAGCGCATCCCAGCAGGCCAACTCCCTGATTGCCGAGATCCGCATGGATCCTGCGCCGTATCTGTTTTCCGGCTCCCGCACCATTCAGGTGGAAGTGAAAGAATGAAGCTCTCCCCCCGCTGTCTCGCTCTCGTCTCCGGCGCCGCGCTGCTCTGTTCCGCGGGCAGCTCCAGCGTCTGGGAGAGCAACACGTACAACGACTTCCTCAAGGGCCGCTTCCTCGGCGTCTCGCTTACGCGCGACGGCAAGCTGACTCTCGCCCCCCGGCTCGAGACGGCCGCCGAAACCGGCGAAGCCGGCGTCTGGAGCCTGGTCGTGGCCCCCGGCGGCACGGTCTATTTCTCCACGGGGCACCGCGGCCGCGTCTACCAGATGAAGCCCGGCGAAAAACCCGCGGTCCTGTGGTCCGCTCCGCAGCCGGAAGTGTTCGCGCTCGCCGTGGATGCGCGCGGCGTTGTCTACGCAGGATCTTCCCCCGACGGCAAGATCTGGAAAATCGAGAACGGCAAGGCCGCTGAGTTCTTCGACCCCGGCGAGAAATACATCTGGGCGCTCGCCGCCGCTCCGGATGGCTCGCTCTTCGCAGGCACGGGCCAGAACGGCCGCATCTGGCGCGTCTCCCCGAACGGCCAGGGCGAAATCTGGTACGAAACCGGCCAGACCCACGTCATGGCCCTCGCCTTCGATTCGAAAGGCCGGCTGCTTGCCGGCACCGAGCCCAACGGCATCCTCTATCGCATCGAGGGCAGGAACCGCGCCTTTGTCCTCTACGATTCCAGCCTTCCCGAGATCCGCTCCATCGTCCCCGCCCCCGACGGTTCCGTCTATGTTGCCGCGATGGGCGGCGCGTACGCCCGCCGGCAGGCGCAGACCGCCAGCTCCGCCGCCGCGTCCCAATCCGCCGGCATCGTCACCACCACCATCACTGTGTCCGCCGATGCCGACGCAGCGCAGCGCGGCATCGATCTCCAGCCGAAGCCCGAGCAGCCCAAGCCCGCCGCGGCGGCGCCGGAAACGCCTCCGCCCCCGCCCGCCATCGACCTCAGCGCCGAAAAGTCCGCTCTCTACCGCATCCATCCCGACAACCTCGTCGAAAGCCTCTGGTCGAGCCGGGAAGAGAACGTCTACGACCTGATCGTCCGCGGCAGCGACCTGTATTTCTCCACCGACTCCAACGGCCGCGTCTACCGGCTCTCGCCCGATCTCAAGGCCGCTCTGCTCGTCGAAACCCGCGAGGGCGAAACCACGCGCCTCGCCGAGGCAGCCGGATCCATCTACGCCGCTACCAGCAATCAGGGCAAGCTCTACCGGCTCAACGGCGCCGAGGCCCAGACCGGCATCTACGAATCCCCGGTGCACGACGCCGGCAACGCCGCCCGCTGGGGCCGCCTCGAGTGGCGCGCCGAGCTGAATTCCGGCAGACTCTCTTTCCGCACCCGCTCCGGCAACTCCGCCCGCCCGGACCCGACGTGGAGCGACTGGTCCGAACCCATCTCCGACCCGGCCCGCAACGCCATCTCCAGCCCCAATGCGCGCTACATCCAATGGCGCGTCGAAATCTCGCCCGGCAACGGTCCCGCCCCGGTGATCGACTCCGTGGCCGTCAACTATCAGCCCCAGAACGGCCGCCCCGTCGTCCGCAGCATCCAGGTAACGCCGCAGTGGGCCGCCGCCCAGGCCAAGCCCGCCGCCCCCGCCCAGCAGTCCTCGGTCGCCTATTCGATCACCGTCACCGACACCGGCGACACCGGCCAGTCCACCAGCAGCGGCACGCCCACCCAGACCGTCAGCCGAACCGGCATGCAGCAGCTGTATCTCTCCTGGCAGGCGGACGATCCCGATGGCGACACGCTGATTTACAGCCTGTATTACCGGGGCGAGGATGAACGCGAGTGGAAGCTGCTCAAAGCCGACCTCCGCGAAAACACCTTCCAGCAGGACGGCGAAGTCTTCGCCGACGGCCGCTACTTCTTCCGTGTTGTCGCCTCGGACCGGCTCGCCAACAGCCCGCAGGCTGCCCGCGAGTCGGACCTCGTCAGTCCGCCGGTCCTCATCGACCAGACCCCGCCGCGCGTCCGCATCCTCGAGCCCAGGCGCCAGGGCCAGGAGTGGGTTCTGGAAGTGAACGTCCAGGACGCCGCCTCCGCCATCCGCCGCGCCGAATACTCCGTCAACGCCGGCCCGTGGACCGTCCTCGAGGCTGCTGACGGCATCACCGACAGCCGCGAAGAGGCGTTCTCCATCCGCCTGCCTGCCGAAGGCGGCGAACGCTCCCTCGTCGTCCGCGCCTTCGACGCCGCCGGCAACCCGGGTCTGGCCCGCATCGTTCTCCGCTGACGCGGCCCCTCTTTGTGACTCCGGTCATGGCACCGGACTCTGCTCTCCTCTACTCTGGCGGGTGAGGAGAGCCGCTTGAGCGAAATCATCGACAACCGCGCCCGCCGCGTCCGCCAGCTGAAAGCCATCATCCAGCGGCTGCATCAGGGCGAAGCGCCGGAAGCCGTGAAGGACCAGCTCCGCACCCTCGTGCGCGAGACAGACTATTCCGAAATCGTCGCCATGGAGCAGGAGCTCATGGCCGAAGGCATGCCCGCCGAAGAAATCATGTCCATGTGCGACCTGCACTCGCAGCTCACCCGCGAAGTGCTCGTCCAGCTTCCTCCCCGCACCGTGCCACCAGGCCATCCCGCCGACACGATGCGGCGCGAAAACCAGGCGCTGCGCGAGACTCTCGCGCGCATGCGGCACGCCATGGAATCGATCCTCGCCCTGGAGGACGAGTCGGGGCTTGCGCCTCATCTGATGGCCTGGCGGCAGTGCGCCAACGAGTTGATGGACGTGGAAAAGCATTACCAGCGCAAAGAACACCTCTTCTTCTCGCGGCTGGAAGGCCACGGCATCACAGGCCCCTCGAAGGTCATGTGGGGCAAGGACGACGAAGTCCGCGCCATGCTCAGAAGCCTCCAGCAGGCCCTCTCCGCCCGGGACGCGGTCCTGGCCGATTACAAACTCGCCGTCTGCACCGTCGGCGCCAGCGTCACCGCAGCCGTCGAGGAGATGATCTACAAGGAAGAAAACATCCTCCTGCCGCTCTGCCTCGATGTCTTCACTGAAGACGACTGGGCGCAGATCTGGGCCGACTCGCCGCGCTACGGCTGGTGTCTTGTCGAACCGCGCGAGGGCTACACGCCCCCGGACAGCGTCCTGCGCGAGGGCATCCGCCTGCAGGGCGAAGAGGCCGTGCAACTCCCGACCGGCAGCCTGACTCTTCAGCAGCTCCTCGCGATCTTCCGCACGCTGCCCGTGGATCTGACGTTCGTCGACGCCGATGACCGCGTCGCTTTTTACAGCGAAGGCCCGGACCGCATCTTCGCCCGCTCCCGCGCCATCCTCGGCCGCAAGGTCCAGCACTGCCACCCGCCGCGCAGCGTCCACATCGTCGACCAGATCCTCGATGACTTCCGCTCCGGCCGCCACAGCGTCGCCGAGTTCTGGATCCACTTCCACGGCCGCTTTGTCCACATCCGTTACTTTGCCGTCCGCGGCGAAAGCGGCCACTATCTCGGCACCCTTGAGGTCACGCAGGACATCACGCGCATCCGCACGCTGGAAGGCGAGCGCCGCCTGCTTCAATACGAGGAACCCGCCGCCGAAGGAGCCGCCCGATGAATCTCCGCATTCAGCCTGAGACCCGCCTGTCCGTCCTGCTTGCCGCCCATCCGGAGCTCGAGCCGCGCCTGATGACCGCACTGCCCGGAATCGCGGCGGTGCGCAGCGAAGCCATGCGCCGCAGCCTGCTGGAAGGCACCACGCTCGGGCAGGCCGCGCATCTGGCCGGACTCCCGGCTCCCGAATTTGTCTCGGCGGTCCGCGCCTGGGCTGGCGAAGAGGAGGAAGAAGCCGCCTGCGGCCCCGGCGGCCACGTCCCCCTGCCCCCCACGCCCCGCCCGGATTGGGCGGCGCAGTTCACACCGCGTTTTCACATCAGCGCCGATGAGATGCTGGCTGCGGGCGTTCATCCCGCCGGAAAGGTCAGGCAGTGCGCCTCCCTGCTCGGCCCCGGCGAGATGGTCGTGCTCATCAGCAGCTTCTGCCCCTCGCCGCTGATCCAGATGATGCGCCAGGCTGGCTTTGAGGCCTGGACTGGAGAGGAGGCGCCCGGCCGCTGGGAGTCCTGCTTCCGCCGCGCAACGGAAGCAGACGGGATCACAGGCTCTTGAGCCATTCGTGGACGGCCGCCGGATCCTCCGCGCTGCACAGGAGCGAGCCCGGGACGATGCCCTGCGCTCCGGAAGCGCGCAGCAGTGCAACCGTCTCCTGGCGGATCCCGCCGTCGGCCAGCAGCAGCACTTTCGTGCCCTCCAGATACGCAGACGCCTCGGCCATCCGGTCGCAGGCGCGCTCGTCCAGCCCGCACCCCTTCACCCCGGAAGGCGTGCCCATCATGATCACATGCTGCACGCGCTGCCGCAGCCCCCGCACGAGCTCGACCGGCGTCTCCAGTTCCAGGCTGACGCCTGCCCGGCAGCCCCGCCCCTGCGCCCATTCGAGAACCTGCCAGACGCGCTTGCCCGTCTCCAGCGGCACCGTCAGCCAGTCCGCTCCCGCATCCACGAACAGCGGCGCCAGATCCATCGGGCGCGTGGCGAACAGGTGGACGTGCAGCGGCCTGGACGTGATCTGGCGGATCCGCGCCACCAGGTCGGGGAAAAACAGCAGGTTCCTCACCGAATGCCCGTCGGCTGCGTCCAGATGGAAGGAATCGGCGAACGGTTCCAGCCGGCGGATGTCCCGCTCCAGGTTCGCCAGATCGGCCGACCAGAGGCTGACGTCCAGCCACAGCGGACCGGCGGGCGGATCGGGCTTCACGGCCGCCTCCGGACGCCTGGCTGCGCCGGGCTGTTGCTGAAAACGCGCATGCTATCTTGAGGATAGACGATGATTCACCCCTTCCGTCCTTGCCCCGCTGTTCTCGCCCTTGCCGCCGTGTTTGCAGCCGCTGCGCAGGTCCCTGCGCCCGCTGACGATCCTGTCGTTGTCGTGCTGGACGGCAAGGAGTGGCGGAGAAACGAACTCGAGTCGATGATCCGTTCCCTGCCGCCGGACGTCGCCCGGAACTTTTTCCTGAACAAGGAAGCGTTTCTCCGGCAGTACGGTCTGGTCACCCGGCTGGCGCAGCTCGCGGAAGAGCGCCAGGTGCCCCAGCAGGAGCCCCACAGGACCCGTCTCGCCTACAACCGCATGGTCTACCTGGCTCAGGCGATGACGGAGCTGGCGGCGCTCGACATCATTGTGAAGCCGGAAGATCAGGAGAAGTACTTCGCCGAGCACAGGGACGAGTTCTCCCGCGCGCACGTCAAGGTGATCTACATCAGCTTCAACGACAATCCCGTCCCTTCGCGCGATCCGAAAGCGAAGCGCCCGCGGACCAGCGCCGAGGCCGAAAAGCTCGCCCGGGACCTGGCCGCCAAAGCCCGTGCAGGCGCCGACTTCGCCGAACTCGCGCGGAGGTTCTCCGATGACGAGGAGACCCGCGCCAAAGGCGGCGACTACAAGCCGCTCAGACCGAACGATACGAGCCTGCCCCCGGAGATCCGCACCGCCATCTTCTCTCTGCGCCCCGGACAGGTCTCCGATCCCGTGCGGCAGTCTGGGGGATTCTGGATTTTCCGTCTGACGGATTTCGTCACGCCTCCTCTGGACGACGTGCGCAACGAAGTGTACGAAGCCGTGCGCGAGGCCAGATTCCGGGAATGGATCGAAGGCATTCAGAAGAGCGTGCAGCTGGAAGCGCGGGATCCGCAGTACCTGCAGTCCGGCTCGCCGAAGCCATAGGCGTGCGGACGCGCGAGCCGGTGCGCTTCGAGGGAGCGCCCGTGCGCGTGGAATGGGCCAAAGACCTCCGCGCGTGGCGCGGGAAGCTCCGCTTCGGCCCCGGACCGGGCGAGGAGGTTCACGCAGCCAGTTTTCTTCGCGAGCGGCGGATGGTGCTCGACGAGGCGCTGAAGCAGGATCCGGGCGAGCTGTCCCGGATCGCCCTCCACGAGCTGTTTCACTTCGTCTGGGTCCGGCTGGGCAACCCGGTCCGGCGCCAGTGGGAAGAGCTGCTGCGGGAGCAGGTTCAGCAGGGGGCGCAAGGCGAACTCGGCTGGTCCGCCGAACAGCGGCTGCGCGCGCTGCGCGCTTCCGATGCGGCCGGCCGCACCCGCCGCTGGCGCGAGTACGTCTGCGAAAGCTTCTGCGACGGCGCCGCCTGGGCCTTCGGGATTCTCCAGTCTCATGACGAGTTCAGCCTCGAGCCCCGGCTGCGGCGGCGCCGCCTCCGCTGGTTTGCCGATTTCAGGCGTCACCGCGGAGGGGTGTTCCCCATCTAACCTGATAGAATCCCCGATAGGATCTTCCCCAGGAATGCACCGTCTTTTGATGTCCCTCGCTCCTCTTGTGCTGGCCTCCAGCCTGTGGCTGGCCGGCTGCGCCTCCCAGCTCTCCAAAGGCGAGCCCTCTTCCCGCCGCGGCGCGGACGCGTCCGCCCGCAAGGCTGCGCCAGACTTCGAACTGAAGGACATGAACGGGAAGACCATCCGCCTGTCGGATTACCGCGGGCAGGTCGTGCTGCTCAACTTCTGGGCCACCTGGTGCGGACCCTGCAAGATCGAAATCCCCTGGTTCGTCGAGTTCCAGCGCACGTACAAGGACCGCGGCTTCACAGTCATCGGCGTCAGCGTGGATGAAGACGGCTGGGAAGCGGTGCGGCCTTTCCTGGCCTCCCGCCAGGTGAACTATCCGGTCGTCATCAGCACGATGGAAGTGGAGCAGAAATACGGCGGCGTCGAGGCTCTGCCCGTTTCTTTCCTCATCGACCGCGAAGGACGCATCGCCAGCACTCACGTCGGTCTGGTGACGAAGAAGACCTATGAAGAAGAAATCCGCCAGCTTCTGGATTAGCGCGCTGGCCGCCCTCGCGCTGCCCCTCTCCGCCCAGGCGCCCCAGATTCTGTCGCTGCAGGAGCCCCAGAAAGTGGCCGTGCCGCGCCAGGGCGAGGTGCAGGTGCCCCTGAAGCTCAGCATGCGCCCCGGCTATCACGCCAATTCCGACAAACCCTCGGAAGACTATCTCATCCCGCTCCGCCTGACGTGGGACCCGAAGGCTCCTCTCGAGCCGGTCGAAATCGTCTATCCGAAGGCGAAGCTTGAGAAATTCGAGTTCGCCGAGAAGCCGATCTCCGTGGTCGATGGCGACTTCGAGATCATCACGCGTTTTCGCAGGACCCCCAACGCCATGCCCGGTCCGGCTTTCCTCTCCGGCAAGCTCCGCTACCAGGCCTGCAACGACAAGATGTGCTACCCCCCGCGCACCATCGACATCAAGGTGCCCCTGCTCGTCCAGTAGGGGCGGCGGCGTGACGGGCGGCATGGCGTAGATTCCTTTGCCGCCATGCGGCGGCGCCGCCGGACTCCGCGGTGCAACCGCGGCTCCGCTGGCGCTACAGCCGTCCCTCAGGCCCTTCGTGCTGCGCCTACTCCGCAGCTTCCGGTTTGCGGAAGATGGCGATGGCCTCGATTTCGACCAGCAGTTCGGGCCGGCAGAGGATGGCCTGGATGCCGGTGGAGGCAGGCAGCGGGTCGAGGCCCTGCTCCTGATAGAAGCGCGTGCGCTCCTCGTTGAAGGCCTCGTAATCGCGCTCGATGTCGCGCAGGTAGCACGTGGTCCGCACGATGTCCTTCCAGGTGGCGCCTTCGCTTTCGAGCAGGCCGGTGATGTTGTGGAACGTGCGGCGCACCTGCGCGCGGAAGTCGCCGATGTGCACGGAGCGGCCGTGTTCGTCGATCGAAGCCGTGCCGCTGATCAGCAGGACGACGATGTTGCCGAATTCGAGCCGGAGGCCGCGCGAAAACGAGCTGGGCTTGGCGTAGCAGTAGGCCTCGTTGAGAACGCGGGGATTCGAAATGGCCTTCTTTTCGATGGAAACGGCCCTTGCGGCTTCGGCCAGGGCTTCTTCGAGCCTCATGATGGAGAGACCTCCTCTAGGATGACGGATGAAATCGCCCGCCTGCCGTTGGGCGCGAAGCGCGAAGCGAGTTGCTCGCGGACGGCAGAGCGGTTTGGCCCTGCTGACTGTATGCATTCTAGCAGCAGGGCTGCAGACTCGTAGGCAAGCTGCAGGAAGACGTCGCCGGCAGCCTGAAAGCGGGCCTCGGCGGCCCGGAGCAGTTCGGGACGGGGTGTTTCCAGAACGGGCGCCGTCACGGGGCGCGCGAGCCGGCCGCGGCAGGCGCGGGACCACGCCGAAGGGCCGCAGATGACTCTGCAGTCCCGCGGCAGCCTCGAAAGAACAGCGCACAGAGCGGCGGGCGGCGCGAGAATCACAACCGTGTCCAGCGCGGGCTCCGGCGGCAGGTTGGAAGGCTGGAAGTCGTGCCGCTCGGCGGGTTGCGCCAGGCGGGTCAGCACGCGCGCCAGCCGGCGCGAGCCGTGATCGGTGGCGGCCAGCAGCGTGTATTTCGCGCCGCCGAGGCCGTCGCGGATGGCGCGGGCGAGGACGGAGTCGCCGGGCGCCCAGCTGAAGATCCAGGGAACGAACGCCGCATTGGCCGTTTCGTCGGTCGAGACCGGATCGAGCAGGGGGAACAGCGCCTTGGCCGCCACCTGCTCGGCCAGATGCGTGGAGGCGCTGTCGATGCCGCCGATGACGGCCACCGCGCGGTCCTCTTTGGCCAGCCGGACAACGGCCGAGGCGCCGGCGCGCCAGGGATCGTCCGACCACCGGCAGAACAGGCGGAACGGCTTCTGGTTCCTGCCCAGTCCCGCGTTGGCGCGTTCCAGGGCGAGCTGGACGCCCATGTAGACCGCGCCCCCGGCTTCATGCCTCGGATCGTCCGGCCCGAAGAAGCCGACGGGCACGTAGGGAAGATCGTCGATGTCCGGCGAAGGCGCTTCGCCCGGCTGCACGGGCGCGCCGCGCCGGTCCAGATACGGCGCAGCGGCCTGCACGGCCAGGAAGCGCCTCCGGGTGATCATGGCTTCACTTCGTCTCCGCCTGCGTCAGCAGCTCGCGCGCGGTGCGCTCGCGCATGGGCACGTAGCCGCGCGGGATCTGGAGGTCCTCGCGCGAATAGTAGCGCCAGCGGCCGTTTTCAAACCGCGCGAGGAAGACTTCCCCCGCATCGTCGAGCACCGCCGAAAAGGGGATGTCGCCGGTGACGCCCGGCCAGGGCTTGATGCGGGTGGCGAGGATGTCGCGGATCTTGGCGCGGTTCAGTCCGGCAACCTGGATGGCCCAGATCAGCATGTTCATGCCGTCGTAGGCGTGAGCGGCGTACGTGTCGGGCTCGTCGTTGAACCGCTTTCGGAACCGCTCGCGGAACTCGGCGTAGCGTGGATTGGGCGCGTCGGGGTTCCACGGATAGCCGGCGATGACGCCCTCGGCGTGCCCGCCGGCGATCTGCAGGAATTCCCTGGTCACGGCGCGGTCGGAGGTGAGGAAAGGCTGCTTCATGCCGCGCTCGCGGATCTGCTTCAGAATGATGGCCGCCTCGCGCGCGTCGCCCCAGTGGACGATGACATCCGGCTTGACATCGGCGATCCGGTCGATCTGCAGCGAGTAATCGTCCTGGCCGAGTTTGTACGCCATCTCGATGACAACCGGACGGCCGAGGCGGCGGGCCGAATCGCGGATCTCGCGCACGCCGAAGCGCCCGTAGCGGTTGGAGGCGCGGATGATCGCAATCCGTTTGAAGTCCATCTTGCGGATCATGTAGTCCACCATCAGGTAGCCCATCTGGCGGTCGTCGCCGATGCAGCGCATCGTCCACGGGATGTTGGTCTCGATGTAGGTGGGATCGGTGTCCCCCGTATTCATGACGACGATCTCGCCCTTCAGCGCCACGCGGATGGCGATGTGGGAGTTGGCCGAGTCGATGGTGCCGAGGATGGCCCAGACAGGGTTGCGGTACAGGAAGTTCGCCACTTCGTTCCCCGTGGAGCCCCAGAGGCCGTTGTCATTGGTGACGACGAGCTCGAAGGGGATCCTGCGGCGGAGATAGCCTCCTTTTGCGTTGGCCTCTTCAATGGCGAGCCGCGCCCCCTGCAGCATCTTGATGCCGAGGGGTTCCTCGTGGCTGGCGCCGCCCGTGGCGATGCTGACCGTGCTCATGATGGGCCCGATGAAGCCGATCCTGACGGTCTTGACATCCTCCGGCTCCGGAATGGCGCGGCCCGGACCGTTGTACTGCATCTGCTCGAGGAAATGTTCTTTATAGGGCTTGATCTTGCCGAAGGGCTCGTAGTCGACGGGCGTGTTGGCGTAGGAGGTCTCGCGTCGCAGCCGGATGTCCGGCACTTCGTAAGGGCCGACGGCGTTGATGCGGCGCAGCACCTCGAGCGTGTGGTCGTCCACTTCGACGCCGGGCGGCACGAGCGGCTCGCCCGAAGCCGGTTTCTTCGCCTCGTCCGAGGCGAGCAGAGCGGCGCAGGCGAGCAAAGGCAGCAGCCGTTTCATTTCTCGTCCCTCCTGTTTTCAGCCAGCATGCGCGGCCGCTCGCGCAGGCCGGAGTAGTAGCCTTCGCCGATGCCCCAGGCGAGCCCTTTCGCCGTCGCCACAAAGACGTCTTTGTCGTCGACGTCGATGGCGATGATGAAGTTGTGGGGCACGTTCAGGCCCATCTCGATGGTTTCGAGCACCGTCTTGTCGCGCATCACGACGGCCTTGCCCGAGTCCGACTTCGGGTCCCGCGTGTAGGCCACCCAGGTGTTGGTTTCGGCGTCCATGATGGCCCCGAGGCCTTTGTCTGAAGCGAACCATGCCTCGCGCCCGCTGCGCGCCCGCAGGTTGTTGTTGAAGTCCGAGGGCAGGCCGGAATCCATGTTGTAAAAGCCGCGCCAGTTGCGTCCGTCGTAGCGGCAGACGCCGAAATACGACGACACCCAGATGACGTTGTCGACGTAATTGGCGCCGGTGGTGATGACATGGACGATGCCGTCGTCGCGGTAGAGGTCGATCTCCATTTCGCCGTCGGGGTCGAGGTAGTCCTTCCAGCGGTTCGTCTTCACGTCGTACTCGAGCACGCCGGAACCCCAGACGGCGAGATGGACCTTGCCGTCGCGGTAGTGGACGCCGTAGTTCCAGATCTCTTCCATGGGCGCGTTCTTTTCGGTGAAGATGGTCCACTCGCCGGTGACGGTGTTGTAGCGCGAGGCGCCCGCGGTGGTGGCGGCCCAGACGTTGTCGTTCTCGACCGCCACCCCATAGACGACGTCGTTGACGAGGCCGGAATTGAGCTGGTGCCAGTGGTCGAACCGGCCGCCGCTCAACCGCGCCAGGCCGCCGCCGAACAGCGCCAGCCAGACGTCTCCTGTTTTCGGGTCGACGTCGATGCCCGTGATCGAAGGCCACGGCAGCCCGTCCTTTTCCGTCCAGACGCGGACGACTTTTGCCGTGCGCTTGTCGATCAGCGCAAGGCCGTGATCGGTGCCGACCCAGATGCGGTGGCCGTCGCTCTTCACCGCGTAAATGTGATCGTCGGGCAGGCCGTCCTTGACTGTGAACTGCTTCCACTTCGTGTAGACGAAGGGGAGCTTTTCGGCGCCCGGCTCGGCAGCCAGGGCGGAACACATCATTCCAATGGCGAGCAGGATGGCGGCGGGTTTCATAGCGTTTTCAGGAACTCGATCAGATCGTTCAGCTGATCCTTGGTCATGTCGTTCGTGTAGCCGTGCCTGTCGTACGGGTTGTACACGGTCCAGATCTCTTCCAGAGTTTTCGCCATGCCGTTGTGAAGGTATGGCGCGGAGTCATAAATGTTGTTCAGGTGCGGGACGTCGAACAGCCCGGTGCGGTCCAGCGCCTGCCGGGTGCCGACGTCGAAGCGGCGGCGGTTGGTGTAGTACGGCGGCGGGTGGCAGAAGACGCAACGGCCCTCGGGCGGAATGATGCGCCCGTCGTTGGTGCGCGTGCGCTCGAACAGCTCCTTGCCGCGCCGCTGCGCCGGCGTGTAGCGCGTGCCGGGCGTATAGTAGCGGTTCGGCGGGCGGCGGATGGTGGAGATGTAATAATCCACCGCGCTGAGCTCCTCGGGCGTGAAGGGGAGATTGCGGGTGAAGAACACCGAAAGCCGCGCGCCGCACTGACGTTGCAGGGAGGGGTTTGTTCCTTCCCACTTGAAGGGCGCGGTGTCGCCGATGCCGCGCAGCGTGCGGTTGTCGACGGGCGAGACACCGATTCCGTCGGCTTCAATGTCGTACGTGATGCCGTCGACGTGGCCATCCGGATGGCAGGAGTGGCAGGAATACTGTTTGCGGAACGTGATGCGCGCGTTGTGGAAGAGCTTTTCGCCCCGGCGCTGTTTCGTGATCTCCTTCGGGCCGCCGAGCGGGATCTTGCCGGCGGGTTCGAGGCGGGCGAGGTCGATGATGCCAACAGAGTCGTCCAGGCAGTTGGCCACAAAAGCGAGTTTTCCGTCCGGGGAGATGAGCAGCCCGCGCGGGCTGTCTTCCGTGGGGATCGACTTGATGAGGAACCCGGCGGCCTTGCCGAGATGATTTGGCAGGACGCGGAGCCGTTCTTCTTCCGTGGCGCTTTCGATCACGCGCAGCATCTTCCCGATGTCGATCACCGCCACGCGGTTGGTGCCGGAGCTGGTGACCAGCGCAAGGCGGCCGTCCGGCGTGATCCGGACATCGGTGGCGTCGGCGAAGCCGAGGCCGGGCTGATCGAGCAGGAGCTGGTCGATGCGGCCGTCGCTCCAGATGACCGCGATGCCGTTGGTGATCGTCCAGCCTTGCAGCAGCCGGGTCATCGGCACCAGCCCTTTGGTGCGGTTCATGGTGGCCAGAGCGAAGCGGCCGGAGGGGTGCCAGGCGATGCCCATCATCAGGTTCGTGCCCTGAACCCGCCAGCGGTCCTCGACGCGCGCCGCGGCTGCATCGATCACGGTCAGTTCGCTCGCCAGAGGCTGACGGAAGCCCGTCATGTTCGAGTACATGTTGGTGACGAACAGGCGCGTTCCGTCGGGGCTGAGCGCCAGCTCCCAGGGGCCTCGGCCGGCGGCGAGCTTCTTCTCGAATGCCAGTGTCAGCGGGTTGAAGACATGAATGTCCTCGCTGGCGGTGTTGAGCACCAGAACGTGCTGATCGGCCGGCGTGACGAATACCCCGTGCGGCTCGTCGCCGACAGCGAGCTTCTTCTCCACCCTCCGCGTGGCGGTATCGACGACGGCGACCGTATCCTCTTCGCGGTTGGTGACGAAAGCGCGCCGGCCGTCGCTCGTGAAGGCGACCCCGGTGGCTGCGCCGCCGGTGGGGATTTCGGCGATCACGCGCCGCGTACGCAGGTCGATGACCGCCACGCCATCGGCCGCCTCGAGCGTCACCCACATCTCGCTTGTGCCGGGCCGGAACGCCATGCGGAGCGGGTTTTTGTACTTCACTTCCGCCGTGCGCGGCGGCAGCTTTGTGGGGTGCGCAATCTTCTTCCACGCTTCGGCGGCGTTGAACGCCCTGCCGTGCGCCGGATTGTGGCAGCGCGCGCAGTCGTTGAGGGAGACGGGCTTCAGTCCGGCGGCGCGCGCGGCGGCCGGATCGCGCATGATGGCGTCCGTGGAATACTTCCTGCCCGCGCCGTGGCAGGCTTCGCAGCCGACCCCTTCATCGGCGTGCGGGCCCGGAGCGTGGCACTTCAGGCACGCGGCGCTCTGCTGCGGATCCCCGCTGACGTTCATCTCGCGGGCCAGTTCGAGCGCGCGCGGCGTGGAAAGCACGGCCCAGGCGCGCGCATGGGGACTGCGCCGCCAGACATCGTACTGATGGCCGTGGTCCGGGCCGCGGTGACAGCCGCCGCAGGCAGCCGCTCCGGTGAAATCGCCCGGATCGGCTTCCTTCAGTCCTCCCATTTTCGAGGGTTTCGGCAGCGGGTGGGCGATCTGCTTCCACGCCTCGTCAATGTCAACCGTCGGCCTGGGCAGGACGGCGATATGAGAGCCTTTCTCGAGATGACAGACGAGGCAATCGTCTTTCGCCGGCATGCGCAGGCCGGCCATCATGGCCGCCTTGCGGTCGCGCATCACCGCTTCCGAGGCGTATTCGCTCCCCGGTCCGTGGCAGGCCTCGCATTGCAGGCCGTCTTCGCGGCGGAACGTCTCGCGGTCCACTTCGCGCTCGTCGGCGTTGTATGCGGTGGAATGGCAGCCGAGGCAGATGGCCGCCTCCCACGGGGCTTCGCGCAGGCCGCTGATCCTGGCGATCTCCCACGACTCGGGCTTGGACAGCGCCGCATAGGCCTGCGCATGTTTCGACAGCAGCCACCTGCTGTACTGATGGCCCATGCCGGGGCCGTCGTGGCAGGAGGCGCAGACCTTCGAGCCGACATACACAGGCCTGGCGGGCGCGCCGCGGGATACGAACACGAGCGGCGCGAGCGCCGCCGCAGCCAGAATCCAAGCGAGCCGCTTCACTGCCCTTTCCTCCGCACTTCCGCCTTGTGGCGGAGCGTGAGCACCTGGTTGGCCTTCACTCGGGAGAACTTCTCCACCGCGCCGTCCGGCCAGCGGATCTCGACATCGCACGTCTGAGCTCCGCCCAGCCCGAAATGGAGCCGCGGATCGTTCTGGCCCAGGTAGCCGCGCACGGGATTGACGTCCTCCACCATGCGCAGTCCGTTCGCCGTCACCGTGACGCGCGCGCCCACGGCAGTGCGCGAGCCAGCGGGGAAATCAAGCCGGGCATCCACCATCAGCCACGGCCGCGCGTTGCCGCCTTCGTTGCGCAGCAGCACCGGCGTGTCGTTCAGGTTGACGATGAGCAGGTCGACATCGCCGTCGTTGTCGATGTCCGCCCAGGCGGCGCCGCGGCCCACGCGCTTGGTGTTGAAATACTCGCCGGCCTCGCGCGAGACGTCTTCAAACGTCCCGTCGCCTTTGTTCCGCGTGAGGCTGTCTTCCTGGACGTACTCGTGATGCGCGTGGCCGTGCACAGTGAACAGGTCGAGCCAGCCGTCGTGGTCCCAGTCGAACATCACCGGACCCCAGCCCGCATACTGGCCGAGCAGCGGGGACAGCCCGGCGGCGTCGTTCAGGTTCTCGAAGGACTTCTTCTTCGGGTTGTAGACGAACAGCGAAACGTACTGCAGATTGGGGACGAACAGATCCAGCCAGCCGTCGCGGTTGACGTCGCCATAGAACGG
>Ga0101944_10004852_pt1 | contig 16063 bp, 16 predicted proteins | sample DewCreD2012metaG_FD_75245 | JGI IMG/M metagenome (GOLD analysis project Ga0101944, IMG submission 75245) | Hot spring sediment bacterial and archeal communities from British Columbia, Canada, to study Microbial Dark Matter (Phase II) - Dewar... ...
CCTAATTCTGGAACTCTGATGCTCTTTTCATGCCCCAGTTCCATTCTGCCCGGGACATTCATGATGTATACTATGTGGCAGAACCCACCAAGGCCCAATTCATCGAAGAACCCTGGCTGTCCCGGGTAGCGGCGGCCCACGAAAATGGGGGAGACACGGGAAGCCGCGGCTGGAATTATGCCTTTGACCGGGAATTTACCCGACGGCTCATTCTTCGCAGTCAGGGTACGGTTCTTTCGGCCCGACAGCTTCCCACCGCAAAGGTACCCGGTAAATATTTTGGCATTGCCCGTTGTTTCCGTTATGACCGGGTCGATGCGACCCACCTGTCTGACTTTTATCAAACCGAGGGTATCGTCCTGGGCGAAGAGGTAAACTTACGAACCCTCTTGGGCTTCCTGGAGATGTTTGCCGTAGAAGTAGCCGGCGCTAAGGAAGTAAAATATGTACCGGGCTACTTCCCCTTTACTGAGCCATCTGTAGAGGTACACATCAAGCATCCGGTACTTGGCTGGTTTGAACTGGGCGGTTCCGGTATTTTTAGACCCGAAGTGACCAAGGCTTTAGGGGTCGATGTACCCGTTGCGGCCTGGGGTATCGGTATCGACCGGATGGCCCTCATGGCCCTGGGACTAAACGATCTGCGGGAACTCTTTAGCTACGATATTGAAAACGTCCGTCTGAGACGTGCCAAAGAAGGGACCCGCACTGCCCAATAGGTCCAGGATGAGCCCGGCTGGGCCCTTACAGGCCGCCAAAGGCCCCGGGCTGCTGCAGCTCTGTCGGGCCTCTGAACAGGCCAGGCCCTTGCTGGCCATTGCAGTCCCTTGCGGGCCCCAACCCTTGCAAGCCTTTTCGGGCCCCTGCGGGGTCAACGGAAGTCATTGAGAGTTTTTAGATATGCTACAATGTTAGATAGAATGGAGTGCGAAGGATGCCAAAGATAGAAGTTAATGAACAACTTTTTTACAGCCTGGTGGGCAAACGCTGGCCCAATCGGGATGCCTTTGAAGAAGCTCTGACCTGTGCCAAGGCAGAATTAGATGAAGACTCTGACAAAACCCAGCCTGAAGCAGAACGGGTTTTAAAAATCGAGCTCAACGATACAAACCGGCCCGACCTTTGGTCTACTGCGGGCGTGGCCCGACAGCTTCGGATCCACAGCGGCGACGGTATACCCCACTACAGCTTTTTCTCCCGGCCCGGCGCGGTCCAGGAATCACGGCAGTACCGCGTCGTAGTGGACCCGGCACTGAAAGATATCCGGCCCTATATCGCCGCCTATGTGGTAAGCGGCCGCCCCATCGATGACAGCCGCCTTAAGGATATTATTCAAACCCAGGAGAAACTCTGCTGGAACTTTGGCCGCAAGCGCCGGTCCATCGCCATGGGAGTGTACCGGACCAGCCTTATTCAATGGCCCGTCAAATATACGGCCGCTGATCCGGATGGGACTAAATTCATCCCCCTGGGAATGAATGAAACCCTGTCTCTCCGGGAAATCTGCGAAAAGCACCCCAAGGGTCAGGAATACGGCTATATTGTTTCATCCTATAAAAAATTCCCCTACCTCACCGATTCTGCCGGGGAAACCCTTTCCTTCCCACCGGTCATAAATAGTGCCCGGATTGGTGTGGTCGAAGTAGGAGATTCTGAACTGTTTGTCGAAATGACCGGCACGGACCTGGAATCCCTCACCCTGGCAGTAAACATGACCGCCTGCGATTTTGCCGACATGGGCTATACCATCCACCCGGTTACCGTAGAGTACCCCTATGACACCCCCTTTGGCAGGACCTTGACCTTTCCTTACTACTTACAAAAACCAACCTTCTGTTCCCTGAAACGGGTGGAAAAATTTCTGGGCGAAGCCCTAAGCGGCCAGGACTGTGTGGCTGCCCTGGAACGGATGGGCTGTAAGGCCGAATTGGTCGAGGATACCGAAGCAGGATCAATCGAAAAAGCCATGGGGCTCAGGGTCTATCCGCCGGAATACCGCAATGACTTTCTCCATGCGGCAGACGTGGTGGAAGATGTTATGATTGGACGAACCCTGCCGTCCTTTACACCCCTTAAGCCCCGGGACTTTACCATTGGCCGGCTCACCCCTATTACCCAGTTCTCCCGCCGGGTTAAGGAACTGATGATCGGTCTTGGCTACCAGGAGATGATCTATAACTACTTGGGTTCAGGCAAGGATTTTATCGAAAAAATGTGCCGGGACGGCTCTCAGACTATCCGGATCAGCAATCCCATGACGGAAAACTATGAATATGTCCGGGACTCGGTGCTGGCTTCCCTCATGATTTCCGAATCCGTATCGGCCCATGCGGTGTTCCCCCATAAAATTTTCGAAGTAGGTAAAGTCGCATACCGGGATCCATCGGAAAACTACGGTGTAAAAACCCGTCAGCACCTGGGCTTTGTCCATGCCGCTTCCGATGCAAACTTTAACACCGTCGCAAGCCAACTGCAGGCCCTCTTTTATTACCTGTCCCGGGAATATGAGGTAGAAGAAATAACAGACAGCCGATTCATTCCAGGCCGTGTTGCGGGTATCCTTTATAAAGGAAAGCCTATCGGAGTCTTTGGCGAACTGCATCCCCAGGTGCTCGAAAACTGGGGCGTCGCCATGCCCTGTACGGCCTGCGAAGTAGACTTGGACGCCCTGCTGTAGCGTTACGTTATTTTACGTTGTACATCTGTACGGAGGTTGCCATGGAACTTTCTTTCGATCTGGTTCAACTGCCGGTCCCCCAGGATTTGAATGTCATTGTGGGACAGTCTCATTTCATTAAAACCGTGGAGGACCTGGCGGAAATTATGGCCAGCTCTGTACCGGGGGTCCGCTATGGCCTGGCCTTTAATGAAGCCTCAGGGCCCTGTTTGGTCCGAACTGAGGGCAATGACGATGAACTTATTAAGGCCGCAGAGGCCTGCGCCCTTGCAGTCGGGGCTGGGCATACCTTTTACCTCATCATGAAGAACGCCTATCCCATCAATGTACTGGACCGTATTAAAGCCTGCCCTGAGGTCTGCCAGATTTACTGTGCCACCGCAAACCCCGTACAGGTGGTGGTGGCAAAAAGCAGCCAGGGACGGGGAATTATGGGCGTCATCGACGGTTCAAGCCCTAAGGGTGTGGAAGGCGACGCAGACAGGGCTGATCGCAAAGGACTTTTACGCCGTTTTGGTTATAAGTTTGCCTAATTTTTTGGCTTTGTGTTTTTTGGAGGGTTCTTATGGATGAGTCTATGAATAAACGTATACTGGCAGCTCAGAGAAATGAAATTACCGAGTACCATGTCTACATAAAACTGGCGGAGCTGGCTAAAAATGAACAGAATGCCCAGGTTCTGCGGAACATTGGTGAGGCCGAAAAGGCTCATGCTGAATTCTGGAAATCCAAAACCGGAGTAGAAGTCCAGCCCAACTGGGGTAAGGTCTGGCGCACCGTAACACTGGCTCGAATCCTGGGATTAACCTTTGTTCTTAAGCGTATGGAAAAAAATGAGGGCACCGCCTCCCGCAAATATGCAGAAATTGAAAGCGCCTTCCCCGAGGTGAAAAAGATTTCCGAAGATGAGGCGGCCCATGAAAAGAGCCTCCTGGCCATGCTGGATGAAGAACTTCTGCAATATGTGGGTTCCATTGTTTTGGGGCTCAATGACGCCCTGGTAGAGCTTACTGGTGCCCTCGCTGGCTTTACCCTGGCCTTGGGGGATACAAAAATTATCTCCCTGGCAGGACTCGTAACAGGTATTTCCGCAGCCTTTTCCATGGCCGCTTCAGATTACCTCTCATCAAAAGCTGATGGTGATCCTAAAGCCGCCCGTTCAGCCCTCTATACCGGAGTCGCCTACCTGATTACCGTGATCCTGATGATCATGCCCTTCCTGCTCATTCCCTATAAGTTCATCAGCCTAGCCATAACCCTGGCTATTGTGGTGGTGATTATTTTCCTGTTTAACTACTATATCTCCGTCGCCAAGGACCTTAATTTCCGACAGCGGTTCTGGGAAATGACCATTATCAGTCTTGGGGTAGCGGCCTTTTCCTTTACCCTGGGCTGGGTGCTTAAGATCATGCTGGGCGTAGACGCCTAGGGTACATTCGGATGGTATCTGCAAGGGACTAGCACCAGAGGGGGCAAGTGGATATACTTTTAGCGAAAGGAATCCATCGTTGAACTTACTTGAAATTCGCAATCTATCTCTTACAAAAAGCGGCAAACCCCTGCTTCATGATATCAATGCGGATATCTGGCAGGGCTATGTCCATGCGGTAATTGGCCCCAATGGGGCCGGCAAATCTACCCTGGCCCAAACCATCATGGGACTCTCGGGCTATCGGGATATCCAGGGCGAAATCCGTTTCGAAGGGCAGCCAATCAATACCCTATCAGTTGATGAACGGGCTCGGCTCGGTATTACCTTAGTATTCCAGGAACCGGCCCGATTCGAAGGGCTTTCGGTGCCCGATTTCATCTTGGCCGGCGCCAAGGAAAAGCGGTCTGCCCTGGTGGATGAAGCCCTCCGGGTAGTAGGGCTTGATCCCAATCGGTACCGATCCCGGGCTGTGGACAAGACCCTCTCCGGTGGCGAACGAAAACGGATCGAGCTTGCCTCGGTATATGCCATGAAACCCCGGCTCCTCCTGATGGATGAACCGGACAGCGGTGTAGATATCGACTCCATTCAGCATATCTTCACGGTCATAAGGGAACTTAAAGCCGAAGGAACCACGGTACTCCTCATTACCCACAGCGGTGAAGTACTTCAGCAGGCGGATCATGCATTTCTTCTCTGTGCGGGCCAGATTGTAGACAAGGGGCCCATGGACAGGATGCTCGATTATTTTAACGGACAATGTACTCCCTGTACCCATGTGGGTTGTCCCGATATTGACAGGAAATAACTATGGCAACGAATGAAAAAGAAGAACTGCTGGCAGAACTGCTGGCTTCCATCAATCAACATCACTATGGCCCGGACGTGGCTCATATCGAAATACACGGCAACGAAGTGCTTGGCGCCCACCTGGTGGATGGACTCGAGGTAACGTCCGAAAGTTTTGCCGAAGGCGTCCGGGTAGAAATCCGTGTCCGTGCCGGCACGGTCATTGCAAAGCCTGTCCATTTCTGTTTCGGCATAATTCCCGACAACGGGGTGCAAAAAATTATCTCCCACACGGTGATAGAAGAAGGTGCCAAAGCTCAATTCATGGCCCATTGTACCTTTCCCAATGCGGTAAATGTTCAGCACCTCATGGACGCAAAGATCGAATTACAAAAGAATGCAACCCTTTCATATTTTGAGCGGCATATTCATGGACCCAAGGGCGGGGTAACCATAGTCCCTAAAACAGTTGTGTATCTCGATGAAAACGCCCGCTACAGCACCGAGTTTGAACTGATTCAAGGTGCGGCAGGGGTGGTTGAACTCGATTATCAGGGCTACTGCGAAAAGGATGCGGTTCTGGATATGAAAGCCCGGCTCTATGGCAGACTGAACGACGCTATCCATATCCGCGAAGCGGTACAGCTCAAAGGCGAAAATGCGGTGGGGGTTCTGACGAGCCACATCGCACTGAAAGAACAGGCCCAGGCGATAATTGAAAACGAAATTATTGCCGAAGCTCCCTATTCCCGGGGCCATGTGGATTGCAAAGAAATCGTTCAGGGAGAAGCCCAAGCCAGGGCCATTCCCATAGTATTCGTGAAGGACCATCGGGCCCATGTAACCCATGAGGCAGCCATCGGATCGGTAGATTCCAAACAGCTGGAAACCCTCCTGAGCCGGGGTCTCACCGAAGATGAAGCTACAGACCTCATCATTAAGGGACTGCTTTCTTAAATGTGCCGTGCTGTACAGATTACCCTATTACTGATAGCGGTCCTCCTGTACAGTATTGGCCTTATTCTTTTTCTTAACACCGGCTCGGCACTTAATTTTGATCTTTGGGCAACGGTCATCATCTCCTACCTGTTTTTAGGTATCGCCGAATTATTAATGATCATAACCGCAACCTTGCCGGGTAAAATACTCTCCTGGCTCGGCGCAGTCATTGCCTACATACTGCTCGGTTATTCGATAGAAGCTTACCTTACCATCAAACTGTGTCTGGCCGCCGCGTTTTTTATCCTTAACGGCCTCTACCTTTTTTGGCCGGCCAATAGCATCGCCGGCTCTGCGGCCCTTGTTCTATTTGCAATATTCCAGCACCCAAGCCACTTGCTTGGGGAAACCATGCTTACCTCTCCAATTCCCCAGATTGATGGACCTTCAGAAATTACCTTTGTGGCGGTTCTCTTCGTAGTGATGCTTTCGGTTTCCTTTATTCGGGCTTTGCAGGATAAACTAAAGGCGGCTCAGGAAACGGTATCCCATCTTGATGTCACCATTGACCGGTTGTCCGAATTTAACCAGGACCTGCAGCGCTATGCCCGTACCGCCGATGAAGAAGCCATTACCCGGGAACGGAACCGTATCAGCCGGGAAATACACGACATTTCTGGCTATATTTTTACCAATATCATCGCCCTCATGGATGCGGCCATCAGCATGGGCGGCCGGGACCCGGCAGCCCTGGCAGAATTACACACCACAGTCCGGGTTCAGGCTAAGGAAGGGCTCCAGGAAACCCGGCGGGCCCTCCGGGAACTGCGGGCCAGCGACACCCACCGTGAACGGGGTATTGCGGCTATTTATAAGATAAAGTCCGTCTTTGAACGGGTTACCGGCATTCAGGTCTCTATAGAAGCGGGAAACATGCCCCCCAGTTTTGGGGATGAGATTGATATGGCGGTCTATCGGGTAGTGCAGGAAGCCCTGACCAATGCCATGCGGCATGGCCGGGCAAGTCATGTGTGGGTCCAGTTTTGGATTGTGGATGACCACTTGGAACTCAGCGTTCAGGATGATGGACTGGGAGCAAAGGATATTGTAAAGGGTATAGGACTATCGGGCATGGAAGAACGGATTAAGCACCTGGGCGGCACCATAAAAGCTGGCAATGCCCCGGAGGGCGGCTTTAAGGTGCTAGTCCATATACCCTTAGGAGCAGGTAGGTATGGAAAAAATTAAGGTGATGCTGGTCGATGACCAGCCCCTGTTTGCCCAAAGTTTAAAAACCTTTCTGGAAAATTACGCATCGGATATCGTGGTGGTGGGATTGGCAGAAAACGGCTCTAAGGCGGTTGAACTGGCCCTGGATTTGGCAAAATCTTCGGGAGCTCCCGACGTGGTGCTGATGGATGTACACATGCCCATTATGAACGGCGTAGAAGCCACAAGACGGCTTCGGTCCTACCTGCCTGGGACAAAAATCATCATGCTTTCAACCTATGATGAGGACGAATACGTCCGGGACGCCCTTAAAGAAGGCGCCTCTGGCTATCTTTTAAAAGACATTTCGCCTACCGAGCTCATTGCCGCTATCCGTGCCCTCCGCGGCGGGGTAATGCAGATATCGCCCCAGATTGCGGCCAAGCTTGTACATCAGCTCTATGATGACTCAAAGCCAAAGGTAGAGTCCATCTCAAAGAAATTTGAGTGGTTCAATACCCTGACAAAACGGGAACGGGAAATCTTTACCCTCATTGCCACGGGCCTTGATAATGAAGGGATTGCCAAAAAGCTCAATATAGCCGAACAAACGGTCCGTAACCATGTGAGCATTATCTATTCAAAGCTCGGTGTTAAGGACCGTTTCGAAATAATCCAGCTCGCTAACGAGATTCGCTACCATGAATGAATAGGCAGCCTATTTCAGCGCTTCAAAACGATCACAGAAATGAGACCCCTTGGTTAACTGATGGTGCACGAGGCAGTTGCCATCACGATGGGTGTCCACCTTGAACATTTTTTTTTCACTATAGTAAGTTCGCTGACCTTCCCACTGTATACATGCATAGCAGCGTTTTACACCTGCCTTTTTCAGGTCCTGTTCCATAGGAATTCCTCCAATACTTTTTTAGCAACATTGCTACATTGCCCTATTATTATCATATAATCGGCAGAATTGCGAGAAAAAAAATACTTTAGTTTAAAGTAAGGGTTTGGTACAATAATACCAATAAAAATCCCTCTTTATGGGACTTCTGTCCCTTTCTGACTCACAAAACTGGACTTACACTGTAACAGCATACAGACAGCAGAGGGCTGTCTGAAATCAGATTCCTATACCAAAGGAGGCTTATGGTATGAAAAAGTACCTCGCCGTTATCGCCGCGTGTTCAATCGCAGCAACCGCCTTTGCCAGCGGTTCAAATGAACTGGTCATTAATTCCTACATGTCTGACCAGGCACCCAAGGAAACCTTCCAGAAATTAGTGGATGATTTCCAGAAAAAGAATCCCGACATCAAGGTTACGGTAAACACCACCGCCCATGAGCAGTTTAAGACCCTGCTTCCCAGCTGGCTTACTTCCAAACAGGCTCCTGATGTGGTCACCTGGTTCGCCGGTTACCGCATGCAGGCCTTTGCAGAAAAGGGCCTTTTGGAACCTATTAATGACGTGTTCCCCGGCGGATCCTTCGAAGCTGAATTCCCCCCTGCCTTTAAGACCGCTTCCAGCTATAACGGCAATATCTACTTCATGCCCCAGAGCTGGTACTGGTGGGCCGTCTATTATAACAAGGACGTCTTTGCCAGGCTGAATCTGTCCATCCCCAAAACCGCCGATGAATTTATGGCAGTCTGCGACAAGCTTAAGGCCGCAGGAATTGCCCCCATCGCTATCGGTGCTAAGGATACCTGGACTGCCGGCGGCTGGTTCGACTATATGGACAGCGCAGTCAATGGCGGTGAATTCCATGTAAAACTGACCAAGGGCGAAGTTCCCTACACCGATCCTGCAGTAAAGAAGACCTTCGGGTATATCGCTGAAATGGCAAAACGGGGTTACTTTATGCCCAACGCAGCCAGCTATTCCTGGCAGGAAGCGGCCAATGTCCTCTTCCGCGGAGAAGCCGGAATGTACCTCATGGGCCAATTTATTAAGGACGTAGCTCCCGCCGATGTAAAGGACAAGATCGACTTCTTCCGCTTCCCCTCCTTCGGCCGGTCTGACTATGCGGTAGATACCCCCACCGATGGCTTCATGATCCCAAAGAACGCAAAGAACAAGGAAGCTGCAAAGAAATTTATGGCTTACCTCGCTACCGCAGAAGCCCAGGAAATGTTCTGCAAGCCCCTCGGACGGCTCGCGGCTAACAAGAAAGTGCCCGTACCGAATGCGGATGCTCAGCGCGGTCTGGACATGGTTCTTGGTGCAAAAACCGCCATGCAGTTCTATGACCGGGATGCTCCGGAAGAAATGGCTGCCAAGGGCATGAACGCCATCGTTGACATCATCGCCAATCCTGGCCAGCTCGATTCCATCCTGACAGCGCTGGATAAGGAACGGGTCCGGATCTACAGCAAGTAAAATAATCTGATTTTTAAGCATAGCGGTCTATATGGCCGCTATGCTCTTTTTTCAAGGAGATACGCCGATGACCCTGCGCATTCATAAAGATAAATTGTTACCCTGGGCCTTTCTGGCATTACCCTTAACGATGTACCTCATTTGGGTCATCATTCCCGTCTTACAAAGCCTGCTCTTCAGCCTTACATACCGTGATACGATCATGTATGGCCAGAAGTTTATAGGACTCGCCAATTTTGTCCGGCTTTTTCAGGACCCCCAATTTCATCTGGCCCTTTGGAATAACTTTATCTGGCTTGTGTTTTTTGTTGGTATCCCCATTCCACTGGGACTCGGAATTGCCATGCTCTTTAACCAGGAATATGCGGGAGCACGGCTTTATAAAACCCTCTTTTATGTCCCTATGACCCTGTCCTTTGCCGTTATCGGCACCATCTGGGCATGGATTTACCACCCGGATTTTGGCGCTTTGAATACCATCCTCCGTGCCGCCCATCTTGATAGCTGGGCAAAACAATGGCTCGGAGATAAACGATATATGACCATGGCCCTTGTGTTTGTCGGTGTCTGGCGTCAGGTTCCCTATGTAATGATACTCTACCTGGCGGTACTTAAGAACGTACCGGAAGAATTGGTAGAAGCAGCCACTGTAGACGGAGCTAACTGGGGCCAGCGGTTCCGCCACGTCATCATCCCCATGCTCGCCCCGGCCACGGTGGTAGCGGTAACCATTTCTATCATCGATTCCCTGCGTTCCTTTGATATTGTGTACGTCATGACCAATACAAAAGCCCGGGCCGCAGAAGTTTTAGCCAGCTATATGTACTCATCGGCCTTCCATTACCAGGATTACGGATATGGTTCAGCCATAGCAGTCATTCAGTTCCTGATCACCTTTGGATTCATCGTTGTATATGTATCCAATACTCTGAAAAACGAATTACAGCGATAAACGGAGGCTATTCCCATGACGATGTCTGCGAATCGTAAGTTTTTATTCAAGTTTGCTTTTTATGTAGTGGGGACCCTCCTGGTTGCAAGCTGGCTTATCCCCATAGCCATAGCATTTTTTACATCCCTAAAATCGATGGATGAACTTATGGCAAGCCCCAGAATGTGGGCTCCCCCTAAAAAACTGGTATTTTCTAATTTTGCCGAAGTCTGGGCTAAGGTCGGCATGGCCCGCTATGTAACCAACACCCTGATAATTACCATACCATCGGTAATCGGTGCCCTCATTGTTTCCAGCCTTGGCGCTTTTGCTCTGGCCTTTTACAAGTTCAGACTGAACAAGACCGTGCTCATCATCTTTATTACCGGTATGCTCATCCCCTTCCAGATGCTCCTTATTCCAGTCTACCGCTTCTCCGATGCGACGGGGCTCATCAATACCTATCCGGGAATTATCCTCTTTCATGTTGCCTTTCAGCTTGGATTCTGTACCTTCTTTCTCAGAAATTTCATGAAACAGATCCCCTTTAGTTTAATCGAAGCGCCCAGAATAGATGGAGCCAGCGATTTTTACATTTACCGGAAAATTGTATTGCCCCTTTCAGTATCGTCCATGGCAGCCCTGGGAGTACTGGAATTCACCTGGATTTGGAATGACCTTCTTTGGTCCCTCATCCTCCTGCAGGTGGACCGGCTTAAGCCGGTTACTCTGGGACTGGCGAATATGCAGGGTGAATTCATTTCTAATTACAACATGATTGCCGCGGGCTCCATCATTGCCGCCGCAGCGCCTCTGATTATCTTCCTTCTGTTCCAGCGATACTTTATTGCAGGTCTTACTGTAGGAGCGGAGAAGGGTTGATTAAAATCCAGCCCTGGGGCCTACCAGCCCCAGCGCCTTCACCATCCTGCCCTGAGTACTTGCCCCGAGTGATGATAATTCGGGGCCATTGTTTCACTTTTTCTGTTTTGGCTGAACCTGTTCCACCATAGCATCCAGAGAAGTATCCTTTGCTTCCTTTGCCCGTTTCCGTTCGACAAAATGGAGGGCTTCCTGGGCAGCAATTTGAGCATGTTCATACCAGATCGTATACAGCTCATTATTGATGGTGCTTGGATAGGGGGCTCCCTGCAGGGAAGAAACTAAATCGACAATGATATCCGATGCTTTTTTACGCATTGGCAGCCTCCTTTATACAATCCAATTATACTACATATTTTAATATTTGCGATGGACAAGGCATAAAATCTTAGCAATACTTTTAACATCCCCAGGAGGTCTTCATGACAATACAAAAAAGATCTTTGCTTTGCCTGTGTATAGGCCTTGCAAGTCTACTCTTTGTGACACCGGGCTTTTCTGAACCCTATGCTTCGAACCCGGTTTCCCACCGTGTTTTATCCAATGGACTAGAGGTTTTTGTTACAGAAAACCATACGGTACCCCTCGCTACGGTCTGTGTGGTATTCAGGGGCGGAGCTTCTGCCCAGAATCCGGAAAATGCGGGGATTTTTCACCTCTATGAGCACATGCTCTTTGCAGGAAATGAAAAATACCCCACCCAGGCCGCCTTTACTGCCGCGTTAAACCGTATGGGGGTTCCCAACTGGAATGGAGCTACAGGCAGCCAATATATCAACTATTATATTACCGTTCCATCGAATCGTCTGGCAGAAGGAATAGAGTTCTGGTCCTGGGCCGTAAAAAAACCCGTCTTTAATGAAGAAAAACTCGAAAAAGAAAAGGAAGTCGTTATAAACGAAATTCGGGGCTACCATACGGACCCGGATCATATTTTCCAAAACGCCCTGCAGTCACGGGTCTTTTATCAATTTCCCTGGCGAAAAAATATAGATGGCCCCGAAGAAAATGTGCAAAAAGCGACCGCTGCCGATTTACAACAGATGCGAGAAGCCTATTACATCCCCAAGAACACAGCCCTGATGATCGCCGGAGATGTCCGGCCCGAAGAAGCCTTTAAGTTGGCCGAACAATGGTTTGGCGACTGGCAAGGGGGAGCTGCTCCAATCATTGCGGAACCGCCCCAGGGCCCCTTCCCGCACAATGTAAAACTCGCCTATGCGGATGATACCTTTTACCAAGGCGTTTCCATGGTTCAATTCTTCTGGCGGGGACCTGATGTACTCAGACAAACCAAGGACACCTACACTTCAGATGTGCTCCTGTTCCTCCTATCCTCGCCCGTAGGCCGCTTTAAAACGGCCCTGATGGAAAAGGGCCCCGGCCTTTACGATGAACGGTACATCGATTTTTCCTACCCCACAAGCCGTGATGGCGGCACGTATGGATTTACAACCTACCTCAGAATGGGTATTTCAGGCGCCCCCTCAATCATCAGCCGTACGGAAACACTGCGCCAACTGGTACTTGAAGAATTTGCTTCCATCGCCAAGGACCCGGAAGCCTATTTCGGAAAGGAAGAACTCGAAAAGGCAAAAACCAAATTGATTGACCAAAATCTGCTTTCCATGGAAGTAGCCTCATCCTTTGTAACCGGCACTCTTACCTTCTGGTGGTCCGTAGCAACAACGGATTACTTCTTCTCCTATGAAAAAAACTGCAAGGCCGTTAGCTTCCAGGACATCCAGGACCTCATTCAGCGCTACATTACCGGGGTTGATGAACGGTCCCGCCCTGCGGTAGCCACCGCTGTCAGGTTTTCTACCGCCGACGGCTGGAAAGAGGCGGGGTTACAGAAGGACATTACCAATTTCGGCTACCAGAACGTTTCACCAGAAACCGCCTTCTGGTGGCAACAGCAACGATAGGGAGGACCTAATTCCATGAACAAAAAACATACCATTTCTGCCCTCACAGGCCTTATTGTAACCCTGTTTTTTATAGGCTGTGCATCAGCCCCCTTTCCCCTTGCCCGGGATACAGAGGCCTTTACGGGCAAGAATCTCACCGCCTTTGAGCAGGAAAACCTGAAAAGTTTTACCACCTTTACCCTGTCCAATGGCATCCCCGTAATTATTAAAAAAAGCAATGCAAGCCAGGTTTTTACCCTTAACCTGGTGCTCCGCGGCGGAAGCCTTTTAGCGAGCCCCCAAACGGCGGGCTATGAACAGGTAGCCCTCGAGACCATGGCCCGGGGAAGCAAAACCTACAGCTACGAGGACATTCAATCCATCCTTGATGAAACAAGCTCATCCCTTGGGGCTTCCAGTACCTTTGAATATGCCACCTTTAGTGTGACAGGACTCCAGAAATACCTGGATACCCTGCTCCCCCTCTGGGCCGATTGCCTTATAAACCCCAGCTTTAAAGAAGAAGATTTTACCCAGGTACTCTCCGATGCTCAGCTTGCCCTGCAATCCAAAGAGCAGGACCCCTGGACCAAGACCGCGGTGGTAATGAACAGGGAATTCTTTGGCCCCCACCCCTACGGAAATGTCCCTGAAGGCACTATGGAGTCCTTAAAAGCAATGAAACTGCAGGATGCCATTGACTGGTATGGGAAACAATTCTCATCGAACCGGATCTTTGTCGTCGCCGTCGGAGCGGTCGATCCCCAGAAACTGCGGACACAGCTCGAAACCAGCATCGGAAAAATCCCCGATAAAAAGGTCCCCCTTCCCGAAAAAGCCCCCGACTTTTTAGCCTCATCCCGACTCGTGCGGCAGGAATATCCCGCATCCCGGGGCCTGGCATACCTGCGGGGCGATTTTCCCGCCCCGTCCCCGGCTGACCCAGACTATATGGCCATGAATGTGGGCCTTAAAATGGTATCGGACCTGCTCTTTAATGTCGTTCGGGACAAGTACGGAGCAACCTATTCACCGGCCGCCTACATCCGCGCCTTCCCCGCCAATTATGGCTCCCTGGTGATGTTCAAAACAAAAGTACCCGATAAAATCAAAACCTATATTGATGAAGCTCTGAAAGACTTTAGCCGGGGATACTGCGTCGCTGTCGCTGCAGACACTGCGGCGGACCCCACAGCCCGTATTCCCATAGCAGAGGCTCTCCCCACCTATAAGGCCCTCTTTATCAATGAGTACTACCAGAACCAGCAGACCAATGCCCAGCAGGCAACCACCATTATTTCATCAATAATTAACACCGGGGATTATCGAAGCTACCTAAAGGATATGGCGAAAATAGAAAACCTCCGCGCCGATCAGGTTCAAAAGGCAGTATCCAAGTACCTCCTCCAGGGCACAATCACCTGGGTTGTTACCGGCTCTAAAGATATGATCGATGGGGTACCTGAAAAAGATTTTGTGAACAAATAGCCACATACAAAAGGGGGAACTAAATGAAGATTCTATTTATAGGCGGTACGGGAAATCTTTCCTGGGATACGTCCCTTGTGGTCCTTGCACAGGGCCATGAGCTCTACCACCTTAACCGGGGCATGCAAAAAGATAAGGCCCTGGAAAGGGTCCGCCAGATCACCGCAGATATCCACGATGAGTCTGCGGTCCGGACCGCCTTGGGGAACCAAACCTTTGACGTAGTGGTAGATTTTATAGCCTACACACCGGAAGACGTAGAACGGGATATACGGCTCTTTTCCGGCCGAACCGGCCACTATGTCTTTATTTCCAGCGCCTCCGCCTACAGAAAACCGCCGGTTCATCATGTAATCACCGAATCCACCCCCCTCTCAAACCCCTACTGGGAATATTCGCAGAATAAAATCCGCTGTGAAGAACGGCTTACCCAAGAATGGCTTGAGCGTAATTTCCCCATGACCATTATTCGCCCCTCTCATACGTACAGCAAATCCTGGCTTCCCACTGCCTGGACATCCTCAGATTTCACTGTGGCGGCCCGGATGCTCGCCGGAAAAGCAGTAGTCGTTCATGGGGATGGCCAATCCCTGTGGACCTTAACCCACAGCAGGGACTTTGCAGTGGGCCTGGCAGGACTCTTAGGGAACCGGGCCGCCATTGGCGAAGCAATCCAGATTACCGGCGATGAAGCCCTTACCTGGGATGCCATCCACCACACCCTGGCCCTGGCCCTCGGGGTAGAACCAAAAATTGTTCACATCCCCTCCGACTTTATTGCCCGCATAGACCCGGAAATGGGAGCCCACTTTCTTGGAGACAAGACCTACTCGGCGGTTTTTGACTGCTTTAAACTCAAGCGGCTCGTACCGGCCTTTAAAACCACTATATCCTTTAGTCAGGGGATCCGCGAATCCGTAGACTGGTACATGGAGGACAGCTCAAGACAAAAGGTAAATACTCATATTGATGAAGTTATCGACCGGGTTCTGGCCGCCTGGAATCGGGCTATGGAAGCCCTATGAGCCCCCTGGCACCTACTGGAAACGATACGATAAATGTGATAAAAAAGGTTATGAATATCGCTAAAGATTGCGTAGTCAGTATTGATTACACCCTGACCGACCCCGAAGGACAGATTCTCGACACATCCTCCGGTGCAGGTCCTCTTTCGTATCTCCACGGCAATGACAACCTCATTCCCGGCCTTGAAAAAGCCCTGGAAGGCAAAACCGCAGGGGATTCCTTTAAAGTTACCGTTCCTGCAGCCGAAGCCTATGGACTCCGGGATGAACAGCTGGTAATTAATGTACCCCTGGATCGTTTCCAGGGTGCTGGCACCGTAGAAGCAGGCATGCAGTTTGAAGCAGAAACTGCAGATGGAAGCCGTATCGTTACCGTAACAAAAGTCGCTAACGGAAT
>Ga0101944_10004853_pt1 | contig 16061 bp, 15 predicted proteins | sample DewCreD2012metaG_FD_75245 | JGI IMG/M metagenome (GOLD analysis project Ga0101944, IMG submission 75245) | Hot spring sediment bacterial and archeal communities from British Columbia, Canada, to study Microbial Dark Matter (Phase II) - Dewar... ...
TCCTCCTCGGTCCGCTTGACGATCCCGAGCATCACGGCGCGGCTCCTTCTTGGACCGCCTTTCGCCTTGCCTTTCCGGCGGCTCCACGCCTGCATGGAAGCGTGACGAGCGACCGACAGGAGGTGATGTCATGAGCTACGTCGATTCCACTCATGCCCCGCGGACCCTGACCGACGCCGAGCAGGCGCGGCTCCTCAAGGTCACGGGCGAGCACGCCCGCGGGTTCCGGGACCACGTGCTTTTGAGCTTCGCCCTGGGCACCGCCCTGCGCGAGGCCGAGCTGCTCGCCCTCGACGTGGGCGACGTCTTCGACGCCGACGGCAGGGCCCGCCGCCGCGTCCGGCTCCGCGTGTTCAAGCGGAGCAACGACGACGAGTCCATGCAGGAGGTCGTGCTGCCCGACCCGCTGCGGGCCAAGCTCGAGAAGCTCTGGCGCTGGAAGAAGCAGCGAGGCGAGAGCCTGGAGCCCGACGCGCCGCTCTTCGTCAGCCGCCGTGGGCTGCGCCTCTCCAGCCGCCAGCTCCGCAACCTCTTCCACATCTGGCAGGAGCGCGCCGGGTTCGAGCGCGAGCTGTCGTTCCACTCCACACGGCACTCGTCCCTGACCAACATCTACCGCCGCACGCGCGACATCCGTCTCACCCAGCGCGTCGCCCGGCACAAGAGCATCAACAGCACGATCCGCTACGCCGGCCCCTCGGACGAGGACGTGCTGCGGGCCGTGCGCGACCTGCCGTGCTGAGGCGCTCGAACCGGGTCGGGCGATGCTCGGACCTACTTGCAGATCGGAAGTGAACACTCGCGCCGCGCGGCCTTCGATCTGCTGCCGTTCACTTCTCATCGCCACCCCCGCCCAGTTTCCGAAAATTGGCGCGGTCGAAATCGGCCCCAGGCACCCAGGCGGCGCGGGCGTCCGGCTCCGAAAGTCGGACCCGCCCCCCCTGGCGCGGCGCGACCCGAGGCCTGGCTGCGCCTCGCGTCGCACCGGGCCGGGTGAACCGAGGAAAGCGGCGGTTCGACTCCGCGTGGTCGCGGCCTCCGGTGGCGCGCAAGCCAGCGGAACTCCGTGGGCGGCGAGCAGACCAACCGCCGCTTTTGTCTGTTGTCGGCGGTTCGCGAGGCCTGGTCCTTCGCCCGCCGTGGCAGCCGGCTCGAGGTGGTCGTCGTGTTCTTCCACGACCCCGTGCCGGCTTTGTGCTCGCGGCTGTGGGCGCGGATGCTCGCGGTGTCGCGGGGGTGCGGCCGGGCTCATCGTGTTCCCCTCATCGGGCCGCCTTCGTCTTCGTTCTCGGGCGAGTCGAGCCCGTCAGCCTTGGAGCTTGGCCCCGTGGGCGCCACGTTCGCGCCGTGTGGCGCGGGTCCGCGATCCCTGGCCCCGTCGTCCGCTCCGGAACCCTCGGCGCGCCTGGGGGCAACACGGCTCGCGGCGACGGCCGGCGCCGCCTCCTCGAACTGAACGGGCACTTCCGCGGCGGCTGCCTCGATCGGGGTCGCCGGGGAGTTTCCGGGCAATATGCGGTCACTTTCTTCGGAGGCGTTCGCCGGCAGCACGTCGAGGACCTCGCCGCGCTCCTCGGCCGAGGCCTGCCGCGCGGTCCGCAGCATCCGCTGGTGACGGGCCTGGATGTCATCGAGCGACAGCGCAGCGTGGATCTCCTGGCGCGAGTCGGCGCCGCCCAGGATGAACTCCTTGAGCCGGAGCATGGTGTTGAAGTCGGTCGGGCTGTCGAAGCGCACGCGCCCCTCGGAGAGCGCCTTCTCGAAGCCCACGAGGTAGGTGTCGATCATCCGCAGCGCGTCGTCCTTCGACAGGGCCAGCGCGGTCGCGCGCATCTCGACGAGCTTCTGCTCGGTCTTCACCGCGACGCGGACCTTGGCGTTCTTGCGCCGCCGCAGGCAGTCGTGCTTGCGGGCGTACTGGGCGACGAGGCTGTGAGCCACGCCGTAGCGCTGGGCGAGATCGCGGTACGAGGGGTAGACCACGCTCGAGCCGCCCTCCGCGGTCTGCACGACCTCGCCGAACACGAGCAGGCGGTCGAGCTCGTCGTAGGGTACGCGAGGGCCGTCGGCCTTCTTCGGCCGGCCCGTCTTGCGTCCCGAGCTCTCGGAGTCGTCCATCGCGGGCCCCCTCACATCGTCCTGCCGAGGACGCGGTCCATCTCGTCCACGAGGGCGTGGAGCGGCGAGCGGCGGTCCCCGTCCGCAGCGGCCGCGGTCTCGCACAGGTGCCGGCGGAACAGGCGTCCGAGCGCATCGGCGGTCGCGTCGGCCAACTCGGCGTCGACCTCGTAGATCTGGTACAGGCCGATGAGGCTGAGCGTGGTCTCGCGGAAGGCTCTGGCCATCACGGCCCTCGGTTCCTTGTTCGTCATCGCTCGCTGTCCTCCTGCAGCTCGGGGTCGCTGCTCATGCAAAGCCCCTGGTGGTCGTTGCAGGGACAGCGGAGCTGCTCGAGCACGGGGCGGATGCGTTTCAGAGCCCGGCTGTGGCGCCGCTTGATGCGCTGGTAGGTCCGAGTCCTCTCATCGGACTGCATCTCGGGATGCAGCCGCTCCAGGAAGACCGGGATGCGCCGGCCGCAGACGATGGTCGCGGTGACGAGGTCGAAGGTCTCGCCGTCGAGCTTGTCCCCGGCGCGCTCGACCAGGAGCGAGACCACGTCCGCCGCCTCGGCCGCGTTGCGCGGGCCGCGATGGTTCTCGTCCCGCACCTCGGGCCACCGCTCCACGTTCATCTCCTCGAAGATCTCGGGATCGACGGAGGTCATCTGCTGCCGCTCCTCCTGCTCGTTGCGGACGCTCCGGAAGACGCGGCGCTCGGTCCGCTGCCGGAGCCGGAGCGCGGTGCGGTCGAGGCGGTTCGCGATCGGGTACTCGGCGACCACCGCGAGGAAGCAGGCGACCACGAGCTGATCGAGGTCCTCGGCCGGAATGGTGTCACCCCAAATGCGGTGACGAAGGCGGCTCAGCATCGGGTAGTAGGCCACGAGCAGGACGGCCGCCCAGACCGCGCTCGGGCTCCGCTGCTGCTCGGCGATGAGCGCCCGGGTGAGCGCCTCCTTCTCGGCGTAGGGCTTGCGACCCTCGTCGGCGAGGACGCCCAGCACCGAGGCGATGCTCTGGTGGCGAGCCAGGGCAGTATGCCGGCGTCTCGCGACCTCGAAGCACTCGGTGTGCTTCGACGCTCGGACCTCGGCGCGGAGATCCTTGAAGAGCCGGCGGAAACTGCTCATCTCCTGCGGGCCTCCCACCACTCGCGCACCAGCTCGAGGAAGTCGTCGAGCGACAGGGACACGAAGGCCTCGGCCCGGTCGTCGCGGATGACCGCGAGCGGGATGCGGCCCTTCGGCGCGTTCGACTCGGCCTGCCGGAGCGCGGCGCGCACGTTGGGTTGGCGTCCTCGCTTGGCCTCGATCCAGAAGACCGGGCAGTCGAGGTCCGCCACCTCCTCGCCGCCGCGAGACTGGATTCCCCGACGCACCTCGGCGCCGGGCATCGCCTCGCGGAACAGGTGGACCAGCTCCTGCTCGAACCGGCGGCCTTTCCTTCGACTGAGCGCGCCCATCACGCCACCTCCGTGATGAACCGCACCGGGATGCCGAGCGCCTCGGCCCGGTCGATCTCCCGGCGCATGCCGCCGGTGACCACGCCGCCGTAGGCCCGCAGCTCGTCACAGACCGCGACCAACTCGAGGCACAGGGCGAGAGCCAGGCCTCGCTCGCTCTGCTCGTCCACGAACACGGGCAGGTAGAGGTGCGGGGCGATCGGCAAGTGCCCGCCCTCGACGAGCGATCGGCAGATGGCTGTCACCTTGCGGGCGTTCCCCTCGGGGTCGCCGCCAAAGGGGTGGCAGACGTAAATCCGCAGCGGACGGCCATCGGTTCGAGGCCGGGCACGACGAAGGCGCACGAGCTCGGCCGCGCAGTAGTGGAGCGCGTCGATGACCTCGGCGAAGGCTTCCTTGGGATAGTCCCGTCCGTCGTCGACGCTCCATGGGCCGTAGCAGGATCGCCCCTGGTCGATGCGGCACAGGGCGGCCTCGGCCACCTGGCGTTCGTCCGATTGGAGATCGGCCACGAGCTGTTCGATGGAGGCTTTCATGCGGGCACCTCCTTCGCCCAGAAGCGCGGCGAGTGGGTTTTGTGGGCCACGGACTCGAGCTCGGTCTTGAGCAGCCGCACCCGGGCACGGTCGGTGGTCCGCCCCATCTCCTTGAGGAGCTTCTCCAGCTCGTCCTTGTCGACCGCGGCGAGGCGTTCGACGAGCGCATCGCGGGACAGGCCGGTGGATCCCTCTAGGATGCGTAGGGTCGGCTCGAGCGGGTAGTCGAGCCGGGTCGTATTGAACATCGTGTAGCGCACGCCGCCGAGGACGAGCTCGTCGTTCTCCTGCAAGTGGGCCTTGAGCACGTCCTCCAGCTCGCCCTTGCGGGCGTAGAGGACCTTGGCCAGGCGAGCGACCTCCTCGCGTTCGCGCGCCACCGCCTCGAGGTCCGCGGTGTCCTGGCACACGAAGTCCCGCTTGCCCATCAGGGCGTCGGCGTAGACCGGGCACTGCTGCCGGTGGTCGCAGTAGATGCAGTTGGCGTTGAGGCGCGCCGGGAACTCGGTCGCCCCCTCGGTCATCTCGCCGAGGGTCTCGACGTAGGCGCGAGCGGTGTCGAGCTGTTCGATGGTGCGCTCGGTTCGCATCCGGATCCCGTGGCGCAGCATGTGGAAGGTCAGCCGGACCTTCTTCGCCCACGGCCAGAGCCGGAGCGCGGCGAGGTGGTAGAGCGACATCTGGAGGCTGTGCTCCACCTCCTCGCGGGTGAAGAGCTGGCGGTTGGTCTTGTAGTCGATCACCTCCACGGTCTCGTCGTCGACGCAGTCCACGCGATCGATGAAGCCGAGGACCGTGAATCGACCGACCGGGAGGTGGAACTCCTTCTCGATGGCCAGCACGTCCCGATGGTCGAGCTCGCCCTGGTCGGCGACGAAGGTCCGGAAGATCTCCGCGCCCTCCTGGAACAGCCCGATGCCGGTCAGGCTCTCGGCGGCCCAGGCCTGCCGGAACAGCTCGAGCGCCCGGTCCTCGGAGAGGGGCCCGACGCGCTCGGCCTCGACGTGCTCGCGTACAAGCCGCTCCAGCACGGCGTGGACGGCCTTGCCGAACTTGACCGGGTCGCCTGGCTCGGCCTCCTGCTTGTCGATGTAGTGGAGCTTGAAGCTCAGCGGGCACTGCTCGAACCTGCTCAGCCTCGAGTAGCTCAGGTGCTTGTTGACGAACTGCGGCGCGTTCATGCGTCGGCCTCCTTCTCTTGCTTGGGGGATTTCTCGAAGGACACGACCCGGGAGCCGGGGAACGCCTCGATCACGCGGCTGATGGTGGCGGCGTGCTCGGGGGTCAGCTCCTTGCGGTCGCTCCCGGTGTACTTGGGGACGAGCCAGATCTCGCCGTAGGCCTCGGAGCGCAGGCACACCTCGACACCGAGCTTCTTGAAGCCCTCGATGTCCTCGGTGGTGAAGCCGCGCAGGGGCTCGCGCTTCTCGACCGGCGCCTGGTCTCGCACGACGTGAAGCGCCGGTGTCCGTGATGGCGACGGCTTCGTCGGTGTGGGCCGAGGCGGATCGGGCAGCGGGTTGCCGAAGAGGTCGGTGGCGACCTTGGGAGCGAGTGTCCTGGGCTCGGGTTGCTTCGCGGGCTCAACCGGGGCTGGCGAGGGAACGGCGTGGCCGTTCGCCTTGAGCCACTCGACGCACATGAACTCGTCGGACCTGGCGCAGGCACCGCCTTGCAGGTAATGCCGGCAACGCTTGCCGCCCGGCAGCGCGTCGTAGTGCTCACAGGTGAACGACGAGGCCTCCGTGTGCTGCAACCGGTCGGCGCGATACAGGTCGGCCAGGCTCATGAGGTTCGTCCTCGTGCTCGCATCGCTTCTCCGTGGTCCGGGCTCGTTGGCCATGGACCCTTCTGCTGAGGAAACGCGACGCTGGAGAGCGAACTGGGACAGACCGGAGCGAGAGGTCGAACCCCGGACCCGGCGGGCCAGGCCACGGGACAGACGGGACGCAACGGGACAGCGTGCTGTCCCGGAGAATCCTCAATCGACGAGGGCGGTTACGGTCGACGGGACAGACGGGACAGGTTTATTTCTATAGGTCTATTAAAGAAGAGAGAGATTGTTTTTCGGACGGCGCAGACAAAGAAAAAAAGAATCCTCTCTCAAGCTGCAGGTATGTCGCGAAAAGCCGTCCCGTCTGTCCCGTTGGATGTAACATCCCGTGCCGCCAGGACAATTCGCGGGACAGGGTGCCGTCCCGTGGCTGTCCCGGAAGGGTTGGTCCTGTCCCGTTCGGTCTGTCGATGCCGGGGGACCACCCGATAACGGGTTGGCTGGCCGAGGCGTACTCCGTCGCTTCGGGGTGACGGGGGCCGTCTACCTGTCGCCCCAGACCGGCAACCTGAGCAAGTCCTCCTTGGAGATGTCGGTCGTGCTGAGGAGCGCCAGGCATAACCGGAAGGCGTGCTTGCCCAGATACCAGGCACCGGCGTTCAACTTCGCGGGGTCGTAGCCAGTCTCGGCGTGTCTTACGAACCACTGCGCCGCGGCGTCGTAACCAGCGGGGGCGGACGGGTCGACAAGCAAGCGCACTTGGTCCACCCATGTGTCGATCGGCTGCAGGGCGAGCAGATCGCTCGCGTCAAGCCGCCGGCCAGTGAGGAACACGACGTCGCGGAGGTAGAACGCCGAGGTCTTCGGCCCTGCTCCCCACAGCGCGCTGATCTCGGCACGGTGTTGGACTACGATGCCAGCGTCGATGCTCTCCAGCGAGTGGCGCACGACGTTGTGCTCAGTCAGACCATGCACGTACCGTAGTGTGTCGAGCACCATCTCGCGGTCGCGGCGCTTGCCCATGTCGGCATTGAAGGCCCGCCACAGGCGGCTCCGCGCGGCTTCGAATCCGGTCCACTCGGCATCCTGCGGCAGCTCTCCGTATCGCCAGAGATCGTTGAGCACAGAGTCGGGGTCCGTGTCGAAGACCGCGTCCAGGCACGCGGCCATAGCGTTGTAGAACTGCTCCGAGACCTCGTCGCGCCTTCCTTGGAAGTACAGTCGGGAGAGCAAGAACTTGAACGCGTAGTACCAGTCCGTGCGGAGGCGGTCGACGTCCCAGTGTGGGCGCAGGAACTCATCCACGTACCTGTCCCCGAGTGCCGCGAGGGCATCAAGGATACGGGCAGTCTGGCGGGGTGCCCCTGGGCCGTTCATGGGCGTCGCCTACGCCAGCAGCGGGAGACCACGAGGCGTTCCTACATCGAGAGCCAGGTGCGAGACGTACCCGGCTGCCACGCCGACGGCGAAACCAGCGGCCATCCTCCACAGGAATGCGGCGACGCCGTGCCAGAAGCGCGACCACGCGTCGACGCAAATCTGAGCGAGGTGCTCATGTCGGGCTGCCTCGGCTCGACAGCGGTGCTGCCAGGAGGGCACCGCACGCCGAAGGGCGATGGTGCCGCCCACCGCGGCCGTGTAGGAGTGGGCGAATGACCGGTGCCACGAATGGAACGCTGGCTCCACCATATCGGGGGCTGCCGAGCCCAAAGCGCCTCCGACACCGCCGCCGAACGCCTCGGCGAGCGCGTTCCACGGGTTTTGCTCCCGGGCCGAGTACGCAGCCACCGCTGCACCCGAGGTCGCGCCCACGATGAGATGTGTTCGTCTCCTTGCCATTGGTCAGCCTTTCTGTCCTGCGACCCGGCGCCGAAAGACGTCGATGTCGACGACCTTGAGTTCCTTCGCGTAAGTCGTCTCGATTTCATTGAGGTACGTCAGGTAGGCGTCGTACCTTCGGATCCGCATCAGTACGCTGAGCTGGGGCATCGCCCCCGTGGCCAGCGACCGGATCATCTCAAGCAGTTCGGGGTTGTCCTTCAGGAACGCGGCTTGTTCTCCCGGTCCCAGGTCGATCTGGGAGAGGTCGGCGGCGCGAAGGATCTCAGCCTGCACCCTCGTGGTCGCGAGACGATCCTCTTCCGTTCTCTTGAGCAACTGGACCCGTTCCCGTTGAACGCGGATCAGCCGCAGCACGTCGAAGGTCGCGCGGACCACGTCGGCGGTGATGACGGATCGTCCCCAGATCGACAGTGAGTCGACCTCGGCAAAGAAGTCGGCGACGTCGGGGGAGAGGACGATCTCTGGGGGCGAGGCGAGCACCTGCTCCAGCATCAGGTTCCACATCGCGACGAGCTCTCGCTTCAGCTCGAACTCGGTCCCGTCGAGCGTCGGGTCCGCTTCGAGGACATTCAGGTTGAGAATCAAGGCAGCGAAGCCCTGGGGGGCGAGGAGGAATCGACGGTTCCGACCTGTTCCGGTTCCTCGGATGGCTCCGCAGTTCTCAAGCCGAGCCACGGCGCGGTTGATGCGCTGGAAGTAGATCGTGCCCAACGGCATCTCCGAGGCGAGTTCGGAAAGCTGCCGCTCGATGTCGGCGCGGCGACGTCCCGCTCCGGCGATCCACGGCTGGGTTACAAGGAGGACACCGAGCTCGACGTTCTCCAGCTTCACGCACCACGGCGCCGCCCGTTGGACGACTGCGGGGTTCTGCAGCAGGAAAGCTGGGGTGAAATCCACCATGGTCCAATGTTGCCATCAGTATTTACTGATGTCAATACCTACGGCAATATCAGGGCATCCACTTGAAAGAACAGCATCTTCGCCGCAGTTGCCCCGACCCCTCGTCCTATTCGATCGAGCGTTCAGTCCCCGTATCGCTTCTTCCAGCCGTCAAGACCGCTGGCGCTGTCCTCGTCGGGATCGCTGGTGTTGAAGTCGTCCTCGGAGACGAGCTCGGTCTTGGACAGGTCGACGCCGACCGCGCGGCGCCGCTCGGCGTTCACGCCGAAGTAGACTCGCTCACCCTCGTGGGCCACGTAGCCTTGCTGGCGATGGTTTTCGTGGATCAGGCGCCGCAGGGCCTTCATGTCCACGACCTCGCCCTGGTAGTCGATCCGCTTGCAGTGCTGGCGGAAGGAGTCGTAGCAGCTCTCCAGGTGGAGGTAGAGGAGAGCGTCCTTGAAGACGTAGTGGATCCGGTGCTTCAGCTCACCCTGGACCGCCATGACTCCCAGCATCTCGACGAAGTGGTCGAGGGCGTTCTTGACGCCGTGGTCGGTCTCCAGCACGTCGCCGAGCACCGCGTCGACCGCGCCCTTGACCCCGAGGTCCGCTGGCAGTGCCCGGTAGCCGCACGACTCCGCGAACTGCTCGAAGAGGTGCACGCCGAGCAGCATGGCGGTGAGGTTCTCGACCACGCGCACCGGCACCTTGCGACCCGCGAGCAGCGTCACAGCCGCCCCGCGGGCCACATCGAGGTCGGCGTCGAAGTCGCGCCCCAGGCAGAACTGGATGTAGCGCGGGGCGAAGAGCGACAGGTCGATCGCCTTCAGCTCCCGGAGCGCCTCTCGGCATTCGGAGTGCTCTTCGAGGGTGACCTTCTCCGGGTTGGAGGTCAGGATGCGTTCGAGCAGCGCGGCCTCGATCGGCCGCGTCTCTCCGGCGACGCAGAGCGGCACCTGCAGGTGGTAGGTGTTGACGGTCTGGTCCGGCCGCCCCCGCTCCTCTACCTCACCGCGGTAGAGGCGGCGCAGGTAGCGGTGCAGGGTATTCAGCCGGTATCGCTGCATGTCGTAGGGCTTGTACTCGTCGATGAAGACCGGGACTGAGCGGCTGGCGGTCAGGATCTTGAGCAGGGCGAACTCCGTTTCGGTGGCGCTGTAGGGCTCGGCGTCCTTCACGCCGAAGAGCGGCCAGAAGACGTCGGTCGCCAGCGAGCTCTTGCCGGAGCCCTGGGTGCCCCAGATGAAGAGCACGGGGAACGAGCCGACGCGCTCCATGAACCGAGGTTTCATGGGAGTAGCGAACCACCAGCCGATGATCGGCACGATCACCTCGGGCAGGTTGAGATGCGGGAGGTGCTCGAAGACGGTGCGGGCGACCGCGAGGAAGGTCCCCTCGTCGCAGGCGGTGTAGCGAAGGCGGCTGTCGAGCGATCCCCCGCTCTTGACGTAGACGATCGGTGACGGTTCCACGAATCCCTCCTTGCCGATGGCGCCGTCGGGGCAGATCCAGAGGTGGAGGTCGCCGCGACGGCAGTCGCCGAGCATGGTGGTGCCCGGCCTGCGCGGGACCGGGCGGCGCGCGAGCACGCGCAGCAGCCCCTGCACGTTGTTGTCGCTGCCGGTCCACTGAAGGTCGGCGGACGGCAGGTGGCGGATCAGCTCGTGCTTGGAGTTGAAGGCCCGGAGCGGCAGGCGCAGCCCCTCGACGACCCCGCCCTTGTCGGTCAGAGCCCGGCCGAGGATCAGCTCTCCCTCGTCGAGCTCGACCCGCATCGTGGGCTCGATGGTGAAGGAGGAGACGACGCGGGTCTCGTCGCGCCCGGTGACCGTGTAGTAGAAGCAGGTGTCCTCGTAGATCTCGCCCTCGATGGCGTCATCCCCGGAGGCCTCCTCCTTGGTTCCGCTCGGCGGCCGCTCGTCGTCCTCGCGCTTCCGCTGGCCTGCCTGGGAGAGGGCTCGCCGCAGGTCGCGGGTCTTGAGCCCGAACCGTTTCTCCAGGAGCCCGAGGTAGCGGCCGTGGACCGAGGGGTCGCGGTGGGAGATGGCCTCGAGGACCGGCTTGAGCCGGTACTCCAGGTCGCGGGCGGGGCAGTCCTCCGGGATCGCCTCGACGGCCTTCTCGATGTCGAAAACGAAGTCGTAGTGCTCGCAGCGGACGCCGGGCTCGCGGTTGACCTTGCAGTAGCCGAGGGCCTGGAGCGAGTGGCACGGCGGCGCGATCGTCCCGTCCTCGCGCACCGAGCCGGTGATCTTGTCGTAGCAGTTCTTGACGTAGGCAGCGCCGTCGCGGCCTCGGAGCTTGCCGAGCCCCCGGCGGTCGTACTCGAGCACCAGCTCGGTCAGTTCCTCGAGCGAGAGCCCCTTGTGGGCGAAGAACCGGACCATGTTGAAGATGGCCAGGCTCCGGTCCTCGGCGCCCTCGTTCCACAGCCGCTGCACGGGGCCGCACATCTCGACCGGCGCGCGCCAGTCGACCTCGCCCTCCGGGGTCCGGCTGGCCTTGCCGTGGGCCGCCGGTGCTGACGCCGGGGCCGGCGAAGGCCGCTTCTGTTGGTCCGGGACTTCCGCGCCGTCCGTGGGTCGTAGCAGCAGGCGCTCCCGCAACGCCGGGTCCTCGGCGCGCTCGAACCCGTCGAGCGCGGCGCTCAGCCGGTGAGGCCGTTCGTCGGTCGGCTCGCCCTTGCGGCTCACGGTGCCGACGACCTTGATGATGCGGGGGAAGTCGTGGATGGAGTCCACCTTGATCCGGTCGGACTCGATCCGGGCCCGCAGCTCGGCCTCCATGACCTTGAGGTTCGCCTGGACGGCTTCGTGGTTGTCGTTGTCGAGCTTGATCGGAGGGACGGCGAACCAGAGCTGCGCTCCGTTACCGCTCATCATGCGCGCCGGCCTTACGAGCCCCGATTCTTCGGCCCAGAGGACGGCGGTATCGGCCGCCTGCACCGCCGCAGACAGCTCCTCGTCCGTGCTCGCCGTGTCCTTCGGCCGGACGGGGTCGAGGTCGATCACCGTGGCGGTGACCACCTCGATGTCCTTGCGCCCGGCTCCCGACCTGAGGGGCCGGATTGCGTTCGGCGCCAGCTCGAGCAGTCGCCGTGGCCGCGGCTGGATCCCGACGTAGACGTTGCCGGCCGCGTTCGTGCGGACGCACTCGGAGACGAAGGCGTCCTCGTCGTCGAAGAAGCCGATCCCGACGATGCCCTTGCCCGGGCGTATGACCCGCACCTCGCTGACGCCGTGCTCGGCATGAGCCAGCCAGCGGTACGTGGCTCGAATGGCCTCCGGATCCGGACGCGGTTCCCTCATGGACTTGTGCTCACGGCGCGACCTCGCATGCTGAGGAAACGCGACTTCGAGAAGCGAGCTGGGACGCCGGGACGCCGAGGACCTCCGCGTAGAGCCGGCGGCGGTCGAGGTGCTGCCGCCGCAGGATAGGCACCTTGCGGTCTACGAAGTCGACGAGCACGGGGCGGGTTTTGCAGGCATGGGGGCGCATCAGGCGCCCGAGACGCTGGACGGTGCGCCCGCGCGCCCGGCTCGGGTAAGCGAGGAACACCCGCGACAGCCGGGGCAGGTCGAGCCCCTCGTCCGCGAGGCTGGTCGCCACGAGGACGGCCAGGGCTCCGGCTCGCGCTCGTTCCAGAAGCTCGGTTCGTTGCTCCTTGGAGATGCGTCCGGTGAGCTCTGCCGCCTGGACACCCGCCGCGCCGATGAGACGCGCCAGGGTTCGGCAGTGCTCCACCCGGCCGGATAGGACCAGGCAGGTGTGGCCGGAACGCGCCGCCTCGACGACGGCCTCGACCGCCAGGGCGTTGCGCGCCTCGTCGGCCACCAACGCAGCCATCATCGCGGAGTAGTCGTCCACCCCGAGGTACGGAAAGGTGAAGCCGGTCTCGACGACACGGATATCGGGCAGGGCGAGGACGCCCGCGGCCACCAGCTTCTCGTGGGAGACCGCGGCGAGCGGCCGGCCGAGGAACAGCTCAAGCAACGGCGTCAGCCCGTCCTCGCGTTCCGGCGTCGCGGTCAGCCCGAGCCGGTACCTTGCCGGGCAACGACCGACGAGCTCGCGGAAGGTGGTCGCCGCGACGTGGTGGGCCTCGTCGAGCACCAACACACCGAAGCCCCTGAGGAAGGTGTCGAGCTTCTCGGAGGGCCAACGCGTGAGGGCCTGGATCAAGCCGATAGTGACGTCCGCCGGCGACTCCTCGCTTCCTCCGACCATGCCGGCATCGATGTCGAGCAGGGCGCGCAGCTCTGCTCGCCACTGCTCCGCGAGGTCGAGCGTGTGGACCAGGACCAGCGCGGGCGTGCGAAGGACGGCGATCGCCCCGATCCCGATCCGGGTCTTCCCGCCGCCGCACGGGATCACGACGGTCCCCTGGGTGACCTTCACGAGCGCGGCCACGGCGTGGCCCTGGTAGTCGCGAAGCCCGACCTCGGGGAACGTTGGAAGCCGGGTCGAGGGCAGCACGCGCCGGTCGTCGAACCGCAGCTCCGTGTTGTCGAGCGCGGCCAGCTCTCGGAGGGTGTGGATCGCCCCGCGCGGGAGCCGGACTTCTTCGTCGCCGTCGTCGAGGAAACGCAACTCCTCCGGCTCGCGACCGGGGTGGAGCCCGAGCCGCAGCCGGTCGAGGTAGGCGGGGTTCGGGAACGACAGCGCGCGCCGAAGCCGCTCCAGGAGCTTCTCCGGCACGTCCGCGCGGTCCAGCCGGATGGCAGTGTCAACTCGCGCGAGCATGCGCCGCCTCCTCCAAGAACCTCGGGATGTTCTCGATGCGCCGGGTCGTGAGCATCGGCGGCAGGCTTCGCAGGAACCTCCGGCCGTAGCGCTTCTCGGCGATGCGCCGGTCGAGCAGCACCACGACGCCGACGTCCTGCCGGCAGCGGATGAGGCGGCCCACGCCCTGGCGCAGGGTGATGATCGCCCTCGGGACGAGGTAGTTGTCGAAGGCCCTCGGGTCGCGCTCGCAGATGGCGTTGACCACGGGGTCCTCGGGATGCGGGAAGGGCAGCTTGTCGATGACGAGCCCCGTCAGCGCCTCGCCGGGGACGTCGATGCCGGTCCAGAAGCTGTCGGTGCCGAGCAGCACCGATCGGATGTCCTCTTTGAAGACCCGCGCGAGCTCGGTCCTGGGCATGTCGCCCTGGCGCAGCACGCGGTGGCCGTTGCCGCGTACCCGGTCGTAAACGGCGTTGAGGACGCGGTACGAGGTGAACAGCCCGAGGGTGCGGCCGTCGCAGAGGTCCATGACGCGCGCCACGAAGTCGGCTGCGGCCTCGGGGAAGCCGAACTCGCGCGGATCGGGAAGCCCGTCGTCCGGCACCACCAAGAGCGCCTGCGACTCGAAGTCGAAGGGCGACTCGGCCACGAGCTCGAGGGCGTCGTCGGGCACGCCCAGCTCGCGGCGCACGAAGTCGAACGTGCTGCCCGCCGCCAGCGTTGCCGACACCAAGGTGGCGGACTCGGTCGCTCCGAACAGTTCCTGCCGGAGCAGGTCGCTCACGTCGATCGGCTTGCCCTTCAACCGCGCTCGCCCCTTCGCATCGACTTCGATCCAGTAGACCTTCGCGGGATCAGCCTGGGTGAGCGCCTCGCAGATGTGGGTGACGGCCATCACCACCAGCCGGTGGCAGTTGCGCGCCTTGGCCCGCTCCACCCGCGACAGCCGCTCGTCCTCCATGCGAAGCCTCGCCAGGTCGGACAGCGAGTCGGCCGCCTTGGACAGCCTTACCGGACTGACGGGCACGTCGGTCCTGAGCCGGCACCGGTAGGCTGGCGAGCGGGCGAAGGCGGCCACGTCTGCGAAGAACGTCTCGGCTTCGTGCCGCAGCCGTTCGGCGAGCTTCCTGTCGCCGAAGTCGACCGCGTAGCGCGACTGACGCCGTAAGGTGTTCTCGGACACGGAGAAGCCGAAGAAGTCGCGGGCGATCTCGGCCGCCTCATGCGCCTCGTCGCAGACCAGCAGGTCGAACGGCGGCAAGACGAGGTCCTGGCCGGTTTCGCGCCGGACCGCGAGGTGGGCGAACAGCAGGTGGTAGTTGGTGACGACGATGTCGGCGGCGCGTGCGGCGGCTCTGGCCCGCTCCGAGAAGCATTCGCCGTGGAACGGACAGTCGTCGCCCTTGCACTCGTCGGAGCCGACCGACACCTTCGACCAGACCTGGGGCGACGGGACGAAAAGCAGCTCGGACACGTCGCCGGTCCTCGTACGTCGCGCCCATTCGAGCACCGCATCGGCCTGGTGGGACTGCTCGTCGTCGTAGAGCCCAGACAGCTCGCCGCGCGCCTCGGACTCGCGCAGGCGGTCGAGGCAAAGGTAGTTGTTGCGGCCCTTGAGGAGCGCGAAGGAGAACGCCCACGGCAGCACATCGGTCAGGAGCGGCAGGTCCTTGCACGTGAGCTGCTCCTGGAGCGCGATGTTCGCGGTCGCGATCACCACGCGCTTCTTCCGGTGGTGCGCGTGCCACACCGCGGGCACGCCGTAGGCGACGCCCTTGCCCGTGCCGCACGGTCCCTCGCCGAGGGCGTGGCGCCCGTCGCGCATGGCCTCGTCCACCACGCGAGCGAGCGCGACCTGGCCCTCGCGCATCTCGTAGCCGGGGAAGCGGGACGCGAAGAGCCCGCTGTCCCCGAACACCTCGGAGACGTAGTCGGTCATCTGCAGCTCCTCTGCGGGAGGGACGGGGCTCCTCGTGCACTCCACGCCGAGCTCGACCACCGGCGACTCCGGTTCTGCCGGCCGTCGCGGACCTCTTGGGCATCTCGGTCTGTCGAGCCCGGCGGGGAGAGCGCGAGGCGATCCCCGCGCCACCCCGGATCACGCGAAGGGGTCAACCTCGTCCTGCGCGTTGTTCTTGCCGCCGAACTCGGCCTCGAGCGCCTCGACGAAGACCTGCGCTTTCTCCACCTGGGAGGCGGGCAGGTCCTTGACCCGGCTGACGCCGAACTTCTGGCAGAAGCGGTCCACCGCCTCGCGCGGCAGGGTCTTGAGCGCCTGCACGATGGCCTGCGCCGTCTTCGGATCCACCACCGCGTCCGACTTCTTGTCGTAGCTGCCGAGGTCGTCGCCGTCCTCGCCGCTGTAGAGCTTCTCCAGGTCGTGCAGGGGCAGCGCCTGGAACTCGGCCTGCTGCTCGGGCGTGAGCTTGTGCTCGGGCAACAGCGAGTAGGTGGTGTTCTTGTCGCGGGCCGCGCCGTGGCGCTCGATCTCGAAGGCCCACTCGTCGAGCTTCCGCTTGGACCTGATTTGGAGGAGCTGCTTGAAGAAGACCACGCCCTGCTCGAGGACCTTGACCTCCTTCGTCTCGAAGAGGGCCACGTTGAAGGCCACCCTCAGCCTGGATTTCGCGCGCTCGGGCCGCATCGAGGCGGCGGGGCGTCGGGAGGCGGCGTCAGGATGGGATGAGTGTCTCGCGACACGCGGAGGCCGCGATCAGCCGACACAGCCCCCTTTCCCC
>Ga0101944_10004854_pt1 | contig 16055 bp, 14 predicted proteins | sample DewCreD2012metaG_FD_75245 | JGI IMG/M metagenome (GOLD analysis project Ga0101944, IMG submission 75245) | Hot spring sediment bacterial and archeal communities from British Columbia, Canada, to study Microbial Dark Matter (Phase II) - Dewar... ...
AGCCTTGTCGGTTTCCGCTTTGACCACGGTTCTCTCCGACACATAAGGCAGAATTCGGTCTACCCCCAGCTCAGAGGTTTTTTCAACAATAAGGTCCATGTGCTGAGACTTGAGCAATGCCTGGCACAGGGTTATGTGGACAGGGGATGGAGCGGGTGCGGGAAGAGGTTTCTCAAGGCGGACCAGGACGTGATGACGGCTGATCGCCTCGATGAGGGCCTCAAAACGCGTCCCTTTTCCGTCGAAGAGAACAAAACGCTCGCCCGGTCCCATTCTCAGGACCCTGGTCATGTGTTTGGCCTCAGCCCCGGTGATCGCAAAGGAGCGGTGGCGGCCGGGAATCTCATCAATAAAAAAACGACGCATGAAGAAGTGCCTAAAGTCAAAAATAGTGACAAGTGACGAGTGACAAGTCAAAAAGAGCAGCAGGGGATACTGGTCACTTGACTAACAACGGACAACAAGCAACCTGCCACATGCGACTTCCAACCTGCAATTGGCAACGGACAACGGGCAACCCCTGGAAGACTCGAGTAATGGGTAAAAGAAAAAGGAAAGCTTGAGGAATGGACTGATGGAGGAAAAACCACTATTTGTATGGGCTGTAACCAATACTCCATCACTCCACTCTTCCATCATTCCATCTTCTTTGCTGTGATACACGCCCACTCGGCCTCGGTCGCAACCTGGCTGCGGTTAAATCCAAGGAGCTCGAGCGGCCTTTTGAGCTCCTGAACCTGCTCCTGCAGAAGGCCAGAGAGGATCAGGGCGCCCTTGCTTTCAAGGAGACGTTGAAAAGCAGGCAAGAGCTCCAGGAGAGCGTCCCTGGTGAGGTTGGCGACAATGAGAGAAAAGGCCCCGCTCCATTTACCGAGTGGTTGGGACGAGAGCTCGATCCATCCTGATGCATCGTTGAGCTCGATGTTTCTCCTTGCCCAGCGCAAGGCGTCGGGGTCTGTGTCAGTGGCCACGATTCTCGATGCTCCCAGCTTGGCGGCATAGATGGCGAGAATCCCGCTTCCGGTTCCCACGTCCAACAGGGACCACGGGGCTCTCCGGGTGGAGGTCTCGATCGCCCGGAGGCACAGGCGGGTGCTCGGGTGCTGCCCTGTTCCAAAAGCGGGTCCCGGGTCCATCCGGATCACCACGCCCTCGGAATCCTGAGGCACAGGTTCCCAGGCCGGTACAACCGTGAGCCTTTCTGTGATGCGCTCGACATGAAAGTACTTCTTCCAGGTGTGACTCCAGGCTTCATCCTGGATCTGTGAGAAATGAAGGGAAGGCCGCCCTATATCGGGGAAAAAATCTCCAAGCTTCCTGAGAAAAACATCTATCCTGTTACGCTCTTCTTCCAGGAACTCTGTAGAAGGAAAATAGGCTCTGAGGGCAGGCCTCTCTTTTTCTCCGAGCACGATGCCCTTGCATCCCAGGTCAAAGAGAAAAGCGCTCAAGGCCTCGTGGGCCGAAGGATGAACCTCGATGGAGATCTCGATCCATCCGGGGTGCTTGGACCGAGTTGAAAGCGATTTTCTTTTGTAAGGAGGTTGCATCAAGGGCGCCAGTTGCGCGAAAACGGTCTATGGCAGATTTCGAGTACCGATAAAGAAAACGTAACAGTTTAGCTCTTTGAAATAAACACAGAAAAGGGCCATGGGGGTCTCTCTAAAAACAGAACAACGAAGATGCCACACCCCCTTGGCCGGCTTTGGGCCATGGGTGAGGCGGGCGGAGGGCCACCGGGCAACTCGCCATCGAATCCCGATCTGACAGGTACCGAGGAGACCCTGGTCGCCTTCGGCGCCGCCAGAGGCGGGTAAACCTCGCCGCCCGCCTTTGCTACCCCTTATCCGCAGAGTCTTTCCCGCACGCTCTTCGTTTTCTGTTTTTAGAGAGACCCCCGTGGCCCAAGCCATTCATTTCAAAGAGCTAAACTGTTACAAGAAAGCTCATTTTTGCTTTCCGCTCTATAAGCGGAAAGCAAAAACGGAATCGCTCTGTGCCTCTGCGAGAGAGGGGTTACGCTTTCTCGAACACGAAATTCAACTGCCCGTTGGGGAGCTTGTTGACAACCGTTTTGACCTCCATGCCCACCTTGATTTCGCTTTCAGGGATGTTCTTGGAAAGCCTGGCGAAGACCTTGTAGTCGCCGTAATCCGCGAGAGCGATGGCATAGGGAAGATCGCCCTCAAAGCCTACCGGGCCGTATTCCAGCTTGCTGTAAGTCAAAAGTTTTCCTTTCCCGGTCACCTCGAACCAGTCCATGTTGCTGGTCAGGCACTTGTAGCAGTCCGCCCTCGGGGGGAAAAAGGTCAGGCCGCAGTCTTTGCATTTCGTGCCCATGACCTTGCCCTGCTCGAGATGATCGATAAAGTCGTTGGTCTTGGTGATGGCGGTGAAGCTCACCGTTCCGAATTTCTTGAACCGAAGATCCGCTTCTTTTTGCTTAGCCATCGTATCACCTCCCGAAAATAAGGACGTTGCCGTAGAGGCCCACGCCGCCGATGTTATGAACCAGGCCGATCTCCGGATCCTTGACCTGCATGTTGCCCGCTTCACCCCTGAGCTGGAGGACAATCGTTCTTATCTGGGAACCGCCCGTGGCGCCGATCGGGTGCCCCTTGGAGAGCAGTCCGCCGTCCACATTCACCGGGATGCTCCCTTCCTTGTAGGTGGCCTTGCTCCGGATCAGATCCCGGCCTTCACCGGGTTTTGCAAAGCCCAGGTTTTCATAAGCCATCATTTCCGCGATCGTGAAGCAGTCATGAACCTCGGCGACATCAATCTCATTTGGGGTGACGCCCGCCATCTTGTAGGCTTGCCGGCCTGCGATTTCCCCTACGCTCAGGCCGGAGAATAGGTCTCGGCCCGCCATGTTCACCGGAGCGGAGGCTGCCCCGATTCCCAAGATCCACACAGGTTTCTTGGAGAAGGTCTTGGCTTTTTCTTCGTTGGCGACGATGATGCAAGAGCTTCCGTCGGCATTGGCGCAACAGTCCCCCACGCGCAGAGGGCTTGCCACCGGCCCGGCCATCGGATTCTGAGGATCCGTGAACATCTCCAGGGAGACAGCCTTTCGGTATACCGCCTTCTCGTTGATCTGGCCATAGGTGGATGCCTTCACCCGGATCAGGGCCAGGTCTTCGGAGGTGGTCCCGTACTTGGCCATGTGAGCCCTTGCGTGCATCGCATAGTAGGCGGGCATCATGGTTCCAAAGGGGCTTTCCCATTGGATGTCGGCCCCACGGCCCATCCTTTCCTGTGACTCAGCGGATGAAATCTCCGACATCTTCTGGAAGCCGATGACCATGACCACGTCGTGAAGCCCTGCTTTGACCATGGAGTACGCCAGCTTAACGCCCGTGGTGCTCGATGAGCACAGGGTTTCCACGTAGAAGGTCGGTTGAGGCGTGAGTCCCAGGTATTCGGCCAAGACGCCCGCCGGCGACCTCTGCTTGTCATACTCCGGAGCGGAGCAGACAACGGTTGCGTCAATGTCCTTGACAGTGATCTGCGCATCCTTCATGCACTCCTTGAATCCTTCAAAGGCGAGTTCCCTGATGGAACCCGGGTACCCTCGCACAAAGGCACTCTGGCCTACGCCGATAATTCCTACCTTTCCCATAAAAGACCTCCAAACGGTAAAGAGTAACCAGTAATCAGTAACCAGTGAACAGTGAACAAGGAACTCAATAGAGATAGACTCGTAAAAAGTCCCATTTTCATGTCATTTCGAGCGAAGCGAGAAATCCAACGCGGAGCGTTGTCCCGAACAAAGAGAGGGATCTGTCCATAAATAACAGATCCTTCGCTTTGCTCAGGATGACTCGCCAAGGCGAGTCAGATTTCTCCCTGCGGTCGAAATGACAGATTCACTCCGCGGGACTTTTTACGAATGCATCAATAATACAGGAGAAGGCGATGAAAATTGTCTCCATTGCGTTGAGCAAAAAGAAGGGAACCAGAAAGACCCAAGTCGATTCAGCTGTTTTGCGGGAGGAGCACGGCCTCGTCGGTGACGCGCATGCAGGGCCCTGGGAAAGACAGGTCAGTTTTCTCGCTTCCGAGAGAATCGAGGAATGTCGAAGCCGGGGCTTAAGCGTGACCTTTGGGGATTTTGCCGAAAACATCGCCACGGTGGGGATTGACTGGAAAAAGATCCCGCTGGGCAGTCGTTTCCGCCTTGGAGAGAAGGTGTTGGTGGAAATCACCAAGATCGGGAAAGAATGTCACAACAAGTGTGCGATCTATTACCTGGCAGGGGACTGCATCATGCCCCGTGAGGGGGTTTTTGCGCGGGTCCTCGAGGGCGGTGAGGTGCGATGCGGAGACCTGATCAGGCCCGTTCCCCCTTCTTCCCCCTGACTTTTCTCAGAAAGCCGGATCGCCTCTTGCATGGCTGCTTCCCTGCGCTCCCTTGCTTCCGGTAAAAGAGCTTCTCACCCGGTACATAGGCCCCGTCACGCCCACACCATTGGGGCAACCTTCGTAAGAGGGGAACACGATGAACGAAAAAGCCTTAGTCGCTGTTCTTTGTCTCCTCGGGATTGCGGGAGTGTGCTATGGCCTTTACAAAAGGGATCATGTGGTTTTTTTTGCGGGATTGGTGTTTTTGATTGCCGGGTACCTCCTGTTCAGGAAAAAGCTAAGAGCCTATTACAGCGAGAAATATTTTTCACAGGGCGACCCGAACGGACCTTGATGAATCCTTCAAAGCCCCCGGATCTTCGGGGACCGAAGTCCCCCACATCTTGCATTTCGATCTTGACAATACCCAATATCTTGTGATATGAATAGCCATCTTCAACCGGAATCCAATTCTCCGGTTTTCTGCTTTTGAAACAAGGGCGCTCGGTGTGCCCTTTCGTTTGGCAAAATCCTCCAAGTCCACCAATGGGTGCCTCTATGTTCGAAAACATCAAAAAGCGGGATGGAAGAATTGAGCCTTTTGACTCCTCTAAGATCACTTCGGCTATTGCCAAAGCAGGCAAAGCCACAGGGGAGTTCAACGAGCGGGAGGCTAAGAAACTCACTCTCCGGGTGCTGACCTTGGCCCATCAAATGCGTCTCGGTCCCAACCCGGAGGTGGAAGAAATCCAGGATATTGTCGAAAGAGTGCTCCTGGACTCGCCCTATTACAAGACGGCCAAAGCCTATATTCTCTACCGGGAGCAGCATGCTCAAATCAGGGCCATCGTGGCAAAAGCCAGCGTGGACATGGTGGAACATTACATCCAGAAGAGCGATTGGAAAATCAAGGAAAACAGCAACATGTCCTATTCTCTCCAGGGGCTGAACAATTACATCTCTTCGGATGTGACCTCTGAGTACTGGCTGAATCGCATTTATCCTCCCCAGGTCAGGGATGCCCACAAGAGGGGTGATTTCCACATCCACGACCTGAGCCTGCTTTCCGTTTACTGCGTGGGATGGGATCTCAAGGACCTGTTGAGACGGGGGTTCAGGGGTGTGGAGGGGAAAGTGGAGAGCTCTCCGCCCAAGCACCTGCGTTCAGCCCTGGGCCAGATCGTCAATTTTTTCTACACGCTGCAGGGCGAAGCCGCAGGCGCGCAGGCCATTTCCAACTTTGACACGCTGTTGGCCCCCTTTGTCCGCTACGACGGCCTGGAATACAAAGAAATCAAACAAGCGCTGCAAGAGTTTGTGTTCAACATCAACATCCCGACCCGGGTGGGTTTTCAGACTCCCTTTACCAACATCACCATGGATCTCCAAGCGCCTGCTTCTCTCAAAAGCCAGTATGTGCTGGTCGGCGGCAGGGAGCAGAAGGAGACTTACGGCGAGTTCCAACCGGAGATGGATCAGATCAACAGAGCCTTCGCGGAAGTGATGACCGAAGGGGACGCCGGGGGCCGGGTGTTCACCTTCCCCATCCCCACCTACATCCTCTCCCGCGACTTTGACTGGGACAGCCCGAACCTTGAAATGCTGTGGAGGATGACCGGAAAATACGGCATCCCCTATTTCTCCAACTTCGTCAATTCCGACATGTCTCCGGAAGACGCCAGATCCATGTGCTGCCGGCTCCGGTTGGACACAAGGGAACTTATGAAAAGAGGAGGGGGTCTTTTCGGAGCCAATCCTCTGACAGGCTCCATCGGCGTAGTCACCATCAATCTGCCCAGAATCGGTTTCATGGCTCCCGATGAGGAACATTTTTTCGACAGGCTCAAGGAGATGATCCGGTTGGCCTCCGAAAGCCTGGGGATCAAACGCAAGGTCATCGAGAGATTCACGGAAAACAACCTCTATCCCTACTCGAAGTATTATCTGAAAGAGATCAGGGAGAACACGGGTTCCTACTGGAAAAACCATTTTTCAACCATCGGCATCATTGGGATGAACGAGGCGTGTGCGAATTTTCTGGGTGCCGGGATTGCAAGCGAAAGAGGGATGGCCTTTGCTCTCAAGGTCATGGACTTTATCCGCGGGGAGCTTTCGGAGATCCAGGAGAACACAGGAGATCTGTACAACCTGGAGGCCACTCCCGGCGAGGGAACTTCCTTCAGACTCGCCATGCTCGACAAAGAGGAATTTCCCGAAATTCTTTGCGCCAATGAGCGCGAATACCAGCAGGGCGCAGCCCCCTTCTACACCAATTCGACCCAGCTTCCCGTGAACTACACGGACGATATTTTTGAAGCCCTCCTGCTTCAAGATGAACTTCAGACCAAGTACACCGGGGGCACGGTCTTTCACGTGTACCTCGGGGAACAGGTTTCCGATGTCGAGGCCGTCAAGGGGCTGATCAGGAAGATGGTCACCCGTTTCCGCATCCCTTATTTCACGCTTTCCCCTGTGTTCAGTGTCTGCCCCTCCCATGGGTACTTGCGCGGCAATCAGGAAAGATGTTCCCTGTGCAACAGCGAGACAGAGGTCTACGCCAGGATCGTGGGTTACCTGCGGCCTGTGAAACAGTGGAACGAAGGGAAGCGCGCGGAATTTTATTTGAGAAAGCCCTTCACCCTGACCGGAGGCTCCGGCTACTCCATGGAAGAAGACCAATTCCCCTCCATTCACGAACCAGAAGCGGAGTATCTGCAGTTGAAAGCCGGATGAAAAAGTCCTGCCATGTTTATCGGCGGCTTACAGAAGAACTCCCTCATTGACTTTCCCGGCAAGTTGAGCTGCGTGTGTTTTGTCTCAGGATGCAATTTCCATTGCCCCTATTGTCACAATCCTGACCTGGTCCGCCACCCCGGCCGTGTTTTCCTGGATGAGGCGGGCTTTTTTGACTTCCTGCTGAGGCGCAAGGGGTTTGTTGACGGCGTTGTGCTTTCAGGAGGGGAACCGACCCTTCAAAAGGATCTGCGGCCTTTTGTAAGCCGCATTCGAAAGGAAGGCTTCGCCGTGAAGTTGGACACCAACGGAAGCCGCCCGGAGATCATCCGGGACCTCATCGAAAAAGAGCTCCTCGACTACATTGCCATGGACATCAAAACGGACCCTTCCCTTTATCCCCTGTTCATGCAAAAAGAAATCGACCCGGGTGCCATTCTTTCGAGTGTACACCTGATTATGGCATCAGGAATTCCTTATGAATTCCGGACCACCTGCGTCCGGCCCATGGTGGATGCAAGAACCGTGGAAACGATCAGCCGCCTGATTCAGGGATGCGTTCTTTATGTACTTCAGAGTTTCAGCCGGGCAAGAGTCCTCCAGCCTGAGTTTTTCGAAAACAGGGAAGCAGGGTATGGCCCGGAAGAAATGAACCAGCTCAAATCCATCGCAGACCCATGGGTCGGGAAGTGTATCGTGAGGTAGTCTGCCAGAGCTGAGGCACAAAGATGCAAAACGACAAAGGGTGAAGAAAGGAACAAAGGGACAGAGGCACAAAGGCACAAAGCAGAAAAACATTTCTATTCTTCACGCTTTGTCCCTTTCTTCACCCCGGCTTGACAGCTTTCATTAATTTCTCTATATTTCGGCCATCTCTGAATCCGAGTTTTCGATTTGCCTTATTCCTCAAATCCTATCCCATGGCGAAGGCGATCCCGCTGGCTGATCGCCTCTGCGCTTTTTCTGCTCCCGCTCATTCTCTACTCAAACACGATCTTCGCACGGTTTGGCTTTCGTGACGATTATGCCATCCTGAGAGAGGTTCATGAAGAACCGGGCAAGGTGATCCGGCATGTGGGGACCTATGCACGGCCTCTCTACGGCATCATGCTTCAGGTGTTCTTCGAGCGGGTGGACGGCATTGATGATCTGTGGAAGGGCCGAGCGGCCTCGGCACTTTGTGTCGGAGCCGTATCCGCCATGCTTTTCCTCGGTTTGCTCAGATTGAAATGGCCTCCACGGACCAGTGTCTTGCTGGCCTCTTTGCTGGCCGTTCTTCCGGCTGCCCAGGTGATTGTGTCCTGGGCCATCTGCTGGCCGCACCTGGTGGGAGGTCTTTGCGGATTTATCGCTTTCCTTGTCGGGCAGAGGGGTGGGGCTCTCCGCACGGCCGCAGCTGTGCTTCTCCTGAGCACAGGGGTCCTGATCTATCAACCGCACGTGTTTTTCTATTTCGTGCTCGTGGCCGCAGGGCTCCTGGCCTATCAGGACAAAAACCTTGGGTGGCGGATCCATTGCTTCACCAGACACTTTTTCACCATGGGCGCTGCCCTTGCCCTGTCCTACGGAATCATGCAGCTCTTGTATGCCGCCGGCGTCTTCAAGGTATCGAACCTGGTGGCGCTTGAGAACGATCCTCTGGCCAAGCTGCAGTGGTTCACCGCAGGGCCCATACGCAACGCCCTGGCTCTCATGGTGCTCAACGATGCAGAGAAGGGCGTGACCGTCGCCTACGTTTTGACGGCAGTGGCCACAGGGGGAGTCATCCTGGTCGGCGGCTGGGGCAAATGGAGGAGCGGGGGGTGGCGAGAAGGGGTTTTTTGGGCGGTGGCGCTCACGGCCCTTCTCCTGGGGGCGTTCACTGCAAATCTGGTGTCCATGCAGCGCTGGTCGACTTACAGGACCATCTATGCGTTGACCGGGGTCCTGCTCGTCTTCTTTGTCCTGGGGTTGCAGACGATCGCCTCCTATCTTCGGAACCGCCGGGAATGGCTGGTGCCGGCTGTACTGGCACTGGTATTTGTCGTGGGAGCACCGCTGGCGCGGGTTCAAGCCTACACCCTTTTTGCGCTCCCCCAAAAGGAAGAACTGGCCTTGGTGGAGGAAGGAGCCAAAAAGCTTGAAGCTTTTGACAAGGCAACGGTCTTCATCATCCGGCCGACGATCGATGACACGTGCGCACCGCAACGATACTCGGATGAGTTCGGGACCCTGTCCACGGATTCGGATTGGGCGCCCAAGGAGATGCTCAAACTGCTTCTGAACGGTCGCACACCAGATCTGTCCGAACGGTACACCTTCGTTTGCGGCCGCTCACTGCCCGCAGGCCGCACCTTTCCGGTCGTGATCGACATGCGACGCCTGAAGCAGCTTAGACCTAAGTTAGAGCGATCCTTCTAGCGTCGTGTCTCGACCGTTTCTTGTCATCTCGACCCCTTCGAGTGCCTCAGGGTGAATCCGCCTGAGGCGGATAAACTCCGGGAGAGATCTTTCAACTCCGCTGAAAGATAAGATTTCTCGCCTTCGCTCGAAATGACAGAGTTGTAAAGGCTTCCCTGACACACTGCGCGAGATACATTGCACAAAAGAATTCTAGCCGTAGGGGAGGGGTTTATCCCCTCCCGCGGGCGGGCCTGAAGCCCGCCCCTACAAGACCATGATTCCGGCTGAGGATGCCGAGAGGATTCCTACTCCCGAACCCGGCAAATCTCGAACACGACGGGGTTGAAGGCGTCGGGACAGGCGTGCGTGGCCACGTCTTTGTTCTCCTTGAGCCAGGGAAAGGCGGCGCCGTAACGCATGGCGTATACTTTTGGGAGGAAGCTGTAGAGGGCGCTCATACAGATCCTTCCTTGAATCGTTTCCCCATCAAAGACGACCTCGTCTCCAATTTTGTGACCAAATTCGCAAGTTCCTTTCCGGCTCACGACTTTTGCAATGATCTTGTACCCTTTTTCAGGCATTTCTTGCATTCCCATTACGAAATTCTCCTTTAATTTGGCGCAGAACACAGCGCTTGATAGCTCTCCTGGGCGTGATAGGAGCTGCGCACAAAGGGACCGCTCGCCACTTCCTGAAAACCCATTTGCAGGGCGCTCTTGCGCCACTGCTCAAACTCTTCGGGCGGGACAAAACGCTCCACCGGAAGATGCTGGGCGGAGGGCTGAAGGTACTGGCCCAGGGTGAGGATGCGGCACCCTGCCCCCAGAAGGTCCTTCAAGACCTGCACAACCTCCTCCGGTCGCTCTCCAAGACCGAGCATGAGCCCCGACTTGGTGGGTACGCTCGGGTCTATTTGCCGGGCGTTTCTCAGAAGATCGATGGAGCGCCGATAATCCGCCCCTGGTCTCACGGAATCGTAGAGCCGCGGAACCGTTTCCACATTGTGATTCAGGACATCCGGGCGGCCGGCCAGAACCGTCTTGAGGGCCTGAAGATCTCCATGAAAGTCAGGGATCAGAACCTCCACCTTGGTTCCAGGGCTTTTCTCGCGAATCTTCCGGATGGTCTGCGCGAAAACAGAGGCTCCCCCATCGGCCAGATCATCCCGCGTGACAGAGGTCGCCACCACGTAACGGAGCTTCATCGCGTGAACGGCTTCTGCGACACGGGAGGGTTCTCCAGGATCAAGAGGTTTTGCGGGCCCGTGTACCACTGCGCAGAAACGGCAGTTGCGCGTGCAGCGGTCTCCCAGGATAAGGAAGGTCGCCGTCCCCTGGGAGAAGCATTCGCCCAGATTGGGACAGCAGGCTTCCTGGCAAACGGTGTGAAGCCGAGTGTCTTTGAGGAGCCTGCGGACGTCCTGATACGTCGCGCCGCTCGGTATTTTCCTCCTGAGCCACGGGGGCTTGGGGAGCCTTTGGTGCGGCCCTGGATGGGGAGGAGCCGGCCGCTGGTCGATCTGCTCCAAGGAGGTCCTCTCAAGCTCAACCCCGAAAACTTCTTCCAAGTGAAACGCAGCGCTTTCCTTGACCTCTGCCATGGAAAGGTCCTGCCCCAGAATCTTTTTCATGGAGGTCACGGTGACCCCTTGCAGGCCGCAGGGGTGGATCCAGGTGAAAGGATCGAGATCCGTATTCACGTTCAATGCGAGACCATGAAAGCTGATGGAGCGACGCACCGCAATCCCGATGCTCCCGATTTTGGACAGTCCGACCCACACCCCCCGATTCAGGGAGTTCCTCTCTGCTCGGATGCCCCAGTCTGCGAGGGTCCGAATCATCACCTCCTCGAGGGCTCCCACAAAGTCGACAACGCCGCGCTTTGCCTCTCTCAAATTCACAATGGGATAGAGGACCAGTTGCCCGGGACCGTGATAGGTGATGTCACCGCCCCTCTCCACATGGACGACAGGGAGCTCGCGGGAGTGGAGGAACTCTTCCGAAACCTTCAGGTTGTTGAGCCCGCCTCTCCTTCCGAGAGTGAAGACGGGGGGATGTTCCAGGAAAAGGACGGCATCCTGTTTCAGGATTCCGTCCCTGCGAGCCTCGAGAAGCCTGACCTGCAGATCCCAGGCTTTCCTGTACTCCAGCAGGCCGAGGTCCAGCATCAGCCATTTGTTTCGCGAGGGGATCATATCCGTGGAGTCAGTCATCACTGGTTCTTCATCCTGCCAGGCAAGGCTTTCTGGCTGCCGCGGTTTCATCCATCCTTCTGACTTTCGTCTTGGTCGGTGCCTGGTGGAGCTTCTCCGGCTTGGTATGGGCTTCCTCCGCAATGGCTTGAAGGGCGGCAATGAAGCGGTCCAGATCGTCTTTGGACTCCGTTTCCGTGGGCTCGATCATGAGGGCCCCGCTTACCACCAAAGGGAAGTAAACGGTGGGCGGATGAAAACCATAGTCCATAAGACGCTTGGCCATGTCCAGGGTCATGACCTTGGCACCGGCCTGGTTCTTGTCCGTGAAAACGCACTCGTGCATGCACGGTCTGTCGTAGGGGAGGTGAAAGGCCGCCTTGAGCCGTTCCTTGAGGTAGTTGGCGTTCAGCACGGCGAGTTGGCTGGCCTTCTTGAGGTTCGCAGCTCCCATGGTCCGAATGTAGCTGTAGGCCCGGATCAGGACCCCCACATTCCCGCAGAAGGCGTGAAGCTTGCCGATGGTCTGCGGAAAGTCGCTGGACAACTCATATCTCCCCCCTTTCTCGACCACGCGGGGCACGGGAAGAAAGGGTTCCAGGTGTTTCCGGACACACACAGGCCCTGCCCCGGGCCCGCCTCCTCCGTGAGGGGTGGAAAAGGTTTTGTGAAGATTGAGGTGAAGCACATCGATGCCGGTGCAGCCCACATCCAGGATGCCCAGCACCGCGTTCATGTTCGCGCCATCCCCATAGACCAGACCTCCCTTCGCGTGGACGAGGTCCACAATCTCCTTGATGTTTTCTTCAAACAGCCCGAGGGTGTTGGGGTTGGTGATCATGATCCCTGCCGTGTCTTCATCCATGGCCTTGGCCACGCTCTCAACCGGGAGAATACCCTGCTCGTTGGAGGCCAACGGCACGGGCCGATAACCGCAGAGGGCCGCACTCGCAGGGTTTGTGCCGTGGGCGGTGTCGGGCACGAGGATCTTGGACGGCTTTCTGCCCCTGCTCTGGTGAAAAGCGTGGATGAGGAGCATGCCGGTGAGTTCTGCCTGGGCTCCGGCAGCCGGCTGGAGCGTCACGGCATCCATGCCGGTGATCTCCGCCAGCATGCGCTCCAGTTCCGCCATGAGCCGGAGAAGACCCTGGGAGAGTTCCGGGGGCAGAAGAGGATGCGCCCCTGCAAAGCCCGGCAAGGCGGCGTGCTTGTCGTTGACCTTCGGGTTGTACTTCATGGTGCAGGAGCCTAGAGGATAGGTGCCCGTGTCCACGCCGAAGTTCCAGGTCGAGAGCCTTGTGAAGTGGCGAACCACGTCCACCTCGCTGAGGTCCGGGAAGTCCGGGCCCTGGGAAACCAGGTTTTCTTCGAGCGGCGAGTTCTCCACATCTCGAGGCGGAAGGGAAAAGCCGCGCCTCCCATGTTTCCCTTTTTCCCAGAGCAGAGGCTCATTGAGGATAAGTCCGGTCGTCCCAAGCACATCAGTCATGATCTGAGCTCCTTCACCAGCAAGTCCATATCCTCTCTGGACTTGGTTTCAGTCACGCAGAAGAGATAATGATTCTTGAGTTGGGGGTAATAGGTCTCCAAGGACAACCCGGCCACGATTTTTTTCTCAAGCAGGCGGGCGTAAGTCTTTTCATAGCCCGGCGGCATCTCCATCACGAATTCGTTGTAGGTGGGCGATGTGAAGGAGACCTTGCACCCGGCATCGACCAGCCGGCTTTTCAGGTACTCGGCCTTGTCATGGTTGAGCCGGCTGAGTTCACGAATTCCAGACGCTCCGAGACAGGCCAGGTACATAGTCGCCGCCAGAGCGCAAAGGCTGTTGTTGGTGCAAATGTTAGAGGTGGCCTTTTCTCTCCGAATGTGCTGTTCGCGGGTGGCCAGGGTCAGGACAAATCCCTGCCGGCCCTCCGCGTCCAGGGCTTTCCCCACCAGCCGGCCAGGCATGTTCCGGACATGGTCTTTTCTGGCGGTGAAGATGCCCAGGCCCGGTCCGCCAAAGGACTGGGGAATGCCCAGACTTTGGCCTTCACCGCAGGCGATGTCCGCCCCGAGGCTTCCCGGGCTTTTCAGGATCCCATAAGCCAGGGGCTCCGTGAAGGTCGCAACGGACAGGGCCCCCTGATCGTGAGCCCCCGCAGAGGACACTTGGAGATCCTCAATCACCCCGAAGAAGTTCGGAGACTGGACGGCCAAAGCGGCCAGATCGTTCAGGGTGTGAAGGGAGGACAGGTCGGTTCTGCCGTCCGTCAGATAAGGGAGCTCGATGACCTCATAGCCCGTGGGAGCAAAATAGGTCTGCACGACTCGTCGGAAAAGAGGATGAACCAGAGCGGACACGGCCACCCTGCGTTTCCTGGTGATGCGGATGGCCATGAGAAGGGCTTCGGCGAGAGCGGAAGCACCGTCGTACATCGAGGCGTTGGAAACCTCCATGCCGAGAAGCCTGGCGGACAGGGTCTGATACTCGTAAATGGCTTGAAGGGTCCCTTGGCTCATCTCCGGCTGATAAGGCGTGTAGGAGGTCACAAATTCGGAGCGGCCGAGCAGATAGGGCACCACTTGCGGGATGTAGTGCTCGTAGCTTCCGGCTCCGGCGTAGATCTTGTAGTCGGGCGCCGCGGCGACCAGGCCGGAGAGTTCCCCCATCAAGCGGTTCAGCTCCCATTCGCTCAGGGGCTGCGGGAGATCCATGTCACGATTTCGGCGGCAACTCGGCGGGACCACGGAAAAAAGATCGCCGAGGCTCTTGGCGCCGACCACGTCGAGCATCGAGCGGATCTCTTCATCCGTGTGAGGCAGGTATCTCATGACTTCAGTCCTTTCAAGAAGCCCAGGTAGGCATCCCGGTTCATGAGGGTCCGGAGTTCCTCTGGGTCGCTTGGCTTGATGTCAAGGATCCAGCCCGCCTCATAGGGGTGCTTGTTCACGAGTTCAGGCGAGTCCTCAAGAGTTTTGTTGACGGAGAGGACTTCCCCTCCCAGAGGCATGTACATTTCTGACACGGCTTTGACGGACTCGATCGTGCCGAACTGCTCCCCTTTGCCCAGCCGGATACCGACCTGGGGCAATTCAACAAAGACGATGTCCCCCAGCTGATCCTGGGCATAATCGCTGATTCCCACGCGGACCTTGTCGCCTTCAGGTTTGGCCCATTCATGATCCTTGGCGTAAAGAATATCCTCAGGCAATTGCAGCTCGCTTAGATCTTTCACGTTTTTTCCTCCTTACAGATGCGTGCCGATTTACAGGATATACGGTACTTTGAGATGATAGGACTTGTAAACGACAAAAGTCTCCACCGACTGAACCCCTTTGATTTTAGCCACCTCTTCGGTGTAAAATTCCAGGAGACCGAAATCTTGTTTCAGGAGGACCAGGAGGATCAAATCGAATCGCCCTGTGACCACGCTCACGGACACCACGCCCCTGAGCTTGCTGAATTCCTCCCCCTTCTTGATGAGATCCATGCTTTGAAGTTTCACTCCCACGATGACGGCACCGTGCCCCGGCAGGGACTCAGGATCCACGAGGCCGGAGATTTCCAGCACCCCTTCGTCCGCCAGCTTGGCAACGCGCGCCCTGACCGTGTTCTCTGAGACAGAAAGCTCTTCGGCAATGGCTTTGAAGGATTTTCTTCCATCCCGAAGCTGCTTGATGATTTCAAGGTTTGTCTCGTCGGTCTTTATCTTCATGGCAGAGCAATACAACATAATTGCGGATTATGTCAATATTTTTCTAAATTTTAGCGGATATGCTCACAAAAAAGGCATTAATGACTTGAAAAGTTAAAATCGTCATGATAAAGGAAAGGGATAAAAAGACCGCGAGGTGACACGATGGGATGTAAGGTTGTTGTCATCGGGGCAGGGCCGGGAGGCTATGTAGCGGCCATCAGGGCAGCACAGCTGGGAGCTGAAGTGACGCTGGTCGAGAAGGAGCGGGTTGGAGGAACGTGCCTGAACTGGGGCTGCATCCCCTCCAAGGTCCTCAAAACCTCGGCCGAACTGCTCGATCGCGTTCGCAGGGGCCACGATTACGGCCTGGCTCTGGGAGGCGAAGTGTCCCTGGACCTGAAGGCCCTTATGACGAGAAAGGAAAGGGTCATTGAGCAGCAGGCCAAGGGAATTGAGGATATTCTGAGACAGCATGGCATCCGGTATGTCCAGGGCAACGGAACGATCGCCGGTCCGCACCGGGTCATGGTGAGAGGGCATGACGGAGAGGCGAAGGAACACCCCTGGGATCGTCTCCTCCTGGCCCTTGGATCAGCTCCTCTGGATGTTCCGGGCCTTCCCGCAGACGGCAAGAGAATCCTGTCGAGCAACGATGCGTTGGAAATCGGGGCAGTGCCCAAGTCCTTGCTTATTGTGGGGGGTGGCGTTATCGGTTGTGAATT
>Ga0101944_10004855_pt1 | contig 16053 bp, 18 predicted proteins | sample DewCreD2012metaG_FD_75245 | JGI IMG/M metagenome (GOLD analysis project Ga0101944, IMG submission 75245) | Hot spring sediment bacterial and archeal communities from British Columbia, Canada, to study Microbial Dark Matter (Phase II) - Dewar... ...
CGACCGCGCGCGCGGACGTGGCGCAGGCCGAATCCGCCGTGCAGCTGGCGCGCGTGCAGCAGCGACGCATGGTGCTGGTGGCGCCGTTTGCCGGCACGGTGGCGAAGATCGTCGGCGAGGTCGGCGAGTACTCCACGCCGTCGCCGCCCGGCGTGCCCACACCGCCGGCGATCGATCTGATCGACGATTCGTGCCTGTACGTGAAGGCGCCGATGGACGAGGTGGACGCGCCGCGCATCCGCCCCGGCCAGCCGGTCCGCATCTCGATCGACGCGCTGCCGAAGCAGACCTTTCCGGGGCGTGTAAAGCGCATCGCGCCCTACGTCACCGCGGTGGAAAAGCAGGCGCGCACGGTCGATATCGACGCCACCTTCGATGCCCCGGAGAAGATTGGCGGGCTTTTGGTCGGCTACAGCGCCGACGTCGAAGTGATCCTCGATGCGCGCGAGAACGTGCTGCGGGTGCCGACCGCCGCGCTGATGGAAGGCGGCCGGGTGCTGGCGGTCGAGCGCGACCGTCTGGTCGAGCGCAGGCTGAGGACGGGGCTGGCGAACTGGGAATACACGGAGGTGCTGGAGGGCTTGAGCGGCGGCGAGCGCATCGTCACTTCGCTGGAGCGCGCCGGCGTGAAGGCCGGCGCGCGCGTGACGATCGAGGCGCCGGCGGCGCGATGAACGCGCTGGTCGAACTGCAGGGCATCGAGCGCGTGTTTCGCCTCGGCGACAGCGAGGTGCACGCGCTGCGTGCGCTCGACCTTCGAATCGACGCCGGCGAGTACGTGGCGGTGATGGGGCCGTCGGGTTCCGGCAAATCGACGCTGCTGAACGTGATCGGTCTGCTCGATCGGCCCAGCGCGGGGCGCTATTTGCTGGAGGGGCGCGACGTGACGTCGCTCGCGCCGGACGAGCAGGCGCAGGTGCGCAGCCGGCGCATCGGCTTCGTGTTCCAGAGTTTCCATCTGGTGCCGCGCCTGACGGCGGAGGAGAACATCGCGCTGCCGATGATGCTGGCCGGCATCGACGCGCGCGAGCGCGGCGAGCGGGTGGCGCGCGCGCTGGCCGACTTCGGCCTGCGCGACCGCGCGCGGCACAGGCCGAACGAACTGTCCGGCGGGCAGCGCCAGCGCGTCGCGATCGCGCGCGCACTCGTCAACCGGCCCAGCATCCTCCTCGCCGACGAGCCGACCGGCAACCTCGACTCGTCCACGAGCGCCGAGATCATGGCGCTCTTCGAGCAGTTGCACGCCGAGGGGCAGACCATCGTCCTCGTGACGCACGAACACGACATCGCCGCCCACGCCAACCGGCAGGTCCACCTGAGGGACGGCAAGGTGGCCCGCGACTTCACGACCGAGAGAACCGCCTGATGCAGACCCGACTCCTGGCCGTCGCCGGCCTCGCCCTGCCCGTCGCCCTCGCCGCCTGCGCCAGGAAGGAGGCGCCGAAGGTCGCGTACCAGGCCGTCCCCGTGGAGCGCCGGGACATCGTCGTCTCCGCGCAGGCCAGCGGCACGATCCGCCCCGACACCGTGGTCGAGGTGAAGTCGCGCGCCTCGGGCGAGGTGCTGCAGGTGTTCGTCGAGAGCGGCCAGCTCGTCCGCAAGGGCGACCGGCTGGTCGCGATCGACCCGCGCTTCCCGAAGAACGCGATGGACCAGGCGCAGGCCGAGCTCGACGTGGCGCTCGCGCAGCTCGCCAACGCCACCACGCAGAAGCAGCGCGCCGACGAGCTGCTGAAGTCGCAGTCGATCACGCAGGCGGAGCAGGAGACCGCGGCGCTCGCGTACGCGAACGCCAAGGCCGCGGTCGTGCGCGCCCGCGTGGCGGTGGAGAACGCCCGCATCAACCTCGAGGACACCGACGTCCGCGCGCCGATCACCGGCACGATCATCGAGAAGGCGGTCGAGCGCGGCCAGCAGATCGCCTCGGCCACGCAGAACGTCGGCGGCGGCACGCTGATCCTCCGGATGGCCGACCTCAGCCTCGTGCAGGCCGTCACCCTGGTGGACGAGACCGACATCGGCAAGATCAAGCCGGGCATGCGCGCCCAGGTCACGGTGGACGCCTACCCCAACCGGCCGTTCGAGGGCACGGTCCTCAAGATCGAGCCGTCCGACACGACGGTGCAGAACGTCACGATGTTCCCGGTGCGCGTGCGCATCGACAACCGCGACGGCCTCCTCCTCCCCGGCATGAACGCCGAGGTCGCGATCTCGATCGGCGAGCGGCGCGGGGTGCTCGCCGTGCCGAGCGTCGCGCTGCGGACCGAGCGCGACATGGCCTCGGCGGCCCAGGTGCTCGGGCTCGACGTGGAGCGCGCGCGCCAGCAGCTCGCCGACGCGCGCGCCAAGGCGGCCCCCGCCGCCGCGGCGGGCGGCGACAGCGCCCGCTCGGCCTCGCTCGGGGGCGCCGCCCGCACCGACAGCGCGGCGCCCGCGAAGCCCGCCGGCAACGTGATGACCACCCCCGACGGGCGGCAGGTGACCCTCCCGCCGGGCGTCACGGAGCAGCAGGTGCGCGAGATCTTCCGCAAGCGCTTCACGGGCGGCGAGCTCACGGCGAGGGAGAGCGAGATCATGGGCCAGGTGCGCCGCGCGATGCAGGCCGCGGGCGGCGGCCGCCCCGGCGACCGGCAGCGACCGCCCACGACCGACTACCAGTTCGGCGGCGACTACGTGGTGTTCGTGAAGCGCGGCGCGGAGTTCGTGGCGACGCCCGTGCGGACCGGGCTCACCGACCTCGACTACTCCGAGATCGTGCGCGGCCTGCAGGAGGGCGACTCGGTGATGGTGCTGCCGAGCGCGGGCCTCGTGCAGTCGCAGCAGGAGTTCCGCAACCGCTTCTCGCAGATGACCGGCGGCGGGCTGGGCGGCATGCGCTCGCAGCAGCAGCAGGGCGGCGGTGCGGCCGCGGGCCAGGGCGGCGCGGCGGCCGGCGGCGCCGGCGCGCCCCGGCCGCAGGGGAGGCCCTGACCATGATCCTCGGGGAGACGATCGCGGTCGCGTTCTCGTCGATCCGCGCCAACAAGATGCGGTCGCTGCTCACGACGCTCGGCATCATCATCGGCGTCGCGGCGGTGATCGCCATGGTGGCCCTCGGCACCGGCGCCTCGAAGGCCGTCGAGGACCGCATCAACTCGCTCGGCGCGAACCTCTTCACGGTGTTCGCGGGGCAGCAGAACTTCCGCGGCGTCTCGCAGCAGGGCGCGAGCCTGACCGTGGACGACGCCGAGGCGCTCAAGCGCGACGCGCGCCTCATCGAGGCGGTGATCCCCGAGCTCTCGCGCCAGCAGCAGGTGAAGTACGGCGCCCAGAACATCAACATCTCGATCCTCGGCACCACGCCCAACTACGTACCGGTGCGCACGTACGAGGTCGTGGCCGGCCGCAACTTCACCGACGGCGACAACGAGGCGCGGCAGCGCTACGCCGTGCTCGGCGCCGACGTACCGAAGCTCTTCAACGCCAACGCGCAGGCGATGATCGGCCAGACGCTGCTGATCCGCGGCATCCCGTTCGAGATCATCGGCGTGCTGAGCGCGAAGGGCTCGCAGGGGTGGACGAACCCCGACGAGCAGATCATCATCCCGCTCAAGACCGCGCAGTACCGCGTCTTCGGCACCGACCGGCTCCGGAACATCGCCCTCAAGGTGAAGGACGGGGTGCCGATCGAGCAGGGGATGGTGGACATGGAGCGCATCCTGCGACGCGAGCACAAGATCCGGCCCGGCCAGGACAACGACTTCTCCGTCCGCAACCCGCAGGACATCCTCGCCACGCAGCAGCAGGCGACGCAGATCCTGGGCTACCTCCTCGCCAGCATCGCCGGCGTGTCGCTCCTCGTCGGCGGGATCGGCATCATGAACATCATGCTGGTGTCGGTGACCGAGCGCACCCGCGAGATCGGCGTGCGCAAGGCGCTCGGCGCCACGCAGTGGGCGATCCTGTCGCAGTTCCTGATCGAGGCGCTCGTGCTCTGCATCTCGGGCGGGGTGCTCGGCATCCTCGTCGGCATCGGGATCGCGCTCCTGATGTCGAAGCTGGCGGGGTGGAACACCCTGATCTCGCCCGCGTCCATCGCGATCGCGTTCGGCTTCAGCGCCTTCGTGGGGCTCTTCTTCGGGATCTGGCCCGCCCGCAAGGCGGCCCGGCTCGACCCGATCGTGGCCCTCCGCTACGAGTAGCCGGGGGGCGCGAGCCCTCCCCTTGGCGGCGGCGCGCCCCCCTTCCGGGACCGCGCCGCCGTCTTGCATTCTCCCCCGCTCCCCTCGCCAACAGTCTCCCCCCGCCGCCCCGCGAACGGCCGTCCACGCTCGCCTCGCACCCACCCAACTCCTTGCCATCCAACGACTAACGACCAACGACCCCATCGCTGCAGTCACTGGCAGACCTCTTGCTCCTCGACCGGCCCGGACCGTTCACCCGAGGATCACCGCCATGCCGAGCCGTTGCCGGATGCGCCCGCATCGAGACATCGCAGCCGCGGGGCTCGTCGCCCTGGTCGCGGCGGCCTGCTCCGAGGCCGGCCCCCTCGCCCCGACCAACACGATCACCGACTACCTGCCGTACATGGCCCTGTCCACGGGCCAACTGGGCACCGCCCAGACCGACACGGCCCCGTCGCCCACCGGCGGGCCGACGGTGGCCGCCGACGGCTTCGCGGCCGCCGTGAACGGCGGCTCCGCCGAGATCACCGTCACCTCCACGACCCCGTTCGACCGGGTGCTCGTGCGGCTGCGTGGCGTGGGCGGCCACTACGAGGTGCCGCTGCCGGCGCCGACCACGAGCACCACGCTCGTCTTCGGCATCTCGCGCGACGTCTCGGGCGGCGGACTCACCCTGCAGGTGGCGGGCGTGAGCGGGGGGGCGATCGGCCAGTACGTGTCGCAGTCGGTGCGGGTGATCCGTGTCGGCAACGGCGACGTGCAGGTGAGCATCGCGTGGAAAGGCGCGTCGGACGTGGACCTCCACGTCACCGACCCGTCGGGCGAGGAGGTCTATTTCGGCAACCTCCGGTCCGCGAGCGGCGGCCGCCTCGACCTCGACTCGAACCCCGCGTGCCGGATCGACGGGAAGAACAACGAGAACATCGTATGGCCGCAGGGTGGCGCCCCCCGCGGCACGTACACCGTGCTGGTGGACTACTACGACGACTGCGGCGTGGCGCAGTCGGACTACGTGGTGACGGTCCTCGTGGCCGGCCAGTCGCCGACCGTGGTGCGCGGGAGCTTCGTCGGAGAGTCGTCGAACAACCCGAGCCGGGTCTTCACCTTCACCTACTGACGACGCGTGGCGCGCGCCCCCGGGCGCGCGCTCAGTCGTCCCAGTCGCCGGCGGGCTCGACCGACACGGTCGCGGCCCCGCCGGCGTCGTAGTGCACGGCCACCACCCACGGCCGGCAGCAGACCTCGCAGTCCTGCTCGTAGGCCTGCGCCGCCCCGCTCCCCGGGTCGAGCCCGATCGTCACCGCCTCGCCGCACCACGGGCACCAGACGGTCGCCTCGGTGTCGGCGGTGCCGTCGCCGAGGGGGAACTCCTCCTCGAGCTCGAGGTCCGGCAGGGCGGTCTCGGGGCGGTCGTCGTCGGGGGGCGCGATCATGCGGCGAAGGAAGCGCGCCCGCGCCTTGGCCGCAAGCACACCCCGCCTTACGCGCCGCCGCGCCGCGCGGTACCTTCGCGCGCGCCCGTCTCCCGTCCCCCGCCTGCCGCCGGAGCCCCGCGATGTTCGTGACCCACCTCGCCTGCACCCTCTGCGGCCAGCCGCACGACCACGCGCGGCTGCAGGCGGTGAGTGCCTGCTGCGGGAAACCGCTCTACGCGCAGTACGACCTCGCGCGGGTCGGCGCCGCGCTCGGCCGCGACGCGCTGCCCACGCGCGAGGCGTCGCTCTGGCGCTACCGCGAGGCGCTCCCGCTCCCCGCCGGCGCGGCGCCGGTGACGCTCGGCGAGGGGTGGACCCCGCTGCTGCCGGTGCCGCGCCTCGCCGCGCGCCTCGGGCTCGCGGACGTGCGGGTCAAGGACGAGTCGCAGAACCCGACCGCCAGCTTCAAGGCGCGCGGGATGACCATGGCCGTCTCGATGGCGCGGCACCTCGGCGCCACCGCGCTCGCGGCGCCGTCGGCCGGGAACGCGGGCGGCGCGCTCGCCGCCTACGCGGCGCGCGCCGGGCTGCCGGCGTTCATCTTCATGCCGAAGGACACGCCGCGCGCGAACGTCATCGAGTGCACCGAGATGGGCGCGCGCGTCACGCTGGTGGACGGGCTGATCCACGACTGCGGCGCGGAGGTGGCGCGGCGCAAGGACGCCGAGGGGTGGTTCGACGTCTCCACCCTCAAGGAGCCGTACCGCGCCGAGGGCAAGAAGACCCTCGGCTACGAGCTCGCCGAGCAGCTCGGGTGGACCCTGCCGGACGTGATCCTCTACCCCACCGGCGGCGGCACCGGCCTCGTGGGGATGTGGAAGGCGTTCGACGAGATGGAGCGGATGGGCTGGATCGGCGCGGCGCGGCCGCGGATGATCGCGGTGCAGGCGGCGGGGTGCCAGCCGATCGTGCGCGCCTGGCAGGCGGGCGAGCGCTTCGCGCCGCTCTTCGAGCGCGCGCACACGAGCGCCAGCGGCCTGCGCGTGCCGAAGGCGATCGGCGACTTCCTCATCCTCGACGCGGTGCGCGCCTCCGGCGGCGAGGCGGTCGCCGTCACCGACGAGGCGATGCTCGCCGCCACGCGCGAGACGGGCTCGCTCGAGGGGCTCTTCGTGGCGCCCGAGGGCGGCGCCTGCGTGGCCGCGCTGCGCGACCTGGTCCGGGCCGGCCGCGTGCGCCCCGACGAGCGCGTGGTGGTCTTCAACACCGGCGCCGGGCTCAAGTACCTCGAGTGCTTCGCGTAGCGGCTACTGGCGGCACGCGCGCATCCGCGCCGGCGCGGGCCGCGTGACGGGCGGCGCGAAGACGGCGAGGTAGCCGTCGGCCGGGGCGAGGTCCACGAGCCGCTCGAAGCGGTAGCCCACGGCCGCGAGTTCGCAGCGCAGCAGCGCCGGCGGGGTGCCGTGCCGGTCGGTCGGCGCGTCCATGTCGATGATCCCCACCCGGGCCCCCGGCGCGAGCGAGGGCGCGAGCCGCCAGAGCAGCTCGTACGGGTTCGTGATCTCGTGGTACATGTGCGAGAGGATCGCCACGTCCACCGGCGCGCCCGGCAGCGACGGGTCGCCAGCGGTGCCCAGCACGAGCTGCACGTTACCGAGCGACTCGCGCCGGACGCGGGCGCGCAGCCGCTCGAGGTACTCGGGCATCACGTCCTGCGCGAGCACCTCGCCCGCGGCGCCGACCGCGCGCGCGGCGCGCACGGTGTAGTAGCCGCCGCCGGCGCCGATGTCGGCCACGCGCGCGCCCGCCCGGATCCCGAGCGCGGCGAAGACCCGCGGCGCCTCCCCGGCGGCGTCACGGTCGCGCTCGTCCGACCAGTCGGCGGCGATGATCCGCGACACCGGCCGGTCGGGCACGGGAAAGCGCAGCGTGTCGGGCGCCTGCAGCGCGAGCGCCATCAGCACCAGCAGCATCCGTCCCCGTCCTCCGTCCTCGGCCTCGTCCCCCGCCCTTGCCGGAACCCGCGCCCGGGCGCACGTTACCCGCCGCTCCGGCCGCCGAGGCGCGGCCCCGAAGCCCCCTCACCGCTCAGCACCCCATGCCCCGCAGCGTGTTCCTCGGCACCGGGATGTACGTCCCCGAGCGCATCGTCACGAACGACGACCTCTCGCAGGTGATGGACACCTCCGACGAGTGGATCACCACCCGCACCGGCATCCGCGAGCGCCGCTGGGTGCGCGAGGGGGAGACCGGGGTGTCGCTCGCCCGCGAGGCGAGCCTGCGCGCGCTCGCGGCGGCCGGCCTGCAGGTCGCCGACCTCGACGCGATCGTCCTCGCCACCTCCTCGCCCGACCACTTCGCCCCCGGCAACGGCGTGCTCCTGCAGCACGCGCTCGGCGCGGGCCCGATCCCCGCGCTCGACCTCCGCGCGCAGTGCAGCGGCTTCGTGTACGCGCTGTCGGTGGCCGACGCATGGATCCGCGGCGGCACCTTCCGCCACGTGCTCGTGGTGGGGCAGGAGGTGCAGAGCACGGGGATGGACGTCAGCACCCGCGGGCGCAACACCGCGGTGATCTTCGCCGACGGCGCGGGCGCCGTCGTGCTCGGCCCCACCGACGACCCGGGCCGCGGCCTCCTCGCCTTCGACCTGCACGGCGACGGCGCCCACGCCGACAAGCTGTGGGTGGACGCCCCCGGCGCGATGTACCACCCGCGGCAGCAGGTGGCGCACATGCAGGAGGGGCGGCACTTCCTGCAGATGGACGGCCGCGAGGTGTTCCGCCACGCGGTGACGCGCATGCCGGAGTCGGTGCGCGCCGTGCTGGCGCAGGTCGGCGCGGAGGTGGCCGACGTGTCGCTCCTCCTCGCGCACCAGGCGAACCTGCGCATCAGCGAGCAGGTCCGGAAGGAGCTCGCGCTGCGCGACGACCAGGGCTACGACAACATCCAGCGCTACGGCAACACCACCGCCGCGACGCTCCCGCTGCTGCTCGACGAGTGCGTCCGGGCGGGGCGGCTGCGGCGCGGCGACCTGCTCGTGATGACCGCGTTCGGCTCGGGCTTCATGTGGGGGAGCGTCGCGGCGCGCTGGTAGCGCCGGCGCCCCGGCGTGCCCGGATCGCGCGGAGGGACAGGGCGAGGACGGAGACGATCGCCGTCGTGCCGAGCCAGTCGGCCAGCGCTCGCCGCCAGCGCGCGGCGAGCCAGGCGCCGAGCGTCAGCCAGTCGAGGATGGCATCGTAGAAGCCGAGGACGAGGGCCGGGGCGGCGGCCAGGAGCGCGGCACAGACGATCTCGCGCGGGCGGACGGTGCCGCGCGCGAGCGTGGACGCCGCGCCCCCGAGCCCGGCGGCGAGGAGCAGCGCCGCCGCGGGCCGGCCGGCCATCGCCACCGCCTCGACGGAGAGGAAGCCGCACCCGAGCAGCCACAGCTGGGCGCGCAGGGCCGACGACGGCCAGTGCGGCTCGCTCACTCCTCGATCGGGTACTTCCGGTCGTAGTACTCCGCCGTGCGGCGGGCGTGCACCCGGAAGAGCTCGCGCCGGAAGTCCTCGCCGTCGTGCACGAAGAGGTGCAGCGCACCGGGCCAGAGGGTCGCCTGCACCGTCCAGTTCGGCTCGGGGGCCACGAGGATCCACTGCAGCGCGCCACCGCCGGCATCCGTGCGCTGCACCGCGCTCGCGAGCTCCAGGGTGACGCGACCGGGGAGGTCCGGGGCGTCCACCGCATCGGCGGCGATGCGCACCTCGCCGCGATCCCAGCTGGCGAACTCGACCGTGGCCCGCACCGGGGCCTCGCGCTCGGGCTGCTCGATCATCGCCGTCCAGTGGCCGAGCAGGTCCCAGGCGTGATCCATGGGGCCGACGTCGGGAATCGCGACGGTGGGATGGCGGCTCATGCCGCCCTCCCGACGCCGCGCCCCGAATCCCGACGACTGTCCGTTGCGTAGTGCAACATGCGCCCGTCACCTGGAGTGGTCATGCTGGAAACGCTTGGTGCAATCCTGAGGCTCGCCGCCCTGACAAGCGCCGCGATCGTCGGCTTTGCTGTTGCGCGCAATTTCGTGCGCCGCCGCCTCCGGTTCGTGGATGCCGTGCAGTCCCCGTTGGCGCCGATCATCGCGGGTGCCGGGGCGCTCCTGCTGGCGATGCCGGCCACCCTGCTCCCGTTCGTCTCGGGCTGGACAGCGTGGGTCTTCGGCATCGCGGTCGGCGCGGGCACCGCCTCCGGGGCGCGCGACCTGCGCCGCGGCGAGTGGAGGGAGTTGCCCCGCTAGCGATATTCCGCCGCATGAGCGCCACCGTGATGTGTACCCGCTGCGGCCGCGAGGGAGCCCGCCAGGCCTTCCAGCCGCTCCAGACCGACCTTGGCCGGCGGGCTTTCGAGCAGGTCTGCGCCGACTGCTGGGCCCAATGGCTCAAGACCCAGCAACAGCTCATCAACCACTACTCGCTGAACCTGCGCGACCAGCAGGCGAAGCAGTTCCTCTACCAGCAGATGGAGCAGTTCCTCTTCGCGCCCCAGGGGTGAGCGCGGCTCAACGCCGCGTCACCCCGAGGCGCACCACGAGGTCGATCGCCGACCCGCGCGGGAAGAGATCCTCCACGAGCGCCACGCGATACTCCCACCCGCCACGCGTGGCGAACAGCAGCCCCGTGTCGATCGAGTAGTCCACGCCGTCGAGTCCCGCGCGCCCGGTGCCCTGCAGCGGGGGCGACCCGAGGAAGAGGTTGGCGTAGAGCGAGGTGCCGCCGAACACCCGCACGCGGCCGCCCGCCGAGGCCGACGCGAAGACCGTGCGCTGATAGGCCGCGAGGGTGCCGTGGCGCGGCACCACGCCCAACCCCGCGCTCCCCTCGTGCACCACGCGGCCGCCGAGGCGCGCCCGCCAGGTGCCGGTCGCGCCCGCCGAGACGACACCCCGCCCGTACCCCTCGGCGGTCGCGGTCGGCAGGGTGGCGAAGGCGCGCACCTCGAGCCACGGGGCGGCCCGCCAGCCGGCGCCGAGGCGCGTGTCGTCGAGGTACACCCCCGGCTCTGGGATGGTGACGAGGCCGGTGGCGGGAAGCCGCACGAAGTAGCCGTAGCTGTCCTGCGGCCGTTCCTCGCGCTCGGGCATGTCGAACCCGAACACGTCGTGCCACCAGTCGAACGCGGCGTCGAGGAAGCCGGCGCTGCCGCTCCCGAGCGCGACGTCGCCGAAGACGAACATGCGATGGCCGACGGGGACGGTGACCCTGGCGGCGGCACGGCTCACCTCGGCGTCGAGGAGGTACGCCGAGCCCTGGAACCGGCCATCGGACTGCGACTCGATCGCGCTGCCGTGGTCGAGCGCCAGCTCCACGCTGACGCCCCGGTCGTGGCTGCTGAACCCGGGAAAGAGGAGGTTGGAACGGCCCTTCACCGTGGGATTGATAGGCTCCCAGGGCGGCAGCCCGTCGAGCCGCTGGGCCACCGCCGGCGTGGCGACGAGCAGCGCGGCGAGCGGCACGAATCCTTTCAGGATGCGAGACGAAAGGCGGCGATCCGGCATGTCGTCCGGATCGCCGCAATGCGCATGCTCGTGCCGTTCAGCCGTCCCGGTCGTCGCCCTTGCCGCGGGCGCCCGTGGCGCCGGCGCCGTCCACCCTGCCGGAGAGCGTCTCCCGCTTCCGGTTGCGCAGTACCTCGAGCTTCACCGTCTCGCCGCGGTCGTAGGTGCCGAGGATCCGCATGAGCTGCGACGGCGACGACGGCTTGCGGCCATCCACCGCGAGCACCACATCGCCGCCCTTGAGCCCGAGCCCCGACCCCTTCGGCGCGCTGATGACCAGCACGCCCTCGGTGGCACCGAAGTACGCGCCGAGCTCGGGGTTGAGCGGGGCCAGTTCCAGGTCGGCCAGCGGGCCGCCGTAACGGAAGGTGAACGTCCCGGGGCCCGGCACGCGCATCCGCGGCGGGAGGCCCGCGCGCTCCATTTCGCGGCGCAGGTCGAGTTCCATCCCGTCCGGGATCGGCCCGCCGAAGGCGAAGGGCATCTCGTCGCCGTCGCCGAAGCGGCGGACCATCACTCGGCCCTCGCGCCCGCCGCCGGTGACGAGCTCGACCGTCCTCGTCTCGTTGCCGCGCCGGAACTCGACGCTGATGGTGTCGTTCGGCGCCAGGCGCGAGGCGAGCTCCACGAGGCGGACGCCCGGCAGCGACTCGTCGCGCCGGGCGGTGCGGCGCTCGTCGGGTCGCGGCTCGAGGAGCGAGGTCCCGTCGAGCCGGGTGATGATGTCGCCCGAGCGGATCCCGGCCTTCGCGGCAGGGCTCCCCGGGGTGACGGCGCTGATGAGGGCGCCGATCGAGTCGGAGTCCTGCGCCTGGAGGTTCACCGACACGCCGAGGCGCGCGCGGTTGGGCCGCAGCAGGATGCGCACCGTCCCGTCGCCGGGGCCGAGGCGATCCACCTCCACCCGCTCGATGTCGTCGGCGGGGACTCTGTCCGGCTCGTCCTGCGCCTTCGGCTTCGGCTTCGACGGCGCCTGCTGCGCGGCGAGGGTCACCGGCGCCAGCGCGCCGGCCACGCCCAGGGCCAGCAGGGCCCGTCGCATCGTCGTCACCATCGTCGTCCTCCGGGCCTCAGAGGCCCACGTTGCTCGCGCGGGTCACGTGCACGTCCACGAGGGCGTCCATCAGCCCCACGCGCTCGCGCCACAGGTTCAACAGCCGCGCCTCGCGCTCGGCGTCGCGCTGCAGCTCGGCGGCCTCGAGGGCGTCGTCGAGCACGGCGATGCGGTCCTCCAGCTCCGAGGCGATCCGCGCGGTGCGCCCGTCGAGGACGCGCGCGTCCGGCCGGTAGGCCTCGAGCGTCCGCTCCAGCTCCCGCGACGCGACCCGCGCCGCGTCCAGCTCCTGCCGCGCGTCGATCGCCGCGCCCTCGCCCCGGGCGTCGCGGCCGCGCCCCGCCCAGACCACGAGCGCGAGCGAGGCCGCCAGCGCGAGCGTCGCCACGGCGGCGCCCGCGCGCTGCCAGCCGCGCCGGCGCCGCTCCGCCGCGACGCGGGCCCGCACCGCGGGCCACTGGTCGCGCGCCGGGGTCAGGATGGGGAGCGCCCGCAGGCGCGCCACCCGCTGCTCGAGCCGCCGCAGCTCCTCCGCGCACGCCCCGCACGCCGCGAGGTGCGCCAGCGCGTCGGCGGTCCCGGGCTCGTGACCCGGCTCGCGCAGGGCCAGGAGCTGCTCCATCGTCAGGTGCGTCATGCCTCCACCTCCTCGCCGAGCCAGCGCCGCAGGCGCGCGTGGGCGCGCGCCAGCTGCGACTTCGAGAAGCTCGTCGTCCGCCCCATCATCGCGGCGATCTCGTCGTGCGTGTACCCCTCGACATCGTGCAGCCAGACGACCGCCCGCGCGGTCTCGCCCAGCCGCTCGAGCGCCGCCTCGAGGTCCATGCGCAGGGCCGCGTCCTCGCGGTGGAACGGGTGCGGGACGTCGTCGGTCAGCTCGTCGGCGTCGCGGTACCGGTTGCGGCGCAGCTTCATGAGCGCCTTGCTCGCCGCGATCGTGCGGACCCACCCCCAGAGACTCCCCTCGTTCCGGTACTGCCCGATGCTGCGGCAGACCTCGAAGAAGGTGTCCTGCACCACGTCCTCGGCGTCCTCGGTCGTGCGGCAGAGGCGGCGGGCCAGGTTGTAGACCGGCCGCTGGTAGGCCCGGACGAGGGCCTCGAGGGCGGCCGGGTTCCCGGCACGCGCCGCCCCGAGGACTGCCTCGGTGTCCCCCGCGAGGATGGGCTCCATGCAGACCGTACGCGTCATGGCACCGGGGAAGATTCCCCGGCGGGGCAAACCGTCGCAGGGGCGGCCCCGGGCCGGGGCGCCCGCCGGGGTCAGGCGACCGGGAGGAGGATCGAGAAGGTACTGCCGTGGCCGGGGGCGCTCTCGACGGCGATCTGGCCGTTCAGTTCCTCGACGAAGGCGTAGACGGTGGCCAGGCCGAGCCCCGTGCCGCGGCCGGCGGGCTTGGTGGTGAAGAAGGGCTCGAAGATGCGGCCCACCGTGTCGGCGTCCATCCCGGTCCCCTCGTCCCGGACGTCGAGGCGGACGTACCGGCCGGCCGGCACCGGGGGGCGCACGCCGCCCACGGGGTCGTGGGCCACGACGAGGCTGGTGCGCAGGTGCACGGTGCCGCCGTCGGGCATGGCGTCGCGGGCGTTCGCGACGAGGTTGGTGACCACCTGCTCGAGCTTGCTGCGGTCGAGGCGCACCTGGGGCAGTGCGGTCCCGAGTTCCAGGACGATCTCGCGGTGGGCGCCGACGAGGCGGCGCAGGAGCGCCTCGAACTCGTGCAGCATCTGGCTGACGTCCACTTCGACGACATCCCCCGGCTGGCGCCGGCCGAAGGCGAGGAGGCGCCGCACCAGCTCGGCCCCGCGCAGTGCTGCCTCCTCGATCGCGGCCGCCTCGGCGCGCGCGGGGTGGTTCTCGCTGAGCTCCGCGCGCAGCAGGTCCGACGCGCCGAGGATCGCGGTGAGCATGTTGTTGAAGTCGTGGGCGATCCCGGCGGCGAAGCGGCCCAGGGCCTCCATCCGCTGCTGCTGGCCGACCTGCTCCTGCAGCCGGCGCAGCTCGGTGAGGTCGAGCAGGACCGCGACGGCGCCCTGCGACATCCCGTCCGCCGAGCGCACCGGCGCTCCCGAGAAGCCGAGGACGACCTTCTGGCCGTCGGGCCGCTCCCACAGGTACGGGCGGTTCATGAGCTGCTCGCCCACGAAGAGCGAGGCCCACGGTTCCGGGAGGTAGCCGAACCGCGGCTCGGGCACGTCGGCCATGCGGGGCGGTTCGCGTCCCACGACCTCCGCGGCGCGCCAGCCGAGGAGGCGCTCGGCAGCCGCGTTCCAGATCTGCACCCGGCCGCGCTCGTCGAGGGCGATGATCGGCAGCGGCGAGGTCTCGACGAGCACGCGGTAGTCGGTGGCGGCGCGCGCCAGCAGGTCGGCGGCCCGGCGGTTCTCCTCGAGCAGGAAGAGCGCGGCGCCGAACCCGATCCCCGCCTCCCACGCGAGGTCGAGCACCGCGACCTGCCAGCGCGCGAGCGCGCCGAGGTCCGGTACCGACACGGCCACGCCGAGGCCGCGGGCGACGCCCGCGATGCTGCCCTGCAGGTACACGAGCTGCCCGAGGCCGTACAGCACGCACACCGTGGCGAGCACCACCAGGCCCACCGGCCGGGGGCGCCGCCGCTCGGAGCGCACCAGCACCACGGCGGCGGCGAAGTAGCCGGCCGCCGTGACCGCCTCCCGCCCCAGCGCCCGCGTGGACGACGCGAGCGCGGGCTCGGCCACGCCCAGCGCGACGGCCCAGGAGCCTGCCCCGACCGCGCAGAGGAGCGGAACGATCCAGCGCACGGCCTGCCGCGCCCGCGCCGCGTCGCGCAGGGCGAGCACGCCCGTCACGAGGAACCCGACGTGGGCGAACCCGCCGAGGACGCTGAGGAGGAGGAGCGCCTGCTTGAGCACCGGGCGCCCGGCGCCCACGAGCAGGCCCGCCACGCCGCCCAGGAAGTAGATCGCGAGGGCGCCCCACGCCAGCGTCCACCAGAAGAAGAGCGGCCGCGCCTGCAGCGCGCGCCGGAGCGAGCCCAGCAGCAGCGTGAGGAAGACGGCGAGCACCGCCTGCGCGAGCAGCGCCTGCACGATCATGATCGCGGGCGCGGGGGCGGGAGCCGCCTGCTGGAGGATCAACGCCATCCGTGGCCTGCTGATCGCCGGGGCATGTAGGCGCAGACTAAGGGTGCAGCACCGGGGGCGCCAGCAGTAGGCAGTCGCGATTGCGTCGCCGCGCTCGAGGGGCCACGTTGCGGCCGATGCCGCCGGTCATCCGCCCAGCCCGCGCCGACGAGGCCGCCGCGCTCGCCGAGCTCGGCGCGCGGCTCTTTCTCGACACCTATGGCCGCGCCGGCTCGCCGGCCAACGTGGCGGCGCACGTCGCGGCGACCTACGGGATCGCGCGGCAGGCAGCCGAGCTCGCCGACCCGGCATGCCGCATGCTCGTCGCCGAGGAGGAGGGCGTGCTCGCCGCGTATGCGCTGCTGGGCCGCGGGCCGGCGCCCGCCAGCGTCGTCGCGGCGGCGCCGGTGGAGGTGCGGCGGTTCTACGTGGACCGGCCATGGCGGGGGACGGGGCTCGCCGTGCGCCTGATGGCGGCGGCGGACGATGCCGCGCACGCGCTGGGCGGCGACCGGCTCTGGCTGTGCGCCTGGGAGCAGGCGACCTGGGCCCGGCGCTTCTACGAGAAGGCGGGCTTCGCGGTGGTGGGGCACCAGCCGTTCCACCTCGGCGCCGAGGTGCACCGCGACGTGGTGATGACCCGCGCGGTGGCGCGCGCGGGCTAGGTGTCGCTACCGGACAGGTTGTTCCCTACGCGGTGAGCCGGCTGATCGGCGGCTGGAAGCCATGGGCCGTGTGGGGTCGGGTCGTGTTGTAGGCCTGCAGAAAGGGCTGCAGGGCACAGGCG
>Ga0101944_10004856_pt1 | contig 16047 bp, 13 predicted proteins | sample DewCreD2012metaG_FD_75245 | JGI IMG/M metagenome (GOLD analysis project Ga0101944, IMG submission 75245) | Hot spring sediment bacterial and archeal communities from British Columbia, Canada, to study Microbial Dark Matter (Phase II) - Dewar... ...
CGGCTTCTGGGAATGGATAATCTGAGAAGCTGGCAGGAAGCACTCAAGGCTTACCTGGTGGAGAAGGGGTACAAAAGGATGAATTGAAAAGAATTGCATCATTTTTAATTAATGATTTTTTAACTTATATTGCTTAAAGGATTTTCCACTATTGTGGAGGTATATAAATGGAAAATTTATTACTTTATCATGCACAACCTTTACTGGCATATATTGATGCTGGCACCGGCAGTATGATAATCCAGGTAATCATCGGTGCCCTGGCAGGTGGTCTGCTTGCCCTGAAAATTTTCTGGAACAAGTTGAAAAATCTGTTCCGTAAGAACAACCAGCAAGAGACAGTGGCAGAAAGAAAGGAACAGGCAAAGGATGAGTAATTCAATCCTGCCATCCTCCTTCCGTGATCCGGCTGGTTTTCTCTTCGAGCGGGAAGGTATACTATACCGGCAAGTTAATCTATTTTATAAAGACAATTATGATTTATTGATTAATTCCAGACTTTATCAAAAACTGGTTTCTGAAAAACTGCTCGTTTCCCACAGCGAAGTAAAAATTGAGCCTGCGGATGAGGATAAAGTTTATAAAATAATCCAACCGGAGCGCATCGATTTCATCTCTTATCCTTATGAATGGTGCTTTAGCCAGTTGAAAGATGCCGCTTTGCTTACCCTTAAAATCCAGAAACTGGCACTCGACCATGGCATGTCTTTGAAAGACTGCAGTGCATACAATATCCAATTTCAGGCGGGGAAACCAATCTTTATTGATACCCTCTCTTTTGAAAGGTATCAGGAGGGTAAACCCTGGGTAGCCTACCGCCAGTTCTGCCAGCATTTTCTGGCTCCGCTTGTTCTGATGAGTTATCAGGATATAAGGCTCAGCCAGTTACTGCGCATTTATCTGGACGGCATACCCCTTGATCTAACAAGCCAACTTCTGCCTCTTCGCACCCGTTTTTTTCCGTCTATCCTGACGCATATCCATCTCCATGCCGGCAGTCAGAAACGTTATGCTGAAAAAAGGATCGATGTCAGCCGCCTCAGGCTAGGGCGCATGGCTTTGCTAGGAATCATCGATAATCTGGAAAAACTAATCAGTCATTTAAAGTGGTCACCCCGGGGCACAGAGTGGGCAGATTACTACCGGGAAATCAATTATACTCCAGAAGCTTTTGAGCATAAGAAAAAAATCGTTGCTGAGATGCTGGCGGCGCTGAAACCGGCAAAGGTCTGGGATATGGGTGCCAATACCGGGATTTTCAGCCGCATCGCCAGCCGTACGGGTGCTAGAGTAATATCACCTGATAGCGACCCGGCGGCAGTGGAGTTGAACTACCTTGAGTGCAAAAATAAGCAGGAGGAAAATATTTTACCGCTGGTGATAGATCTAACCAATCCCAGTCCCTGCACCGGCTGGGAAAACCGGGAAAGAATGTCGCTGATTGAGCGCGGACCGGTGGATACCGTCCTGGCGCTGGCGCTGATTCACCATCTGGCAATCTCAAATAATCTCCCATTGGGCATGATTGCTGAATTTTTCAGCAGGATATGCCGTTCGCTGATCATAGAATTTGTGCCTAAAAGCGATTCGCAGGTCCAGCGACTGCTTGCAACCCGGGAGGATATTTTCCCAAACTATACCAGAGAAGGCTTTGAAAAAGCCTTTTATTTATATTTCCATGTCGAAGACCCGGTTCAAATCAGCGGCTCCGAACGAACTATATATCTTATGCACAGGATCGCAAAATGAAAGAGTTTTTTAATAAAACTTTTAAAGGGATAAAAAGTCATCCTGTAATTCACCCCGTCTTATTCGCCGCATTCCCCGTTTTATTTTTGTATTCACAGAATATCAGCGAAACCGCATTTAATCAGACTTACTATCCATTGCTGGTCTCTATAAGCGGTTCACTAGTGCTGTGGATTCTCTTAAGCCTGTTGATGAAGAGCGTTTTCAAAGGGGCGCTGGCAACAACTGTATGTGTAATTCTATTTTACTCTTACGGTCGCTTCTATGATTTAATAGAGAACTGGAATAAATTTATACCCGCTCACTACCATTTGCTCCCTATCTCCCTTTTTATCTGGGGCTATTGCGTTTATTTCATTAAGATCGCAAAATGGGATTTTAAAAACGTTACCAAAATCCTGAATGTAGTTGCCGCAGTACTTATTATCATCAATCTGGTCAATATCGGCTGGTATCAGGTCAAAACCGCAAACGCCAGAGAAGAAAATTCTGATCATTCAACTATGTCATCCCCATCCGCGGTTAATCTGAATACAGAAAACTTACCGGATATCTATTTTATTATCCTGGATGAATATGCACACCCGGATACTATGAAGGAATATTATAATTACGATAATAGCGAATTTATTCGGTGGCTGGAAGATAAGGGCTTTTACGTTGCTTCAGGAAGTAGGACAAGAACACCTGCATCTCCACAGGCAATGGCACAGGTTTTGAATATGGAGTATTTAACATCAGGATGGCGCTGGGACATTGATATCAATAATTATATAGAAATTAACACGGGTAAAAAGTATAGCGAGGATTATGTTTATACTGATAACTTGTTTAAAATCTTAGCTCATAATAATGCAGCAAATTTTCTAAAAGATATAGGTTATAAATACATATTCATCGGCAATGTTTCTACTTTTAATATTAATTTGTTCCACTCATATCTACAAAAATATGCAGATCAATATTTAAATTATTATATCTCTGATAATTCTCAATATTTTACCGATTTTCAGGAAATGTTTTTGAAAACTTCTGCAATCCTTCCTTTTTATTACACCCATATAATAGGTACAGAATATACATTCTCATTACGTAGCCAGACAATAAACGCAATTGAATATCTTAAGCACATAACAGATCCGAACGAAACCAAATTTATATTTACACACTTCTTATGTCCACACGAGCCTTTTGTATTTGGATCCAGGGGAGAGTTTATTGAGCCAACTAACTGGCAAAATTACAAGGAAAAGAAATTCTATCGTGATCAGTATATCTTTATCACATCAGAAATCAAAGACGTAATAGAATCTCTTTTAAAAAATTCCAGAAGACCTCCTATTATCATAATTCAATCTGATCACGGTCTCAGACCTCATCACCCCGGTATATCCATTGGTGATAGCGAATGGCAGAAAATACTCAATGCATATTATCTACCCGGAGATGGTAAAAAGCTTCTCTACGATAATATTTCGCCGGTAAATACTTTTCGTCTGATCTTCAATCATTACTTTGGCACCAATTATGAACTGCTGGAAGATTAAAACCGGAGAATATTGAATGAAAACGTGGTTTATAAAACACAGAGGAAAAATAATCACACACGGCGCGATTATTACAGCATTTATAATTTTCCTCCTGTTTGGAGCAGAGCCGCTCTTCAACCACTTCAATGAATTGCCCGGACAAGCCAAACTCCAAAATATAACTCTTCCACCAGAAACAAATGATTTAAAATACGCAATCGATCACATTTATTTGCATGAAAATACTATTGAAATAGGTGGTTGGGCTTTCATTGATGGTCAGGATACCAAAGATAACAAAATTTATATAGTTTTGAAATCAGACTCAGATACTCTGGTTTATGATACATTAACGAAGAAAAGGGTTGATGTAACAAAGGCTTTTGTAGGTTTAAATCTGAATCTTGATGATTCTGGATTTTTATCCATTATCCCTAGAGATAAAATCATTAGAAATGGTTATTTAATCGGGATCTATATTCGCAAAGGCAACCTGGAATCCTTTGGATATACCGATAAAATGCTGATAAAAACAAAAAGCGATATGCAAGTCACTTTGAAGACATCAAGATTAATAAATGATATTATACTTCCCGAAGAAACCGGGGATATTAAATTTTACATTGATCGGAGTCAAATCATCAAGGATGAAAGTGGCAAAGAATTTCTGGAGATTGTCGGCTGGGCATTCATTGAAGGAACGGATACGCAAGATCTCAAGAAATATCTGGTTTTGAAATCTCCTTCAGAGACATACATATTTGAGACTTTCTCCCAGAAGCGCCCGGATGTTACCGCCGCTTTTAAGGATTCAGGTTTAAATCTGGATAATTCCGGGTTTATTGCGAGAATAGAAAAAACGGAAATAAAACCAGATAATTATCAGGCAGGAATATTTATAATGAAACGTAATATCAAAATACTAAAATATACAAATGTCAACGTTGATCAAAAATGAAATTAAAAATTCTGAACTAATCTTGATTAATTATAACCATGAGGATGATTTTTTAACCACTTCCATGCACTTTCAATGATATCTTCCAGATTATATCGAGGAACCCAGCCCAGTTCCTTACGGGCAAATTCAGCTTTCGCAACCAGTGCAGGCGGATCACCGGTCCGTCTTTGAGCAATTTTAATTTTCACGTCTTCCCCGGTAACAATTTTTGCTGTTTCAATCACATCAATAACCGAACAACCCGTCTCAGTACCCAGATTATAAATATGTCCGCTTAAATTATCTATTTTTTCCAGTGCTAAACAGTGAGCCTCTGCAATATCTAAAACATGTACATAATCCCGTACACAGCTACCGTCTTTGGTAGGATAATCGTTTCCAAAGATAAAACAAGTTCTATTTCCATCTAAAATATTTTTTAATATAATCGGAATCAAATGGGTCTCGGGATGATGAGCTTCACCGTATTTTTCGCTGGCTCCAGCAGCATTGAAATATCTTAAAATAATATATTTGAAACCATATGCTTTTGCATACCACTCCAAGATATGTTCAAATATGAGCTTGGATTCTCCGTAGGCGTTAACAGGATCTTTAGGGTGATTCTCGTCTATCGGAAGATATTTTGGCAAACCGTATACTGCTGCAGTAGATGAATAAATAATTTTATTGACTTTATGCTTACACATTGAATTAAGAATATTCATTCCGCCTAATATATTACAATGAAAATAACGTTTTGGATCTGTCATCGAATATTCCACAACAGTTTCTCCAGCCAGATGTACAACTGTGTCTATCTCGTATTGCTCGAATATTTTATCAACCCCATTATTATCACAAATATCCGCTTTTATAAATTTCGCTTCATGAGATATTGCTTCAATATGACCCTGTTGCAAATTATCTACCACTAAAATTTTATGATTTCTCTCCAAGAGTTGTTCAACTATTACACTGCCTATATAACCAGCTCCCCCTGTAACCATGATATTCATTTCCAGTTTCCTCTTTAAAATATCTTTATTAAAGAATAATTCTGATTTGCAACAATTTATTCATTGTACAAAATATTAACATAAGATTCATAATAAGAAAGGGCTTCTTGTTCAACGGTTGGAATGAACATTTTATTGATATTTTCTTTCAGCCCGTTCAATATGCATGGATCATTCAAGATATTCTTAAGGATTCGGTTCAAGGCTTCAGTATTACCCGCAGGAAATGTAAAACCATTAATATTATCCTTGATTTTCTCAGCCATGCCTCCAATGTTCGACGCAACAACCGGCACACCACAAGCCAATGCTTCGTGCAAGATAAGAGGATAATTTTCATACCATATTGACGGAACGATGACAACATCAATATCGCTCAAAACTTCCCCCACTTTGTTTTCATCATATACACCATGAAATTCGAATCTGGTATCTTCTTTTGTCATATCATATAATTTATTTAAATATTCTTTATCCCACCCTGAACCATATATTTTTAAAATGAATTTATCCGACTCAATCTTTTTCAATGCTTCAATTAAGAAATCTACCCCTTTATGACGATTAAGAGAACCGGCGTAACAGAATATTATTTTATCCCCCTTTTTATATTTCTTATCGTTCTTTTTTATCGTTTTATAACTCATTCCATGACTAATAATATATACAGGAAGATTTTCTAATTCCTTTTTAAATAAATGCGCCAAGAAATTTGAAGGTGAAACTACTTTGCTAGCTCCGAATAATAATTCCCTGGCCGCTTCCAAGCGATTTTCAATAAATCTGGATGAGAAATTCGGGCAATTCTTTCGACAAGTTGTACCATTATTTGGTCCTTCGCAAATGTTCCCCTGTGCATCTAATAATATTCCACTTGGACATAGCAGCCAAAAATCTGTCAGGGTTATTAAATATGAAATATTCAAATTACGGGCACAAAAAATAAAATCATTTATTCTCATAGGATGCCCAACATGTATAAGATCGGGCTTCTCTTTTTCTAGAACCATCCGGGCAAAATTATACATTGATCTTTCACCAATAGATATATGAACCTCTGGATCAATTATTTCATTTTTAAACGCCAGCACGGGTAAACCTTTATAAACAAATTCTTTATACAAAATATCCCCAAATTTTTTATCAAAAAACGAATTATCATAAAAACTGTATGTTATCACCTTCACCCTTTGACCGGTCTTTTGCAATGCTGAGGAAATTTTGAATACGAACTTTTCAGTACCTGTCCAACATTCAGGATAAAATTGGTGCACCAAATAGATAATGTTCATCTATATTCCCTTTATTAATTCGTTATGCATATCATTTATTTTTAGCCCTTTGAGGCGAGCAAAAGCCAGATGAGCACCTGTTTGCCAGGCGCATACACAAACGAAACAGGACCTTAACTCATCTAATAAAGTATCGTCTATTCGTGGATATGAGGTATTCAAATACTGTCTCACTATTTTTAAATGATTCAATATCGCATTTAAGATGAATGTATCATTCAAAGATAATTTGCCGGAATTTTTACCAGCATAAATTAATAATTTTTCAAATTCTTCTTCTAACCCTCCGTATTCAAAGATTGTATTATCGCAAATTTTTATCGGATCCTGAGCATATAATCTAAGTTTCTTTTCAATATTATCAAAGTAATTGCCGGTATCTATTGCGACACCGTTGCTATTTAAATCATTTTTGAGCAAATGAGAAAAACAGTAATATGCCATAAGAATGCTTTCAAATACCTTATGACTTTGTAAATCAGGTATCTGGAAATCACAAAACATATCAGCTAACGTCAGAGTATCAACATAAGCTCTTTTTAACCAGTATTTTGCCGGTCTTCTGTGTGAATGGATAATACAGGGGAAACCCAATAAAGCTAATTTATAATTGTCTTTAATCAACCTGATACCCAGATCTAAATCCTCAGCATGGTTACCTCTAAAACGGTATTTGTCAAATATATCTTTTTTGATAATACACGCTATATCGGATATCTGAGCATTTTTACGTAAGGTTATATAATTTAAGTCCTGGGGTAAAGACAAAATTTTATCATTATGTGAAATATTGAGAAACTGGTTAAAATGATACCATGTGCTCACTCTGTAAAATAAATCTGCATCTTCCCTGCAGAATTCCCTACAGGAAACTGCCACTGCTCCGGTTTTCTTCATAGCTTTCAACAACCGATAAATAAAGGTGTTTGAAGATGGCAAAGCATCCTGAGTTGTAAAAAACAAATAATTTGATTTAGCTTCTTGTGCTCCTATGTTTCTAGAGAGTGAATGAGAAAAGTCCTGCGCGGGTATAGTTAAAATTTTTGCTCCGTACGCTCTTGCAATACTCAAGCTTTCGTCGGTACTTCCTGAATCTACTATAATTATCTCCAGATTCTTTAGTCCTATCTGCGAACATAATACAGGTAAAAGCAATTTAAGATCATTTGCACCATTTTTAACTGGAATAATTACAGATACAGTATTATTTTCGTCAGGAATAATCTCTTCATTATTTGAAAGAGTGATATTTTTATCAAATTTTTTTTGAATCTTAAAATTATTATTTCTTCTATATTTCTTTCTATAAAATAAATTATTGAAACCTTTAAAATGAAACTTAAAATAAAACCTGGTTTTTATAAAGAAACTCTTCCATCCTTCATCCAGAATAACCCGGATACCCGTTAATCCAAGCTCATAATAATAGCGCCTGCGTGTGCCAGGACGCAGGAGTTTTTCAATCACTCTCTGATATTTAGCCTGCAAGCGGAGGGATATACTTTGCTGAATCTGAATCTGTAGCTGGCTTAGCCTAAGATCCTTCTCCGCCAGAACCGCTCTAAGTTCACCTATCTGCCTGTCCCTTTCTTCTACATCCCGGCTGAGCTCTTCTACACGCTTCCCTTTCTCCGCCAGCTCCCTCCCCATTACACCTACCTGCTCCGTCTTCTCCGCCAGAACCGCTCTAAGTTCACCTATCTGCTTTTGATAATCTTTTATCAAAGTATCTGAAATATCTATAAGCCAGCTACTGCCTTGCACAGGTAAGTTTATCTCTCTGTTAGAAGCCAAACCGATAAAATACATGGGAGCTTTGAGCTCATTTCCCGCAAAATGAAATTCATTTCTATTATTTAATACTACAAATTCGGTAGAGCCAATTTCTGCTGTAGACGATATATTCCACATATTTGATCCTGCATAAATCCGCTGACCCATAAAACACAGGTATTTAAAATATGTAGCTAATAAAGTTTTAAATTCGTTGAAATACAGCTCTTTTACATGAAACGGGTTATTATATTGCGGAGCGTCGGTATAAACTGTCTTATTGGGTGTTGAGATAATGAGTAATCCATCGTCTTTTAATACTCTTTTTATTTCTGACAACAGTTTATCATGCTCTTTGATATGCTCAATCGCCTCAAAGCAAACAATCACATCGAAATATGCTGCACCTTTAATAGGAATATCAGTAGCAGAGCCTTTGAGAAATTCAAGGTTATGGCCAAAATATTTACTGCTGGCATGGTTGATTGTTTTTTCATCTATGTCCAGCCCGATTACATGTTTTGCTTTTTTCACCAGCATATACGAACCATATCCTTCACCACACGCCAGATCAAGAACGGTCTTATTTTCTACAAACTGCGCAGCAAAGGCATATCTATGGAGATGTTCGTACCTAATTTGAGCATCTTCAACCCACGGTAAACACCTTTCACCAGTCCATTCAAGCATTATTAGTTCCTCCCTTTAACAGCGTCAGATAATCCGCGATGATTTTTTCCGTCCGACCGGCGGATACCGCCCTGCCACCATCTATGAGGATGCTCCTCTGGCACAGGCTTTTGACAGTATCGAGCGCGTGAGAGACGAAAACGATCGTTTTGCCATGGCTTTTGAATTCATTGATTTTCTCAGCGCATTTTTTCTGGAAAGCCTCATCACCTACTGCAAAGACCTCATCTATGAGCAGGGTATCCGGATCCGCATGCACCGCCACGGAGAAGGCGAGCCGGAGATACATCCCGGATGAGAAGTTTTTAAGCTTCATATTCTGAAAACGCTCGAGTTCGGCAAAATCAAAGATCTCCCTGTAGCATCGGCTGATTTCCTTCCGACTTAACCCGAGCACCGAGCCGTAGATATATACATTTTCCTCCGCCGTGAGCTCGGGCTGGAAGCCTACCCCCAGCTCCAGAAAGGAGGCAACCCTGCCGTTCATCTCCACCCTGCCGGCATCTGGATAGAGCACTTTTGCCAGGATTTTGAGCAGGGTGCTTTTACCGGAGCCGTTCCTGCCGACGATCCCGAAAGCCTCCCCTTTCTCTATTTCAAAGCTGATATCTTTGAGAGCCCAGAATTCCTCATAAGCGTACTGCTGTTTGACGATGCCGATTAGATGCTGGAAGAGCGTGGTCTTCCTCTCATGGGGAATCCGGAATTTTTTGGAGAGTTTTTCCACCGTAATGGCATCCATCTATATTGCCTCCGCAAACCGGCGCTGCAGCTTCTGAAAGGCAAAATGCCCGAAGAGAAAAAACCCGGCTCCAAAAGCCGCCAGGAGCAAAAAGGTATTTAAAGACGGCAAAGTGCCAGCTACCAGGAGATCCCGGTAAACGAAGATTATGCGGGTGATTGGATTGAGCATGTAATACGGAACAAGCTGGTACGGCACCGCCGAAATGGGATAGACAATCGGTGAGCAGAAAAAAAGCGCATTAATGAGCACATCCCAAATCTGGGATAAATCCCGGAAATAGACAAAGAGCGCCGCCAGAATCAGCCCGAGCCCGTAAACAATCCAGAAATAAAGGATAAAGGCAAAGGGAAAAAGGCAGGCTGTCCAGGGAATCCCGCCCGTGAGAGCAAAGATGATGGGCAGGAGAATCAGGATTTCCAGAAAGGAGGTGAAGAGGCTGGATAAGGCGGTGCTGAGTACCAGAATCTGGCGGGGAATATAAACCCGGGTAACCAGATTGGGTTTGGCTACCACCGATACCAGGCAGGAAAACGTGCCATTGGCAAAGAAGCGCCAGACCATGATTCCCACCAGCAGGTTGACGGCGAAGTTTTCTTCCTGCTTGAAGATGTTCCGGAAAACGAACCAGAGCACCACCGCCAGCAGAAAGGGACTGAGAATGGACCAGAAGAATCCCAGCACCGTATTTTGATAACGGTTTTTGATCTCCGCTACCGTGAGGTTTTTAATCAGCTCTCTGTACTGCCACATTCTATTCCAAGTTTATTAACGATTTTTAATTAAACCGATTTTACCACAAAACGTTCCTGAATTCCTGCTGATATCATAGATAAGGCTGTATGGAATCCATTTGAAACATCCCATTTGAGCCAGATATCTTATTTCTGAGTAAAAATAATTAAAAATTTTCTTTATTGAAAAATGGGTTGTATCTTCTAATATATCTTTACCTTGACGAACAGATATACCATATTCTACTGATCTCCAGAATATTGAACATATATTGAAATCATGAGCATGATATACCGCCGCATTAGGTTCATAAATAATTTTCCATCCTGCTTTAAATATTCTGGCTGCAAATTCCTTATCTTCTGTGAGCATAATATTTTCCGAAAATTTAAATTGGTTCCAAACATCTTTTCTTATAGCTGAATTGACGTTGGAAATAAATGTATTATCGCGGAAGTTGTTTAAGCCCTTTTTATCAATAACTACTTTAAAATCAGGGAAATAATAATGATAATAAAATTTTTCCGGTGGTTTGGTTGTTTGCCAGGGCAATTGTCTTCCACTCACCATGCCGGCTTCCGGATCTCTCAACGGATCAGTCAGGTTTATCAACCAATCTTCGTTAACAGGCAAAGCATCCTGTGTAATATAAATTAAAATTTTACCCTTAGCCATTTCTGCGCCATAATTTCTAGTTTGCCCATGATGAAATTCAGCAGGTTTTATCTGAATTAATTTAACTGGATATTTTTTTGCTATTTCAATTGTCTTATCCTGAGAACCAGAATCCAGCACCAGCACTTCAAAAGAATTCATGAACTTTTGAGAGAAAATCTTCTCCATTAATAAATTGAATTTCTCTCCAGCATTTTTCGTAAGTATTATTATGCTAACATCTACATCCATTCTTAATCCGGTTTTCAATTTTTTTATTCATTACTCCATCTCTGAAACCTCTGGCAAGGTGTCTGAGCGCCTTCCTGTTCCTGCCAGCGAGTTTGAGGAAGTAATAAGGGAATACTATGAACTGCCCGGTTATAAACAGGAATCTTCTTAGCCCTTTTAGATTTTTACGGGCAAATATGAAGCCGTTCCGCATATAATAATAAGCCTGCACGGGTCCGGTTATCCACTCGGCATCAGCTTTATGCCAGACGGTTGGTGATGGCACATACAGGCATTTGAAGCCGGATCGCCGGGCACGGGCACAGTAATCCGCATCCTCAAAGTAGAGAAAGTAATCTTCATCCAGCAGACCGATTTTTGCCAGCACCGCCCTCTTGATTAACATTGCACAGCCGGTGATATAATCCACATAACGGGGTGAGCGGCAGACTTCCAGCCCCATACCTTTACCAATATGTTCTGTGAGCCCGAAGAGATTGATCCTGCCGCCGGCGCTCCAGAGTTTTTCCGGCTCTTTGTAATAGAGTATCGCCGGACCAGCAATTCCCACCTGTGGGTCCGCCTCTGCGGCGGCGATGAGATCTTTCAAAATCTCCTGGTCCACCACCACATCGTCATTGAGCAGGAGAATCCAATCGCCGGCGGATTGTTTTATGCCGATATTATTGCCCGCTGGGAAACCCAGATTGCTTCCGGTTGCGATGATTTTAACCCACGGAAAGCGGTCTGCTATCCGATCAGGGGAACCATCTGTGGAACCGTTATCCACCACGATGACCTCACACCGGGGATTAACTATCTGCATGACGGATCCAAGGCACGCCAGCACATCCTCCCCACCATTGTAGTTCAAAATAATGATTGATACTTCTGGTTTTTGATCTGGCATATGGTTTCTCCTGTCTGGTAGAGTTTTTTAAAAATACTCTCGCTTGCCTAACCAGTGTAACGTCATTCCGGGGCTTCCTTCTAGCCTGCCCCAATGGCGTCATTCCGAGGAATCCTTCCAGTGAATCTGGAAGGATGACGTGGGAATCTCAACGAAGCGCTCCTTTCCTTGTTTCATTTTACGCCACCCCCCAGATTGTCACGCCGTTCACCGCTTGCGCGCTGAACGCCTCATAATGACGTACTGGGAACTGGCTCCATTCCTTTGCCGCGCCCCGCCTTTGAGATTGTCACGTCGGTCAATGCTTGCGCCTTGACCTCCTCACAATGACGTTTCTGGGATCCTTCCAGGAAAGGCCTCACAATGACGTTTCGGGGAAAGGAAGGACTCACAATGACGTCGCCTGGAAAGACTTTTTACTTCTACTAGAACGAATGTTATTATTTTAAACAAGAATCCCGGAAAAACAGTATATGAAGGATACAAAAGAGGTTTGCATCATACTGCCTACCCTGAATGAGGCTCAGGCAATCGGCCATGTAATTGATGAAATTCCCCGCCGCGCGCTGGAGGACCAGGGCTACCGGGTAGATGTACTGGTCGTGGATGGCAACAGCTCAGACCTCACCAGGGAAATCGCCAGTTCAAAAGGTGCCAGGGTTCTGGTTGAGCCCAGAAGCGGTAAAGGGCGCGCCATCCGCACTGCCCTGGAAGAAATCAAAGCGGATTATATCTTCATGCTGGATGGCGATTACACCTATCCCACCACTTATATTCCCGCCATGCTGAAAGCCCTGCAAAAGTACCCGGTAGTAATCGGATCCAGACTAAAAGGAAAGCGGGAAAAGGGAGCGCTGAGGCTGATCAATTTCATTGGCAACCACCTGCTCACCCTGCTCGCCAATCTCCTCTACGGCACCCGGATCAGTGACCTCTGCACCGGTTTCTGGGGCTTCCGCCGGGAAGTAATCCAGGCACTGGATCTCAGGGCAGATGGTTTCCAGATTGAAGCCGAACTGCTCACGCAAATCGCCAGAAAAGGCTATAAAATCGGGGAAATTCCTATTCTCTACCGGACCCGTCAGGGCAAAGCCAAACTCAGCGGCTGGCGGGATGGCATCCGGATCGCCCGCCTGTTAATCGATCGCAGGCTCCACCCCGCAGGAAGGCATTAAAGAATCCTCCGCTGTCTGGTTCATCAATTCGTTGCCAATATCAAACCATCTCTCCGTAAAAATGAAGGCACGCACTTCATCAATCGTTACCAGATAAGCCAGAAAACTGCCCAGCAAATCCTTTTTACCCTGAGAGCAGTATTCTCTCAAAATCTCCAGCACGCGCGGGGGGAAAATATAACAAGCGGTCGCTATTACTGTGGAAACCGGGTGAAGGGGCTTTTCAACGAATTCGCGGATTTTATTCCCCGTCAAACTGACCACACCAAAATTCCGCGCCAGATTCAGATCACCGATATCATGCAACGCTACCAGAGCATGTTGCCCATCAAAAGCCTGTAAAAAGCGCTCAATCTCAAACTCAAAATAGTTATCGCCACCGATAACCAGCAAATCTTCCTCGATCTGCTTTTCCCTCACCCAGAAATCTATCGCGGATAATGCGCCCAGCTTCTGCTCTTCGCTGACTGCGCTTTCGATCAACACCTCAACCGGACGCCGAATGGAGTTTTTCCAGTCAGCCAGGCAGTTCTCAAATTTCTGATTGGTGGTGATCAGAATTTCGATATCAGCCGGTATTCTCTCCACAATATGGGTGAGAAGCGGTTTGCCCCGGTATTCAAGGAGGGCTTTGGGCTTATCGCCGATTAGCGAATAAACCCTGCGGTGAAATCCACCTGCCAGAATCAGGCACTGCATCTTAAAGGCTTCTCCCGGCGAATGAGACTTTAATCCCAGTATACTAAAGGTTACCATACGGGATCAATAAACCATGCCGGTCTGAAGGCAGACCGAACTCCCGGAAGCTTTAAACTTTCTGCGAAAACGTATATAATAACGCCAAAGCTTGATCCGGAGGGGTAGTCGGCTTCAGACAGGCTTCAACCCGTGTCAGCCTGCCATCACACAGGATCGGGAAATGCTTAATGGATAAATGAATCAGGTAAGCGAAACAAAAAGGCACATAAAGCGCAGCGTACTCATTGCAGATGGAATCATTCTTCTGGTAATCTCCGGTATCGCCCTCACCATCAGAATAGCACCAGTCTACAAGATTGTTTTCGGGCAGGATTGGGTTAACTTTCAGGGCAATGATACCTGGTACCACATACGGCTGATTGAAAACCTGCTTCAGCATTTCCCCCACCGTATCTCCTTTGATCCCTACACCTATTTTCCCTATGGGCAGTCAGTTTTCTTTGCGCCCTTTTTCGATCTACTGATCGGCTTCTTTGCCTGGGTAGTCGGTCTGGGAGCGCCTTCTACACATACCATCGAAGTAGTGGCAGCTTATCTGCCGGCAATTATGGGAGCGCTGGTAGCCATACCAGTCTATTTTATTGGCAAAGAGCTTTTCAATAAAACCACCGGCTGGATCGGAGCCCTGCTGGTTGGCATTCTGCCTGGACCCCTGCTCATGCATTCCCGGCTGGGTTTTGCGGATCACCATGTAGCTGAGATCCTTTTCAGCACCACTGCTATCCTCTTTTTGGTACTCACCCTTAAAGATATGCGCGCAAACCCTCTCGAATTCCGGCATTTCAGAACCGGCGCCTGGAAGAGCAAGCTTAAATCCCTGCTCTTTGCCGTCTGCACCGGCGGTGTGCTGGGTATTTACCTGCTCACCTGGGTAGGCGGTCTGCTTACCGTTTTTGTCATCTTCTGCTGGCTGGTGGTAATGTATATTTTCCATCATCTCAGGCAGGAAAACACGGATTACCTGTGCATCATCGGTGTGCCGGTTTTCCTGATTCCCCTGCTTATGATTATCCCCTTCCTGGATCAGATCGCCTACGGCGGTCTAAATGTCATTGCACTTATCATCGCCATAATCGCCATCACGATTTTCAGCGGTATTTCACGCCTGCTTTCAGCCGCCAGGATCCGATCGTTTTATTTCCCAGTAGCGCTGGCCGGGCTGGGTGTGCTGGGAATCGCAAGCATTTACCTGGTTGATGCCAGTCTCTTCCGCACAATGCTGGATAAATTCCGCATCTTCACACCGGATACCACCTACCAGACTATTTCGGAAGCCCGCCCGTTATTCTTCGCCCGCGGACCCTTCTCACTTTCACCGGTCTGGGATATGTTCACCACCAGCATGATCATGGCTCCCATCTCTTTCGTCATCATACTGGTTTCATTTTTACGGAAAATGCTACCGGAAATCATCCTGTTCTTAACCTGGAGCCTGCTGATCTTCCTGGCAGCCATGGGGCAAATCCGCTTTGCCGAATACCTCACCGTACCCGTCGCCATACTCAGCGGCTATCTCTTCTGGCAGATAACCAGCCATATTCCGGCTTTTCTGAAGTGGCTCGAATTCAGATCACCACAAGAGATGACGGAGAAAAAAGCAAAAACCGCCCGGAAAAAGAAGGATAAAACCCCTACCCCCAGAAAAAGGTACGTTATCTGGTACAGTACAGCCCACGCTTCGCTGGCTCTGGTGCTGGTCTTTCTGCTGGGTGTATTGCCCAACATTTCGCCCGCCGGGAGGGTACTGGAAGCCAATGCCGGCATTACCCCGGACTGGCAGGCGGCACTGGTCTGGCTGCGCCAGAACACCCCGGAGCCTTTTGGAGATGCCGGTTTCTTCAACGCCATA
>Ga0101944_10004857_pt1 | contig 16047 bp, 16 predicted proteins | sample DewCreD2012metaG_FD_75245 | JGI IMG/M metagenome (GOLD analysis project Ga0101944, IMG submission 75245) | Hot spring sediment bacterial and archeal communities from British Columbia, Canada, to study Microbial Dark Matter (Phase II) - Dewar... ...
CCGACAAATAATCTGTTGCGGTCAATTTCGTTGTAGAGCAGCTCGGCCTTGGCTTTGTTCCGCTTTTCCATCTCGACCAGCCCGCCTTGTTCTTTCATCCAGCGCAGAGTCAGGAGGGCGGAGTATATAATGACCACCGGCGGTGTATTGTAAAGGGAATTATTCTTGATGTGCGTGCGGTAATCCACCATGGTTGGCAGCGGGCGGCTGACCTTGCCAAGAATGTCTTCCCGTACAATCACAAATGTCAATCCGGCGGGGGCCAGGTTTTTCTGCGCCCCACCGTAAATCAAGCCGTATTTGGACACATCAATCGGGCGGGAGAAAATATCCGAGGACATATCCGCCACCAGCGGCACGGGTGAATCCAGGTCGGTGAGAATTTCGGTACCGTAAATGGTATTGTTGGTGGTAATGTGGAAATAATCCACATCTTCGGGAATGGTAAATTGCTTGGGAATATAGGTGAAGTTTTTATCTTCCGAAGAAGCCACCACCTCGACTGGCCCGAACAACTTGGCTTCCTTGTAGGCTTTTTGTGCCCACTGACCGGTGATCAAATAAGCGGCTTTCTTCTCAAGGAGATTATAGGGAACATGGAAAAACTGGGTGCTGGCGCCGCCGCCTACAAAAATGACGGCATAACCTTCGGGTATGTTCAGCAGCTCTTTGAACAGGGCAACGCACTCATCTACTACGGCTTCAAATTCTTTGCTGCGATGAGAGATTTCCAAAATGGAAAGCCCTGTGCCGGCAAATTCGTGAATGGCTTTGGCGGTTTCTTCAATGGTGTACTGCGGGAGAATTGAGGGCCCGGGATTGAAATTATGCTTTTTCATTCGATCCGTCCTTTTGGGTGATTGAAAATGATTTGTCGTGATACTGGCAGGAAGAGATGACCTCTTTAGATTATAGGATGAATTGGACTGCATGGCATAGTGAAAGAAATCCCGACTTCTACCCTCTTTAATCAGATGTCAGACATTAACCATCGTGAAATGACAAAATTGTCGGACAAGGGGGTTAAAAAACTTCATTCGAAATGGTGAATTTTGCACTAATCTGATGAAATTAATTGACTTTGAATCATCGAGTTGGTATCATTAAAGTAACCCGTTGGGGTGCAAATGGTTACGGTTCTTAAGAATAAAACAACCGCCAGGTGCACAACGACCGTCATCTACTAAACCAAACAGGAGGCGACCGTGCAATTATCTCCCTCTGCCGGCGAGCGTTTTCGGGAGGCGATGAAGAAGGAAAAACCTTTACAGGTGGTGGGAGTAATCAATGCCTACGCGGCTTTACTGGCCGAACGGGCTGGTTTTCAGGCAATTTACCTTTCGGGCGGGGGTGTTGCGGCGGCTTCATTGGGGGTTCCCGATTTGGGCATCACGACACTGGAAGATGTTTTGATGGATACTCGCCGCATTACCGATGCGTGTTCATTACCGTTGCTGGTGGATGTGGACACCGGCTTTGGAAGTGCTTTTAACATTGCCAGGACGGTGCGTTCGCTGATCAAAGCCGGAGCAGCCGCAATGCACATGGAAGATCAGGTGCAGGCCAAGCGTTGCGGTCATCGCCCCGGTAAAGCGCTTGTGCCGCCTGAAGAGATGGAAGATCGCATCAAGGCGGCGGTGGATGCGCGCAACGATCCTTCCTTTGTCATCATGGCGCGTACCGATGCACTGGCAGTTGAGGGGGTGGAATCGGCGCTGGAGCGCAGCCGCCGCTATGTTGAAGCCGGCGCGGATATGATCTTTGCCGAAGCAGTGACTGAATTAGGAATGTATGCGGAATTTGTACGGGCTGCCGGCGTGCCGGTTTTAGCCAACATCACCGAATTTGGGAAGACCCCGCTGTTCACCACCCATCAACTTGCCGAAGTGGGGGTTGAGTTGGTGCTTTATCCACTTTCTGCTTTCCGGGCAATGAGTGCGGCAGCATCAGCAGTTTATCAGATCCTGCGGCGGGATGGAACCCAGCAGGCAGTGTTGGGAATGATGCAGACTCGGGCGGAACTGTATGAGGTTTTGAACTATTACGCTTACGAAGAAAAACTCGATCAACTTTTTGCCAAGGAGAGGAGAGACGATGAGTGATCAGGTGTTGGAAAAGAAGGATGCCAAGAAGAAATCGGTTGCCCTTTCGGGGGTTCCGGCTGGCAACACCGCAATCTGCACGGTGGGTACACTGGGGCATGACCTGCGCTATCGTGGATATAATATCAATGATCTGGCGGAGTATTCGACCTTTGAAGAGGTGGCGTACTTGCTGATCTATGAAAAACTACCGGTTGCCAATGAGTTTGACCGCTACCGGCGGCGGCTCAAGACGCTGCGCGGTTTGCCGGCCCCGGTAAAAGCCGTGCTGGAGCAGATTCCCGCAGCCGCTCACCCCATGGACGTTTTACGCACGGGCTGCTCCATTTTGGGGGCTACGCTGCCTGAGCGCGAGGATCATCCCGTAGAGGGAGCGCGTCATATTGCTGACCGTCTGCTGGCCATTTTCCCCTCCATGCTGACCTACTGGTTCCACTACTCGCATCACGGCCGGCGGATTGAAGTGGAAACGGACGACGATACGATTGCAGGTCACTTTTTGCATCTTCTCCACGGGCGCAAACCCAGCGAGTTACACGAGCGAGCCCTGGATATTACGCTCATCCTCTACGCCGAACATGAATTTAACGCCTCAACATTCACCGGCCGGGTCATTGCCGGCACAGGTTCAGATATCTATTCTGCGATTACCGGCGCAATTGGCGCTTTAAAAGGATTCAAACACGGCGGCGCCAACGAAGGGGCAATGGAAGTCATCGAACGCTACAAATCACCTGAGGAAGCCGCAGAAGATGTCCGCCGAATTTTGGAGAATAAAGGCATTGTCCTCGGGTTTGGGCATCCGGTTTACACCATTTCCGATCCGCGCGCCAAGATTTTGAAAGGGCTTTCATGCTCATTATGCAAAGATTTTGGCGACGAGACCATGTGCGATATTGCCGAAAAGATTGAAGACGTCATGTGGGAGCAGAAGCGCATGTTCCCCAATCTGGACTGGTACAGTGCGGTTGTCTATCACATGCTCGGCATACCGACATTCATGTTCACACCCTTGTTTGTGATGGCGCGTACTGCCGGTTGGGCGGCGCATGTCATCGAACAGCGGCTGGATGGGAAAATTATCCGTCCTTCGGCAAATTACATTGGTCCAGAACCGCGCGAATACGTCCCGATTGAAAAACGCATATAACGGCAGCAGAACCATGAGCGAAGCAATGACCAATCTTCGTCCCCAGCCGGATGACGTGCTGGTACAAATTGCCGATTATGTGCTGAATACAGAAATTACCAGTACCGAAGCGTACGACACTGCCCGACTGTGCCTGATGGATACGCTGGGCTGCGGTCTGGAAGCCCTCTCCTACCCTGCCTGTACCAAATTGCTTGGCCCGATTGTGCCCGGCACGATTGTTCCCAACGGAGCCCGCGTACCGGGCACCCAATTCGTCCTCGATCCGGTCACAGCTGCTTTTAACATCGGAGCAATGATCCGCTGGCTGGATTTCAACGACACCTGGCTGGCCGCTGAATGGGGTCATCCTTCGGATAATCTGGGTGGCATTCTGGCAACCGCGGACTGGCTTTCGCGCACAGCGGTGGCGAATGGCAAACCACCTCTGACCATCCGGCAGTTGTTGACCGCCATGATCAAAGCCCACGAGATACAGGGGGTTCTGGCCCTGGAAAACAGTTTCAATCGGGTTGGGCTGGATCACGTCATTCTGGTCAAGGTTGCCAGCACAGCGGTGGTAACCGCCATGCTGGGGGGCACGAAAGACGAGATCATCAACGCCCTCTCCAATGCCTTTATTGATGGCCATCCGCTGCGTACTTATCGCCATGCCCCAAACACCGGTTCACGCAAATCCTGGGCAGCGGGAGATGCCACCAGTCGCGCGGTACGCCTTGCGCTGATGGCGGTCAAGGGGGAAATGGGGTATCCTTCCGCCCTGACAGCCAAAACATGGGGTTTTTATGACGTACTTTTTCGCGGGCAATCGTTCAAGCTGTCGCAGCCATTCGGTTCGTATGTGATGGAAAATGTGCTTTTCAAGATTTCCTTCCCGGCCGAGTTCCATGCACAGACAGCAGTAGAAGCAGCCTTTCAACTTCATCCGCTGGTGCGCGACCGGCTGGAAGAGATTGAAAAAGTGGTGATCACCACGCACGAGTCGGCCATCCGCATCATTGATAAACGCGGGCCGCTGTATAACCCCGCCGACCGCGACCACTGCATTCAATATATGACTGCTATCGGCTTGATTTATGGGGAATTGACTGCCCGGCATTACGAAGATGAAGTCGCTGCCGATCCGCGCATTGATGATTTGCGCGCAAAGATGGAAGTGGTAGAAAATCCAAAATTCAGCCGGGACTACCTCGACCCGCAAAAGCGTTCGATTACCAATGCGGTGCAGGTCTTTTTCCGGGATGGAAGCTCCACCGAACAGGTGGTAGTGGAATATCCAATTGGTCACCGCCGGCGGCGCGCGGAAGGGATTCCACTGTTGATCGAAAAATTTAAGGTCAATCTGGCTCGTCGTTTCCCGCCAAAGCAGGCAGCCCAAATTCTGTCGGTCTGTCAGGATGCCGACAGACTGCAGGCGATGCCGGTCAACGAATGGGTAGATTTGTTTGTTATTTAAGGTTTGGCTTGACCAATGCGGGTTTGTTGAGTAAAATCTTTTTTGCAAGTTCTGGCGACGTGGCCAAGTGGTAAGGCAAGGGTCTGCAAAACCCTGATCACGGGTTCAAATCCCGTCGTCGCCTCTCAAGTAAGCACTTTACCAGTTTCTATTTCTTTTAGTCAAAGGGATTCCATCCCTTTGACGAGCAGCGCACCCGATGGATCCCTGGGTGCGTTTTGTGTTTTTGAGAGGTCAGGCATGGTTACACTTCCCTCACTCATTCCACTTTCCGAAGCCACCCGCCAGCACGGGCTGGGAGAAGCCTATTTGCACCAGATGGTTGAAAAAGGCAAAATTAGGGCTGCAATGGTTACGGGTGAGATGGTCGTAAGCGAAGATGAAGTAAAAGAACGCGCGTCAAACGAATGTTAATAAAGCCATCACCTTTCGTCATTCGGATACATGCATCCTCAAGACCCGGGATTCTCGCGATTGCTTCGACTATAAGCGTGCCGCTTTGCCCAACGATCCGACACGAAAGACAGCCGTTGCGCCTCCATGTAGTACAACCCAATCATTGATGCCCTCCGCAGAAAGAAACTCCCGCCAACCCTGTTCGCTCATGATTATCGTCTCCTATCCTGTCACCCGCCAAACACTCCAGTTTGGCGGCGGGACGCCGTCCGCTGCAACCGGTTGTCAGGCGGTAATAACCCAACTGTCAGGATGCTTATCTGGGATTATCCGCGGATCAATTCCATGCTCAAGAAAGACCTTGCATGCAGAAACGACCAAGTTGAACCCTTCGGTTGAATCCAACGCTTGCGCCACCTTCTCGTCGTCGGTTCCAGAAAAGCCAGTCTCTGTAATGGAAACAAACGTCCATCCCTCACCCTTTGCCACAAATGTAATCTCAACTGGTGTCGGCCAATCGAAGACAATCCGCCGGTTGTTCTCCAGTGCTCTTACAACAACATCGCCAGAAGCTCCGTAGAAGTCCCAATACCAGGTAACCGTCTCACCGATCGCGAGTCGACCGCTAGAGCGATTGAACCAGAACTTCGTGGTCACTTCAGGATCAACGAAAGCATTGAATACTTCTTCGACGGGTCTACGGATAAGCATAGTTGCCCGTGCTGTTGGGGAAGTCGTAAGTGTCATTCTCTACTCCATTCAGTTCTAAGTGAAGGAACCAACCGATCGAGTTGAGTGTTCAGCGGTAGACAGTCCGCCATCAAGCGAGGAGCCAGGTATCGCTGGTGTTCGAGCGCCCGGTTTGTAGTCCTCGCGTCCCCGGTTCATTCCTTCAGACTTTCCGGGGTTTGCGCGACAAACGGACCCCGCTCCATAAAGCCCCACACATAGCCTTCGGGGTCGCGAACTTGCAGCACTCGAACCCCATAAAACTTCGGTTCTGGGTGTCCCGCGGTGACGCCAGCTGCAGTGACACGGGCATACATTGCTTCTACATCATCAACCCAAATGCCGATCCAGTCGTCGGGACGGCGTCCCTTATTCTTCCACCAGTCTGGAGAACCGTCGAGCCAGATTTCAGAGGGGCCAACCGTGAGTTCCGCATTAGTGATGTGCCCATATTCGTCCAACCAACGCCCCTTCTCAACAAAGCCGAATACTCGGGTCAACCACTCAAGCGCAACCGAGATGTTGTCGTAGTGTAGGTAAGGCGTGACACCGTTGAAGGTAACAGGTTTCTCTGACATAGCTCAACTCCTAAACTGGGAAAGACTGGGAAAGGGATCTAGCGTGGTTCTTGCTATGACTGACCTTCTATGCGCAACGAAATAGTGTCGGCTGCAAGCGCGAGTTGGGCAGTCAAAAAAGAATACATCCAAGCCAGACCCGCAAGGACAACACGGTGAACTGCTATGCTCCCCAGAACAACAACCAACTGAAAGACCATCTTTAGCATACTTGATCATGTACGAAATTGCCCTGAACGTCAAGCTAATCAACACCCTCCGGCTGCTGCCGAGTAGAGCCGTCTGGCCATGAAACGATACAGACACGGTTGCCTGCGCGGTCGGCAAGCGTCCAGTATTCTGGCGCATGGGAGTCATCGACAATTCGTCCGCCTGCAGCAAGCGCTGCTTGTAGTCGTACCAGCACCTGATCGTGCGCAACCGACACATCAATATGCATCGCATGCCGCAGTAGCTTGCTTGCGTCAATCTCTTGCATCCAGACCGTCGATCCGTGCCCAAGAGGGTCAACTGCATTATCATCAGCCATCGGCAGGTAGCCTAGCACGGCGCGCCAGAAATCAACGTCAATCTCATCCCGCTTCGCTGCAATTGCGACCTGTACTTCTTGGACAGCCGAACGATCTGCGAGCGCTTCATACTCCCGTGCAACAGATGAAATAGCCCTTGCAAGTTCGATGTGTCGCGACTCCAGTTGCCAAAGATCACGCGTCAAACGAACGTTAATAAAGCCATCACCGATCTTCATTAGGACACAGGCATCTTCAAGACCCGGGATTCTCGCAATTGCTTCGGCTAAGCGTGCCGCTTTGCCCAACGATCCGACACGAAAGACAGCCATTGCGCCTCCATGTAGTACAACCCAATCATTGATGCCCTCCGCAGAAAGAAACTCCCGCCAACCCTGTTCGCTCATGATTATCGTCTCCTATCCTGTCACCCGCCAAACCCTCCAGTTTGGCGGCGGGACGCCGTCCGCTGCAACCGGTTGTCAGACCACCCTCACTGACGCACATAGCGCAAGTGTGTGGCGGTTGGACCATCAAGCACCCTGTAATGCGAAACTGCGGCAAGGGTTCGCGCAGGTTCTCGAACAGACGCCGCCCGGTGCCGAACAACACGAGCGCCAGGGCGATTTCCAACTCGTCGATGACACCCATGTTCAAATACTGTTGGATCACGTCTGCGCCGCCTGCAATTCGAATATCACGACTGCCCGCAGATTCCCGCGCCAGCTCAAGTGCCCGCTCCGGTCCGTCATTGATGAAGTAAAAGGTCGTCCCACCGGGGCGCACCCAGGGTTCGCGCTTCTCATGGGTAAGAACGTATACCGCTGTGTGAAACGGAGCCTCCTCCGGCCAGCCGCGCTCGCCTTGGTCGAACATGCGCTTGCCCATAATGTTGGCACCGATGCGCTCCGTGGTGCTGCGAAGCAGGTCATTGACCGGGCCGGTCTCTCCACCTGGTCCGAGCTTGAGGTTCTCGCGGATGTACTCTTGATTGAGAGCCCAGCCCATCAGCGCACCCCACTTGGCGCTCCAGTTCTTGTACTCAGGCTTGTCCCAATTCTCCATGGTCATTCCTTCCGGTGCCATGTAGCCATCGAGGCTAAGCCCAATATTGACGAATACTTTACTCATGATTCTCCTCTCGCACGATTGGATTTCAGCATAACGGATGGGTTCAGCCGACACGCTGCGCTTCACTCCACGTGCGGCTGCAGCCCGTGGTTAGGTTTTGCTACCGTATCCCATCGTGATGACGACATTCCCCTTTTTGTGCCCTTTTTCAACATACCTGTGAGCCTCGGCGGTCTGTTCTAACGAGTAACTTCTATCAATGACTGCTCTTATCTTTCCCACCTCAATAAGCTCTTTGAGCAAAATGAGCTTTTCGGTCTCTTCGCTTGTCAGGGATTTGACGGTTAGAGAGATCCCGTTCTTCGTCAGAGAGCTTTTACCGCCTGAAGAGGATATCTTGCCAACCGCGTCAAAAACAATCTCATAGGTTTCGCCGCTCTGGGTGAAATCCTCTTGAGTGTAATCAATTACCTTATCAGCCCCCAGAGATCTTACAAGATCTAAACTTGAGGTGCTGCATACCCCGGTTACTTCTGCCCCAAAATGGTACTTGGCAATTTGTACCGCAAAGGTACCTACACTTCCAGAAGCGCCATAGATAAGGACTTTTTGTCCCCTCTGGATATTTGCCGTTTTCAGAAGATGTAACGCTGTCATACCCCCAATAGGAACAGCGGCGGCTTCCTCATAGGTAATGTTCGCAGGTTTTTTGGCCACCACTCCTTGCTTCCATTCTTCGGGCAGACATACATATTCGGCATAAGCGCCAGCTCTTAAGCCAGTGGTTGTTCCAAAAACTTGGTCACCCTTCTTAAACAGTTTTACATCTTTGCCAACCGCTTCAACTGTAGTGGACCCATAAAACTGGACACAAAAATAGCAAAGCTAAGGGGTATCCTCCATGGAGTTGAGTACCCAATTGGCTTCAAACTCAGCCGGGGTGAGATATCCCAAAGAAGAATGGATGCGCTTTTGGTTGTAGACATCCTGGATAAACTGCCCAATCTGGTGTTTAGCATCCACAAAGTCGCGGTAATCTGACAGATCCACCTCCTCTTCTTTGACCGTCCGCATGAACCGCTCGGCATAACCGTTTTCTTCGGCCTTTCCGACAGCGGCCATGCTGATCCGAATACGATATTTTTTCAACTCGTCCAGATAGACATGGGCAGCGTAAGTCCCGCCTTGATCACTATGATGGATGAAGGGTACCCGGTCACTCAAGCCCATCCGCAAGGCAGCCAGGGTAAGTTGCGTGTCACAAGCCATGGACAGACCCCAACCACGCACCGCTCGGGTAAAAACATCCAGTACAATCGCCAGAAACACAAATCCGCTTCCCAGGCGAATGTAGGTCACATCCGAAACCCAGACCTGCTCAGGATGCGTGATTTCCAGTTCCTTGACCAGATTCTCATATCGCGGATAGGCATGACGACTATCTGTCGTGCGGTATCCTCTCCGCTTGATCGGCCGCAGCCAGTTCCGCTGGCGCATCAGGCGCTGCACCCGTTTGCGGTTGATGCGGTAATTATACGGCGCTCGGCGTAACTGGTGGGTCACGCGTCGGCTGCCATACCGCGGATACTCCCCAACCACTTGTTGCAGGTCCGCTTCCAACTTGCTTTCGTCGGCTGGATGAGCCGGGTAGTAATAGGTGCTGCGCGGCAGGCTGAGCAGCTCACAAGCCAGCTCAACCGGCATTTGCAGGGTTTCACGCATGGCTTGCACCGCTACTCGCTTTTCCTGGATGTGAAGTCCGAGTACCTCAAGACTTTTTTTGCCGCTTCCAATTGCATGATCAAGCGCCCAACCATCCGCTCCAACTCATCAATCCGTTCTTCATCCCGATTTCTGCCTTTCGGTTGCTCGAATACCTGGGCTGCTCGCTCCAGAAATTCCTGCTTCCAGCGTGACAGCACCGTGTCTTTGATCCCGTATTCGCGGCTGGCCTGCATCAGCCCTTTCTGACCGCTGATCATTTCCAGCACCACCCGTACTTTGAACTCTGGATCGTACTTGCGTCGGTTGATCATCCTGGACTCCTTCCTCATAGTGTACCCTCCCCCTTAGGGTACTGTCCAGTTTTTGGGGTCCATTACAGTGCAGGTGGGGGTCAAACATTCTCAAAGGATTAGGAAGAGGATTTATCCCGAACTGAGGTTAGTTAGCCATGACAACGAGTGAGATTCCTGTGCTTTATTCCCCTTCCCCGTCCAGTGTTGAAGAACTGCACGCCGCACTGGAGTATGAGGTCTTTCGGGTTTCGGGCTGGTCGGCGGACGACTGGCGGCGAAGACTGTTCCGGGCGTTGCTGAATCGCCCGCTCCACCGGCTGGCGGGGGTGTTGACCGCGCTGGATGAGGATACCCGCCGCTTTGGTCTGACGGTAGGGTTGACCCGTTTTCTGGAACATTTTGCCTGTAATATCGAATGGGCAGCCGAAGAGCCTATTCCTCAAAAAGGGCCGTTGATTGTTGCCTGCAATCATCCGGGCACGTTTGATGGATTTGTGCTTGCCAAATTGTTGCAGCGTGAAGATGTACGGGTGATTGCCCGGGACATGCCGTTATTGCGGGGTTTGCCGCACATCAGCCGCCATCTCATTTTTTCAACACGGGATATGACCCAGCGGGCAGCCGTTCTGCGGGAGGTTATTCAGCATTTGAAAAATGGCGGCGTCTTGCTCACCTTTCCGCGCGGGACGATTGAACCTGACCCCGGCAGCATGGCCGGTGCAATGAGCGAGGTGCGTCACTGGCTGCCCAGCGTCGAATTGTGGCTGCGCAAGGTGCCGGAAACACGGCTGGTCATTGGAATCATCAGTCAGGTAACTGCGCCGCTGGCGTTGAAAGTGGGGCGGTTATTCTTCCGCAAACCCTGGAATGCTCAGGTGGCCGCTGAGGTGATGCAGGTGGCTTTTCAGGTTCTGGCGCCAGAGCGGTGGAAAATTCAACCGCGGGTTACTTTTTCTGCACCGCTCAGCCTGAAAAAGTTGGAAATGGAATTGAACGGTGAACGGCGTTTATTCCCGTTGATTCAGGTTTATATCCTGCGCGCGATGGCCGAACACCAGCGTTTATTTTATGGGATTGACCTGCCCTGTTGAGTTGTCCAGGTTCAAGGTAAAACGCCAGGGCATGGATCTCCACGGTTCGGGCACGCGTTGAATGCCGATGCGCGCCGAGGGAAGAATGATGGCGCCCGGCGGAAGGGGCGCATCTTCAATCCACAATTGCGAAGCCGGGCTGGTCAGGTCGGCGCCGTTCAGACGGCCGTCAATATCCAGTGCGGTGGTCAGTTTGGCGGGACCGTCGGTCCAGCTGGCTGGCGGCTGTCCGGCGCGGCGGCGTGCGATGATTTCAATTCCCTCAAGGGGCTGTATGGCGCGGATGAGCACCGCCGCGGGGTATCCCTCTGCCATACAGACGACATTCAACAACCAGTGCATGCCGTAGGTGAAATAGACATACGCCCGGCCAGGCGGGCCGTACATCACCTTTGTCCGTGGGGTATAACCTGCGCGGGCATGACAGGCCAGGTCTTCTTCGCCGCGGTAGGCTTCGGTTTCGATGATGATTCCCCCCACCCGTTGACCCTCCACAAGGCGCACCAGCCGTTTGCCCAGCAGCTCCGCCGCGGCCGAAACAACATCCTGTTCGTACCAGTTTGGCGGTAAAATGGAACGTGACGACATGCCCGTATTGTACAACAATCCGCAGGATTTCTCAGCAGGAGGTGCGCGATGAATCTTCGCCCAGAGGTTGGATTGACCTTTGATGATGTGTTGTTGGTGCCCAAAAAATCTTCCATTCGCTCAAGACAGGATGTTTCAACCCAAACCCGCCTGACAAAGGACATTCAGTTGAACATACCGATTATCTCTGCCAACATGGATACGGTCACCGAGGCGCCGATGGCGATTGCGATGGCTCAGCAGGGTGGTTTGGGCATTCTGCACCGTTTTATGAGCATCGAGAGGCAGGCCGAGCAGGTGCGCAAGGTCAAACGCGCGGAGAGTCTGGTGGTGTTGAACCCGTTGACGATTTCCCCATCGGCTACGGTTGGCGAAGCGCGCCAGTTGATGAAAGCGGAGGATGTGGGCGGCCTGGTTGTGGTAGATGAACAAAACCGGGTGTTGGGACTGGTTGCAACCCGCGATGTGCTGCTGGCAATGGACGAATCGGCAGCAGTCAGCACGGTGATGACGCCGCGGGATCGGCTGGTTACCGCCCAAGCCGGGGCATCGCTTGAGTCGGCACGCCAGAAGTTATATGAGGCGCGCGTGGAAAAATTGCCGCTGCTGGATGAGGAAGGCCGGTTGGCGGGCCTGATCACGGTGCAGGATATCATCAAAATTCAGGATCACCCTTTTGCCACCAAAGACCAGCACGGGCGGTTGCGGGTCGGTGCAGCGGTTGGGGTCAAACCCGAAGATTTGGAAAGAGCAGCTGCCTGTGTGGAGGCCGGTGCAGACGTACTGGTGGTGGATATTGCCCACGGGCATTCCGAGCATACCCTTCAAATGGTCAGCCGCTTGAAGCGGGCTTTTTCCAGTGTCGCAGTGATTGCAGGAAACGTGGCGACAGCTGAAGGAGTGCGCGAGCTGGCCGGAGCCGGCGCGGATGTGGTCAAAGTTGGCGTTGGGGCCGGCTCGATTTGCATTACCCGGGTGGTGACCGGTTTTGGAGTGCCGCAACTGACCGCAGTGGCGGAGTGTGCCGAAGAGGGTCATCGTCTCAGCATCCCGATTATTGCCGACGGCGGGATGCGTACCTCCGGCGATGTAACCAAAGCCCTGGCTGCCGGGGCCAGCGCGGTCATGCTCGGTTCGATGCTGGCAGGCACCGATGAAGCGCCCGGCGCTGAAATTGTACGCCAGGGCCGGCGTTACAAAGTTGTGCGCGGCATGGCTTCGCTTTCCGCCAATGTTGAGCGGCGCAAGCTGGACAAGCCGTTGCAGGAAGAAGAATATTCTGAAGAATTGTGGAGTGAAGTTGTGCCGGAAGGGGTGGAGGCCCTGGTGCCGTACCGCGGAAAAGTGCGCGATATTTTGCATCAAATTGTGGGCGGGCTGCGTTCCGGAATGAGTTATGCCGGCGCGCACAACTTGCAGGAACTCTGGCAAAATGCCGAATTTATCCGCATCACCCCTGCCGGGCAAAAAGAATCCGGTGCGCATGATGTGGATTTGATTTAGAAAAGGAGGAAACGAGCCATGTGGCAAAGGTTATTGGTTCTGTTGCTGTTGCTGGGGATAACGGCTGCCTGCAATCTGCCGCTGAGCCTTGCGGTAACCCCTACCGGGGAGGAAACTCTGGCTGCCTCGTCTTCACCCCTGCCGCAGGCAACCTCAACCCCGGTTCTTCTCAGCAGTTCGGTGCTGGAAAACATGCTGTACACCTTGCCGGGATTTGTGGATCGTGAGCCGTTTTCCTTTCAATTAAAGGATGGCGAATTTCAAAGCGGTGAAGACCCGGCTGCCATTGATTTTATCAATGTGCGCCTGGGGGATGTAATTGCCTTTGGAGATTTAAACGGCGATGACCTGCCGGATGCAGCGGTTATTCTGGCAGCCAATTACGGGGGTACAGGTGTGTTTGTGTGGGTCGTGCCGGTGTTGAACCAGAACGGCAAAGCAGAGCAGGCCGCCGCCTTCCTGATTGATGACCGCCCGATGATTGAGCAGCTCTCCATTGAGAACAGCCGCATCCTTTTGGAGGGGCTGGTGCATGGACCGAACGATCCGGGCTGCTGCCCCAATCAACCCGTTCGTTGGGCGCTGCGGTTGATGCCTGCCGGGCTCAATCTGGTTTCTGCTTCAACACGCATTGGGGATTTGTGGAGAGAAATCAACCTTGAGTTACCGGTGGAGGACAGCCGGGTTGGTGAGCGGGTGGAAGTGCGCGGCGGTGTGCCGGTGATGCCTTTCGAAGCGACCCTGAACTACCGTGTCTATTCCGAAAACGGGGTAGAGTATCAGAACAGTTATATCATGGTGGATGCACCGGATTATGGGTATCCGGGGACATTTCAGAAAGAGATTGATCTGAGCGAAGTACCGCCGGGGGTGATTTATCTGGAAGTTTCCGAAATCAGCATGGCGGATGGCAGTGTGGTGGCGCTTACGAGTGTGCGTTTGATTCGCGAATAAAAAACGATTGACAGTGGGAGGTGTTATGTCCATTCCAGTGATCGTAGATGCAATCCGAACACCCATTGGGAATTTGGGCGGAGTTCTTGCGGCGGTGCGCCCGGATGATCTGGCGGCGCTGGTGCTGCGCGCGCTGGTCGAGCGCAATCACCTGCCCGGCAGCGAGGTTGACGAGGTGTATCTGGGGTGTGCCAATCAGGCGGGGGAGGATAACCGCAATGTGGCGCGCATGGCAACTCTGCTGGCCGGTCTGCCGCCGGAGGTGCCGGCTTTGACGGTCAACCGCCTGTGCGCTTCGGGGCTGGCGGCGGTCAACCTGGCGGCACGTGCCATTTTGACTGGTGACGGTGAGGTTTTTCTGGCAGGCGGGGTGGAGAGCATGTCGCGTGCGCCGTATGCGCTGCCCAAGGCGGAAAAAGGTTTCCCCTTTGGTAACCTGACCGCCTGGGATACGGCGTTGGGCTGGCGTTTTCCGAACCCAAAAATGGAAGCCATGTACGGCATTGAAGCGATGGGAGAAACCGCCGAGAATCTGGCAGAGATGACCGCCATCCCGCGCGCCGAGCAGGATCGTTTTGCCCTGCAAAGCCACCAGCGAGCGGTAGCGGCGCAGGATGAAGGTCGTTTTGCAGATGAAATTCTGCCCGTGGAAATTCCGCAACGCAAAGGCGAGCCGATTCGGGTGGTCAAGGACGAGCGCCCCCGCCGCGATACTACGCTCGAATCTCTGGCTGCCCTGCCACCCATTTTCCGCAAAGGCGGGACGGTGACGGCAGGAAATTCCTCCGGTTTGAATGACGGGGCGGCCGGGCTGCTGCTGATGAGCGAAAGCAAAGCCCGTCAACTGGGGCTGAAGCCAATGGCGCGCATCGTCAGCAGTGCGTCGGCAGGTGTGCTGCCGCGCATCATGGGCATTGGCCCGGTGCCGGCTGCCCGCAAAGCCCTGGCAAAAGCCGGGTTGAGCATGGAACAGATTGGGCTGGTGGAGCTGAATGAAGCCTTTGCGGTGCAGGCATTGGCGGTCATCCGTGAATTGAAACTTTCGGAGGAAATCGTCAACGTCAACGGCGGTGCCATTGCCCTGGGTCATCCCCTGGGCTGCTCGGGAGCAAGAATTTTGACCACCCTATTATATGAAATGCGCCGGCGTGCGCCAACTCAGCCCCGCCCGTTTTACGGACTGGCCATGTTGTGTGTGGGGGTTGGGCAGGGTGAAGCCACGATTGTGGAGTGGCTGGATGACTAAAGCTTTGGTTACCGGCGCAAGCGGGTTCATTGGTTCAGCATTGTGCCGCGCCCTTCTGGAAGCCGGCTTTGAGGTGCGCGCCTTCCATCGTCCCACTTCCAATTTAATGCTCATCAAAGACCTCCCTATCGAGCATGTGCTGGGCGATCTGAGCCGCCCGGAAAGCATTTTTCAGGCCATGCAGGGGGTGCAGGTCGTTTTTCATGCAGCGGCATGGATGGGCGGCGGCAGGGGCGACAGCGGCAGGCATTACACTGTTACAGTGGAAGGAACGCGTAATGTGCTTCAGGCTGCGCTGCAATGCGGGGTGGAACGGGTGGTTCACACCAGCTCGGCGGCGGCGCTGGGGGTCCCTGCGCAAATTCCGGGCAGCCAAAGCGCTTATTTGATGGATGAAACCCATACCTGGAATTACCCTGCCGGGCGCTGGCCCTATGCTTACGCCAAGTATCTGGCAGAGCTGGAAGTGCAGGCGGCTGTGGCGCGCGGGTTGGATGTGGTCATCCTCAACCCGACGCTGGTCATTGGGGCAGGGGATTTGTACCGCCAATCGCGTTCTGTGGTGGTGCAGGCGGCGCAGCGACGCCTGCCGGTGGTGGTTGAGGGGGGATTGAATGTGGGTTCGGTAACGGATACGATTGCCGGACATGTGGCAG
>Ga0101944_10004859_pt1 | contig 16034 bp, 15 predicted proteins | sample DewCreD2012metaG_FD_75245 | JGI IMG/M metagenome (GOLD analysis project Ga0101944, IMG submission 75245) | Hot spring sediment bacterial and archeal communities from British Columbia, Canada, to study Microbial Dark Matter (Phase II) - Dewar... ...
CACATGGTCTTCGTGGGAACCTTTCGGGGCCTCGAAGGAGTGGATCCTTCCTCCGGGGGACGGTACGAAGACGGTTTTCGTCCAATTCAAGGATGGCCTGGGGAATACCTCAGGTCCCTTTTCCGACACGATTTACCTTGACACCGTTCCACCTGAGGGGTCCGTTCTGATTGCGGGAGGGGAAGGATACACGAATACAACCTCCGTCGTCCTTACGCTATGGGCGACCGATCCAGGAGGAAGCGGCCTTTCGAGGATGCGTTTCAGCAACGATCAAATCATCTGGTCCTCTTGGCAGGCTTACGGAACGAGCACATCTTGGACGTTGAACTCAGGGGATGGCCTCAAGACGGTTTTTGTTCAATTTGAGGATAAGGCGGGAAACGTGTCGTCCTCTTACTCGGATAATATCGTTCTTGACAGCGGCGGCCCTGTTTCAGGGACGATCTCCATCAACAACGGGGAACTTTCTACGATCTCCTCTGTCGTAACCCTCACCGATCTCGGAGCTGTCGATCCTTCTTCCGTCACACACATGAGCTTCAGCAACAGCGTCTCGGGGCCCTGGTCCTCCCCCGAGCCTTACGCAACGGCCCGGAGCGGGTGGGACATAACCTCTCCCACCTACGGAGGCAGCAGTGCTCCGGGAACAAAGCGCGTCTACGTCAAATACAGCGACGGGGCGGGGAACTGGTCGTCTCCCTTTTCGGATGAGATCTGTTACCAGCCTGTCCAGTCCTTTCCCTTCTCCGATGACTTCAGTACGGACAAGGGATGGTGTGGTTTTGGGGGTGGCAGGTGGGAGAGAGGGTTGGCAGCTTCAGGTGGAGGTGAAAACGGGAACCCCGATCCAGAGGAGGACTGGACAGGAGAGGGTTTTATCCTGGGCTATGCCCTCGGAGGCGACTATCCAGACGATCTCGATGAGGAAGATTCGATCACATCCCCTCCGATCGACTGCTCGGGTGAAGAACAGGTGTTTCTACGGTTTCGGCGATACCTCAATGTGGAGGGAAATGGTTCGGATCACGCACGGATTTATCTAAGTTCCAACGGAATTGATTGGAAGCTGATGTGGGAAAATCCCGAAGCGGAGCTCGCGGACGACCGGTGGACCCAGGTCGTCTATGATATCTCATCCTGGGCTGCTCACCAAGGGACCGTCTACATCCGGTTCAGTATGGGACCCACCAATGAGGCGGGGCGCTATTCGGGATGGAACATCGACGAGATTGAGGTCGTTTCGAGGGCGGCCGCTCCTGCAGAAGGGACCATTGGAACGACGGTCAGGATCGTTGGATCGGGTTTCGGAACGAAAAAAGGAAAGGTTCTGATCGGAACCACAGCCCTCAAGATTTTGGGCTGGACCGACAGTTTGATTGAATCCCTTGTTTCGAAGGGGATCCCCTCTGGCATTTACGATTTGGTGGTCTTGCCGAAACGGCTTCCTGAAATCCGCATGGAAGACTACTTCAGCATGAGACTTCCTGAGATTGACTCCGTTGAGCCGGACAGGGGATCGGTTGGAGAACCGATCTCGATTCAAGGTCGGTTTTTCGGAACGAAGAAAGGAAAAGTGTACCTCGACTGTGGAACGGGCGCGACGACGGTGAGAAAGAGCGGAAAAGTCACGAGCTGGTCGATGAACGCCACGACAGGAGAAGGAGAGATTCAATTCCTTGTGCCGAAAGGACTTCCCGTTGGCTCGTGCGATCTCATTCTCATCAACCCCATAGGCTCCTCGACTCGGGTCAGGGGCTTCATTGTGGAATGAAGCTTCCCTTTTGCAGGAAGGAAACCGTGCCAGGTCTTGCCATGATACATTTCGCTTGGTAAGAGGGATAGGGCTGGGAGGAGATAGATTTTGGGAAGGTTTGAGGAGGAGGTTGGGAAGGGAGCTTCGTCGCAAAACGGACGTAGAAAGAATCGCGGGGACGGTTGCAGCGTATTATGGGAGACCGGAGGAAAGGGTTGGACAGAGGGGGTATCGTCGGCATCCTGGGAGTCAGATCGCCCTATACTTGGTTCGGAATAGAACAGATCTCTTTTTGAACGAGATAGGAAGCTTTTTGGGGAACAGGCACTGCACGGCAGGGAGTGCGGCCTTCAGGAGGATAAAAATCAAGCGCCAGCAAGAGAAGGGCTTTGATACGGAGTTGAAGAAGATTTCTTTCTCACGTTCCATGCCTGGAGGGCACCCTCGACCCCTGAAAATCTTCCCAATTCCGGCCCCTCCAGGTACTCCAGTAGGGCTGGTTCTTTGTAGGGACAACCCCGTGCGGTTGTCCTGGGCTCGCGTGGGGAGGATTCTCCCTCCCAATGCACACAAATTCCTTTTGACAGATCCCTCCCAACTGTTCTGTCTTCTCGAAGCCGGCAGATTGAAAGCACAAACTTTCCTCATATCGCAAAAATCCTTGTCCAAGGGCCCCGGTGAGGGCGCCAAAAAGGCCTTGTCGCAGCACCTTAAAGAGGCGGAATACCCGCTTCGGCCAACTCTCCGGAATGAAGCTTCGGATAACCGTTAAGATGTCAAGAAGACCCGCTTAACAAGGCCTCCAGGACATCCTCTCCGGGGTTCCGCAATACACCTGACGGGTTGAAATTCTTTTTGAAGAGCAAGCACCAGTTCGAAAACGTGGAGTGGCCCGATGAAAGCGATGACGCCGCTGGGTCAATGGAGTCGACCAACAAGTCGCTTTATCAAGGTGTTCAGCAACTGGTTCGTTTAATGTCGGGACCGCTACGGCTCGAACACACCGATCCGCACCTGTTGACGGGCGAGCCTGGTGATTCTTGACAAGAGTTTACAAACATGCTACAAAGTTTCCCAATTGTATCCATAATGTTGTTCCGTTCGATTTCAGTTTCAGGCTATTCTCATTCAGCGGATCAATCATGCTTACAGCGAAGAAACGGGAACAACAAGTCGTGGAGTCAGAAATCGGGAGGAGAATCAAGGCGACTCGAATCAACAAGAAGCTTACTCTCGAACAACTTGCGAAAAAAACCGGGTTTACAAGAGGTTACCTTTCAAGGATAGAAAAATCGGAAAAGTCGCCGCCCCTTTCCACATTGGGAACCATTGCCCTTGCCCTCGGAATGACAATCTCATACCTTGTGGGAGAAGGGGGGAGGAGAACCTCCATCGCCCTTGTAAAAAAAGGGGAAAGACCTTTCCTTGCCAGGAAGGGTGCCGCCCTGGATTATTCTTATGAGGCTGTTGCTCACACCTTCCCGAACAAGAGGGTTGAACCCTTTATCCTGACCCTTCCGCTCAAGCCAAGGAAGAAGACGATTCATCAACACGAAGACGAAGAGATCCTCTTTGTTCTCGAGGGAACGATGAAGTTTCTTCACGGAGACCGGGAATATATCGTTGAAGCAGGTGATTCTGTCTATTTCGATTCCAGCGTCCCCCATTTCGGTGAATCCGTGGGAGAAAAGGAGGCTGAATGTTTCATGGTCATCGACACTCCCTCACCGAAGGAGGGGCGCCTTAATCCATGAAGCGACAAGGGGCAGTAATCTTGGCATCTTGAGAAGCGATCTCATGGGAGAAAGCATTGTCAGGCATCATTCAAGTTGGACCGGGTCCAAATGACGGGGCGGTTTCTTTTATTTGCGAAGGTTTTCCCTTGGGAGTTCAGTCGGAAATGACATCAAATCAGGAAAGGAGAACCAAGATGAAGAGCTTCAGCAAAGGGATTTCAATTCTGGTATCGACTCTTCTTTTTTTCATGTGGATGGTGTCCAGTCCAGGCCAGGTTGGGGCGGTCAATGCCAAGTTTGATTTCAACAGGATGTCAGACATGTCAGACTTCGATCCCAACAACCCCTTTATTCCAACAGGGGATACTTTTAAGATTGGTGTGCTGGCCCCTTTTTCCGGGCCGGCGACAGTGATAGGGCAGGTCTATTGGATCGCCGCGCTCTGGGCGGCCTCTGATTACAATAAGAGAGGCGGCATCACGATTGATGGAAAGAAGAAGCTCATTCAGCTTGTCAAAGGCGACATGGAATTCAAACCCGATGTTACAAAAAAGGTTGCGGAAAGAATGATTCTTGAAGACAAGGTTCATGTCTTATGGGGTACTGCTGGGACTCCCAACGTCAAAGTAATGAATGAAGTGGCCAATAAGTATAAGGTGATTGCTCAGAATACGGCGGCCTTGACGGACGATCTCTACGAGGGGCCCAACTTTACCCGTTATTCCTTTATGACCTGTTGGTGTTCCTCCCAGATCGGACGCGCGATGGCCTATTACTATGGACAGATCCGAAAGAAGGAGAAGAGGTTTTATATCCTCTGTCAAGATTCCACTTTCGGTCACATTTTTGCCGAGGGTTTCAAGGCAGGCTTGAAGGAATATTATCCCGATGCCCAGATCGTCGGGGAAGATTACCACAAGCTCTTTCTGGCCGACTTTGCCCCTTATATGACCAAGATCAAGGCCTCCGGGGCAGAGGTGATTTATACCGGAGACTTTGTCCCGGATGCGGCCAATCTGGTCAAACAAGCTCGACAATTGGGCGTAAACATTCCCATTGCTCATATCTATGTAGAGGATCCTCCTTCCCTCACCGAGATCGGAGTGGAGGGGTCAAGGGGCCTGGTTCAGCTCAGCTGGTACGGGTTTGAAGGCTCGATCTTCAAGGCCCCGGAATTTGTTAAATATTATAAGAACTGGAACAATGCCTGGAAGAAATGGAAGGCACCGTATAACACGGCCAATTACGAGCACCCGCTGGGAAGCCTGGGTTCTTACATTGAGCAGACCTATTGGCTCCTGAGCGTAGTTGAACGGGCAGGCAGTGCGGATCCGGAGAAGATCATCAAAGTGTGGGAAGGTGACACGTATCAGTACGCGAACGGGAAAATCCAGCAGATGAGGGCATGCGATCATAAGACCATTCAGGACCTCCATATCCTTGAAGCAGTCCCACCAGAAGAGCAGAAGGCGTTTTTCAATATCCCGCCCTATTATTTTGACAAGAACTATAGCTCGGCGGGTCGGGGATTTAGGATTCCGGCCGATAAGATTATGCCAAGGATCGATCCGACGATGGAGCGATGCAAGGGAGCGAAATAGATTTAACTGGAGTGAATGACTGGAACCAGAAAAGGTAATTCTCGAAGGTTGCATAGATGGACCCAATCACCGCCATGTATGTCACCCAGGGGGTTCATGGTCTGGCCTACGGAATGGTGCTTTTCCTGGTAGCTTCAGGCCTGACCCTGATCTTCGGCATGATGGGTGTTCTGAACATTGCCCATGCCGCCTTCTTCATGCTTTCTGCCTATTTTGCTTACCAAATAACGGTCTCGACAGGAAGTTTCTGGCTGGCTCTGCTACTGGGGCCCATCGCTACGGGTATTTTGGGAATGCTGGTGGAGAGATTTCTCCTTCGAAAGATCCACACCTTGGGACATGTGGCGGAGTTGATCGTGACGACCGGGGTTATGTTTGTAATCATGGGAGCCGTGAAATTCATTTGGGGAACGGAGTTTCTCTACGTGTCTCCTCCTCCCGTATTAAACTGGTCCGCTAACGTAGGAGGCATGGTCTACCCAGTCTACCGGCTTTTTGTTATGGTTTTGACCGCCTGGATCCTGGCCCTTATGGCGCTGGTTATCTTTAAGACGCGATTAGGCATGGTAGTGCGTGCTGCGGTCTCGAATGCCGCGATGGTCAATGCCCTAGGGATCAATGTCCCCCGCCTTTTCATGTTTGTATTTGGTGCAGGTTCCTTTTTGGCCGGGATAGCCGGGGTGACCATTGCTCCAGTCTTGAGTGTTTTTCCCGGCTTGGCGGATCAGATGGGGATGGATGCGTTCATCGTCGTGGTCGTGGGCGGATTCGGCAGCTTGGGAGGGGCTTTTCTGGCTGCCATGAGCATCGGGCTCCTCTCCTCTTTCGGTGTTCAGTTCTTATCGCAGCTTGCACCGCTCCTCACCTTTGCTTTTATGGCCATCGTTCTCACTATAAAACCCACGGGCTTCTTTGGAGAAAGGGAATAATGATGAGGAACAGAAAAGTTAAGTGGGTTTTATGGGGAGCCGTGCTGAGCTTGTTGACTTTCTACCCGAAGCTCGTTGGGCCCTATTTTACCAATGTTTTTGTTCACTTCGCCATCTTTGCCCTGTATGCCGTTTCTTTCAATCTGCTGCTCGGCTATACCGGTCTTTTCAGCTTCGGCCACGCCATGTACTTCGGGACCGGAGGTTTTGCCACGGCCCTTGCCTTGGTCCATATCAAAGGATGTCCCCTTGTTATGGCCCTGTTTATGGGGTTTCTTGCCTCGGTGATTCTTGCTCTGGTCTTATGCCCCATTGTTTCCAGGGTCAGCGGCACAGCCTTCGCTATGTTGCATCTCGCCTTTAGCATGCTCATTTACACCTTGGCCCTGAAACTGAGAAAAATAACCAATGGCGAAGACGGGGTCAGTGGGTTCCCCATACCGGCGCTTCATATTCCGGGAGTGGTATCTTTCGATATGAGAGATTCCACGAATTTCTATTACTTTGCCGTCGTGGTCATTGGACTGAGCGTTTGGACCTTGTGGTTTCTGACCAAGACTCCCTTTGGGCAAATCCTGGTCAGCATCCGTGACAATGCCAAGCGAGTCGCTTACATGGGGTTTAAGGTGCCGCAGACGAAGGCGGTGATCTATGCCATTTCCGCAGGCTTTGCCGGAATTGCCGGTGCGGTTTTGGCCCTGTTTCAGGATGTGATCACTCCCGATCATGCACTGGGCCCCGGAACTTCGTTTCAAGTTATACTGATCACGATGGTCGGTGGGGTGGGGAGCTTTTTGGGGCCCATTTGGGGATCTGCTATTTTCACGGTTCTCCAGGAATTTACCAGTCGGTATATCAAAGAGGTCGAACTCTTGATGGGAGCCATTCTTATTTTGGTCATGTTGTATTTCCCGAAGGGGTTTGCGGGGGTATGGGCTCTGATCGAACGCAAAGTGTTCGGCGAGTCGCCATCAAAAAGGGTAGCAGAGGGCGGTCGGAGCAGCCAATGAATATCTTGGAGACAAGAGGGCTCTGTCACGACTTCAAAGGGTTGAAAGTGCTTTTCGATGTCAATCTGCAAGTCAAGAAAGGGGAGCGTCATGCCATCATTGGACCCAATGGCGCGGGGAAGACGACTCTATTCAACACCATTACCGGTACGTATGTGCCGAGTAAGGGGAAGGTCTTTTTCAAAGGTAAGGATGTGACGGGTAACCCGCCCGTGCAACTGGTTCGACAGGGTATGGGACGCTCCTTTCAGATCACGAGCACCTTTAGCAAACTCACTGCCTTTCAGAATATCCGTATGGGCATTTTGTCGAAGCGTGGCATTCGTTTCAATATGTTCCGGTGCGTGGATGTCATGGAAGATGTTACTCGGGAAACGAATGACCTCCTCAAAAGGATCAACCTGTACGGCGTGCGGGACGTTCCAGCAGGTCATCTATCTTACGGCCAACAGCGGTCCTTGGAGATCAGCATGGCTCTGGCTACGGATCCGGACTTGGTGATGCTCGATGAACCCACGGCTGGCATGTCGAGGGAGGAGACTCATTATGCGGTTGAGCTGATCAGGCAGCTTACCGAGGGCAAAACCGTCGTGATCATAGAGCATGATATGGATGTGGTTTTTTCTCTGGCGGATCGCGTGACCGTTCTCCATCAGGGAACGATCCTGGCATCTGGTCCTCCAAACGAGATAAGGATAAATCAGGGGGTAAAAGATGCTTATCTGGGAGAGGCGGAGGAATAGGGGTGCTTCTCGAAGTAGAGAGTCTCAATACGTACTACGGTGAGAGCCGTGTTTTGCAGGATATGTCCTTAGTCGTGGATCAGGGAGAGATTGTGGCGCTTCTCGGTCGAAACGGAATGGGTAAGAGTACAACCCTGAAAAGCATCATGGGTTTGGTCAAGCCAAGATCCGGAACGGTGATGTACAAAGGAGTGAATATCACGGGATATCCACCCTACAAAGTGGCCAAAGCCGGTATCGGTTATGTACCGGAAGAGAGGTGGATTTTTCCCACCCTGACGGTCGTGGAAAATCTGGCTATGGGGATCAAGGGAGGAAAGATTGGCAAGAAGAATCCGAACGTCTGGACAGTAGAGAAGATCTTCAAACACTTCCCTCCCTTAGAGAAACGTCAGAAAAGCAAAGGCGCTAATCTCTCCGGTGGCGAACAACAGATGTTGGCCATAGGTCGGTCCCTAATGGGCAATCCTGATCTCATTCTTGTAGATGAACCGACGGAAGGCCTAGCGCCGTTGGTAAAAAAAGAGGTTCGGGACATGCTGGAAAGGATTAGCAAGACCGGAGTTTCTATTCTCCTCGTCGAGCACAACTTTAAAATTGCCCTGTCTTTGGCCCAGCGCGTATACGTGATGAAAAAAGCATGCTGTGCGTTTGTCGGCACGGCTGAAGAGCTTGCGTCCCGTGAGGATATCCGGAGAAAGTATCTCGAGGTTTAACTGCAGAGGCAATCGATGGCCGTGCTCGCCTGCTGGGAACCGGGGAGCATCTCCGATCACCCACCCACCAGGCATGAGGCAAGAGGAGAAGAGGAATCATGCCGAAACCGTTTGAACGTATTGCGGTCGTTGGGTTAGGTATCTTAGGAACGCAGATCGCCATGCTGTCAGCCTATGCTGGCTACAAGGTGACGGCCTATGATACGCGACCGAACGCCTTTGATGAAACTTATAAGAAACTTCGAGAAGACTTGAAGCCAAAGACGGAGATCCCTTTGATCCCCTGGGATGATTGGGAGAGATGTCGGCAAGCTGTTTGGATCCGAACGAACCTTGAAGAGACGTTGAGGAATGTGGATCTGGTCGTTGAAGCGGTGAAAGAGGATGTGGAATTGAAACGTCAGATCTTCAAACAGATGGGCGAAGTGGCGCCCCCCAAGGCTATCTTTGCCACCAACAGTTCATCTTTACCCATATCCAGGATAGAAGAGAGTAGCGGAAGGCCGGAAAGATGTCTGAACATTCATTTTTATCAACCTCTCCAGGGTATGAACATGGCGGATGTCATGGGTGGAACCCGAACTCTTCCGGAGGTTCTCGATAAGGCGGCAGACTGGCTCCGATCGTTGGGCCTGGTTCCCCTCAGGGTGAAGAAGGAGGTAGTGGGTTTCTGCTTTAACAGTGTGTGGCGGGCGATCAAGAAACAGAGCTTATACCTCTGGGGGAGTGGGTTTGTCGATTTCCGCGATATCGACCGCGCTTGGAGAATCTTCACAGGGATGAAGATGGGGCCATTCGGGATTATGGATATGGTGGGGTTGGACACCGTTTACGATATCGAGATGGTGTATTATTCGGAGTCGAAGGATCCACAAGACAAGCCACCGGAGGCTTTATTGGAAAAGATTCGGAAGGGGGAGCTGGGTGTCAAGACCGGAAAGGGATTTTACAGCTACCCGAACCCAGAGTTCCTCCAACCCGACTTTCTGAATCCTCGGAAGTAAATGGAACCGGGTTTTTCCCCTTTTTGAAAGAGCTCTTCCTAGAGAAAGAAGGTGTTGTCATGCCCCATGTTTTTGCCAACGGGATTCAAATCGAGTATGAGACCTTCGGCAACCCTTCCTTCCCACCGCTCCTGCTGATCGCGGGACTTGGGGGACAAATGATTGGATGGGATGAAAAACTCTGCGAAACATGGGCGAAAAACGGCCTTTATGTCATCCGTTTCGACAACCGGGATGTAGGGCTCTCTACGAAAATGGAAGAGGCTGATATTCCCGACCTCATGGCAGCTCTGACGGCCAGCTCGAAGGGTGAAAAAGTGGACGCGCCTTATACCCTTGACGACATGGCGGACGACGCGGTCGGGCTGCTGGATGCTCTAAGGATAGAACGAGCCCACCTCTGTGGAATTTCCATGGGCGGGGCGATCGCCCAAACGATCTCGTACAGACATCCCTCCCGTGTGCGGAGCATGACCCAAGTTTATGCGACCACCGGAAATCCTGAGCTTCCAAGGCCAAAACCGGAGATCATGACCCTCCTCCTTAGTCCGCTGCCCGAGGAGCGCGAGGCGTATGTCGATCATATGATGACGTTATATCGAACGATCGCCGGTCCCGGCTTCCCCTTTGATGAGCTATGGCACAGGAAGTTGGCGGGCCGCAGCTATGATCGGGCCTTTTCCGGCGCGGGTAAAGCCCGCCAATTCATGGCGATTCTGGCACATGGAAACCGCAAACCCTTGCTCGCATCCATCACGGTGCCGACGCTGGTGATTCACGGAACGGATGATCCATTGGTACCCGTCTCGGGCGGGATCGACAGCGCAGAGGCGATAGCCGGTGCCGAGTTGATGATCATTGAGGGTATGGGTCATGATATGCCCCATGGGAGCGCGTGGCCCCGTATCGTTCAGGCGGTCCTTGCCCATGCTCGCAAAGCAGATCGTTTGCGATCTGACGGAGGATTCCACCCTTGACGCCAAAGGGTCCAAAATGAGGAAGCCCCTTGACAGGGTTTTCAAATTATGATACAAGGTTTCCGCCTGGTAAACAAATCCGTTTCCTTTAGAACTCTTTCAGGCGTAACATCCTGAAGGCCGGTTTGAGGGGCTACCCGATGATTCAAGAGTCAGAATTCGGAAAGCGAATTAAAGCGTTTCGGATGAAGAAAGGGTTGACCCTTCAGAAACTTCAGGAGAAGACGGGTTTCACCAAGGGCTATCTTTCGAAGGTCGAGAATACAAAAAAGGCGCCTCCTGTTTCCACCCTGATCATCTTGGCTAAGGCCTTAGACGTTAGCCTTTCCGAGATTTTTGGAGAAAAGGAGGAAAAGAGCTCCATTTCCCTGGTGAAGAAGAATGAAAGGCAGGTTGTTGCGCGAAACGGAACGATTTTCGGTTATTCCTACCGAACCCTTGCACACAAGTTTTACAAGAAACGCATGGAGCCCTATATCCTGACCCTCCCTGTGAAGCCTAAACAGGTGCCCCTTTTTCAACATGATGGGGAAGAAATCCTTTTCGTTCTTGAAGGAACGATGAAATTCGTTCATGGGGATCAGGAATTCGTTGCGGAAAAAGGAGACTGCCTTTATTTCGATGCGAGCATCCCGCACCACGGTATCTGCCAAGGGAAGAAAGAAGTGAAATGTTTGATGGTTATTTACACGCCTGAGTGAATTGGGGGTCGGAATTGAGAGTTGAAGAGATACGAAATATCGGAGTGGTTGGAGCGGGACTCATGGGCCACGGGATCGCCCAGGTCTTTGCGCTGAAGCGGTACAACGTTAAGCTTTTCGACATCGACTCCGAGGTGCTCGAAAGTGCTCCGGTGAGGATTCGTCGCAATTTAGAGACGTTATTGGAAATGGGCTTGGTGGAATCCAAAGAGATCGAAACGTGTCTCAGTCACGTCGGGCTTTCTTCCAGCTTAGGGGAGCTCGGTGAGGGAGTGGAATTGGTCATTGAGGCGGTGAGCGAAAATCTGGATCTGAAAAGGGCGATCTTTTCAGACCTGGAGCGCTTTACGTCGCCCAGGACGATTCTGTGTAGTAATACCTCCGGTCTTAGCATTGGTCGAATCAGCGAAAAACTTCAGTTCAAAGAGCGGGTAGTCGGTACCCACTTCTGGAATCCTCCCCATATCGTTCCCTGTGTGGAGGTGATTAAGAGTCCCTTTGGATCCGATGAGGTATTTCAGACTGTGGTTGAACTGATGAAAAGGGTTGGAAAGGAACCTGTCCGCGTCCTGAAGGATGTCCCCGGGTTTCTTGGCAATCGGCTGCAGCATGCCCTCTGGCGTGAGGCCATCTCTTTGGTCGAGAAAGGGATTGCGGATCCTGAGGAAATCGACAGGGTCGTGAAGTACGGGTTCGGCCTTCGCCTTCCCTTTCTCGGTCCCCTTGAGACAGCGGACCTTGCGGGTCTGGATCTCACTTATGATATTCATCGCTATCTCTTCCAAGATCTAGAAAATCGCTCCACCCCCTCGCCCCTTCTAAAGAGGCTTGTCGATGAGAAGGCAACCGGCGTCAAGGCCAAGAAAGGGTTTTATCGTTGGACGGACGAAAGTATCCAACGAATCATTCAGGGACGAGATAAGGCTTTGTTGAGAATAACCCATGTCATCGAAGGATTAGATCGGGAAAGAAAACGATGAACGTCGCAATCATTTTCATCCTTCACGGACTGGTCTATGCCGGTCTGCTCTTTCTCGTTTCCTCTGGCCTGACCCTCGTCTTCGGAATGATGAACGTTCTCAATTTCGCCCATGCCTCATTCTACATGCTGGCCGCTTATTTTTCCTATTCTCTCTTGAGATGGACTGGGAATTTCTGGCTCTGTCTGCTTCTATGCCCCTTTTTGCTATTTGTGATCGGAGCTTTGATTGAGCGGTTCTTACTTCGCAAAGTCCATGTTTTCGGCCATCTTCATGAACTTCTCCTCACCTTTGGAATCGCTTTCATTATCTCAGAGGTGGTCAAATGGGTGTGGGGGACTGCTCCTCTGCCGATCCAAATCGGGGGATTTCTGGATGGTAACGTCACGGTGTTTGGTGTCATTTACCCCACTTATCGTTTCTTTGTTTTATTTTGCTCTATCCTCATCGGGCTCTTGATGGGCTTCTTGCTTCTCAAAACTCGGATGGGCATCACAGTCCGCAGTGCAGTGGATGACAGCGAAATGGTTAACGCCCTCGGGGTCAATACCCCGCGGGTCTTCATGCTCGTTTTCGCATTGGGGGCTGCCCTTTCCGGGCTTGCTGGAGTCATCTCCGGACCTCTTTTATCAATCAACACAGGCATGGCGACCGCCATTCTTGTTGATGCCTTTGTCGTCATTGTGATTGGCGGATTTGGGAGTCTGATCGGGGCTGTCATTGCTTCTTTAATGATTGGTCAGCTCCAATCCTTCGGGGTCCTGCTGTTCCCAAAAATATCATTAGCCCTAATTTACTTGCTCATGGCCATTGTTCTCATTGTGAAGCCATCGGGCCTTTTTGGTGAGAAGAAATAGTGAAGAGGGATTCTAAAACCATCCAAATTTTGGGCCTCATCATTTTGTTTGTTCTGGTATTATTACCCCTTGTGGCACGACCCTATGTCATTAATTTACTCACCGAAATGATTATCTTCTCCTTATATGCGGTAAGCTATAATTTGTTGCTCGGCTTCGGCGGACTTCTCTCTTTTGGCCATGGGATGTTCCTCGGGCTCGGTGCTTTCACCGCAGGAGCGATGCTCCAGCGTGTTCCAGTGCTTCCCTTTTTCGGTGCCATCTTTCTTGGTACGCTCGTGGCAACCGTCGTGGGTTTGGGCGTCGGGTGTCTTTTGCTGAGGCAAAAAGGGTCCTATTATGCACTCCTCACCTTGGCCTTTAACGCCCTCTTCTATGCCGTTGCCATCAAGTGGCATGCTGTAACGGGAGGGGACGACGGATTGCCCGTAAAGAGGCCGAGTCTTAATCTGGGGTTGGTTCAATTGCCCATGTCGGATGTGACGGTCTTTTATTATGTCACCCTGATTGTCATTGGATGCGCGGTTCTTTTTTGCTGGTACTTCACAAGAACGGCGATGGGAAAGACAGTCCTCCTCCTTCGTGAGAACGAAGAACGAATGCAGTTCATTGGATACAATCCTGCTGTCTCGCGGATGATCTTATTTACCCTGACCGCCTTTTTTGCAGGCCTAGCCGGGTCCTTTTACGCCCTTTTCTTTAAATTCGTTGGGGTCGATGCCATCAGCATCGATATGACTACGACGGCTCTTTTGATGACATTCATTGGCGGAACAAAGAATTTCTTCGGTCCTGTCCTAGGAGCAGGCTTCTATATTTATTTCCAGAATTTCCTGAGCAACCTAACGGATCGATGGCCATTGTTCATGGGAATTCTCTTCGTCCTGATGGTGCTTTTTGTCCCTCAGGGCTTATCCGGGTTGATCCAATCCCTGGTCGGGCTTTTCCAAAAGAAAGAGAAGGGGAAGGTCGTGGGGAAAAATAATCAACCCATGGATGGAGAATGAAGGGATGGGAATTCTACAGGTTAAGGATATCTGTAAGGATTTTTCGGGTCTCGAAGTCTTAACAAGAGTAACTTTTAGCGTCAAGACGAATGAGAAACACGCAATCATAGGCCCAAATGGGGCTGGGAAGACAACCCTTTTCAACATTATCAGTGGCAAGTATCGGCCCTCATCGGGATCCATTTTGTTCAAGAAAAACGAGGTGGCCGGCCTTTCACCCGACACCCTGAATCATCTCGGAATGTGTCGCTCGTTTCAAATTACAAATATCTTCCAGAATCTTACGGTTTTTGAAAATGTTTTTGCGGGCGTGCGATCCCATGCCGGGTTGCGTTACCACCTTTTTAAGACCTTGGACCGCCAATCGAAGATGATTGATAGGACGGAAGAGATCATCGAACAAGTGGGTCTGGCCGAGGTGAAACAGCGGCCAGCCCATGAACTTTCATACGGCCAGCAGCGCGCCCTTGAAATTGGAATCGCCCTCTCTACAGAACCGGATTTGCTTCTCTTGGACGAACCGACCGCAGGAATGACCCGGGAGGAAACAGAAGAGATGGTGAAATTGATGAGAACTGTCACGGAGAATCGGACGCTCATGATCATCGAGCACGACATGGATGTGGTTTTTTCGCTGGCTGACACGATCTCGGTGCTTCACAATGGAACCATTCTTGCCTCCGGCGCACCCGAAGTGATTCGAAACGACATCAGAGTGAAGGATGCTTATCTCGGGGAAGAATAGATGATATTAGAAGTCAGAGAGATTCATAGCTATTATGGAAAAAGCCACATCCTTCAGGGGGTTTCAATCAATCTGGAACAGGGGGGGTTGGTTTGCTTGCTGGGTCGCAATGGTGTCGGCAAGACCACAACCTTAAAGAGTATCATGGGAATGGTCAAACCGGCGGAGGGTTCGATCTTGTTCAAAGGAAAAGAGCTCGTCGGCAGACAGCCTTATGAGATCGCCCGGTTAGGAATAGGAATTGTTCCAGAGGACAGGCGCATCTTCCCGAGTTTGACAGTTCATGAGAATCTCCTCATGGGGGTCGTTAAGAGGCCTGAAGAGGTTTCAGGAAAAGAGAGATGGTCTACGGAGAAAATTTATGATCTCTTCCCACGCCTCAGGGAACGGATGAGGCAGAAAGGAGGACACTTATCGGGCGGGGAACAACAGATGCTCACCATGGGGCGTACGCTGATGGGGAATCCTGAGCTGATCTTGATTGATGAGCCAACCGAGGGATTAGCCCCTAAAATAGTGGCTCTGGTCACCGAGGTGCTCGCAGCGATCCATCGCTCGGGAACGAGCCTCCTACTTGTGGAACAGAATTACAAGAGTGCCATTAAACTTGCAGAACGATTTTACATCATGAGTAAAGGTCAAGTTGTTTTTGAAGGAGGTGGTGAAACGCTGATCCAGGCCGAGGAGGTGAGAAAGAGGTATCTCGAAGTGTGAAGAAGGAGCATTCCAGCAACGAAACATCGAGAGGAGGGTGTGATCATGAAAAAAATACTTTCAGTGTCGCGGATTCTGTTGGCTATCCTTCTCCTGGCTTCATTTCCTGTGGTAGGCCAGGCTGCAGAACCTATCAAACTGGGAGCGGTTGAACCACTCTCAGGGACCTTCAAAAATATCGGGGATCGATACCTTGAAGGAGTCCAATATGCCGCCAAGGTTTTGAATCGGCAGGGGGGTGTTTTGGGTAGGAAAATCGAGGTGATTCCCATCGATTCGGAGTTGAAACCCGACGTGACGACCCGAAAAGCAACGGCTCTCATCCTCAAGGATCAGGTTAAATTCTTCTGCGGTGGGACGGGAAGTTCTGTTGGGGCAGCCATGGCCACCGTTGCCGAACAAAATAATGCGATCATGTTTTCCTACGGTATGGACGCGGCAAGTCTGACCGGAGCGAAATGCAGCAAGAACTTTTTCCGTCCGGGAACGAACACGGATATGCACTCCTATGCCCTCGCCGCCTATGTGGCGAAGAGTAAATTCAAGAAGGTTTATTGT
>Ga0101944_10004860_pt1 | contig 16033 bp, 19 predicted proteins | sample DewCreD2012metaG_FD_75245 | JGI IMG/M metagenome (GOLD analysis project Ga0101944, IMG submission 75245) | Hot spring sediment bacterial and archeal communities from British Columbia, Canada, to study Microbial Dark Matter (Phase II) - Dewar... ...
CTGGGTGCGGTCGACTATATTGTGAAGTCTGCCAATCCTGCGGAAATTAAGGCCCGGATCCGGGTGCATATCCGGCTCAGTATGGCAAACCGGGACTTATTGCAGAGTAAGATTGAAAGTCTGGGGCAAATAAAGGCAGCCCAGCAGGCCCTGCTGTTACAACCTGCGGAATTGCCCGATGCTCATTTTGCGGTATATTACCAGTCCCTGCACGAAGCGGGGGGCGACTTTTACGAAGTGGAACAGCTTGCCGAAGATATTTACCTGTATATGATCATCGATGTGGCTGGCCATGATGTAAAAACCAGCTTTATCACGCCGGCGGTCAAAGTCCTGATAAAACAGTTTTCCAACCCAACCTATACCATGGAAGAAGCCTTTGGCTATCTTGGGGATATCCTGTCCCAGACGGTTTGTCAGGATACCTACCTCACTGCGGCGGCACTGAAAATTAACCGCCGCTCCTGTAAGGCTACCTATCTTACCGCAGGACACCCGCCGATCCTGTACCTGAGCACCAAGGGCAATCTTCAGCGGCTTCAGACAAAAAATCCCCCCGTGGCTATGCTCGAAGGGGTCCAGTATCACGCGGAAACCCTGGATATTGCCTCAGGGGACCGGTTTATTCTTTGCACCGATGGACTTTTAGAATTTCATGACCCAAAAACAGGAAAAACAAAGAGCTGGGTAGACTCATTACCTATCCTGGAACAGTTTGCCGAGGAGTTAAAAGATACAGAACTTTCCACCCTTCCCAAAGAACTGGTAAACAAGTTTGCCAACCTCGGCCAATCGGATGATGATAAGGCGGTGCTTGTTACGGAAGTATAGGGGATTTGCTCAGGCGCGGATCTGCGCCTGAGCAAAAAGAACCAGGAGGCGCTAAAAAGACGCCTCTGATTTTTTGCAGACTGCTACTGCTTCTTCATCTGAATTTTGTAATACTTTTCAGGAACGGTCTGGGCAGTGGTGGGCAGGAAGCCCTTACCGAAGATATAGGTATCCATATAAATCAGGACCTGATTCTTGGCCCGAACACCGGTTCCCATATCAACATAGTAGGCCCCATTCCATTTTGCACCGGGGGTAAATTTACCCAGGGCGGCAAAGACATCCTTCAGGCTGTCTTTTTTAGCCTTGCCTTCGATAACATTCTTGGCAAATTCACCAAGACCGGCGGTGAGGGTATACCCATAAGAGAAAGCCCATGTACCAAAGCGGCCAGCGCCGCCCTTGGCGATCACAGCGCTTTCAACCTTCTTAAGAATGGCGGGGAAATCTCCCGCTTCCTTAGACAGATCCAAACCCAGAGCGCCCGGATAGCCCATTAACGGGGAAGGAAGGTCCGCTTCTACAAAGATACCGCCATAGGCCAGCATCTGCTTCAGCAGGGGTTCAGTCTCTCCGTCGTTGGTGCAGAAGAAAGCCGCATCTTTGCCATATTTTTCGATCCACTGGGGAACCTTTTCCAACATGAACTGCTGGGCACCGGGCATACCGATATCGCCGGTAGGATCAGGAGCGGTTTCAAAATAGAACTTAATTCCCAGGTCTTTGCAGGCTTCTTCCATAATAGCCCTGCGGCGGCCCAGGGATTCATAGCTCATGTGCCGTGCAAAGGAGATATGTACGAAGGATTTGGCTCCCAGCTGTTTGGCTGCCCAGGGGATCAGATAACCGCGGGATACAAAGTCTGCGGACAGGGCCAGGTCAGCGGCGCTCTGAATGACCAGGGGGTCCTCATGGGGCTCGCCGGCCAGAAGGAGGATGTCGGGCCGTTTTGCCCGAACCCGCTTAAAGGCTTCGGTAGTGCCGGGAATTGCCTGGTTTACAATGATAGCTTTCATGAGCGGATCATCGGCCAGGGCGACCACAGAGGAAATATAGGTTTCCTGCTGGGACATAAAGTCATCAGGATAGGTGATGTGCTGAATCATGCCGCCGGTTTTTACCGAGCCATAATCTTTGATAAGCCGTTCTGCACCGCGCAGATCGTCTTCTGACTGTGATACCGTACCGGTTACCACGCCGATATGGAACTTTGCTTTGGCCTGGGCAAAGAGACTTGCGCTGGCCAGGGTGAAGATCAGCGCCATAAACAGGGCGGTGAGCTTCGACATCTTTTTCATAGAACCTCCTTGGCTGAATAACTATAGAGCCACTTTCATTGTATAGCCCTTTTGCCAGTAGTCAAGCCAAGCAGATTGAAAAGTGATAACAAGCCCTCTATAATTGCCTCATGGCATCTGGCATTTCGGCCCCTACATTGCTGGTCCTTTCCGACACCCATGGGGCCTTGCAAAATCTGGCGGCGGTTCTGAATTGGGCAAAAAACCGCAAGGATATTACCCATCTCGCCTTTCTGGGAGACGGAGCCGTAGACCTGCCCCTGGTGGCTGAACGGGTGGGCTACCGGCCCGAATGGACCCTTGTTCGGGGTAACGGCGACTTTGAACACCACCTGCCATTACAAGAGACCATACAATTTGGAGATAAACGCTTTTTTCTTACCCACGGCCACATCCAGGGAGTCCACGACAGTTTAGACACCCTCCTCAGGGTGGCTGCCATGGAAGAAGTGGATGCCATCCTCTTTGGCCACATTCATCGACCCTATTGGGAAGAACTAGACCACCGCCTCGTACTGAACCCGGGTAGTCTCGGCAAGCCCCGGAATCCCCAGGGCCCCACCTTTGCCACCATCACCTGCCCGCCCCAAAAATGGTTTGAAATCCGGTTCTGGACCGTGACGCCTGGCGTCCTGGGGAACCTTACCGTGCGGGAACTGGAACTATAAGCAGGAACTTTTACTCCCCCTTACCTTGTCCTAGCCCCAGATGAACAGTATAATAGGCCCGAATTCCCGGGCTCGGCCGGGATTCCGACAGACAATACAAATTCTGAACATCGTCGGAGCAGCATTACCACAGGAGTTACAGCAATGAGAAAAATCTCCCTTACCGGCATCAAACCCACCGGGTCTTTACATATAGGCAACTATTTTGGGGCCATCAAACCAGCGCTGGAACTGGCAAAGGACTATGATGCCCGGTACTTTATAGCGGACTACCATGCATTAAATTCGGTCAAGGACAGCAAGGAACTGGCAACCTATATCAGGGAAGTCGCCGCTGGCTGGCTCGCAGCAGGGCTCGACCCTGAAAAAGTCGTATTCTACCGGCAAAGCTCGGTCCCCGAGACCTTTGAGCTTTCTACCATATTGATGGCCTTTACCGCCAAGGGGCTCATGAATCGGGCCCACGCATACAAGGCCGCTGTCCAGGCGAATAATGAAAAGGGAGAAGACCCCGATGCGGGCATCAACATGGGGCTCTACACCTACCCGGTCCTGATGGCAGCGGATATCCTCCTCTTCGATACCGATGTGGTCCCCGTGGGAAAGGACCAGGTTCAGCATGTCGAAATGGCCCAGGACATCGCTCAAGCCATCAACTTTAACTATAAAAAGGATCTCCTCGTCATTCCCCAGGCCTTAATACAGGAATCGGTGGCAGTTATCCCCGGCTTAGATGGCCGGAAGATGAGTAAAAGCTACAACAATACCATTCCCCTCTTCGCACCGGAAAAACAACTCCGCAAGCTTATCATGCGGATTGTTACCAATTCCCAGACTGTGGAAGAACCTAAGGATCCTGACACCTGCCAGATCTTTGCCCTCTACAAGCTCTTTGCCACCAAGGAAGAACAGAATGCTTTGGCACAACGGTACCGGGCAGGAGGCATGGGCTGGGGCGAAGCCAAGGAAGCCCTGTTCCAGGTGGTAAATCGGGAACTCACTCCCATGAGGGAACGATTCGAAGCCCTCATTGCCGACCCGGTCAGCCTGGACAAGACCCTACAAGAAGGCGCTGAAAAGGCCCGGGCCATTGCAAGTAAAACAATAGCTCGGCTCCGCAAGGCCATCGGCATTGACCTGTAATGGCCCACCAGTGGGTGAAACTTATCATTGCCTATGACGGGAGCCGTTTTAAGGGCTGGCAAAAGGGAAACGGCCGAACCGTCCAGGGAGTGCTGGAGCAGGTCCTCATCACTGTCATCCCCCGTGCTTCCGATGGGGCAATACACCCCGGCATTTATACCGCAGAAAACCTGCAGCTTGCCGGAGCCGGACGAACCGATGCGGGGGTTCATGCGGAAGGACAAGCCGCAAGCGCCATACTGCCCGCATCAGTCTCCCTGGAGGCCCTGCTCTCGGCGGCCAACGCCGAACTTCCCCCCGACATAGCCATTAAGTCCATAATACCCGTCCCGGACCGGTTCCATGCCCGCTACCATGCCACAAGCCGCACCTACCGCTACAGCATCATAACCGGCCCAGTTGGAAATCCCTTCAGAGCGGCCTATACCTGGCACATCCCGGAAAAACTCAACCCGGAAGCCATGCAACATGCGGCTGCCCTGCTAAAGGGAACCCATGATTTTACCAGTCTAACCGCGGACAAATCAAAATCAAACCGGGTGAGAACCATAACTGATATCCATTTTGAATGGGCAGCCCCTGAGCTACATATCTACTACACTGCCGACAGCTTTCTCTGGAACCAGGTCCGTATCATGACCATGGTGCTGGTCCAGGCCGGCCTCGGCACTATGTCCCCCACCGACGCGGCCGCCCTCCTGGAAGCAAAAAATCGTTCCCTCGCCCCGGAACCAGCCCCAGCAAAAGGGCTCTGTCTCTATTCCGTATCCTACAAAGAGTAGCCGAGGCCGCTCATTATTGATATAGTACAACCATTATGGAACGCACCTTTGCCATGTTAAAACCCGGCGTATTACAGCGCCGTATTGTTGGAGAAGTGCTCTCCCGCTTTGAACGGAAGGGACTTAAAATTGTTGGATTAAAACTCATGCAACTGGACCGCAGTCTGGTGGAAGCCCACTACAAGGAACATGTGGGTAAGGACTTTTACGAAAAATTGGTTGCCTATACCCTCTCAGGCCCCGTGGTAGCCATGGTATTACAGGGTGATGGGGTCATCGCCACGGTGCGGCGCCTTGTGGGACCAACGGACGTAACCAATGCTCAGCCCGGCACCATCCGGGGAGACTTTGCCTATCAAACCAGACTGAACATTGTTCATGCTTCAGACTCTCCCGCCAGTGCAGAACGGGAGATTAACCTGTTCTTTAAAGAACAGGAACTTATCGATTGGGAGGATGGCAATGAGCGCTGGTTCTAAACTTCCCCGCTGGAATTTGGCCAGCGTGTACACCTCTTTTGATGCCCCAGAATATATCCGGGACAAGGAACTTTTGGCAGAGCATGCAAACAAACTGCTCACCCAGCTTGAACAGCCCTGGCCCCAGGACAAGACCCAGGCAGGGCATCTCATCCTAAGCTGGATCCACAGCTACGAAGATACCGCTGACCTGGCAGAAAACCTGGAAGCCTATGCCTCAGCGGTGTATACCACCGACACCCGCAATTCCCGGGCCTTGAATGAAATTAATGCCCTGGAAGCCCTCGCCCTTCCCCTGGGAAAGGCGGCGGTAATCCTGCGATCCCGCCTTGCCGAACAGGCAGAGCTGGTGCAGAACCTGATAGCCACTGATCCGAACCTGACCGAATACCGCTTCTTCCTTACCGATGCCCTGAAGCGGGCCAAGTACCAGATGTCCCCGGAACTGGAAGACCTCGCCAACGACCTGGCCCGGAGCGGCGGCGATGCCTGGAGCCGGCTTCAGGAAGCCATTTCTTCGACGGTAAGTGCGGTATGGGATCCGGCCACCGGCGAAAAGAAAACCGTCATCGCCCTGCGGGACCTGGCCCACGATCCCGACCGGTCCATCCGGGAGCGGGCCTATAAGGCGGAACTCTCTGCCTGGGCGTCCATGGAAATTCCCCTGGCCGCCTCCCTCAATGGCGTTAAGGGTTTTGCCATTACGGTGGACAAGCGCCGGGGCTGGCAGTCCGCCCTGGATAAGGCCGCCTACCAGTCGCGGATCAGCCGGAAAACTTTGGATGCCCTCATTTCCGTTATGGAGCAATCCCTGCCCCTCTTCCGCCGGTACCTGAAAGCAAAAGCCCGCATCCTCCGCATAGAAAAATGCGCCTTTTACGACCTCTTTGCCCCGGTAGGAACCGCAAGCCGCAAATGGACCTGGGAAGAAAGCCGGGACTTTATAATAGACAAATTCTCCGCCTTTGACCCGGCCATGGGCAATTTTGCCCGCCACGCCTTTACTTTTTCATGGATCGATGCCGAAGGTCGGGAAGGAAAAATCGGCGGTGCCTACTGTACCGATTTCCCCCTGGCAAAGGAATCCCGGATACTCTGCAACTTCGAAGGTTCCTTTGACTCGGTAACCACCGTAGCCCATGAATTAGGCCACGCCTGGCATCATGAGGTAATTAAGGACCTGCCCAGCACCCTCACCGCCTATCCCATGACCCTGGCAGAAACCGCCAGCACCTTTGCAGAAACCATCATTTTGGAAGGGGCCCTACGGACAGCCACAAACCAGGAACGGCTCAGCCTGATAGAAGGAAGCCTTAAGGATGCCTGCCAAATCATTGTAGATATTCTCTCCCGGTTCTACTTTGAACGGGCCGTCTTTGAACGGCGGGAACAGGGCGAACTTTCGCCGGAAGAATTCTGCAGATTGATGAAAGAAGCCCAGCTTGCTACCTATGGGGATGGTCTCGATGCCGAGCTTCTGCATCCCTACATGTGGGCTGTAAAAAGCCATTATTACAGCACCGGTTTAGCCTTCTATAATTACCCCTACGCCTTTGGCCAGCTCTTTGCCCTAGGCCTCTATTCCCGCGCCCGGGAACAGGGTAGCTCCTTTGCAGGAACCTACAAGGAAATTCTGAGACTCACCGGCCGGGCCAGTGCAGAAGATGTGGGCCGGGCCGCGGGCTTTAACCTGGAAGGCCCCGAATTCTGGCAAAATGGCATCAATCTTATTGCCGAACGGGTCACCGAACTGGAAACACTGATTCACACTCTGGAGGAAGAAACGAAATGAGCGCGAAAGTAGGAGTTCTCGGCGCCGGCGCCTGGGGAACCGCGGTTGCCAAGGTTATTGCAGAAAAGGGTATCGATGTTGATATGTGGAGTCACGAAAAAGAGACCGCTGAGGATATCAACCTCCGCCACCTCAATTCCCGCTATTTACCCGATGTGGTACTGCCTGAAAATCTTAGGGCCTACACGGACCCTGCAGAAACCGCCGACGGCAAGGAATTTCTCATTCTCGCCAGCCCATCCCTATACCTTTTGGATTCGGTTAAAAAAATTCTGTCTGTTCCCTCCATTCGGGAAGGCGAAACCGCCATCGGCGTCATTACCAAGGGTTTTATTCCAACCGCTAAGGGACCCCGGCTCATCCTCGAAACCCTGGAAGATTACCTTCCCGGTTTTTACCGCCAATCCCTGGTATACATTGCCGGCCCCAGCCATGCGGAAGAGGTTTCCCGGGGCAAAATTACGGGGCTCATCGCCGCCAGCGAAAGCGCCAAACAATCAATCCGCTTTCGGGACCTCTTAAAAACAAACCGGCTCCTCGTCTTCTCTTCCTTTGATGTCCGGGGTGTACAGGTTGCAGCGGCCTCGAAAAACGTCATAGCCATCGCCTTTGGTATGCTGGACGCCCTTAAAACCAGCGCCGCTGAACGGGGCATGGAAGACATCTTCGGCGATGGCACCGAATCCCTGCTCCTTGCCGCGGGGCTCAACGAAATTCAGACCCTGGGCCGGGCCATGGGAGCTACCCATCCTGAAACCTTTACCTCCATTTCCGGCGTCGGCGACCTGGATGTAACCTGCCGTTCCATATTCGGCAGAAACCGCCGCTTCGGCAGAGAAATCATCGAAAAGGATATTCTGAAACCCTACAGCAGTCTGGATGACCTTATCAGCCGCATCAGTGAATTGGGGTACCTGCCCGAAGGTGTGGTGGCCGCCAAGTATGTTAAAATGCTTGCGGAACAACACAACCTGAAAATGCCCATATCCCTGGGCCTATACCGAATTTTAAACAGGGAATTAACTCCCATAGAATTCTTACATGCCTTTATTAAGGATTTAGGATAAGACCATGCTTGAAAAACTGACCGGAAAAATTCAGAATGCCCTGCGCACCATCAGCGGCAAGGCGACCATCACCGAAAAAAACATAGAAGACGCCGTAGAAACCATTAAAATGGCCCTCCTGGAGGCGGATGTAAACCTCCGGGTGGTTCGGCGCTTTGTCAACTCCACCATAGAAGAAGCTAAAGGAGAACGGGTACTCCGTTCCGTAGACCCGGGCCAACAGTTCATCAAGATTGTCCATGATAAATTGGTAGCCTTCTTGGGTGATTCCAAGCAGGACCTGAACCTGAAGGGCCCCGACACCCAATCGGTGATCCTGATGCTGGGCTTGCAAGGTTCCGGTAAAACTACAAGCTCCGCCAAGTTGGCCCTGCGGCTTAAAAAAGAAGGGCGCAAGGTACTCCTTGTAGCATGCGACCTCATCCGCCCCGCCGCTATAGAACAGCTTTCTGTATTAGGGGCCCAGATTGGGGTTCCCGTATATAAAGAAGAGGGCACCAAGGATCCGGTTAAGGTCTATAAGGGGGCCCTGGAAACGGCCCGGAAAAACCTCTACGACACCATCATCGTCGATACGACAGGCCGGCTCCAGATTGATCAGGACATGATGGCCGAACTCGTCCGGCTCCGGGACGCGGCTAAACCCGATGAATTACTCTTAGTGGCCGATGCCATGACCGGCCAGTCGGCGGTGGATATCGCCAAAACCTTTGATGAACAGATCGGCCTTACCGGGGTAATCCTTACCAAGTTCGACTCCGACACCCGGGGCGGCGCCGCCCTGTCCCTAAAGACTATTACCGGTAAACCCTTAAAATTCGTGGGGGTTGGCGAAAAACCAGAGGATTTTGAACCCTTCTATCCGGACCGGATTGCGAGCCGCATCCTCGGCATGGGAGATATCGTCAGCCTGGTAGAAAAGGCCCAGCAGGTGGTAAACCAGGAAGAAGCGGCGGCCCTGCAAAAAAAGATGCTTTCCGAGGACTTTACCCTCCAGGACTGGCTGGATCAGCTGCGGGCGGTAAAGAAAATGGGTTCCCTCCAGTCCATGCTGGAAATGCTCCCCGGAATGGCAGGCCAGATCTCCGAAGAGGACCTTAATAAGGCGGACATGAAACGGCAGGAAGCCATTATCTGTTCCATGACCAAAAAAGAACGGCAGAATTACCTGATTATAGGTCCGTCGCGGCGATCCAGAATCGCCCGGGGATCGGGGACTTCGGTGGCAGAGGTAGCCCGGCTCCTTAAAAAATTTGAAAAGATGCGGACCATGATGAAAAAGGTTGCCAAATTGGGGAAAAATCCCCAGGCAGCCCAGGCCATGATGAGCCGCATGGGCGGCAGAGGCGGCTTTTAAACAGAGGGGGCTTCTTAACCGGACCGCTAGGGACGGGGCTCCGACCGTTGACTAAAGGGCGATTTTCCTATAAACATAAAGCTTACGCGCCCCAAAATCAGCGCAACCGCGCCGACGGGTTTGGAATGCCCGCACTCCCGCCGACGCATAAGTACGAGAAACGGGCATTCCCCAGTGGGGGAAGAATTTGAGGAGGATACCTTTGAGCGCACGCATTCGACTTAAGAAGTTCGGAACCAAGAAACGTCCCTATTATCGGATTGTCATTATGGATTCCAGAGCTCCCCGGGATGGCAAAACCATCGATGAAGTAGGAATCTATCACCCCATCGCAGCTGAGGGTTCCCAGGTTGCTTTTGATGCTGAAAAAGTTAAGACCTGGCTCAGCAAGGGTGCAACCCCTACCGATACGGTCCGCAAGATCCTGAACAACAACAACTTCACCTTCTAATATTAGAAAGGAGCCTCTATGGAAAAGGATCTTGTTGAATATATCGCCAAAAGTCTTGTTGATGATCCTTCCGCAGTGCAGGTAAACGTGATTGAAGGTGAAAAAAGTACCATTCTGGAACTCCGTGTAGCTCCGGAAGACATTGGCAAGGTAATTGGCAAGCAGGGCCGTATTGCGAAGGCAATCAGGACCATTCTGCAGGCCGCCACAGTCACCACCGGAAAACGAACTGTTTTGGAAATACTGGACTGACGGAATACAGGTGTGACCGAGCGTTTCATTACCGGAATCATTGGGCAACCCTTTGGTGTAAAGGGTTTTGTAAAGGTGCGGCTGCCGTCCGGTGACAGCAGCCACTTTGATCAATTAGAGAAGGTAACGGTTCGTTTTGGCACCCAGGAAAAAATCCTGGTTATCGAAGATACGGGCCATGCCCCCAGTTCTTTTGTTATCAAATTTAAAGGATATGACAGCCCCGAGTCTGCCAAGGCTCTGCAGGGCGGTGAAATCCTGGTGAGCCGAAATGAGGCAGCGCCGCTGGACAAGGATGAGTATTACATCGAAGACCTTCGGGGCTTATCGGTGCACTTACAACTTGTTTCGGGTCCTGTCCTTGGCACGGTTACCGATGTGATAGAGGGCGGCGGCGGACAGCTCATGGAGATTAAAACATCCGAAGGTGAGCATAGGCTGGTACCCTTCCGGGATGAGTTTATTGGGGAAATTGATATTGCAGGGGGCACGGTGATCCTCAAAGAAGGGTGGATCCTGGAGTGAAGTACACCGTACTTACCCTATTCCCTGAAATTGTGGATGCCTTTTTTAACACCTCCATTATGGCAAAGGCTATACAACGGGGTGTTATTAGCTATAGGTCCATCAATATAAGGGATTTTGCTACAGACAAGCATCATAAATGTGATGATGCTCCCTATGGGGGCGGTGCAGGGATGCTGATGCTTCCCGAACCCCTTGGCAGGGCTTTAGAGGCCGCCGGTGCGCTAAAAAAACAACAAACCGGTGCATCCCTGACGGACAGGGGACTGCAAAATAAACGAGGAAGGGTTATTTACCTTTCACCATCGGGCCGGCTGTTTAATCAGGACCTGGCCCGGCAACTTGCCGCCGAGGACGAATTAATCCTCCTTTGCGGCAGATACGAAGGAATTGACCAGCGGATTATCGATTCCTATGTGGATGACGAAATCTCTATTGGCGATTACGTCCTATCCTCAGGAGAAGTATCGGCCCTGGTATTGATAGATGCAACCTACCGGCTTGTGGATGGGGTCATTTCTGCAGAATCCCTCGAAGAAGAGAGCTTTTCCGATGGACTGCTTGAGTACCCCCAGTATACAAGACCGGAGATTTATGATACGCTACGGGTCCCGGAGGTGTTGCTTTCGGGGCATCACGAGCAGATACGGCACTGGCGCTTAAGGAAACGGGTTGAAAAAACCCTGTCTGTCCGGCCTGATTTAATCACAAAGGGGCTGGAAGCTGGTTGTTTTTCTGCTGAGACACGAAAACTTATTGCTGAATTGCAGGGCCAGGTCCTGCACAGTCAAGGGGATACAAATGAACGAAATTAAAGCTATCGAAGCGGCTCAGATGAAGAGCGAGCTGGATGATTTCAAGGTGGGCGATACCGTAAAAGTCCATTTCAAGATTGTCGAAGGCAAGACCGAACGGATTCAGGCCTATGAAGGGCTGGTAATCTGCATGAAAAACTCCCGGGTCGGCAAAACCTTTACCGTACGGAAAAACTCCTATGGTGTTGGGGTTGAACGGGTATTCCCCATGCACTCCCCCCGAGTGGTGAAGGTAGAAGTCATGCGGCCTGGTAAGGTTCGGCGGGCTAAGCTGTACTATATCCGGGACAAGATTGGTAAGGCTGCCAAGATTAAGGAACTTATTTCCAAGAAGCCCCACGAAGCGCCTGCCGCTCAGGAAAGCGCTCAGGCCTAATAGGGGCCTATGAAAAGCGAAAAATCTGATGGCAACAGGCTGAACCTAATCCGGCCTGTTCCGTCAGATACAAAGTCCTCCCACAATTCCCATAGAACAATAAATTCTCAGAATAATTCCTCTTCTAAGTCTTTACATTCGGTCCAAATTGAACAACTAGCTAAAAACATAAAGCTCCCCCTGACCAAACAAAACCTTTCTGCTCTGAGCTTCGCCTTACATTTTCAGATCCCTTTAAACAAAGAAACCATTGAGCCATTTATCAGAGGGGCCTTAAGACTGCCGCCCCAGTTGCAGGAAGCAGGGATATTCAGTGCTTTGCTTGCCTTTTCTAAGGGCCTGCGATTGTCCGAGACAGCTGTAGCACAGATAGCTCAACGGATCAGCACCCACAGGGCACCAGAAATGCAGGGCAAGGGTGAACAACAAAGCGAACCGGCAGTTCATCAATCTGAAGTATCTTTAGAAGCCGAATCGGATGAAACCGGAGTGCCGATACCCCTTAATCCGCAAGACACGGCCCTGTATTTTAATCAGTCCCATAGGTTCTCCCCCGTTATGGAACTTTTAAATCGTTTACCAGATAAGAATAAACAACGGCACATCATTATACCCTTTCAGTTTCAGGAAGATGCTGTCTCTCTGAAAGGCACCCTTAGGCTTCTTTGTGTGGATAGGCCTGGTGGTCACATCGAAGTAACCCAACTGGCATTGGAAGCGGCGACAGAAAAGCGTCAATGGTTTGTACTGGCGGCAAAAAATAAGGCGGGCGGCCTGGCTACCAAAATTCAGGTCTATCCTCCGCTTCAAGACCCGGATTATGTGGTAAATTCCCTTAAAACAATCTCCGATACGGTTGTTATAAGCTTTGAAAAACCGGAATCCTTCCCGGAATTCCGCGAAGAATGGTATACCAGCTTTGAAATCAAAGCATAAAAGGTCTATAATATAGGTCTACACTTATGGAAATAAAACGGGCCAGTGCACTAAAATATGTAGAAGGTGATTATGCACCCCGAATTGTTGCTTCGGGGAAGGGTAAAACCGCAGACCATATTGTAGAACTTGCTGAAAAAGCAGGAGTCACTATAATTGAAGATGCTAACCTTGCATCTCTTCTAACGGAACATATGTCCGTAGGGGATTACATACCTCCCTGGTGCTGGGAGCTTGTTGCTAAGGTATTTGCAATCATTAAAAACGAGGAACAATCGTGAGAAAGATTACAGTTACTGCATTACGCCCTGGGCAAATTTTTACGGAACCGGTGTATATTCAGGATAATAACCTTTTTGTACCTGCCGGGATTCCGGTGAAAAAGAAGGACATCGACCGTCTGATAAAATGGGGTATAGACAGTTTGTATACCGACGGGGTAGCAGTCTCAGATAATCCTTCTCCGAATAAAGAGGCGGCTGAAACAAAAGCAGATAATGGCAGCAGAGGCGCACCCCAGGATGGTCCAGTAAGCCTGATTTCCCTGCCATCGGTGATGGATAATGCACCCAGTTACCGGACCTACACGGACCTGATCAACAAACTGGGGGCCCTGTTTCAGAACATTACCGAGGGGCTTTCGGTGGAAAGCCGCAGTATCGATGGCATTGCCGGACGGGTTTTACAGGCGGTCCGGGAACATCGGGACCAGATTGTGGGCTATATTTTAGGCGGCGAAGTTGCCACCCACCCCCTGGCAAAAAGCTCAGTAAATACATCTATTCTCTCCACCCTGATTGCGATGGAATTAAAAATGCCGAATCATAAAATACTGCAGGTAACGACAGGAGCCCTGCTCCACGATATTGGCATGCTTAAACTGCCCAAGGACATAGTAGAAAAAAAAGGCGGCCTGTCGGAGACTGAGCTTGCCCGTATACAGGCCCATCCCCTGTATGCCTATAAAATGATTTGCAAGGAACTTCTATACCCGGAAGAAGTGGGGGTTATAGCCCTTCAGCACCACGAACGATGGGATGGTGAAGGATACCCCCGGCGTTTAGCCGGTGAAGCTATAGATCTTGGAGCCCGGATTGTCAGCGTCGCCGATGCTTTTGAGGCTATGGTAAGCGAAAAACCATACCGCAACTCCATGATCGGCTATCAGGCCATGAAAAACCTGCTTTCAGACAACGCCCGGCGCTTCGATCCGGAGGTTCTCAAGGCTTTTATAAAGACGATGGGCATTTATCCGATTGGTTCCATCGTATTGCTCAATACAGGAGCCATAGCCCGGGTTATCGAAGGCCACAGCGAAGCTCCCCTGCGGCCAAAGATTCGTATTTTAGTGGATGAGTTCGGCAATGCATTCAACAATGACGATGGTGAGATAATCAACCTTTTGCAAGAAAAGAGTATGTTTATTGCCAGAGCCATTGACCCCAAGGAACTGACCAAGGGCCGTGAATAGCCGAAGGAAAGGCCAGGATGGCGAAGACCGGGCTGCAGCCTATCTCACTGCCCAGGGTTATGAAATAGTAGCCCGTAACTTTCGCAGTACCTTTGGTGAAATTGATATCATAGCCAGTGACCATGAGGCACTTGTTTTTATAGAAGTAAAAGCCTGGTCGTATTTTGGCCTGGAAAATCTGGAATACGCCGTTAACCTGCAAAAACAGCAAAGAATCATCAAAACGGCTAAGTTTTTTCTTGCAACCCATCGAGAATATAACAGTATAGCCCTGCGTTTTGATATTATATTTATCAGCTCACAGGGTATTCACCATCTTGCCTCAGCCTTTATGGAGCGTGTATTATGATGGTTCAAACTGAGAACCACCAGAACAAACAAAAACTGGAAGAACTAAAACGGCTTATCAATGATGATCTGTACCTGGCTGGAGCCATACAGAGGATCGCCCAGGTTCTCAGCGAAGAACTACTGGAAGAACGCAGAGCAGGAGCAGTACATGGCAGAAAACGGCAGAGATGGATATAACCGCCGCAGAAACAAATTCAAGGACCGACAGCAGAATAAAGATAAAAATATGCAAAAACCTCAGCAAAAGACTGCGGAAAAACCCCGTTTTGATAAGCAAAAGGGCACCCTCATTGATCGCCCCCAATGGATTCCGCCAAAACTGGGACAAAACCAATTGCCCCGTACAGAATGCCCCTATTGCGGAAAGCCAGTGAATGATCTTTCAAGTGCCCTCACCGATCCGGCATCGGGTGCACCAGTTCATTTTGACTGTGCCCTGAGGAGACTTGCTGATCGGGAGCCCTTGCAGGAAGGAGAAAGCCTGACCTATATCGGCGGAGGCCGCTTTGGTGTTATTCAGTTTCCAAACCCCCAGGATACAAACCATTTTGTCATAAAACGGATTATCCAATGGGAAGACAAGGAAAAGCGTGCCCCCTGGCGAAGAACGGTGGCTGATAATTTTTCTATTACCTAGGAAGGCCCTATGCAGGATACGGATGAGTTCCTTAAGAACCCTAAGGTATTAAGTCAGTATAACCTGCTTCAGGAACTGGGTGTATTCAACTACATAGATACCCTTAAAAAGGACATCCGCAACTATGAGGCGATCATCAATGCGGCTAAAGCGATCCTGAATAGTAAAACAATCGATGACATTCTGGAAAGCGCCGTAAAAGAAATTTCAGACCACTTTCTGCCATCCTTCCTTATTTTTATATGGAAACCTTCGAGTAACCATAAGGATTTGGTATTCCGGGGATATAAGAACTTTAAGACCTTTGATACTACCCTGCAAATAGAAAGTCTAGAACCCTTTGAAACCTTTTTTAAGCAATACCCCCAGCCAATTAACTTCGATTTGTTGGAATACCAGCTCAACAATCCAGCGGCAACCGAACCGATGAAAGAACAGAAGCCCGATCTGCTCATTCCTATTCTGGGCCCTTCAGGCCTTTATGGGCTCATACTAGTCGGTCCTAAACTGCTGGAAGAGCAGTATTCACTACAGGAGCTTTCCTTTCTGGATAAGCTCATGGCCTTTACCAGCCTGGCTATACAAAACTATATTCACTACCAATATTCAGTTCGGGACGGAAAAACAGGGCTCTACAATCATGGGTTTTTCATGGTGCGCCTTAAAGAAGAGATGTCCCGGTCAAGCCGGATAGGGGAGCCCTTTGCGCTGATCATCATGGATGTGGATAAGTTTAAACACTTTAACGACACCCACGGCCATTTGGCAGGGGATGCGGTGTTGGAACAGCTTGCCCTGGTTA
>Ga0101944_10004861_pt1 | contig 16028 bp, 11 predicted proteins | sample DewCreD2012metaG_FD_75245 | JGI IMG/M metagenome (GOLD analysis project Ga0101944, IMG submission 75245) | Hot spring sediment bacterial and archeal communities from British Columbia, Canada, to study Microbial Dark Matter (Phase II) - Dewar... ...
ACTTGGCTCCCAAAGGTGAGTTTGGCGCTTAAGACCCTCATTCTCTTCTCTATCTCAACTCAGTTGGGTCAGCACTTCTGGCCTGACTCTGCCTTCATTCGCGGTATTCGTCTTGACTATCTCTCTCCTACTTTATATCTAACCGATATTTTTCTCTTATACTACTTTATTACAAATAATGGCTTTAATTTCAAATCTCTGCGTCCTTTTCTTGTTCTCGCTCTAACCTCGCTAGTTTTCAGTGTGGCGCCCTTGCAGGCCAGTATCTGGTGGCTTCGCTTTCTACTTCTTGTTTATTGGGTATCTCAACTTTCCTTGCCTTGGCTTAAATCAATGTTGAAACCACTTCTCATCTGGATGTTGTTTCTATTTGGTATCGGCTTTGCTCAAGTTCTACTCGGACACAGCCTCAATGGTATCTTTTATTGGTTAGGAGAGCGCCGTCTCAATCTGGGCACGCCAGGGCTCGCCCTTCAAACTATCTTTGGCGCTGAACATCTACGCGCCTATTCAATCTTTTCTCACCCCAACATCTTTGCTGGTTGGTCAGTATTAATGTCTGCCGTAGTCGCGCTTACGACCTCTTCGCTAACGCCTCTGTTTTTTTTAGTTTCTCTGGCAATTACTCTTCTTGCCGCCAGTCGTACCGCTACTCTCGGTTTGTTTGTTGTTACCGCAACTCGCCTTCCTCACAAACTTTCTCTTCTTGTGGTTTTTTGTCTAGCTCTTTATTATTTAATGTGTTCTCGACCAGAATCTGTTCTCGTCCCTAGACTAGATCTACTCAAAACCTCCCTCTCTCTCATTGGCGCTTCCCCCCTTTTTGGGTATGGTGTGCTTGGCTCCTTCCCCAGCGCTCTGTCTCTCCAGCCAGATCATTTTACCCCCACTCTTCTTATCTCTTGGGTTGGTTTTGTTGGTATCATCCAGCTTTTATTAATGATATATTCTCTCCAGAGAAAACTAGTTTTCAATCCTATTCTTTTTGCCCTACTACCCCTTCTTATTTTTGATCACTACTTGCTTACAAGTTATGCTGGTCTTGCTGGGTTTATCATTCTTCTTCGTTTTGCTATTATCAAGAAATATGCAAATTACTCTTCATGCCGACGGCGGCGCTCGCGGTAATCCAGGTCCCGCAGGCTGTGGATATGTTGTGTCAGACACCACTAGCTCTGCGGTAAAAATTCTGAGAAAATGCGGTAATTATTGTGGTGAAACCACCAACAACCAGGCAGAGTATCAAGGTTTAATCCAAGGTTTAGCCTGGATTCTCCACAATCTTCCAACTCCAGAAAAACTAGCTATTGTTATGGACTCTCTGTTGATAGTTAATCAAGTCAAAGGTATCTATCGGGTCAAAAATGCCGCGCTCAAGTCTAGGCACCAAGAGACAATGGCCCTGCTTTCGCGCTTTCCCGTTTGGGGAATTGTTCATACTTATCGTGCAGACAACGCCACCGCTGACTCACTAGTCAATCAGGCAATAGATCTTCGTCGCGAAATAGTCGCTTAAAGAAATAACGTAGTTTCCTGCAAATAAAATATAGGTCATAAATTATCTGAAACAAGTTTTCTTGATGAATTGAAAACTTTCTTGACTAAATGAATGTGAAAGAAAACAGTAATAACAAAATAGGGGGATAAAATAACAATAAACTAGGCGAACCAACCGCAACAAAAACCAGTATAAACATATAGATTATTAAAAAAGTATTGTTATAGGATAAGTGCAGAGACTGTCTTGTCTGAGGTATACTAGTAGTTATGTCTGCCCCAACTCTTAGCGTTGAACGTCTATCAACTTCTTGTATTATTCTTGGCGACTGCCCCTACAAGGAAGCTCTTGGCGCTGAGTTTATGCGTCGACAAGTCATCACTACCGACGACGTCACTCAAGCCGACTATGTTTTAGTCTGGGGAAAGGTGGGTATAGTCAGGGGAGCAACTGGTAGAATAATCTATCTTCACCCTTATGAAGACTGGGTCAAAACTCCTCCCATAATTAGTCCAAAATCAAACGAAAGACACTTGTTTTTAGGTTCGATTTACGACGCCGAACATAAAGGTATGATCTTATCTACCTTTTATGAAGAAGCCATCAACTCAAATCGCCTCACCATACCGGGCGATGGGGTAGGGAAGTGTTACCTAATCTCGGCGCGATTAGTTGTTGAGCAAATCGTTCTTGCTACGCTCCACCCACAGAGTAGGGGGGCTGTTTATTTACTTGGCTATGAGTACTCATTGTTAACTCTTGCTCATCTATTTCGCTCAGCGCTTAATTTACATGTTTCAGTTGTCTTTGATCCTCAAAAAAAATATTACGAACCAAGCTTTGAACGATCAAATTACATCGCTGGTCTTGAGTCTTTGGGTCTAGTGCCAGGATCTGAAGATCAAGAGCTTCTTTCTTATCTGAAAAAACTCACCTTACCAACCCCTCCCAAACCCCAACCCAATAACTCATCCGCCGCCGCGCGCCTCACTCCATTTACACCCCCCAAGTCATCAGAGCCTATCAAATCAAAACCATCTACAACCAGAAGAATCCAAAAAATCGAATTTGAGCCAATCAAGCCTCCGTCTCCCCCCAGAAAATCTTTTAAGCTTAAGCTAAACTATCGTCTTCCCAAGCTCAAATTCTCCCACCAATTCCTAAACACTCTTACTGTTGTCGCTGTTTCTTTACTGCTTTATTTATCTTCTCTATTTGTAGCAATTCTTATTCTTCTCAACACCTTGAGCCAGATTCAATCTGATTTTCGCAAGGGTGGGGGAGTAGTAAGTCATGAGCTGGGTACACTCGCCTCCAACTATCTTCTAGTAAATGCCTCATTTTGGGAATCTGTTCTTCCCAACTCAACCTCGCTCACGCAGACGATCAAGCTTCTCGACGGCACAACTCAAACTTTTAATCTAATCAAAGATGTCACTAGTCTTCGAGGTTCAATTAACGAAATGGTTGCGCTCACTCTTGGTCAAAAATCAGGAGAACTTCTTCCGCCCCTCAACAACTCTCGTCGCCTTGTTGAGACAGTTTATACCAAACTCTCGCTTCTTTTTGCCACTCTTCCTGATGATCTTCCCAGCTATTTCCCCGCCTCTCTTCAAAACCGATATCAGTCCTTTCTCACTCGTCTCAGACTTGCCAAAGACTCTCTCTTAACCAGTAAAGCACTGCTCGCCGCCGCCCCAGACTATCTTGGTATAGGTGGGCGTCGTCAATACGCTCTCCTTTTTCAAAACAATATGGAGCTTCGTCCAACAGGTGGTTTTATTGGTTCTTTTGCTATTTTATCGCTCGACAACGGCAAGTTTTCCGACCTTCCAGTTTACGATGTTTATCAAGCCGACGGCCAACTTAAGGGCTACGTCGAGCCTCCGTTTCCTATTCGCAAATACTTAGGTGAGGCCAACTGGTATCTGCGCGACAGCAACTGGGACCCCAACTTTCCCACAACGGCAGAGCGGATTGATTGGTACATTAAAAAAACTCTTAATCAAGAAGTAGACGGAGTTATCGGGCTCAATCTCGCCGTCATTCAAAATCTTATTAAAGTCATTGGTAGTCTTTATGTTCCAGAATACGACGAGACAATTACTGCAGACAATCTCTATGTTCGCACCCAGTATCACTCCGAAGTTGGCTTTTTCCCTGGGAGTAGTCAAAAGCGCGAGTTTATAGGCTCACTCGCTCAAGCTCTAATGACCAAACTTCAAAACGCTGACTCCAAACTTCTTATATCAACTCTGTTAGCGATACTCAACGCTGCCGAAAACGGAGACCTTACTTTTTACTTTGACTCCAAACCCACAACTCAATTATTTACAAAACTTGGTTGGGCCGGAGATATTAGATCTGGTGACTGTAGTCAGGAAAACTGTCTCGCTAGCTATCTCTCTGTCATCGATGCTAATCTTGGCGTTAACAAAGTCAATTACTACTTAAAAAGAAGTTTAGAGCTCGATATAACTTTTGACACCAATCTTAACGCTGTTCACACTCTTACTATTTCTCAAAAAAACACCGCAACTACAACTTCTTGGCCTGCTGGTTCATACAAAAACTATCAAAGACTTTATCTTCCCAAAGAAGCCGAACTTCTCTCTCTCAAGCGCGATGGAATCGAGGTTCCGGCCAGAGACATCGATACCTCTTTCGAACACAACAAAAAAATCCTAGGATATCTAGTAACCACCCCCATTTCTGGCACTAGTCAGCTAGTTGCTACTTATCGTCTGAATGCAGCAACAACTCGTCTTGCTCCAAACTTTAGTTTTTACTGGCAAAAACAACCCGGCACCACCGCCGACCCGCTCACCGTGAAGATTAGTCACCCTCTATATCTTACTCCCACAACTATCTCCCCCGAGGCAGATTACCAGGGTCAAACTCTAACTTTTAACCTTGACAACAGCTCAAATCGTCGCATCATCGTCAACTACACCGCTCAATAGTCACCAGACGTTGTGTTATAATCAAACCTAGTATAAAGCGCAAAATCTCAAGGAGAAAATATGTCTAGCTACAAACTCAATGTTCAACCTCGCAAACTTTTCGGTCGTAAAATCAAATCACTTCGCAAAACGGGCATTATCCCAGGCAATGTTTTTGGTCAAAAGGTAGTCTCAACCGCGGTTCAGTTTGATGCCAAAGTTTTTCACAAACTCTATCAAGAGGCCGGCGAAACAGGCTTGATTAATCTCACTATCGAAGGCGAGACCAAAACTAGACCAGTGTTAATTAGTGGTTTTCACTCGGACCCAGTTAGCGGCGACTTGCTCCATGTCGATTTTCACCAAGTTGATCTCAAGCAAAAAGTAGTCGTCACAATTCCACTCAGATTCGTTGGCGAAGCCCCAGCTAGTAAAGAGGGCTTAATTGTCGCTACGCTCAAAAACGAAGTCGAAGCTCTTCCTACCGATCTCCCCGAGAGTATTGAAGTTGATCTTTCTCCAATGACTAAACTAGGCGACAACATCCTCGCTTCAGATTTGAAGGTCGACAAAACCAAACTCAAACTTCAAATAGATGAAGCCGAAACCATAGTGTCTGTTCAAGAGCAGGCCAAGATCGAAGAGTCAACTCCAACCGAAGCCACCGAGGCAGAACCTACTTCAACAGATGGAGAAACTAAGCCAGCCGAAGAGACAATCGTAGAATCAGTCAAGAGTGAGTAAGTTGTCTTTTCTCACTCTCTCACTTGTCGCTGTGGCGCAACATTTAATCTCATAAGTTCTTTCTCATACTTCGCCACCATCTCTACACTTCCAACTTCTTTGTTCAGTTTTACAAGTTGAGAGAGTAGGGGAGGGTAGGTAGGATATCTAACAAGCAGGCTTTCCAAGCGCGCTATTTCCGCTGCAATCCTCTTGTCTGGGTGGATCAGCATCTCGCTACTTTCGTTCTTGATTGTCGCTCCCAGCACGCTTTTGGGTACAAAATCTTCATAATAACTAGTTATAACAACTATCATTACCAAAGCTACCACCCCAACCTCAGCCAACCATAGGGGTCTGTCCCCTAGGCTCATTAATATAGCTACACTTTCTTTAATTTTCGTCTTAATCCCCATCGCCTTATTTATTGCTTCGACTAAAAATAACTAACTTACATACTACCAACAATTTTAACAATTTCTCCGACGAGTTATTAGCCAGATTTCCTCAAACTCGTAGTAGAATAGGGTACTATGCCAACACTTTGCAAAGAACACCATCCTCACTTCTCTATGTTCAATAGATGACTCTGCTTGGGGGTATATGTGGCGTCTTTGGGTGTAATCAACTACAAAACAAGGCCTTAAGGCATTTTTCTGGCGATTGTGCCTTCATGCTATTTGGTCAATTCTAACAACTTCTTATCAAAAGTCCGCAGATTAATCCCGAACTTTCTTGCGACCCACAAGTAACTCGCATCATACCCTGACAAATTATTATTCACAGCCAACTCAAGGGTTTGAGATAAATCAATCTCCAGGTATTGAAGATCCCAATTTTTAAACTCAGCAATTAATTCTTTCGCAAGGATAGCATCAATCCTTTTGCTGACAGTTGCCGATCTAAGGCCATTCATTACTTCGATTTTAAGCAAATGTGGAGCAACCATCTGCTCTGGCACATTATCGTGGGCGCTCTCGTCGGGTAGTAGCAAACTTAAAACATACGACGCATCAACAACCTCACCCATTATTTTTTTACCCATATCTGCGTCCTACTACCACCAACTTGCGATAATCAAGCCCTTTTTTATTAACCCCTTTCGTCAACTCTCTAACTCTAGCAAGACTATCTACCATCCTATCAATAGACCCTATCTTATATGTCTTCTTAATTGCATATCGAATCAGCTCTCCCATTGTTTTGTCGTGCTTTCTAGCCAGATCAACGAGGTGTGCATGCTCTACAGGGGATAACAAGAGATTCGTTCTTTGTGACAACATATTTGAAAAGTAACATATTACTTTTTAATTGTCAACCTTTGCGTATCGATCTGGGAATATATTCTGGAGCATCACTTTTTGGGAATGACTTAGACACTAATCAATCCAAATTCATCGCTACGCTTCTAGAGTATAATTACAAACTATCTATGCCTCATAACAAAAGATTAATCAATCCTTATCAATTCATCCTTATGACAGTTGCGATCAACTCTGCTCTTGTTCTCCACTACACAAACCATATCTTAAGAGTCATCGCCGACCTTTTTGCCTCTTCAACCTTCGATCGTCTCGCCAACCGCTACGCCAACTGGTATAACCTCAGGTTAATTGCAAGCCTTCTCAATTTTGAAGGGAGATTGAATCGCAAAAAGATCTCGCTTCACATCACTGCACAAGAAACACTCGACGACCTTATGATCGCCAACCTCACTCATCACAATCTCGAGTTAAAAGATCTTGAGACCTATGTCTCCTCACGCCTCTCGATTATGACCGGGATCAATCATCGAGCAATTAGTATTACTCAGATAGGGGAGGGACAAAGTAAGCTTTTCATTCCTATCATCACTAGACAATAAGTATGTCCTCAATGCGTATTGGTCAAATCACTCCTAGATGTTACAGTCTCCCTAACTTATGCGACTTGCCAGGGGCGAAACTGAAGAAGGATTAATCGCTTTATTTACCGACCCAACCCTCAAAAACCTACTAGCGAAGAAAAAAGTTAAATTATTACTAAACCCCCAAGCTCTCCAACAAAAAATCATCGAAGTAACTGGTAATACTCCTCATCGTCACTGGGCTACATTTGTTGCCGCGCTTGGGGAACCAACTCTTGTCCCGCTTAGTATTGGAGAGTTGCAAAACGTTGTTGGTCTAGGTATTGACGAAAGAGTAGGGGAAGGCAATCTTAATTATCTACCAATCGCCAAAGATGAAGCGCCACTAACTGGCAACGAACTACTCTTAGTGCTTGGTAAATTGGGAACATTACAACAATTGTGGGAAAAGGAGGAAGTCAAAATAGACTCTACTGCCAAAGTCTATCTCTCACATATTACCCAACAGCTTTCTCTTAGCGAGCTTTCTCGCGGGCGAGAACTAGCGCTCCAACCAGTTGATATCGATGGAGTAAAAGGCGAAGCCTATCTCTTCTTTGATCAAGGTTCGCAATGCAACCTCCCCATTAAAAAAGTAGTTCGATATGGCTCTCGTCAAGGCAAAGTTACCTGTAGTCGCAAAGATCGTGTTCTTGGTGGTATTTTCTTGCCAGCAAGTACTTTATTAGGTGACCCACTTGCTCAACAGCGGGAACTAGATCTTGCCTCCCGTTTTCTTGGGACTCCTGACGCTAGGGTCGAGCTTGGCATTCTCAACGAAGAACAGTTCGCTATCTGGATGAAATATGGATTTTTTGGCGAACTATCTGCCTATCGTGAAGGCGCAGTCTCCTTAAAAAAAGTTCTCTCTCTTCTCGAAAAAAACTTACCAACCAGTATCCAGATCCAGATTCAAAGAGCAACAAGTGGCAAAATCGATCTTATTTTTGCGCCCAGAGAAAAGCAATTCCCAGGAGAAATAATCACTTTTTCCATACTTGGGATCGAAAATGGCAAACCCAAGTGGGTTAATAACGTCGCCGGTGTAGTCTGTGTCGAGCCAGAATTAACCGATCGTCAAAGAAAAGAGTTAAGCGCAAGACTGCGCGGCGGACTTAGATTAGTTACAAACAACAAAGATAAAAAGCTCGTAAACATCCTAACCATTAACTCCGATCTTCTTCACCTTTGGCAACAAGAGTTAAATGAACAAAGACCTATTTACAGAGAAACACAACCTCCCCTTAAAGAATCGCTACCATTACCAGAGGCTACGCAATCAAGTGTTGTTAGGGTAGCCTTCGAGACTTTCGAAGCAACGACAGGGATAGGCGCTCGTTTTATGCAGCTTGTTGTTGTCTATGGTGACGGTCAAGAAGAGAGGCTTACTCTCGATATGGGAGCTCAGTATGACGACTTTCCTTGGGACGGCTTGACCAAACCCTCTTTTGCGATGGGAATTACCCCCTTTTCTAACCACCTTCCTTATATTCCTCGCTTTGTTAAGAGAGGGCTTCTTCTCAAAGAAGCCGAAGCGTATGGAAAATCCTTTCTCGGAGACATAAAAAATCCCTATCTTCACGACTTATGGGAATGGCTTGGGGAAGAAGCTTTCACAAAACTAGTTGCTGATTATGCGAATAATCTCGATGCTGCCGACATCTCTCGTTATCTCGCATCACTCCCCAGCACCAAAAACGTTCATCATCTCGGTGTTTTGGTTAGTCACGCGCACGCCGATCATACAGGGTGGCAAGGTATTCCTACTTCTCGTATCCCCTGGATCTTTGCCAGCGAAGGTTGGCCATTCGTCGAGACCCAATTCCTCTCTGGCTCTGGTTGGTTGACTGAGGGACCTCTCAGAAGAGATAGGAAAACTTGGCTAAATCCCGCTGCCAAAAACGAGGTATATTCTCCTCCAATCCTTAATCCCGAGCCATACCAAGAGGTTTTATTGGGTCGTGGACAAATTGGCGTCACTATGCTCCCCCTTCCGCACTCCATTTATGGTGCTGTCAGCTATGTGATAAGAGTTTTTGATAAAGTTGGCTCGCCCGTTTCTTCTATTGCCTACACCGGCGACTTCAACTTCGATGACCCCGAGCTTGTCAACGAGACAGTCAGCCAGATGCTTAAGCTAGGCGTAGATACGATTATCACCGACACCACCAATCTTGTCGCAAGCGATAAGCCCTCGGTTAGAGTCACCAAAGAAATGATGATCGAAGCTTTCGTGCATGTCATTAAAAATCCTTCTAAGAGGGGTATGACCGCAATCGGTCTTAACTGGAACAATGTCGGCGATCTTGCGCTAATTTCAGAGGTAACCAAAAGCGCCAGTCGTCCCCTTTATATCCCTCCCAAAGCCGCCACCACCCTTCATTTATTCGCCGAACTAGATCACAATCGAGATCCCAAAGAAACTTATTTCTGGCGTTCGCACAACCCAGTTCCCAGGCTTGGGGTCAGCGCCCTCCCTTATGTTCCCATCAAAACAGTCGCCACCAAAGCCGAGCGCCTCCTTGATCTTCTTTATCGAATTAGCGCTCCTAGAGAGTTAACAAGTCAAGGCTTGAGAGATGCAGTTGTTGTTGTCCCGACCAACCCCCATCTCTATGCGACACTCGCCGGCATCAGAGATGATGGTATTTCTGACATCGTCTGGTCTACTTACTGGCCATATTCTCAGACCGACCAGATGATCTTTCGCACCAATCAGCGCTACGCCAAAGAACGGGAGATAAGATGGTACGGCGACTATGGTCTCTACCGCGGTCGCATTCTCCCCGCCTCCAAACCCACCTGGCACAGGAGTGGTCATGCCAGAAAAGACGAGCTAATCATACTTCTTCGTACTCTTCACGAACAGGGGAAATTGCAAACCATAATACCAATTCACGGGGCACATCGTGGTATCGCTGCCAAAATTCTCAAAGAAAATCTCGGTAGTATTAAAATCATTTCTCACATCAAAAAAGGTGAACTCGACGAAATAATTCTTTACCAATAAGGGAATATCTGTCGTAATTTTATTACACATCTACATCTTGATATTTAGCCTTAGCCAAGGCTGGCCACTGCGCAACTATCAGTTGTCCATTCTGGTTCAACTCCTTCCACACTGCCTCTGTTACAAACGGCATAAAAGGGTGTAGAAGCTTGAGTCCAGTCAGTAGTACGTGGCGAAGTGCTGAAAGGGCAATAACTTTATCAGATCGATTTTTAACTTGCTCAATATAAACATCAGCTACCGTGTGCCACAAAAACTCATAAATAGTATCGGCCGCTTCCGAAAAGCGAAACTTATCAAGTAAGGTAGTAACCTTCTCTGTCGTCTCATCAAGCTGTTTCAACATTATCTTGTCTTCTTCTTTCAAATCCATTTCTCTAATTGACTCATCACCAACAACTAGTTTCTGATTACCGACTTTCTCTGCTTCCATCAGGAAAAATCTACTCATATTCCAGATCTTATTGCCAAAGTTGCGCATTGCCCTGACCTTATCTTCCGAGAGGGGGATCTTACCTCCCTCGCCGTTGCCAAATAAAAGTGCCATCCGAAAGCCATCCGCTCCATACTTGTCAACGAGCTCGATCGGGTTGATTACATTCCCTTTACTCTTACTCATCTTAGCTCCCTTGCCGTCGGTAACTGTCGACCAAAGATACACATTGCGGAAAGGCACATCATTGCGAATATAAAGCCCAAACATCATCATACGCGACACCCAAAACTTCAGAATATCGCTCATCGTCGCCATCACATCTGTTGGATATCTATTAACATACTCATCATCTTTCAAGGTCACTAGTGGCCATTGACCGCTTGAAAACCAAGTGTCAAAAGTATCGGTTTCTTGCAAGTAATCACTACCAGGGGAGGTCTCACTTATCACATACTTAGCCTCGCTTGGTGCAGTCAGGGTTTGCAGTCCATTTTTTATTTCCTGCAAAGAATATCTTTGCAAAAGATCTCGAATCAACCCACTAACTTGTTTTTTGTTTTTATCCAAAAACGTCACATATATTTTCGCATTTGACTGATCACCAATTCCTATTTCCTGTTTACTAATCCGATACCACGCCGGGATCCTAATTCCCCAGGCAACTTGCCTGCTGATCGGCCAGTCATGCATGATCCCCATCCAGTCAAGGAGTTGTTGCTCGAACCTTTTGGGGAAGAACTTAGTTTTCTTTTCTTTTACCGCTCGCACTACTGCTGGCTTTAACGGATCTACCTTGATATACCAATTGGGGACAGTCATCGGCTCCATATCGCGCTTGCACTTGTAACAAACAATCACGCTATGGACATAGTGCTCATCAATCTTTTCCAGATAACCATTTTCGCGCAGTAGCTCGACTGTTTTTTCTCTCGCCGCCCTTACCTTCATCCCCTCAAGCTCCATTACCAAAACGTCTGTAGGGAGAGTCATTTTTCCCATCTGGTTAATGACGCGGATAACTGGCAGGTTATGTCTCTTACCAGCCTCGAAGTCGTTTGCATCATGTGCTGGTGTTATCTTGACAGCTCCCGTCCCAAACTCAGGATCAGCCACATGATCCGCAATAACTGGAATCATCCGAGAAGTGAGGGGGAGCTTCACCATTTTGCCTATCATTTGTTTATATCTTTTATCATTTGGGTTGACCATCACAGCAGAGTCACCAAACATCGTCTCAGGACGCACAGTCGCGACAGTAATAGGTCCATACTTTATGTAATAAAGTTTGTCTTCTCGCTCCTCATGCAAGATCTCAAGCTCAGCCAGTGATGTGCCACAAAATGGACAGTAATTAACTAGATAATCCGATCGATAGACAAGTCCCTCTTCCGCCATTTTTTTAAAAGTTTCAAAAACTTGTTTCACCACATGTGGGTCAAGCGTAAAAACCGAGCGACTCCAATCAGCCGAAAATCCAAGACGCCGAAACTGTTCAAATATTAAACCTGAGTTCTCTTCTACAAAAGCAGCTATATTCTTATAAAGCGTTTCTCGATCAAAGTCTAAGCGACTCTTACCTATCTTAGCTAGTTGTTTTTCATACACGTACTGAGTCTCAAACCCCGCATGATCTAAACCAGGTATCCACTGCGTCGATGCCCCCTTCATTCTGTGGTAGCGAATAAGGATATCATCAATCGTATACATCCCATGTCCAGCATGAAGTGAGGCGTTCGCATTGGGGGGTGGCATTAAAATTGTAAAGGCTTTTGCATTCGACTGATCATTATTTTCTAATTCCTGTTTCCTAGGGGAGAACGCTCCGCTCTCCTCCCACTCCTTATAGATCTCCCTCTCAACTTTAGTAGGATCAAACTTAGAGTCCATCATATTGGGTACATTTTAGCAAATAACTAATTCTTAGTGCCTCGCAAGTAAACATTTTGCCACGCCCTGTAGCTTGAGTTAAATGTTTTTTCAAATATTGTCTCGCCATCTCGCGTCACCTTGTAATCAAAACTCGTTCTAGCTCCCCATGCTGCCCAATCAACTTGCTTAACCTTGCCTTGGGGGAGTGTTGGATCATCTTGATAAAGATCGGGTGGTGGAGGAGTAGCTCCCCACACTCTCACTTTCGATATCTCCGCAACTCTTCCATCATCGGTTCCGTAGATCTCGATTACTAGATGTTGGGTTTTTGGGTTATTAATCGCCTGGATCAAGATATGTCCCGGGGTATCATTAAGGAAGCGCAAATCTTTACTAGGGAAGAAAATCGTCGCATCAATTCCTGGCTCACTCTGTTGTTCATAATATGCAACTCGGTATGCGTGCGGCCACCTCTCAGTTATCGGAAGCCCTGCAGCGAGGGCAGCGCGAAAAACCGTAGTCGAAACTTGACAAACTCCCCCGCCATCTCCAAGCTCTGTTCTGCCGTTTTTAATAATATATGCTGGCGCATAACCAGTCGCTTTCGATATCTCCCCCACAGTCTTATTAAAAGAAAACTCTTCGCCAGGCGGGATTAAAGCGCTAGTAATCCTTGACACCGTAAGCCCTATATTATGAACCCTTCCCGGGATGCTATGTGCATAGTATGACTCTCCTCTCCCGATTCGTTCGCTTATCCCCAGATCATTAACTTGCGCTGTGCTTATTAAAGGAGGTGTGTACACCACTTTCGCCACAACTACTTGCCTAGACCCATCAAGTATTATCTTTTCAAGCGCCGCGCCAACCAACTCTAAGGTATCATCAACCATCACCTCAACTCCATCTTTTCCTGGGGCAAACTCCTTCACTTTCCCTTCAATCACCTCAAACCTCGCATTCTGACTTTCTCTGTTATAAGTCTCAGCTACCGTTAATAAATAATTCTTTACCTTCACCTCGTCCCACAATTTGGACGGGTTTGGTTCAAGCGCAAGAAAACTAATCAACTTCTCGCCACTCATCACCACTTTGTTATCGCCTACTTCGATAACCAGACTACCCTTGATTAATTGGTTCACTCGATTCTGTAAAAACTCAACTTCTTCTTGATTTAATTCTCTCTCAAGTCTTCTCAGTTTTACCTCAACTCTCGTGTCCACCAATCGAGTTGTAGCCTCCTCAATTGACTTCACCAAAACCTCTTTATCGATTAGTGTTCCATTTGTGCCATTTTGAACGAAATATTTACCATCTTTTTTGATGACACTTGCTACAATCCCTGGGCTCTCCACCTCTTCTGCCACTTTATCAAGCCATGCGTTTAGCGCTGGGTAATCAATCTTGCTCTCGGCGACTACGTTATTTTCACCCTTCATTAATAAAAAAATCCAATCCTTCAGCTCAAGCCTTCTTCCTATGCGATAAGCTCGATTGGTTAACTCCACAAAATCATATACAAAAAACTCGTTAGGGATTGTCCACGACTTTTCTTTATACTCAACCACAATCTCTCTCTTCGAGCTCTTCTCGCTTACCAACTCTATTACATTGTCTTTAGTCTGTCCATAAACCGCAACTTCTCCCAAGAATACCCCCGGATAAACACTCCCGCGCCACGAAAGCCTAGCCATTACATACAAAACAACAATCCCCACCACTCCTCCTCCAACCCCCATCATCAACTTCTGCCACAATCTTGTTGTCTTTTTCATTGTTCTGCTATGATGTAACCGTATAAGTTTAATGTAATTAAGCATACCATTATATATATGTCCAAATTTCCCGATCCCACCAAAGACTACAAAGGAGAACCGCTCGCTTCTCCCATTGACCTGTCGCAAACCCCTCCCTCTCCCGATACCCCTCTATCTTTTCAAACACCATCTCAACCATTCTCATCTCCCCCGCCCATTATGCCAGCAGCATCAGATCCAGCTCTCACCCCCCCCTCCACACAACCCGTTACTCCGGGGACCCCGCCCCCCGTCCCCCATCCTGAGTCCGTTCAACCACATCCCCAATCTCCACCTCTTCGACCATCTCCTTTTCGCAATCTAATCCCACTTCTAATCGGCGGCGGCGTGTTTGTAGTTCTCATGTTTGTAGCAATCACTCTCATCCCCAAGCTTTTTACTCCTCAACAAAAATCCATAACCCTTACTTATTGGGGTCTGTGGGAGCCGTCTTCAGTTATGCAAGATGTTATTGCCCAATACGAAGCATCCAACCCAGGGGTAAAAATTGTCTATACTATGCAGTCTCCCAAAAACTATCGCACTCGCCTCGAAAACGCCATCGCTCAAGGCAATGCTCCAGACATTGCCCGTATTCACAACACCTGGCTTCCTATGTTTCAGCAAAAACTTTCTCCTGCTCCCGATAGTAGTATGTTGAGCGACTTTTATCCCATCGTCTCCAAAAACTTTCTCTTTGGCGACAAGCTTTACGCTCTTCCTCTGATGATCGATGGTCTCGCTCTCTTTTACAATCAATCGATTTTTGATGAGGCAAAAATTACTCCTCCCTCAGACTGGAACAGTCTTCGCAAACTTGCATTCGATCTTACTCTCAGAAACCCCAATACCGGCATAATTGAACGTGCTGGAATCGCTCTGGGGACTACCGGCAACATCTCTCATTGGTCTGACATTTTGGGTCTATTAATTATGCAAAGCTCCGGCAATCCTGGTCAACCAGATTCTCAGGCGGTTAAAGATGCGATCACTTTTTTTACCGCCTTCTCCACTCTCGACAAAACTTGGGATGAAACGCAACCCAACGATATCTACGCTTTCGCAACCGGCACGCTTGCCATGGTTATTGCCCCCTCTTGGCAATCCGCTCAAATCGCCGCCATCAACCCTGATCTTGATTTTGGCGTTGTACCTACCCCAACTCTTCCCGAAACCAAAACTTCCTGGGCAACTTATTGGGCAGAGGCCGTTCCTATAAGTAGTTCCAACCAAGCCGCAGCTTGGGACTTTATCAACTATCTTGCTTCACCCGACACCCTCACTCAACTCTATGCCAACCAAGCTCAGCTTCGACCAATCGGCGAGATCTACCCAAGACGCAGTATGTCTTCACTTCTCTCTACAGACAAAATAGCCGGAGCTTTCGTCAACCAAGCCAATAACTACACTTCTTGGTATCTAAGTAGCAAAACCTACGACGAAGGAGTGAATGATGAGTTAATCAAGTATTATGAAGACGCAATCAACGCTATTAATCAAGGTTCTTCATTAAACTCAGTCGAAAAAACACTTAGCTCTGGAGTCTCTCAGGTTCTTACCAAATATCCCAAAGCCAAGTAACATGGCCAAGATAAATAGCGTTTTACAAACACTTATCTATTCAGATTATTTTGACTTTCCTCTTACCTTTAATGAGCTCAAAACTCGCCTCATCCAAAAAAAACTATCCTCACTACTCCTCAGACAAAAACTAAAAACTCTCCTTCATCAAAAAATAATCAACTACCACAAACCCTACTATTTCTTGCAAGGTAGAGACTCGCTTATCAAAAATCGTAAGCGTAACAAAAAAAACTCTCTCCCCAAACTCAAATTAGCAAACAGCTATGCAGCCAAACTTTCGCGAGT
>Ga0101944_10004863_pt1 | contig 16024 bp, 16 predicted proteins | sample DewCreD2012metaG_FD_75245 | JGI IMG/M metagenome (GOLD analysis project Ga0101944, IMG submission 75245) | Hot spring sediment bacterial and archeal communities from British Columbia, Canada, to study Microbial Dark Matter (Phase II) - Dewar... ...
GTTGACTTCCAGCTTGGCTACACCGGACGGGTTCAGTTTGGGATCTTCTACTACAATGCCGACTCTCGCGGCAACCGGGGCTTGGAAGGCGACAACAGCGAGTACAATCAATCCGCCACGCCTCTTTCGAAACCCGTGATGTACAACCTCACCTTCATCGGCGGCGGCGTTCCGGGCTTCGACGAGGCCAACTCGCCAGGGATCTTTCTGCGCCGCGGGTCGGGAGGCGAGTTTAACAACATGGTGGTGACGAATTTCTATAGCTCGGGTCTCGACATCAACGACGCCGCCACGCAGGCGCAGCTTGATAACGGAAACCTCAAATTCAACGGGGTCTTGTTGTGGAACAACAATCTCGGCACGAAGGCGCCGAACACCATCGCCGGTCAAGTGGCGTCGAACGCCGCCACCCAGGCGTGCGCCGCCGGGACACGCGGGCAATGCAAGGTGTTTGTGGTCCGGGATCCGATCATGAAGCGGCCGTTTGAATGGAGCGATCCCGACTTCCGGGGCTATTTCGGATCGCCCATCTTCCGCACAGGGTGGGTGCAGCCCCCCGACGACGGCTTCTTCGATCAGAGCGCCTACTTCGTCGGCGGCGTGGGCGAAGTGGCTTGGTGGGAAGAGTGGACCAGCTTCTTGCAAGACGTCGATATTAAGAAGTAAGCACCTTTCCGAACGGCAGGCAAATGGGGCGGGCGCTTGTCCGCCCCTTCGACTTCTCAGCGCATCAACCGCCTGCGCAGCAAGTCCAAGGCAGCTTGGGTGGCCATGCGGCGCGTCCTCTGGCGGTCTCCGGGCGCGAATATGCGCTTCACCTCGCAGCCTTCCGCCCCCGCCAACCCGATATACACCGTGCCGGGCGGGGTCTCCGGGGCGCCGCCTCCCGGTCCGGCGACTCCCGTCACCGACAGCGACCACGCCGCTCCAGTTCGCTCGCGGCAGCCGAGGGCCATCGCCTCCGCAGCCTCCGCGCTTACAGCACCGTGCCGGCGAAGCAACTCAGGATCCACGCCCGTCAGAGCCGTTTTCATGGCGTCCGTATAAGTGAGAAACCCGCCGGCGAACCAATGGGAACTGCCTGGGACCGAGGTGATGCGCTCGCCCAGCATTCCTCCCGTGCAGCTCTCCACCACGCTTAACGTTTCACCGCGCCGCAGCAGCGCCGCGCCGACCACAGCCTCGAGCGTTTCCCCTTCACGGGTATAAATACGGTCGCCGAGCACCTGTTCGATTTGGGAACCAAGTTCGTCGATCAGGCGTTCCGCCTCCTCCGCCGACTGCGCCCGGGAGCGCAGATGCACCTGGATGTCGCCGATGTCCGCCAGAACCGTGGTGACGGGATTGGAATACCGGGTGTAAACCGGCGAAATCGCCTGGTCGAGGTCCGATTCCGGCATCATGGCCACACGGTAAACCCGCGTGCGTATCACCAGCGGCGGCAAGCGGCGCATGAGACGCGGCAGGCACTCGTTGGCGAACATGGGCTTCATTTCGCGCGGCGGACCTGGCAGCAGCATCACCACCCGCCCGTCGTGTTCAATCCACTGTCCGGGCGCCGTGCCGTTGGGGTTCGGCAATGCCTCCCCGCCGTCGATTAAGAAAGCCTGACGGCGGTTGATCTCGGCCATCTGCCTGCCCATGCGGGCGAAACGAGCCATGATGGCGTCCAGAAGTTCCTGCCGGAAGACCAACTCGCGCCCCAGCGCCCGCGCGACAGCCTCGCGCGTCACGTCGTCTTCAGTAGGACCCAGTCCGCCGGTGAGAATGACGATGTCGGAATGCGAGACCGCCGCCCGCACAGACTCCGCCAGCCTGTCCCTATCGTCGCCGACGATCGTCTTTCGCACCACCTCTACACCCAGGGCGTTCAATTCGGCGGTGAGATGCAGCGAATTCGTGTCCACGCGCTGCGGCGTCAGAAGCTCCGAGCCGGCGGCGATGATTTCGGCGTTCATCCGAGCAAGGGCTTCCCGGAGACGCCGCAGTCCACGCGGTACAGAGCGCTGCTGGTAGCGACAATGAGCGAGTTGTGCGGCGCGAAAGCCAGCCCGACGATGCCGGGACCGGACAGGAATAATTCCGCGTGGCGGTCCGCAGAGATCCGCACGATGCCGCGCCGCCCCCTCAGCGACGCCGCGACGTAAAGGTTCCCTTCACGGTCCAGCGCAATTCCTTGCGGGCGCCCCAGACCGCGGTAGAACACCTCGACTTCGCCCGCCGGGTTGATCCGGTACACTGAGTCGAAACTTGAAGTGGTCGGCCCGGTGACATAAAGATGGCCGTCGTCGCCGAAAGCCAAATGGTAGGCGGCGATGGACGGCTCCATGGTCGCAAAGACGAAGATCTGCCGGGTGCGGCTGATCTTGAAAATCGTGCCGCTGCGGTCGCCGACGAAAAGGTTCTCCTCCTCGTCGAAAGCCAAGCCGGTGGCGACGCCCATGCCTTCCACATAAACCGACAAGGCGCCCTCCGGCGTCGCTTGATACACGATGCCGTCCTGCCGGCTGGAAACGTAAATCAGCCCTTCACGGTCAATCGCCAGCCCCGTGGCGTTCATCAAGTCTGACAGGAACGGCTTGACCACATATCCCGGCTCGATGCGAAACACCGAAACCGGCATCTTCTGGCCGCGCGAGCCGCTGAGGGTGGTGTAGATATTGCCCATGCGGTCCACGACCGGATTGGCCACCGGATGCACCCCGTCAGCAATCTGAAACCCTATGTCGCACGCCCACTTCGCGCTGGCGGAGGCGCCGTTGTCCACCACCAATCCGCCTTCTCTAACGCCCTCAGGAACGCGGACCACGATATACCGGTCCGAACCAATGATTACAGGCGCCGGGGCGGAGCCGATCAGCACCTTGGGCCGCGCCCCAGCCGAAAACCCTGAGCCGCGTATGGCGATCTCGCCGCCTGGTATGGCCGCGCCAGGCGCCACCCGCTCGATCTGCGGAGTGCTGTTCGACTTTTTACGCATTGCCATATTCAGAAAACGTGGAACCATCCCAACAATACCATTACCAACGCGGTGTAAGCACCAGCCATTACGTCGTCCAACATGACGCCCCACCCGCCTGGCGCGGCTTCCAGCCTTGCGGCGGGAAAGGGCTTCACGATGTCAAACAAGCGGAACAAAAGAAACGCCGCCAGCACCTGTTTCCATTCCAGGCTGCTTGCGCCCGCCAAACCGATCCACTGCCCTACCACTTCATCCACCACCACCGTCTGCGGATCGGCTTTCCCGGAGCATTCCTCCATCCTCGCCGAAGCCCAGACGCCCGGCAACAGAAACGCTGCGCCTAACGCCAGGAAAACGATGGGCGGCCACCCCCACAACTGGCCAGCCGCGTACGCCGCCGCCGCCGCGGCTAGCGAACCAGCCGTTCCCGGCGCCACCGGGCAGTAGCCGCTGCCGAACCACGACGCCAAAACCGCCGCCAATCTATCCATCCTCTTCGGCGCCGCCTTCCGGGCGGGAACTGAGCGGCTCGGAAATCACATACCGCTCGGACGCCCAATTTCCCAAATCGATCAGCCGGCAACGCTCCGAACAAAAGGGGAACTCCGGGTCTTCCATGTTGACGTCAACTTTCTTACACACCGGACACTTCATGCGCCAGCCTGTGGCTGCGGCGGCAATATCGGAAACCACGAAGCCGCCGGCGACGCCGCAGCGCCGGGAGGATCATCCACCAGCGACCCAGTGAAATCGTAGTCGTGAGCGCGTGTAATTCGCATGCGGCGGAACTCGCCCGCCCGAAGCGGCGAAGACCCGGGGTCTTCGATGTAACATACGCCATCAATTTCCGGTGCCTGCGACGCAAGGCGCGCCTCCCAAACCAGCTCGGATTCCGCCGAAGGACCCTCCACCAAGACCGTCTGCTCGGCGCCCGCCAAACGCCGGTTCAGTTGCCGCGAAATCTTGCGCTGTATCGCCAGAAGGCGCCGCTTACGGTTATAGATCTCCCTCCGGCTCACCTTGCCGTCCAAATGGAAGCTTTCGCTTGTCTCCTCGTCCGAGTAGGAGAACACGCCCAGCCGGTCGAAGCGGGCTGCTTCCACGAAGCGGCAAAGTTCTTCGAAGTCGGCTTGCGTCTCGCCGGGGAACCCCACGATCATGCTGGTGCGGATGGCCACGCCCGGAATCCTGCGCCGGATCTTCTCGATCAGCTTCAAGAACAGCTCGCCGTTCGACCCTCGCTTCATCCTACGCAGCACAGGGGCGCTCGCGTGCTGCAACGGCATGTCGATGTACTTCACCAAAGATTCGTGCGCCGCGACCACGTCCAACAGGCGGTCTGTGATCCGGTTCGGGTAGCAATATAGAAATCTGACCCACTTGGCGCCCGGCGCCGGCAGCGCCGCCAAACGTTCCAGAAGCTCCGCCAGGCCGTCCTGAATACCCAAATCTTCGCCGTACGACGTGGTATCCTGCCCGACCAGGTTGATTTCCCGGACGCCGCGAGCCAGCAAGTTCGCGGCTTCCGCGATCACGGAATCCGGGCGGCGGCTGCGGAACCTTCCGCGGAACTGGGGAATCACGCAGAACGTGCAGGGATGGTCACAACCCTCCGCAATTTTGATGTAAGCGTAATGGCGCGGCGTGGCCAGGATGCGAGGCGTGACTTCGTCATACAGGTACAGCCCGCTCGACGGCTGCGCCGGGCTGCCCTCGCATGCGGCGACAATTTGCTCCACCTCGTTCGTGCCGACCACGGCGTCCACCTCCGGCGCCTCTCGCCTGATGTCGTCGCGGTAGCGCTCCACGAGGCAGCCGGCAACGACGAGCCGCCGGGCGCGGCCGTTCTTCTTGAATCCGGCCATCTCCAGAATGGTTTGCACGGACTCTTCTTTCGCCGCGTCGATGAAGCCGCAAGTATTCACCACAATAACATCGGCCTCCGCGGGGTGCGGAGTCAGTTCGTGGCCCTTCGCGGCCAATTGTCCCATCATGACCTCGCTGTCCACGAGGTTCTTTGGACAGCCCAAGCTGACAAAACCGATCTTCAAAGTTGATCTTTCCGGCAGTGAGGATGCGGAAGCCCGCTAGTTCCAGGATAGCATCGGCTCTTGGCCGGATCGAAACCTCCGGCGGTGCGGTAGAATCGTCCCGTGAACACCGGCAACAGCACCTTGCGCCGGCGCGACGCTCTCGCGCTGCCGGCCCTCCCCATTGCTTCTGCTTACGCGGCTCAGCGCAGCCGCGTCCCTTCCGGACAACCGAATTTCGTCTTCATCATGGCCGATGACCTCGGCGTCTATGATCTGGGGTGCTACGGGCAAAAGCTGATCCGCACTCCACAGATTGATCAACTGGCGGCTGAGGGACTGCGCTTCACCGACTGTTACGCCGGCGCCGCGGTGTGCGCGCCATCGCGCAGTGTATTGATGACCGGGCAGCACACCGGCCACACCACAGTGCGCTCCAACGCCTCGATACGCACCGGAGGACGCGTTTCCCTGCGCGCGGAGGATGTGACCGTGGCCGAGATTCTGAAAGGACCGGAGTGGCGCGACGGTTTCGATGACGAGCGGGGATACGCCACCGCGATTTTCGGCAAGTGGGGTTTGGGCGAACCAGGAACGCCCGGCTTGCCGAACGACCATGGCTTCGACGAGTGGTTTGGATTCCTCAATCAACAGCACGCGCACAATCACTATCCCACTTACTTGTGGCGGAACAAGAAAAAAGAGATCCTCCGGGGCAACCTGGACGGCAAGCGGCGCGAGTACGCCTCGGATCTTTTCCTCCGCGAAGCGCTCTATTTCATCGAGCGGCACAGATACCAGCCATTCTTTCTCTACTTCACGCCCACCGTGCCGCACGCCGCCTTCGAAGCGCCTGAGTTGGGCGCGTACGCCAAAGAATCCTGGCCTGAAGAGGCCAAGCACTACGCCGCCATGGTGACGCGGATGGACGCCTACGTCGGCAGGATCATGGCGAAGCTGAAAGAGACCGGACTGGACGAAAACACGGTGGTGTTTTTCACCAGCGACAACGGTGGAGTTTTCAACTTCAAACCGTTCGCCACAACGGGTCCTCTCCGCGCGAGAAAAGGGTCTATTTATGAAGGCGGGCTGCGCGTGCCGATGATCGTTCGCTGGCCGGGAAAAGTTAAGGCCGGCGCGGTGAGCGATTACCCCTGGTATTTCGCCGACGTGCTGCCGACGCTCGCCGAACTCGCTGGACTGCGGGGCGTTCCGCGGAACGTGGACGGCGTCTCAGTGGCGCCCACGCTCCTCGGAGACAAGCAGAACCCCGAGCGGCCGCTGTATTGGGAGACTTTCGAGCAAGGGGGCTTTCAACAGGCGGTGCGGATGGGCCGGTGGAAGGGCGTGCGGCACGGGATTTCGGCGCCGCTCGAACTCTACGACCTCGGGAAAGACATCGGCGAAACAACCGACGTCGCAGCGGCGCACAAGGACATCGTAGCCAAGATGGAAGGATTCCTGAAAGCTTGCCGGACGGACTCGCCCGAATATCCGGTGGTATCGCGCCCGCGCCGCGCGGCCGGCTAGTTCGCCGCGGCGGCGCTCCCGTCCCCCTTCCTTTCCGGACATTTTGGTGCTAAATTGAAACGTGACACTCACCGAGGAAGTAACGAATTGTTACCAGTGCGGGAAGTGCACCGCCGGATGTCCCCAAGCGGAAAGGATGGACATCGCGCCCAACCAGGTGATCCGGCTTGTTCAAAACGGCCAGAAGGATCGGGCTTTGCGGTCCGCGGCCATTTGGAAATGTCTCTCCTGCTTCACCTGTAGCTCCCGCTGCCCGCAGAATGTGGATTGCGCGGGCGTGTTGGACGCTTTGCGCCGGACGGCTGCCGCCGAAGGCATGCACGCGGAAACCGAAACCCGCACCCTTATTTTTAATACCGCCTTCTTACACAATATCCGCCGCCACGGGCGTTTGAATGAGATCGAACTCATAGGTTTGTTTAAAACGCGCGCGATGCTGGCGGATCCGGACTTATCTTTCTTATTCAAAGACGCGAGCTTGGCCCCCGCCTTGCGCCAGAAACGGAAGTTGCACCTGGCGCCCGACGGAGTCCGGGATCGCGATGTGGTGCGCCGCATCTTCGCACGCTGCGGCGCCTGATTCATAACATGGCCATCGGATACTACCCCGGGTGTGCCCTGCGTGGATCTTCGAACGATTACGAGCAGTCCGTTCGCGTGTGCTTAAAAGCGCTGGGCGCCGAGTTGAAGGAACTCGACGACTGGATTTGCTGCGGCGCCACCGCCGCGCATTCGCTGAACGAGAAGCTGTCCGTCGCCCTGCCCGCCAGAAATCTGGCGATCGCCGAGAGGGACGGCTTCGACGAGCTGTTCGCCCCTTGCCCCATGTGCTCGATGGAGCTCATGAAAGCGGCTAAGGAGATCGCGGCGGACAGCCGCCTGCGCGAAGAAATGGCCGGAATCGTCGAACTTCCAGTTACGGGACGCACCAAGATACTCAACTTAATCCAGCTTTTGGAGCGCTTCGACCTGAAACCGTCGAAGCCGCTCGATGGAATCATTGCCGCATGTTATTACGGCTGCCTTCTGACCCGCCCCGCTTCGATCGTCGGCTTTGACGATCCTGAGGCTCCAAGTTCCATGGAAACCATCCTGGCCAAGCTCGGAGCCAAAACCGTCAACTGGAACTTCCGGACCGAATGCTGCGGCGCCGGCAAGACCATGTGCGACGAGGAAACGGTTCTCGACCTCGCGCATAAGATCTTGTCGGATGCCCAACGCTCCGGCGCCAACTGTCTGGTGGTCGCCTGTCCCATGTGCCACGTCAATTTGGACATGAAGCAGGCAGCCGCCGGAAAGCGGTTCGGCGTGGATCACAACCTGCCGGTCTACTATCTCTCGGACCTTGTGGGGATGGCATTGGGCTTTTCGCCCGCAGAGCTGGGGGTCGACCGCCATTTCGTGGTGAGGTTGGCCCATGGCTAGGATCGGCGTTTTCGTTTGCTGGTGCGGCGAAAACATCGCCCGCACCGTGGATGTCGCACAAGTAGCCGAGGAAGCGGCAAATATCCCCGGCGTCCGCTGCTCGGTGCACTACAAATACATGTGCTCGGATCCGGGCCAGGCGATGGTCCGGGAGAAGATCGAAGGCGAACGCCTGGACGGCGTCGTCGTAGCCTCCTGTTCGCCGCATATGCACCTGAAGACCTTTCGCCGCGCCGCCGCCGCGGCAGGCTTGAATCCCTACCTGGTCGAGATGGCGAATATCCGGGAGCACTGCTCTTGGGTCCACCACGACCGCGAGGCGGCAACCGCCAAAGCGCTCGATATCATCCGGATGACGGTGGAAAAGTGCAAGTACGACCGCGCGCTGGAGCCCATCCGCGTCCCGGTGACGCGCCGGGCGATGGTCATCGGCGGGGGCGTGGCAGGCATTCAAGCCGCTCTCGACATCGCCGACGCCGGCTATGAGGTAGTCCTGGTCGAAAAGGAGCCTTCGATCGGGGGTAAGATGGCCGGTCTGTCGGAAACCTTCCCCACGCTGGACTGTTCGCAGTGCATTCTCACGCCGCGCATGGTGGAAGCCGGACAGCACCCGCGCATCAAGCTGCACACCTATTCGGAAGTGGAAAGCGTGGACGGCTTCGTGGGCAACTTCACGGTCGCCGTGCGGAAGAAAGCGCGCTATGTCGATATCGACAAGTGCACGGGATGCGGAGAGTGCTGGAATGTCTGCCCGTGGAAAAAAATCCCGAGCGAATTCGACTACGGCATGGGATTCCGGCGGGCCATCTACATCCCGTTTCCGCAAGCCGTGCCGGCGCGTCCGGTGATCGACAAGAATAGCTGCGCCAAGCTGCTCAAGGGCGGCTGCGGCATCTGCGCCAAGAAATGCCCGCGCGACGCCATCCGCTTCGACGACACAGACCAGATCGTTGAGGAGCGCGTGGGCGCGATTGTGGCCGCCACCGGCTACTCGCTGTACAGCATCGGCAACGACCAGCCGGATCCGAAGTACCAAGGTTACGGCGAATACGGCTACGGCGTCTACAAGGACGTGATCGACGGGCTGCAATTCGAGCGGCTCGTGTCGGCGTCCGGTCCAACGGGCGGAGAGTTGAAGCGCCCCTCGGACGGAAAGACGCCCAAGAGCGTGGTCTTCGTCTCCTGCGTCGGGTCGCGGGACAACGCCAAGGGCATTTCCTACTGCTCGAAAATCTGCTGCATGTATGTCGCCAAGCACGCCATGCTGTACCGGCACAAGGTGCATGACGGCGAGGCGCACGTCTTTTACATGGACATCCGCGCCGGTGGCAAGGGCTACGACGAGTTCGTCCGGCGCGCCATCGAGCAAGACGGCGCGCGCTATCACCGCGGACGGGTGTCGAGAATCTATGAAGAGGACGGCAAGCTGATCGTCCGCGGCGCGGACACGCTTTCGGGAACGCCGGTGACGGTTGCAGCCGACATGGTGGTGCTAGCCACCGCCATCCGCCCCGCGCCAGGGATCGAATCTCTGGCGCAGAAGCTGAATATCGGCTATGACGAACACGGGTTCCTGCTGGAGTCGCATCCGAAGTTGCGCCCGGTGGAAACCAATACCGCCGGCGTGTTCATCTGCGGCGCGGCGCACGGGCCGAAGGACATTCCGGAGTCCGTCGCGCAGGCGTCGGCAGCCGCGTCTAAAGTGGCGGTGCTGTTCGCCAACCAGGAGTTGAGCCGCGAGCCGGAGATCGCGCGCATCAACGAACAGACCTGCGCCGCTTGTTACGCTTGCTATCGCGCCTGCCCGTATCACGCCATTGAACAGGTTCAACTGAAGAACAAGCGCGCGGCGCGAGTGAATCCCGGCTTGTGCATGGGATGCGGCACCTGCGTCGCCATCTGTCCTTCGAAAAGCGCCGACATCGAAGGCTTCACCGAGCAGCAGATCTATTCGATGGTGGAGGCGCTGGCATGAGCGGAGAAAAGCACGCCTTCGAACCGAAGATCGTCGCCTACGTTTGTAATTGGTGTACTTATTTGGGCGCAGACCTCGCCGGCACAAACCGCCTCGAGTACCCGCCGAATGTGCGCATCATCCGGCTGCCGTGCACGGGACGCATCGACTTCAACTTGATCGTCAAAGGTTTTGAGATCGGCGCTGACGCAGTGCTCGTCTCAGGCTGCCACCCCGGGGACTGCCACTATACGGCGGGCAACTACCACGCCCGCCGCCGCTGGATGCTCTTCCGCCCTCTGCTCGAAACCCTCGGGTTCGACATGCGGCGGATTCATTTCACGTGGATCTCCGCCGCCGAAGGCAAGAAGTTCCAGCAGGTGATCAGTGAGATCACGGAGTCCACCCGCGCGCTTGGTCCGGCAGACTATCTCCAGCCCGTGGACGGGGCGCAAGCGCCCGCCTGGTCGCCGCCGCCGCCCGCTTCCCCGCCGGCGAGCGACAAGAGCGCAGCGGTGCGGGAAGCGGCGGCGCAACTGCTCGCTTCCGGCGCCGTGCAAGCCGTCATCGGCTACGGCGAAACGGGAGCGCCCGCCTTCGCTTTCACTCCCGAGGAGGCTGCGCGGCTCTGTTTTAACGAACGCGCCGCCCTCAACCTCGCTGTCTATTTGACCCGCAAAGAAGTGCGCGCGCTGGGGCGCGTTGGCGTGGTCTGTACGCCGGCGACGTCCCGCGCGCTGAATGTCCTGGAAACGGAAGCGCAAGTCGACCGCGAACACATCGTCGAAATTCCGGTGGAGCAGCCAGGCGGCCCGCCTGACTTTTCGGCCCTTGACAGCTTCATGCAACTCTCGCCCGGCGAGCGCATGGCTTGGTGGATGCGGGAGCTGGACCGTTGCGTCAAATGCTATGCTTGCCGCGCCGTTTGCCCCATGTGCTATTGCGAACGTTGCATCGCGGAAAAGAACCGCCCGCAAGAGATCAGCCCCTCAGCCACGATCGAGGGCAATTTCGCCTGGCACATCGCCCGCGCGTTTCACCAAGCGGGACGCTGCGTGGGCTGCGGTGAATGCACTCGCGCGTGTCCGGCGGGCATCAGCTTGAATCTTCTCAACGCCGCTGTGGCGCGCGCGGCGCTGGAGCAGTTCAACTACCGCGCGGGCGCGCAGCGAGGCGCGGAGACATTGATAGGCCATTACAGCCTTCAGGACAAGGAGGATTTCATCCGATGAGCATCTCCAAACAAGATCTCCTCCAACTGGCTGACGGCTGGCTGGCGCAAGGCAAGCAACTCATCGGTCCGAAGCGCGTGAAAGACGGCTTGATCCAGTATGCGCGTCTTGAAAAGGCCTCGGACCTGCTCCTCGACGGTTTCCTGCGTCCGGCAAACTCGATCAAGGAAGCGGTCTTCCCGCGTCACGAAGTGTTGTACCGGTACCGGGTGGACGGCAAACGCATCGAGCTGATTGACGAGGAGTTCACTCCCCCGGAAACGCTCGTGCTCGGTGCGCGCCCGTGCGACGCGGCGGCTTTCCCGATTCTCGACCCGCTGTTCAATTGGGATTACAGAGATGAGTTTTGGAACCGGCGGCGCGCGGCGGCGACCGTCGTGACAGTGGCGTGCGAAACACACGACGAGCACTGCTTCTGTACTTCGGTCGGTCTTGCGCCCGATGCCGCGCGGGGCGCCGATGCGGTTCTCTACCCGCTAGGCGATGCGCACTTCGCCATCCGCCAGGTGACCGCGAGAGGAGAGGCTCTGTTCGGGCAGCGGCAGGATGAAGACTGGCCCCCGGCTCCTCCGGGTCCGCCTGTCCGGTTCGATAGCGAGAGAGTGACATCGTTTCTGGCGGCGAACTTCGAATCGCCTTTCTGGCGCGCCGCGACGCTCTCCTGCCTCGGCTGCGGAGCGTGCGCCTACAACTGCCCGGTCTGCCATTGTTTCGACATCATCGACGAAAAGAAAGCCCGCGTCCGTAACTGGGACGCCTGCCAGTTTGGACTGTTCACGCTGCATGCCTCCGGACATAATCCCCGAAACACGCAACCGGAACGGCAGCGCCAGCGCTTGCAGCACAAGTTTCGCATCTATCGCGAGAAGTTCGGCGAGATCCTTTGTACGGGCTGCGGCAACTGCACGCGCAACTGCCCCGCCGGTCTCGGCGTACTGAACGTTTTGGAGGCGATGCCGCATGGATAACGTCTACAAGCCCCATCTCATGACCGTGCTCGAGGTGCGCCGCCATACGCCGGATGTAAAGAGCGTCCGCGTGACATTTCAGGACGAGGCGCTCCGCGAGAACTTCTCTTTCCGCGTCGGCCAGTTCGGGATCTTCTCGGCGTTCGGCGCCGGCGAGTCGACGTTCAACATTTGTTCCAGCTCCAACTGGCGCGGATACCTCGACTTCTGCTTCCGCAAGACCGGACGAGTGACCGAAGCGCTATGGGGAGTGGAGGAAGGCGACGTCATAGGCTTTCGCGGACCTTATGGCAACTGGTACCCGATGGAGCAGTGGGAGGGGAAGAACCTCATCTTCCTCGGAGGCGGCATCGCCATGCCGCCCATCCGCTGCGCCATCTGGTACGCGCTTGAAAACCGGGCTCGCTACGGCGATATCACGATCGTGTACGGGGCGCGCACGGTGAAAGATCTGGTGTTCACCAGCGATCTCGACGAGTGGGAGCAGCACGAACGAGTCCGCGTGATTCGCTGCGTCGACCCTGGCGGCGAGACTCCGGACTGGACCGGCGAAATCGGCTTCGTCCCGCACGTCTTCGAGCGCTCCGCCGTTCCGGCTGAGAATTCCGTCGCTTTGGTCATCGGTCCCCCGGTGATGATCAAGTTCACCTTGCCCGTTCTGGACAGGATGGGTATGCGGCCCGGCGACATTTACACCAGTCTGGAAAACCGGATGAAGTGCGGCATCGGCAAATGCGGGCGGTGTAACGCGGGCGGCTGCTATGTGTGCAAGGAAGGTCCGGTGTTCTCGCTCGAGCAGCTTCAGAAGCTGCCGCAGGATTACTGATCGAGCCCTTCCAGCAGGCCGGATAAATAGCCGGGGGCTTCAGGATCGCCCTCGCGCGGCGCCCACGGAGCGAAGGATTTGTCCGTGGCGGCTGAATACGGACCCGGCTTGACCTCGAAAAAGACGGCGTGGGGGCTCAGCACGGCGGGCGTGTGCCAAACGCCGGGGGCAAGGTCCACTCCGATGGCGCCCGCGCCGCCGCCTATGATGTGCCTTTCCAAAATGCGCCCGCCGCTGTCGAAAATGATCACCACGGCGCGCCCTTCCAGCACCAGGAAGGTCTCCGATTTCGGCGGATCTATGTGCCGGTGCGGCTGCACGTATGTGCCCCGCAGCATCACGTTGAGAAAACGGTGCGGGTTGTCCTCCATGGACGCATGGAAGTTGTGGTTCGTGCGAAGGCGCGGCGATTGGCGCGCGCGATCCAAGACGGAGGCGATCAACTCGCGGGTGACCAGTTGCACGGATTCGGGCATCAACTCCCATCATAGGCCCGCCCAGTGCTAGCATTTGGATGAATCGTCATGCGGCTAGCAGCGGCGTTGTTCGCATCCTGCTTGTGGGCGCAATCGCCCGCGCCTCCGCTTATGGAGTATCAGGGTAAGCCTGTCCGCCTGCCGGCGCCTTGCACGGAGGAAGACATGCAGGCGCTGGGCTTGGACTGTTCCGAGTCCCGCCCTTGCCCGCTCTATCTCGAACTGGCATCCATTGAATCGAGCGGTTCGCGAGTTTTCCTGGCTGGCAACATCCACACCTCCGACACGACGGTATATTCGGTTTTCCTGGCGAGCGAGGACGGCGGCAAAACCTGGACCGAGCCGGCGCCGCGGATGAGGTCCGCCGGGCTCGATCAGATTCAGTTCCTGGACTTGGAATGCGGTTGGGTGGCGGGGCACACTTTGGGCGCCGTGCCACGCGACCCCTTCCTGTTGGTTACAACCGATGGCGGCAAGACCTGGCGCAAGCGAAACGTCTATCCGGAAAGCCGCCCGGGCGTCATTGAAGCCTTCTGGTTCGAAAGCCGGACGCGGGGCTACATGCTCCTTGACCGCGTTCAAACCGGCGGCGAAGGCGCCCGGTACGAGATGTACGAAACCATGACCGGAGGAGAAAGCTGGAGCCTGAGTGAAGTCTCGCGCGAACCGATCAAGGCTCGCCGTCCCGCGCAGCCGGACCCCGAAGGACGGCTGTGGCGTATCCAGGTGGATGCCAAGACCAAAGCCTACCGCATCGAGAAGCGCGGCGCATCAGGGTGGCAAATCGCCGCGGAATTCCTGGTGGAAACAGGCGTCTGCGGAACCGCAACGGCAGCGCAATGAAGGCGGCCAATAGCGCCTTTTCGGTATTATGTTAGTTCGTTGAAAGTGAGTGTGACCGGCGCTACTCCAAAGTCAGATTCGTCGCTTGTCGCAGCCAGACACCGGCGGTGCGTAGCCATGGTTTTTTTGTGCACGGTGCTGGGCGCGGCGGCGCAGATGTGCTTTAAGGCGGGATTGCGGCACATGCCGCATTTCTCCATTCCTTTGCTTCTCACTAACTGGCCTTTACTGCTCGGACTGCTGTTATACGGCGGCAGCACCTTGCTGCTGATTCTGGCGCTGCGGGACGGGCAGCTTTCGCTGCTTTATCCGGTCATTTCGTTGACGTATGCGTGGGTGACCATGCTATCCGTGCTCTGGCTGGGCGAGACGATGAATCCGTTTAAACTCGCGGGGGTAACGGTCATCATTGTGGGCGTGGGACTCCTGGGACGGGGGAATTCGAGTTGAGCACGCCGGTTTCCTCCATGGCGCTGGTTTTGGTGGCGTCCTTCATCGGCTCATTCGGCGCCGTGTTCCTCAAAGCCGGCGCCGGCAAGACGCAGTGCGTCAAGACGCTCATCTTCAATTTCCGCTTGGTGATGGGCGTTCTCTTGTTCCTGGTCTCAACCGTGTTCTACCTCATGGGCATCCGGCACGGCGAACTGAGTGTGCTGTACCCCATGGTGTCGCTCGGCTATATCTGGACGCTGTTCTGGTCGCGGTTATTCTTCGGCGAGCCTCTCACGCGCACGAAGTTTATGGGGCTTGGATTGATCCTGGTCGGCATCGTGCTGCTCGGAATTGGAAACCGGTGATCTCTTATGCTGCTCCTCGATGCGCCTGTTCGCGAGCGCCTGTGGCGCCGTTTGGCGGAGATCGCCGAGGACTACATCGAACATGTGGCCGGCGGCCGGGTGAGCCCCGAATTGAGCGTGGAAACGATCCGGGCGCTTCTCGAGCGCTACGACTTCCGCGCGCCGCAGGATCCTCTGGAAGCTCTGGATTTCGCCGCTTCTTCGCTGAAGCGCTTTCAGACGCACACTCCCCATCCTCGGTACTTCGGTCTTTTCAACCCCGCTCCCGCCACGATGGGCATCGCAGCCGATTTCCTGGTAGCGGCGTTCAACCCTCAGATAGCTGCCTGGAGCCATAGCCCCTTCGCAGCCGAGGTGGAAAACCACCTGTGCCGGGCGTTTGGCGCAAAATTCGGCTATCCTCCGGGAGAAACCGACGGAGTGTTCTGCTCCGGCGGCGCCGAAGCCAACCACACGGCGATGTTGGCGGCTCTCACTTCCCGGTTCCCGGAGTTCGCCGAAAGGGGAGTGCGGGAACTCGGCGGGCAGCCGGTGCTCTATATTTCCCGCGAAGCGCACCATTCCTTTCTGAAAGCCGCCCGGTTGTGCGGCTTGGGCACAGGCGCGGTTCGCGAGATCCCCGTGGACAACCGCTGGGCGATGGATACCGATGAACTACAGATCGAAATCTCACGCGACATTTCCGCGGGAAACATTCCGTTTCTTGTCGTCGCCACCGCCGGAACGACGAATTCGGGAGCGGTGGATCCTATCGCGGGCATAGGCGAAATTGCGCGCTCCGCCGGCGCATGGTTCCACGTGGATGCGGCTTGGGGCGGCGCCGCCATGTTGGAACCTTCCCTCCGCGGAATGCTCGAAGGAACGGGTCAAGCCGACTCCATCACCTTCGATGCGCATAAGTGGCTTTCGGCGCCCATGGGCGCGGGCGTGTTTCTTACGCGCCATCCTGACATCCTCACCCGCACATTCCGCGTCCACACG